>OLYB01001675.1_pt1 | contig 17038 bp, 18 predicted proteins | sample 1674481 | NCBI WGS metagenome assembly OLYB01 (sample SAMEA103958167, study PRJEB25191) | human gut metagenome
ATGATCCAGATCCACCAGCACCCGTCACCGCCCCATGCACCACGGTTGTTGTTACCGTTCATGAGTGCCGCTACGAGGTTGGGATCCATGCCCTTGTTGCCCATCATTGACGAGACGAGAGCCGCGATGTCAAGGCCGCCACCCGAGCCGCCTCCATCGAAAATATAAGTTTTATCCGAACCCATTTTTAATAATTATTGAATGATTGCCGCCCCTGTCAAGGCCGGGCGTTCACCTGTTGCAACATTGCAAAGGTGGCTGCGGGCGGCAGGCATATCAATTCATTGGGGCGCAGATGGGAGGCAACTTCTTCGCAATAAGTTCGCACTGTATTTCGAATATAGGGTGGCTGTATCGCTTGCGTTCATCGAACCCGGCGACCATCTTCTCTATGGCGCGTCGGGAGAACCGCATCATCCGGGCGATGTCGGTGGTGTACATGCCGTTTTTATGGCAGAAGTGTACGAGCATGTAGCGCGCATCGACCACATCTTGAAATTTATCCTTCGAAAGGATTTGTTCCTTAGCTATTTCAGTTTCAAATGCAACACATTCGAGTATTTGTGCAAAAAGCTCTGATTTACGCATATACTTTCCCGATTTTTTATTATAAATTTGTTATACCACTATACAAAAAGCCAACACACCGATTCAAGGAATAAGTCCTCAATGTGGTGCGTTGGCACAATCGTATAGTGGTATATGCGGGAAAGCGTTGGGGACTTTTTTATGCCCGTACCCCAAGGCCCGTTATTCGGTTACAACCGATGGGAAGTCATCCCAGTATATGTAAATCATCTCTTCCATTGCGCGTAGTGTTTTCGTATTTCAAGGTATTCAGGGTTATCTTCATGGGCATATGCTTCCTGTTCGAAAGTTATCCTTCGGTACTTGAAGCCGTGAAATACCCAATCCAATAGGTAGACGATGTAGAAGGGCACATATAACAGTTCTCTCATCTGTGCGGTGTGTATCGCTTCGTGGTTTTTATTTTTATCCGACAACGGGCGGGCGGACTTGCGGGCAAATACGATCCCGAACAGATTGATAGCCTTGTATCCCTTGAAGGGGATGATGTCGTTATAAATTATCTTCATACCTGTCAGAATTGCCATAAAATAACACCTACTCCTACGCCGACCGTAGGCTGGAACCCTTGCGGCGTGTACGCCGCCCCGATCCCGGCAGTCAGGGCGAAGCGGCTCCGCCGGGTGACTACCTGCTGTCGGGTGGTAGTGCAGTTGTATGTTTCTATCCAGTCGAGCGTCGGCCGCAGGTTGCCGATCCGGGGCCCGCTGACCTGTGCCCGGTAGGTGCTGTCCGAGTAGGGGCGTGTTTCCATTGCCACCTTCATCTGCACGCTGTCTGCCCCGACTTTCACAACGACGGTCTCCGTTACCGTGTCGGGCGGCGCGAAGAGCAGCACCGGCACCGAGATGTCGGCGAAGCGGTACGTGCCGGGCAGCGGTTCCGGTCTCGGGTAGAACACCGTGTCGATACGCGTCGTTTCTTCGACAACCACCGACGCGGCGCCCCTGCGGTATCCCCAGCCGAAGAGCAGGGCCCCGGCCGAAAGGGTGGCGAGCAGGTAGAGAATCAGGCGTTTCATGCTTTTACAAACAACTCCCACCCGGCCTGCACGTCGAGCATCTTGGCCTCGACGCCGTTCTCTACGAACGACATGGCCGCAACGATGGGAACCATCACGTCGCGGTTGGTCGTGGTGATCCGGCTGTCGGCGGGCACCCCCGATCTTTCCGCCACGGTGCGGACATAGGCGTCCGTGTGGTTCTCCTCCGACGGGGCCCAGCGGCCGATCATCTTGCGGATCGTGTCCAGCCCGTAGTTACGCTGGTAGTTGTTCAACAGCTTGAAGGCAGCTCGATAGCCGTATGCCACCGTCGTAAACTGCGCGAAACGCTTGTCTTTCGACGGCACGACCTCGCCCTGCCAGGGATTGCCGCCCCGTGTCTTCTCGATGTTGAGCGGGTTGTTGTTTCTGAGCCCTCGTGTCATTGCGCGATGTGTTTAGTGTACAGGATATGCCCGACCCATCCGGCCATAGCACAAACAACCCCCACGAGGATGTAACGCGGGAATACGATTCCGAGCACTACGGCCACGGCCGCAACGATGCTCCATACGATCCATTTCTTTTTCATTTGTCCTTTTGTTTTTGTTTGTAGTTTTCCAAATAGGGAATCTTTTTAATCATCTCGAACGAGAGCACATAGTACAGGAAGTCGATGTATCGGTTCTTCGGGAATATGCGGTTCAGGTTCTTGAGGATGTTGACCCCGTAGAAATATATCAGGGCATATACTGCGAGCGAGATCGCCGACATCGCCCCGTCGTGGTTGTCGATGTTGTCCCCGACGAGCAGTATCATGGCCATCAGTCCCGATATTACCGCAGCCTCGGATATGCACTTGAAAGCCTTGCGGAATATGAATCCTTCGTGCTGCACGAGCACGCCGGCGAACAGGCCCGTGAAAAAGTTCGCGGCGAATATAATCATGCAGGCCGTCAGTATGTCGTGTATCGGGGCTATGGCGTTAAACATGTACACCAGGGCGCCTATCGACACCTGCCATACTTTCTCGCATAACCTTTCTATAAACCTCCACAATTCCTCCATAGGATATATTCTATTGTTCGGTCAGCACGTCTGCCTGCGCCTCGGGCGCCGCTTCCGACTTCTCCAATTCTGCGATCCTCTGTTCAAGCCGTTGCAGCACCGCGGCTAAAGTTTCCCCTTCGGAAACAAGCACGGCTTCGGCTACGGTTACGGGATAGAACGGCTCGCCGTTGGGCTTGTTGGTCATATACATCTTCATTGCTCAATATTTTGAAAGTCCATAACCGTTTCTTCGGCGGCCAGCTCTTCGGCACGCCGGGCCCTCAGCTCCGCAAGGGTCTTTTCGTTCGCGTTGTACTCCGCGTTGGCCGCTTCGTACTCCTCATAATCCAGGGGATAGGTAGCCCGGAAGTCAAGGCCGGACTTGATGCATTTGGCCGCCCTATCGTCGGACTTGGCCATGACTGCCCGTAATTCGAGCTGCCGTGATTCGAGGATGTCGATCTGTCGTTGTGTTTCCATGGTTCAGATAATTATAAGGCGCAGACCGGGCGGGACGAGAATTTATAACACTTGCCTGTATAGCCCAGAGAGCCGGCCCTTCCGTTATAAATGTAGATGTAACTCTCCTGCATCTCGCATGAAGTATGGACATAATAATAATAACCATAGCACGTGGTAGCTTTCAAGCGTAAGAGCGTACGGTTTACAGGGTCTTTTTCCACGTCAGCGGCGAAACACACCCTGTCGTGCATCAGCAGGTAGACCTCTTCCGACGACGGCAGCCACCATGCCCCCGCCTCCAGCCCCGTCGTCATTCCGTCCACGGTGATGCCGAAGTCGAGGGCTGCGGCGGCAGCCGGGTAGCGGTACTGTGTTTTGCCGTAAATATCCTCGAAGGTAAGCCGCCCGATCAGGTTCGTGTTGGTCTTGCCATCCTGCAACATCGTCCCGAACGCCGTAGGATATTGTACCATGTGCTCGGCGAACAGGTAGTCCTTGTAGGTGGGATACACGGCAACCAGATCGGGGTTGTCGGCCTCGGTGAAAACGCTCTCCCGAATGACTATGCCGCTTCCCGGCTTTTGTCCTGTGGCTGCCTGGCCTCTCTCCGAATAATATTCCGCGAACTGGTCGAGGACACCACCTGCCATATTTGAACTCACACCATTCTTGCGGCGAATTTCTTCTCTGGTTCCTTTGATAAGTATCCCCGTGAGTGTTGTCTGATAGCTCACGTTCTCCCGAGGATAGGTGATTTGGCAGCCATTCGTAACGTCGATAAGCACATAATTGGGCGACCACGTGTTTGTCGACATGACAATTCGTCCCCCTGCTTCATCGGCAGAGGCTGTCCAGCCATAAGTGGTTCTGATTTTTTCGTCCGCATTGATCTGCGCGGCGATATCCGCGAGCGTCGCACCCGGGGCATAAGTGAATGCGTGGTCGGTATTATAGATACGAAGCGTGAAGGTTCCCCCCGTAGACAGTTCGAAGCCAGATAGGGCGACCTCGTAAGAGTACGCCCAGTAAACGCTGCTTGCCGCATTGCGAAGCGACACGATCAGCACCCGCCCGCCCTGCCGGGCATAGACCACGGCCACCGGGACAAGCTGCGGCGGCAGCTGCTCTGCAACAAGCGTCGCACCCTTGACGAAGCGGATAGTTCCCGTGGTCTTGTCGAAGACCGCAAGGTCACCAACCCCGGCGGCCGGCTTGTCCACTACGACGTTCACGCCGTCGTAGATGAGCGCCCCGTCGTCCTCGATGTAGGATACCGCCGACTGTGTGTCCTTGCGATTCTTGTCGGCCGTGTAACCCGCCTTGTTGGCGTATTTGTTGACTTGTGACATGTTGTATGTAGTTTAAGCGTTCTTCCAGTCCGACACCGCGCCGTTACCCACGGAGTGGTAGACCGCGTTGTTCTTCGTATCGACATAGAACTGCCCTGCGCGGTCGGGGGCTTTCGCCGGCGCGCCCTCGCCCGTGACGACCAGGTTGTTGTCGCCCCAGACGCCCAGCTTCTTCACCTGCAATTCCGGGATCAGCACTTTGCCCGAGAGCACTCCCACGAGTAGCCCTTCGAGGTGCGTCACGCGCGCTTCGAGCGTGCAGTCCGAGTGCGCGATAACCGAAATTTCGCTGAACGAAGCATCCGACCACGGCGTGAGCTTGTGCCTGGACAAGAAGTCGGCATCGGTGATCTCCGGCCCCGTCGTGTAGTAGGTGTTGCCCAGCAGCGTGACGTCGACCTGTGTGAAGGGAGCGCCGCCCTCCACGTCGGGCATGTAGAGCGATTTGGTTCCGTCGAGCGACAGCAGGCGGCAGCCGATGATCTCGACGGCCATATTTTTCGCCGCAGCATCGGTGCTTGCGTGGATGGTGGCCGCGCCCGTCGAAGTGCCTACGTGCGTGTCGCTGACGCACTCGCAGCCGTCTAACCGAATGGTCTGGTTGTCGGCAAGGCCCGCGCCGACGGGTGAATGGCACGTACTGAAGAGTTTGCAGTTCCGTACCGTCGTGAAATATCGCTCAGATGCGGCAAAGACCGAATCGATATGTATGCAGTAGCAGGCTTGGTGACCGCCGGCGCTGGCGTCCGTATAACTCTCGTCGTTCAGGCAGTTGACGGTCATGTTGGCGATGGTGCATTCGCCGCCCGCCTCGATGATCTTGGCGCGGTTCACGGAGTTGTTCTCATACGAGACGATGACGCCGTCGCGGCTCTCGCCGATAAGCGATATGCGGTTCGCCCCCTTGTTGATGATCGCATACGGGTAACCCATCGCCACATTCTTCGGGGCCTCGTGATCGTAAAGGCCGTTGCGGATAAACACCGTAACCGCGTTGTTCACGACATCGAAGGCGTCCCTTGCGAAGTCGCACGCCTGCGCGACCGAGAAGAAATGCCCCGTCCCGCCCTCGTCCACGGTGAAGGAGTCCGTGTCGAAGTTTTTCAGCGTGGCCCGGCTCTCGGCATCGCACCATGCGTCATAGTTATTGAGCGTGACGATCAAATCCTCGATGGTGACCTTCTGGCCGATATTGGTGGCTGCGGATATGCTGGTGCCCACATTCAGCCCTCCCGCTACCGACGCCGCCTTGCCGCGGTAGTAGATTTCGTAGGTGCGGTCTGCCTTGAGGACGAACCAGCGGCCCCGCTGGTCGAGATTGTCCGAATAGGTAATGATCCGCAAAGAGCACTCTTTGTCCACGCGCAGCTTCATGCGCACGAAAATAAAGTCCGAAGCTGCGACCGGGATGCGGCTGGTCAGGGAGAAGTTCGACGTCACGCCTGACTGCGTAGGCGTAACGACCATGCTCCGATCCGTGATGTCCGAGCCCGTATTGTTATAATAGCTCTTCGTAAAGTCCTTGAGGATGTAGGCTACGTGGTCTTTGTAGCCTAATTCAGTATTCAATTCTTCCGAAGTCACATATCCGGAATCATTTTCCAGTTCGGACAGTTTCGTGGGAAGCTCCGTGCGGTCGGCCTTGCCCTGGATCATCTCCTGCAATGCCAGTGTCAACTTGTCCCAGGATACGGTGTTGTTGAGCAGGGAGGCGCGGATTTCGGAGCCTTCGACCGTAACCTGTATCTCGGAACCGATAGAGCCGACATATACTTTCACGAAGTCAGAAACCGGGATGGAGGATATGGAGCCGTCGGCATTTACGAACTCGATAGATTGGGTATCCTCGTTGTAATGCAGCCCCATCATCTCGATAGGCAGGTCGATGATGAACTTGGCACCGCCCTTTGTCGTGAAGGTCAGCTCGTAGGTTTTGTCGTTGAACTCCGGCAGTCCTACGCAGGTGTTGAGCAGCTCCCGGATGTCGGGATGCGCCGTGGGGGAGGTGTTGTGCCGCTCGATCTGGCCGCTGACGTCCGGGGTGGGAATTTCTGAGATCGCCTTGTCCGTATAGTTTTTGGCCTCGGTCAGTGTCTGCGCATCCCCGCCGGATATGTTGCTGTTGAGCTCCTCGGACATGGCGTCAAACACATCGCTGACATTATTCCATAGTTCTGTCGTCTTGGTGTCCGTGTACGACTTTGCTTTAGCCAGTGCGCCCGCCGCAGCCTCCGTCAGTTCCTGCTTGGACGCTTTGTCGGACAACTCCTTCCTTATCTCCGTGTCGTCGTAGTTGGAGAGCCCGGCCAGCTTCTCCTTCTCCTGGTCAGTGTAGTCGTTCGTCGAAAGCCCTTTGCCTTCTTCCTTGTCGACCTTTTGGGCAAGGAGTTTGTCAATATTCCCGACCTTATTTACAGCGTCATTTGCCGCTTTTGCCGCCTCGTTCGCGGCGTTTGCAGCGTCGATAGGGGCTTCGGCATATTCTTCCTCCGTAAGTTCGGAATTCGGGTTGTATTTCTTGAATGCCTCGTAAGCACTCTCGCCGGGCAATCCAACAACAAGGCTTGACGCCTCAAGGTTGACAGTTTCCGTTGTAAGGTTGCTTTCGTCTTCGCCACCTTCCAAAAGTGTCGTAGGAACCAATTCGAAGGCCTTGCAGTAGTCGACCGCCGTTTGCCCTCTCTTCTGCAAATTCTCCCACATGGTGAGACGGTACACCCCGATGGATTTTTGCATTGCTCCGCTGATGGTGAAAATCGCGGTGTTGCCTTCGGTGGTGAAATCGACGGGAATGTCCATATGCGAAGGCAAATGAACGAAGAGTCTCAGGTCGCGCCCTTCGAGTGCTACCTGCTGCCCATTGGTGAGTATCGGCCAATGTATCTCTATGTCCTTGCCTATCCGGATGCGTTTCATATTCCTTTCGAGCGTTTATTCTTTTTTGAGAGCGGACATGATACTGTCGTAGAAGACCGCCTTGCACATCTTTGCGGTATCAACGATAATCAATTCCTCCTCGTCGGAAACTTCGATGCCGCCTTCGCTGTGGAGGATGCGGAATGCCAGGTCATGCGCTACGATGCCGTTCATGCCCATGTATATGGCGTTGGCAAACTCTTTCCTTGCATCGACGACAATATGCCCGGCGCGGGAAATGTCGGTGAACAGTTTGAACTCTTTTAAATTCAATGTTTTCATATATCCTGTTTTTGTGTTAATATTGGCACCAGTTGGCTGTCCACATACTGTTCATATGATCCCACAATATGATCCACAGCTTACCCCAATCCAAGGTAATTTCAGTGTTGTTTTGAGAGTTGGAATTGGTGCATATCTTGTGCTGGGTATTCCCGCGCGTCAACTTGACATTGCCGCTGCCGACCTTTCGGATGAAATAAATCTGCCCTTGTTTTGGTGAAGACGGTAAAGTCAGCGTAATCTCGCCCGTAGCCATACTGAACACCACGCTGTCCATGTCGGTCAGGGTTCTATTAGAAGAGGTTCGCACATTCCTCAGCCTGAAACCCGTTATGAACCCATTGGGGATATATAAGGCATGGTTTCCGGACTGACGTGCAGCGGTAGTGGTTCCATCCGATGATGCTGCTCCGGTGACATCTATATACACTCCGACATTGCCTGCCGTGCCGCTGGCTGCGCTGTGGCTTACTTCTGCTCTTATAGGCCCATATAGGGCACCACCCATTGATCCCGGCCAGGTGTCCCCTCCAAGATAAAGCTTGGTATTATCGTTGGTAAACCTAATCAGATTGGAAGATAGAAACATCTCACCGAAGCTGTCTGTGGCTGTTAATGATGATTCGTCAATTTTAAATCCGCCTATTGTTCCGCTCGATGCGTTGATAGTCCCTGTAATATCGGCTTTGGTGGCCACGAATGATCCGTCCTTAGCGACCCTGAACGGCGCTTTCGACGGGGTATTGCTCCCGACGAACAGGGGAATATCGCCACCCACGAGCCCTGCGATGATGGTATTCACGGAAATGTCCGTCTTGGAGTTGTGCACCACGAACTCCATACCTTGGAGGAAGTTGATGACGGCATTCTCTGCGAACAACAGGGGCGTATATATCGGCACCATGTCGTTGAGTTGTTGCCAATATGCCGACGCGGATCCCGCCGCCGGTTTGTTGGAAGCAGACGAAGTGTGCGTCTGGCTGCACTGGAATTTCAGCTGTTTGTTGTTCGCATAGATCGTAACTATGTCTATGTATCTGGGGCCATTGGAGACAAGGTCGAGGTCATTGCGGTATTCCACTCCCGATGCCCATTCCGTGAGGCGGATTATGCAACCCTGCAAGCCATCCTTGCCGGGAGCGCCGTCTTCGCCGGGGGCGCCATCATCACCTTTAGGGCCCTGCTCTCCCGATATGCGTACCGGAGTTGCCCAGCCTACCGTCGGGTGCAACAGATTGTCGTCGGCGTCTATTTCTGCCTGGGTCATCCACAGATATTCACCCGAAGAGAGCGACGGCGGGGTGTCGCTCCAACCTGCGGGGGTGCGATCCGTTTTGACCAGCGCCGGCGCCGTGGTGGTGCTATTATTCTTGGCGTATTTGAAGTCAGTATGCGGCCCCGGCTCCCCATCCTCGCCCGTTACGCGGATAGGCGTCGACCACGCCCCGGCCTTTCCGGTCGATGCGTCTATCGTAGCCTTGGACATCCACCATATACCGACACCAGTGGGCGCGTCACTCCATCCGGACGGAATGGGGTCGTAGGAAGTAGGCTTTGCTGGCTCCGTATCGCTATTTTTAAATACATAGGATGTCCAGTTTCCCGGTTGCCCGTCGTAAGAATACCGCGCCCAAATCGAGGGCGAGGAAAATGCGCCCCAAACACCTTCCACCTTGTTGCGCTTCGACACCCATTCATAGCGATATGTGGCATCTACTCCCATGGGGTCATCCGTCCATGGTGCCGGGGGATTATCGTATTCAGCAACTGTGGGGACTTCCGGAACAGTGCCCGGATCTTCGGTTGCCGTACGCGTGAATATGTATTCTACACCTTCACCATCCACACCATCCTCGCCATTGAACGACCACTTCGCCCATAAGGACGCTGCTGAATATCCGCCCCAGTGTCCGCCTGTCTTATAACGTACGCAAGTCCATTCGTAGGGGCGCTCGTAGTTAGGGCCCGTAGGGTTGTTCGTCCAACCGCTCGGAACATATCCGTCCTCGTCGCTGGTAGACGGCGTATTCGGGGCCGTGTTGGAACTTGTGCGTTTGAATATCCATTCTACATCGGTTCCGTCGACACCCGGCGCTCCGTCGAACGAGAATTTTGCCCAAAGCGCAGGGTGTGTGAACTCGCCCCACGTGTCATTTACTTTCACACGCTTGCTTGCCCACTCATAAGGGTTGTCGCTATCGGGCCCGACGGCATCGTCCGTCCACACCTGCCCGTCCGAGGTTTCGGAGGACGAGGGAATGTAATCGTCCTGCTGCGCGGTGGGTGGCTGTGCAGGGGCTTTGTATTGCGATGTACGTGCGAAGATCCACTCGTAATCCTTGCCGTCCTTCCCATCGGATCCTGGTTCCCCCGATACGCGCTGAGGGGCAGACCATGATTTGACCTCTCCGTCGACAACGGTGCCGGTACACATCCATGTAGGACGTTGATCCGACATCGGAAGCGTCTCCGTAGTCCAGCCTTCGGGCGGTATTTTAAGCTCCGTAGGTTTCGCCGGTTCGTTCTCGGACTTTTTGAATATGCTGATCGTTTCGAGCACCCCGTATCCGCCTAAGTATACCCACTCCTCGGCATCCTTGCCGGGCTCGGTCTTGGTGCCGTCGACCAGACAGCGCCAGTGCCCGTTGTTCCAATATACGTCGTCGTTGCGGTTGTATGTTTCCGTGGCGCTCCACACTCCGCGGTCTATGATCGTGGGCACCTCTTCGCCGCCGGGCGTGAATTGCTGGATGACGCCCGACATATAGATGTTGTTCAGGTATGCCGAATACCCCCTCATCTCTATTCCGAATATGGACAGGTTTGACAGGTCGCCATATTGCGCGGCGATATTGGACGCAGTGAACTCCCAATCGGAAACTCCCGTTAAATAACGCTGGTATGTCCGGGTTTCGTAGCGGGAGGTCTGCCGATCCTCATTCGAGAAGGAGCCATAGCCCACGAAGGTCATCGCCGCCGCCGGATGATATTGGGTGGGGTAAGCTCCCGATACCGGGCGTAGTTGGTACTTGAATGTCTTGTAAGTTGCAGTATCCAGCTCTTCGGTGATGCGGAAATAGCAGGTAGCGAACCCGGCAAAGCGCCTGTTGCCACGGCCATCGTCATAATCCGCGGTTGCATTCTCCGAAGTGTTCAAATTGTGGAAGATGCCCATACATATATCCCCGACCCGAGGACTTCCGATCTCGCCTTCTTCGAGCTTGAGGGTGATGGTTTGGGCCGTGGTGTCGACGCTTTCGATGATCCCGGCACTTGGAGCATACCACGTATCGCCCATGGATATTTCGACACGGTTGTAGCGGAGTTCCGGTACCTCCAGGAATCCCCGAAGTTTCAGGCTCTGCATCTCTGCGTTCCCTTTCTTGTCGATTATGCCGCCAAAGCCAGTCATGCCGGATGCGAACCCCCCGAACTGGGCACCGTCGTCAAAGGTCATTTTACCTTTGAATGTGTCCGGGAACTGTTTGTTGGCGAATTCCCATAGTGCACGCTTGGCGGAATAGGCATTGTAGTCTGCGGCGGCAGTGGAATCGTAGCGGGTGATAAGGTAGATTGAGGCTCCCGATTCGGTAACGCCTATGCGCTGTGCGTACAGGTTTGCCTTCACCTCCGATTCTATGTTGCCGATACGAGAATATGCCGTATTGTCGCCTACCGTATATGTGGCGATATATTCGTTATATAGTTTTTTTTCGTATCCCTGGATGCGTGATAATCGGCCGCTTTCTCCGAAGCGTGGATCCACAAGGCGAACCGCTTGCCCGGCATCGTAATTCTTCTTGTTTTCTTGGCAGTATACGGGATTAGTTTCGCAGTCGTATACGTCCGTGTCGCTGCTGTGTTTCGCGGCATATGATTCCCCGGCCTTCAAGAGCTCCTTTTCAGCCTCCTCGATCCTTTCTTTAGGTAGTTTTACGCCTGTTATGACAAACGTATCTCCAGGCTCGGGATGCAGGCTTTCGTTGGGGATGATAAGTTGGCTTTCACCGGATGATTCTACTTGCGCGATGATCTCGAACTTCTTATCAAATCCATCCTCCGGTTTCCACGTCTCTGGTTTGTAGTTTATACTTAGCTCAAAATCCCGCCCCATAAGACTGCCGCTCGTGAAGGTAGCACCTAGGGTTTCGCCTTTAATCATGTCCGAAGGCCGGAACGGCGTGTCTTTGCAGTACATGACATACGCCTTATCCGTTTGCCCTTCGATGATCTCCCGGTCTACGGTCTCAATGCTGGTGACAGTCTCCGTATTCTTGGGGTATATGTCATCGAAGAACACGACCTGCTCCACAATGTCGCTTCCCGAAAGACCAGGTATTGCGTCGATATACCGCTGTCCGTCCGGCAGGCGAAGCCGAATTTCAGATACATGATTCGTTTCACCTCCTTGCGGAGCTTGCCCATAGTCGCTTGTAAGATTGCGAGTAGAGCCAAAGACGTAGAACCGGGTGCCGTAGCTCGAATCATCCCCTTTCTTTGCGGGAATGTTTTTCACTACATTCCCCTGTCTGAACTCTTCGGGAGATCCGAAGTCCAGTTTGCCAAAGCATAACGATATGAGGTCGCCGTTTTCCTCTGTCCACCATTCCGTCTCAAAGGTCTCGGCAATCGTATTGAGGATGTCCCAGCACTTATCGCCATTGAACGATACAAGCTTCGTAGCTTTAGGATTGTCAACGGTGATTGTGCCTACCTGCCAGTTTTCGCCTCCGAGCTGCTTGTTCATGTTGGCGACGATCAACGCCGCGAAGGATTCGAGGTCTGTGGTGTTGTGAAATACGGCTTCGGGATTGTCCCCACCCAGCCAGAAGCACACGAAACGCTTCATGTGGTTTTGCTGAGCCTCGAATTTGAGCGTATATTTATAGCCGCCGGTCTTATTGTCGAACTCCGGGCGCACCGTGGACATAATCTCGAACTTGCGGCCTTTATATGTGATGTAGGAACCACGAGCAAATGTCGTTGGTTCAAGGAGATTAAAGGGCAGCTCGATATAGTAGTCTCCCATGAGGACATATTTGATGATAGCCTCTTTGGTGACTGGCGCGTCCAATATTTCTGTTCCTGTCGGAGAGTAAATAATCATTTGCATCAAGGGCTCGGCGATTCCTCAAGCCTCTGTGCAAATGTGTGACTGTGCATTTTAATAACAATGGGGAGCTGTAAAAATATCAATAAAAAAGCAGGGATTTCTCCCTACTTTAGTCATAATACAATGGCAGTATTAAATTACGTATGATTTTACGGTTTTAACCATGTGCTCTGAGGCTTAACAATTAATCGGGCATTATTATAAGCCATTTTAAGCGTCAGACATGTGCGTGCGGTATATGTGTTATTTTCAATTTTATGTACAACCAATGCTAAATCAGGATTGGGGGAGTTGGGTGTTAAACATAGTGGCAACAATAGTTGAATCCTATTGCCATAGAATTGGGGCACCGCAGTTTTATAGTTCGTTCTCACTTTTTTACGAGCTTCATCAATAGCCCCTTCCAACCGGCGACGAATTTCAGCATCACCACTCCCTTGCATAGCAGCTGGGAAACGACTTAGGTTATCTTGGATGATATGATCTATATCGGGAATAAGTTCGCAGTTGGGATTAAAAAGTAAGTCTTCGGGTTTTTGAAAAAAATCTGCTATCTTGGGCAAAGATGATTTAAATGTTCGCAATAATGCACCATCGCTTTTTTTGCAAAAACATTTAAAAACATAGGGCGGAACTCCTTCACCTTGATTTTTATTTTTGAAGAAGAAGGCAAATATTTCTTCCAGGTTTTTAGTGACAAGCCCAGTATTGAAGCAGCAATACTCGTTATTGGCTGTAAAGCAGATTTTGTTTTCTGCTCTCAATTTTCGGAAGATGTGTTCTAAATAATTTTTCAGTATAGAGTGACTTTTTCTCTTGTCATCTGAAAAGTCCCACTCCTCTGGGTCGGCAAGATTTGTAGCCAAATCATCAATGCAACTTTGATATTTTGGGAAAATGGAGAATTTAAAAAGCTCTTGCTGGAAAAATTTATTTGCAGCCATAAATTTAGTGTAGTTAGTAGCTAAAAAAATTGAGCCCTAAAATAACTATTTAGGGCTCTATACAGTTGTTTTCATTTACACATTATACGGATAGACCCGTACGTCTATATCTTATTCGTGCTGCAAATATAATGCACGTATTAGCAAAATGCAAATTTTTCTCTGACTTTTTTACCCTCCTACACTACACCGTTAGGATGTAGTTAACTACACTTTGTAGTGAGGTTGGAAGGAAGGGAATAAAAACGCCCCGCATTTCTGCGAGGCGCCCCCAACGTGGTGTGGAAATAGTGGTATACGGGGGTTACTTTATCGGTGCCATCTTCTTTGGCGTTTGGACTACTTCGAATTGTCTTGCGAGGAAATCCAACCCTTTCTGCGTCACGAGGACTTTTATAACCGTGAACGATTCGTGGTTGTTGCGATCTATTAACTTCTCCTTTAACTCGAAATAACCACGGTTAATATACTCTTGCTTAGGCTCATTGCGATTGCAGAAGAATATGCCGCGTTCACGGAGCCGTTGAAAGAGCGTGTTGCGGCCGAAGGGAAGGTTCAAAATCTTTGCCGCCTGCCCGACGTCGATCTTCTGGTCTGTGTCCAGTACTTTATCCATTAGTTCGGCTTTCGGGGCGAGCGCTGCGACCTGCTTGTGTGCCTGCTCCAACTGTTGCTTCTGGCGGGCTATAGTGTCATTGGCTACCAGCACGGCACGTGCCATTATCATTTCGGGCGTATCCGTCTCTTTGGCTGACATATATCCGCCAGTCTTGCGGATCGCGGGGAGAACTTCATCGCATACCCAGTCCTGGAACTGTTCGGCCTGCGGGAGCTTCGACCGCATGACAAGACGGTAAACGTCGGATTCGGGGATGTATTTCACCCTTTGAATGCCGCCATCGGTAGGGGTGTCCATTTCGGACACCCCTTTGCAATGGGTGCGTATTGCCTTTTGATATTCTATATATCCTAATGATCTCGCTACATCATTCGCAAGAAACATAGGCTTATTTTCGTCGGACATAATAATACGTACGCGCCCGAACCTCTCGTTATTGAATATTTGCAGATTGTTCATGACTAACAGTATTTGGTTGTTGCCGATTGGAAATACTTGGACTTGTTTAAATAAGCATTCAGCGCATCCGTTTCAAGAGCGTGGATGTACTTTCGCAGTTGGAGCGTTTCACGCATGGAATCGTTAAGCCGCAACATAGCATGTGCATACAATGCTTTGTAGTCGGGTTCTGAATTCTTTTTCTTCATGGCTCGGCTATTTACATTGTGCGACATCAGAGTTGCCGCCCATTTTCATAAGGATGAAGGGGTCGACAGGGCGTTTGAGTGAGGTGGAAGTAAATGCTGCGATCTCACGGTCAGTTTCCGCGATGTGTTTGTCAACCATATCGCAGTAACGGTCGAGAAGGTCAAAATAAGCCTTCTTGTACTGCATGGCCTCGTTGTAGAGTTGTTGATAGTCGGGTGTCCCCGGAAGTGATGGTGTTTTCATAGGCATTGATATTTAAATTGTGATTATTTGTCCAGTATTGCCAATATGCGTTCTATACAAGCGTTTTGCTCTGCGAGTAAGGTTGCAAGACGATCCGCTGATTCAATTATGTCGTTCATGGTCGTATTTTATTTGAGTTAGTCGCCGTAGTACGTTCTGCTGTTTCCGTAGTAGTCCGCAGGAACTGCCAGTAGCTGCGGGCGGTATTCGGCGGCCTTCGGCTGCTCCATCGGTCGGTTCTCGACACGCCTTGTCATCATCGCCAACTTCTCGTTGCGCCAAGCCTTCTTGAGGCTGGCTGAGAACGACATAGACGGCTGCACCTTTTTCAGATACCAAGCATTGCGCATGATCTTCGTTTTGTTGTAGGTTGCTTTCATGATTTATTATAGTTATTGTTTTTTATTCTCAATGCAAACATAACAATAATTATAATATTTGCCAAATGTTTAAGTATGAAAATTACACTTATTATTATTTTTTATCTGGTTTATATAATTTTATGGCAAATTATTCTATCTTTGCAACTGGTGTGGAAATTAAACTTATTGTTTATGGCAAAATTTAGGATCAAAGAGATTTGCCGAGATAAAGGCATAACTCAAAAAGAATTAGCAGAAAAAATTGGAATAACGGCCGTTGGGCTTGCAAAGGCTATTGCAGGAAATACGACAATCGGTACGCTTGAAAAAGTTGCCGACGCTCTCGGGGTAGATGTTGTTGAACTATTTGCGGAGAAAGAAGACTTTGTTGCCTTCGTTCGCGATAAAGGCCAGATATATGTATTTAATACAATAAAGGCATTAAAAGAATTTACGGATACCGCGAATAAATGCGCTAATAGTATGCGACAAATTGGGGTAGCCGTCGAATGTATAAAAGAGGGAGAATAAAGGTACTACAAGCCTATAAACACAAAGGCGACGAGTGGTTTTTACCACTCCTCGCTTTTTTTGGATATTCCAATGTGAAATTGTAAATTTGGGTTACTAACCCAATAATATTTTTATTGATATGAAAAGAATACCTATTCTATTTGTATTTGTTGCTGCAATGTCGCTTTTTAGTTGCAGCAAAGGCGACGATTCTACCCCTAAATTAGAACTAAAAGAAACAAATTATAATCTAATTGTTAATGAAGAGGTGCAATTAGAATTGGTGAATACTGATATTGATATTTCGGATTGCGATATTAAATCCGAAGACGACTTCGTAGTACAAAGCTATGGACGCAGGGTATCTGCGCTTCATGTTGGAACGACTCAATTAACAATTAATTATAAGGGAGCATCCACATCTTGTACTGTAAATGTTGAGTCTGTAAATAATTATGTAATAGATCCGTATCTGAATTTTGAACAAGCTACAAATATAAATGATATTTCCAGCTATCACAAAGAAGAGCCAATTAGTATGGATACATCTAATATAGATAGCGATGTTTCATTAATTAAGTATCAACCAGGGAATGGGATTTATTATATTACCTACGCATACTCACGTACTCTAAAACGCATATTGGCGGTAACAGAAGAGATTGGTACTTATACGAATAAAATGATAGAAATAAACAGTTCATTAATGGACCGATGCAAACTTTTAAGTACGGGTGGGGATATCTGGTATGTTCGACCAAACAAATATTATGTCCGAGTTACTCAAGGAAGAACTTCGTATTTAATTAAGTATGCAGCCAGTCAAAGTGATGTAGAAAAGAGTTGGTAAAATATTTAAGGGGATGCTTGCAATATTGTTAGCAACCCCTTAAATTTTACAATACAACGACAGTTCCATCCTTATTTACCGAATACTCCCCGCTGATATTTACGATATTCAGCACGG
>OLYB01001685.1_pt1 | contig 16996 bp, 19 predicted proteins | sample 1674481 | NCBI WGS metagenome assembly OLYB01 (sample SAMEA103958167, study PRJEB25191) | human gut metagenome
CTAATAATGCAACAATTATTACTCATATCTGCTTTTCTTATCTTTATTTATTCACTTTAAATCTGACCACATAGTTGCTGTGATTTTTGATGCATACGTGCTGCATACTTGCTACATATCCACAAATTTCCATCACGTTTCTGGACATCCCATAAAGATTCGAGGGTAAAGAAAAACCCCGGAAAATCAAGGTTTTCCGAGGTTTTAATAGTTTTCTGTATTCGATTGAAATTATCGCTTGCTGAACTGCGGAGCTCTACGAGCTGCTTTGAGACCGTATTTCTTACGCTCTTTCATACGTGGATCTCTTGTTAAGAATCCAGCAACCTTAAGAGTAGGTCTGTACTCGTTATCTACCTGAAGGAGTGCACGAGCGATACCGTGACGGATGGCACCGGCCTGTCCTGAGTATCCGCCACCCTTTACGTTTACTAAAACATCAAACTTGTCAACTGTCTCAGTTGCTACTAATGGCTGACGAACGATTACCTTTAAAGTCTCAAGACCTAAGTACTCGTCAATATCTCTTTTATTGATTGTGATCTTTCCTGTTCCAGGTACTAAATAAACTCTGGCAACAGATGATTTTCTTCTTCCTGTTCCGTAATACTTTGTATTAGCCACTGTTTTTCCCTCCTAATTAAAATGTTAAAGCTTCAGGTTTCTGAGCTGCATGCTTGTGATCCGGTCCAACGTATACGAATAATTTTGTATACATCTCTCTTCCTAAAGGTCCCTTTGGAAGCATGCCTTTTACTGCGTGCTCGATAACTCTTTCCGGATGTTTTGCTAACATTTCTTTTAAGGTAGTCTCTTTCATACCACCTACATAATCAGAGTGATTGTAGTAGATCTTCTGCTCTAATTTCTTACCGGTTACTTTGATCTTCTCAGCGTTAACAACGATTACATAATCACCTGTGTCGATGTGCGGTGTAAAGATTGGTTTATTCTTTCCTCTTAATACTTTAGCAACTTCAGATGCTAAACGTCCTAATGTCATACCTTCAGCGTCAACTACATACCATTTTCTATCAATGGTAGCTGGGCTAGCCATAAAAGTTTTCATTGATCTTCCTCCTAGAAATAATGTTACGGAACACCTCTGCAATGTGAATGTCCAGGACACACCGCTTGGTATTCAATAAATTGTTTATAGTTTAAATGTCGCTCCGGGGCTTTGGATTGACATTACTTCACTATCACAGACTTAAATAGTATAGTACACGACGCCTTGTGTGTCAAGGATTTTTTTACTTTAGATCAAACTTTTTACAAATAAAACTATCTTCCAAATTAACTCTGAAAGAGGCGGATATCCTTTATCAGATGTCCGCCTCTAATCTGCCTATTTCGTTATCTCAAACTTAAATTTATTACTGCTCCATACATTGTCCTTAAAATGAATTTCGATTGTTTTCCAGTCCGCCGGGACCTCATACCCAATCACACCATTCATTTTTTTCCCTGCTGCAATGGTTCCATCTAACTGATTTTGATCATTTTTCTCCAAAAGAGCACTCACTGAATAATTCAGTGCATAATCGTCCGCATATGCTTCAAAACTCGCCATACTGCTTATATTTATCTCAGAATCAGAATTATTTGCGATTTCAAACTCTACCAGAACAAACTCATTTCCATCTGCCGGTTTATTATACTCTGACCCGCTGCTCTGCGTATAATTGACCATTGTAACCTGCACATCATTCATTTCTGCAGTTTCACCAATACCAAATATATCCTTCTCACTATCTTCTTGTTTGACAGAGGTATCTTCTGTAGTATCATTCACCACATCAGCCTTGTTATCTGTATTATTCTGCGTCGAAGCATTCTCTACCTTTTTCGGTTTATCCGCTCCACCGCCCGACATTGCTGCAATAATAATAACCACCACCACAACGATCACGATCCATTTCCCGATACCGCCCTGTTTCTTTCTGCAGTTTGGGCAGACCTTCGCGCCTTTCGGTATCTCACTCTTACAGTGTTTGCACAACTTTGTTTCATTTTCCATTTCATAATCCTCCTTGTTTTGCGGAGCAAAATGCGAGCCCTTTGGTGAGCAGAGGATTTTACTCCTTGTTTTGCGGAGCAAAATGCGAGCCCTTTGGTGAGCAATGCCCAGCACTCTGGGCACGGATTTTACTCCTTTGTTTTACTACTTTTTATTTTATCCTACTTTATGCTACTTTATCCTACTCAGTGGTATATGTCAACCATTTATCGTATATATAAAAATAGAGTTATTTAATCGAAAACGAAATGAGGCTGTCTATGAAACCATTAAAAAATAAAGTAAGCATCACACTTGATTCAGACATCATTGAACAGTTAAAGCTCCTCGCCGAGCAGGACGACCGTTCTTTTTCCCAATATATCAATATGATATTGAAAGAATATCTGACCCAGGCGGACAAAAAGAAAGAAGCGTAAAACATCTCTGTCTTATGCTTCTCTCATCTTAACCATATTTCATTTATTTTTGGTATGCACCGTGCATACATTTTCACATTATATAATGTTGAGTTCAAATAGTAAGTTCAATTTTTGACTGTCAAATTACATTTAAAATAATATTGCCTCTAAGATCGCGCAGATGGCAGCTGCAGCAAAAAGAAATATAAATTCCGCTACAGCATAACCGATCAGTCTTACGAACCGGTTCTTACTGTTTACAACCGGTATGTTTCTCCGCATTCCCATATAATCACAGACAAAAAATATAAATACGATCTGCGACAGCCAGACCACCAGCCGTTCCAGTGTCAATTTTGACTGCGGGAGCAGTTTTCCATTCGCATCATGCGCTTCTAACGACCACGCGGTAACTGTGGTCAGTGCATATCCTATGACTGCGACGATCATTTTCCATACTTTTCCTGTCCGAAATCCCGGTATTTTATAAAAAGGGATTTCACCGGCCTGATCTTTTTTACAGCTCTGCGCACAATAAAACTTATTTTTATCACTATCCATACTACTGCAGGGGATTTCCGCTGCATTGCAGATATCCGCCTTAAGTTCATCCACATTCTGATACCGGTCCTCAGGGTTTATCTTAATGCATTTTAACACAATCGTCCTGAATTTTCCTTCGGTCAGCTTTTCCATCGGGAACTCTCTCACAAGCATGTAATTAAGCAGCACACCCATCGCATAAATATCGGTTCTCGCATCCGTCTGTCCGAACCCAAACTGTTCCGGCGCTGCATAGCCTTGCGTTCCCATCATAACAGTATCCTTTGACTTGCCAGGCTGGTAGATTCTCGCAATGTCAAAATCGACCAGCTTCACTTCCCCCTCATTGGTCAGAATCACATTCTCCGCTTTCAAGTCTCTGCATATGACTGGCATTTTTGCATGGTGCAAAGGGTAAAGCGCATTGCACAGACAGATTATGATATCAGCAGCGTCTTTCTCCGAAAAATATTTTTCTTTTAACATTTCTTCCAGATTTTTTCCGCTCAAGTACTCCTCAATCACGATCAGATTCGTATCGGTCTGAATACACTCATAGATCTTTGGTATATACGCATTCGGATTTTCCTTTAAAAAAAGATAAATCTCCTCCAGGTCCAATGCAACATACTTTCGCACACCAATCACACCATTCACTTGGTTTCTTACGATATGTACTTTTTCATTGTCACCCAGTCTGCCAAGATCCACATATTCTGACAAACAGTACTCCTCATCTAACCGCATATAATTTCCCACCATTTTCTTGCATTCATCTGTACAACACGATATTATAAATGTCAGGGCAGTTCATGCGCCCAAACCAGCATTTACAATTTGTAGTATAAAAATATTTTATTATTTTTTACAGTACAATTCAAGGAGACTTTATGGATCAGAAAACGACCGGCGAACTGATGCAGCTTCTCTCTTCCGCCAAAAATATTTCCGATTTAAAACAATACACTGACGCACTTGCAGACATGACATCTTCCGTGACCTTTCCGGAATATTTAAATGAACTGATGCATGCCCGCGGCGTGACCGCCTCAAAACTGATCTCTGCAGCCCAGATTCAGCGCAATTACGGCTATCAGATCTTAGACGGCAGGCGAAGTCCCTCCCGTGATAAAGTCATTTCTCTCTGCCTTGCACTAAAGCTTGAGCTCCCGGAAACACAGCGTGCTCTCACGCTCACAAAAAACGGACAGCTCTATTCCAAAAACAAACGGGATTCCATCCTCATTTTTGCTTTTGGGAAAAAGCTGTCCGTAATTGACACAAACGTGCTTTTAGAAGAAATGAATGAGCCTGTTTTAAACTGACTTCTGCATCATTCAAAAACATCCTGCCCTGTTGTAACATCTTTTCAAAGTGCACTTCTTTCTCATTCTACGTTTTCAAACTCGATCCCCATCATCGTAAGCCCGTGTGCCGGCGCCGTAGGCCCTGCCGCGCTGCGGTCTTTCTTTGCAAGAATTTCTTTTACCGCCTCCGGTTCGATCGCACCACCGCCAACCTGCACTAATGTTCCTGCAATGATCCGTACCATATTGTAAAGGAAACCGTTTCCCGTCACGCGGATCGTGATGATATCTCCTTCTTTTTCCACATCACAGGCATAGATCGTGCGCACCGTCGTCTTTACCTGTGCACCGATCGCACAAAAACTCTTAAAATCATGCTCTCCCTCAAGATAAGATGCCGCTTTTTTCATTTTCTCCACATCCAGTGGATAATGATAAAAATAGGTATCCAGCCGTCTTGTCGGCATACGGAATGTCCGGTTTAAAATACGGTATTCATAAGTTTTTCTGCTGTTCTGATAGCGCGGATGCCAGCCATCCTCCACCTCACAGGATCCCTGCACCACAATATCTTCCGGCAGTCTCTGATTGAGTGCAAATGCAATTTTATCTGCCGGCATCCTCGTGTTCGTATCAAATACTGCAATATTTCCAAGGGAATGTACACCCGAATCCGTCCGGCTCGCACCGCTCACCACGATCTGCTCGCCCAGAAGATTCGAAAGATTCTTATTTAGCACTTCTTCTATCGTGATACCGTTCGGCTGCACCTGCCATCCTTTGTAATTCGTGCCGTCATACGCCACGATCATTTTTACACGCATAGTAATCTCCTGTTCTGAGCCGCATGCTGCGATAAAGCGGCAACAATCTGACCTTCCCGCAGACATATTTTTATATATTGCCGTAAAAGCCGCTTGTTTTTCCAACAGACAAATATCCCTGGAATCAAGCTTATTTTTCACGCTGACTTTCTGTTCTGTTTAAAAAATCCGTAGAACAGAATAGTCCGTGCACTTCAATATCCAATGGGTGAAAACCTAATCTCTCAGCATCATTTCGCCCATTCCTTCTTTCTTTTCAACATCTTTTTCACTGTTTTGGGCGAAATCTTCTTCTATTTTCCCGTTTCACCCTGGATTTTTCATTTTTGCGGGCTATTTACGCTGGTTCATGTCATTTTCGCCCATTTTCCTGTATTTTGACTGATTTTCTATCAACAAATGGATGAATTACTTCTATTTTTCATCTGTTTCGCCCATGTTCAAACTTTTGTATGAATGGAACTTCTTCTTAGCCAGGTGAATATTCCTCCTGTGAGATTTTTTCATTCATAAGATTCGGGTGGCAAAGGGTGGCACACAACTTAGTGGTTGTCAAATTGCACAAAACCGCTCCTATTTTCCAGCTTTGTGCAATACCCTTCCAAAATGACAAACTACCCTGCCGGCATTCCATCATGAACCTCAGCCTGCCGGCACTGCAAAAATTTCCCGCGTCATAACTTACCTTACTGCGGAAACGGTAAAAAGAACCTGCACAGCAAAATAACCACAAAATACCCAATCACAAGCACATATGCTTTATGATCCACGCCTGCGTAACGCAGAGGTTTCATCTTGGTTCTGCCCTCGCCGCCATTGTAGCAGCGCGCCTCCATAGCCATCGCAAGGTCGTCTGCTCGACGGAACGCAGAGACGAATAACGGTACCAAAAGAGGAATCATGTTTTTCACTCTCAGTAACAGATTTCCGCTCTCAAAGTCAGCACCTCTCGCCATCTGTGCCTTCATGATCTTGTCTGTCTCCTCGATGAGGATCGGGATAAAACGAAGTGCAATCGACATCATCATCGCGATCGCATGAACCGGAACACCGATCTTTGATAACGGCATCAGTGATTTTTCCAGACCGTCCGTGAGCTGGTTTGGTGTCGTCGTAAGTGTCATGATCGAGGTTCCAAGGATCAGGTAGGTCAGACGGATCGCCATCAGAATCGCATTCTGTGCCCCCTCTGCCGTGATCTTAAAGATCCAGAATTTCACGATCGGCGTACCAGGTGTCAGAAAAAGGTTGAATGCCGCCGTGATCAGCATCAGCACCACGATCGCCTTCAAGCCCTTTACCATAAACTTAAATGGAACTTTGGACGTTCTGATGCAGAAGATCAAAAATACAGTCGCAACCAGAAGTGCCGCAATCCCTTTAAAACAAAACAATGATATAATATAAATAAATGTAGCAAACAGTTTTACGCGCGGGTCCAGTTTATGAATGACGGAATCCGCTGGATAATACTGGCCCAGTGTAATATCTCTTAACATCTTCTTCCTCCGAACCGTTACATATGAAAGTCTGTTTTTCCAGAATCTATTCCGGTCAGCGCCTCGAGCAGACAAGCTCTTGCCTCCGCCACCGTGGTTGCATCTGTATCCACATTCAGACCTTTTTCCTTCAGTTCATGCATCAGGTAAGTCACCTGCGGTGCTGCAAGTCCAACCGCCTCAAGTTCTTTGTAGTGGCGGAATACTTCTTTTGGCGCACCGTCTAACATCACACTGCCGTGATTCATCACGATAATACGCTCCACATATTTTGCGACGTCCTCCATGCTGTGCGATACTAAAATAACCGTAATACCGCGTTCCCTGTGCATCCGCTCCACAAGATCTAAGATCTCATCACGTCCTGCCGGATCAAGTCCCGCCGTCGGCTCATCTAAGATCAATACCTCCGGCTTCATGGCAAGCACGCCCGCAATCGCAACACGGCGTTTCTGTCCACCGGAAAGATCAAACGGAGACTGGTAATAAAGCTCCTCCGGCAGTCCGACACTCCGCAGCGCCTCAAATGCCCGAAGACCTGCCTCCTCTTTCGACAATCCCTGATTTTTCGGTCCGAAACACACGTCGTCAAAGATCGTTGTCTCAAACAACTGATGCTCCGGATACTGAAATACCAGCCCGACGCGGTTTCTCAATTCACGCAGGTCAAAATCATCTTCATAAATATCCTGACCATGAAAATAGATCGTCCCGGATGTCGCCTTCATCAGACCGTTCAAGTGCTGGATCAAGGTGGACTTTCCGGAACCGGTATGTCCGATCACGCCGATAAACTGTCCATCCTCGATCGTTAAGTTTACATCCTTTAACGCCTGGATCTGGTACGCAGTCCCTTCGCTGTATACATAATTCACTTTATCTAAAATAATTGACATGTTCATCCTCATTTCTGGGGCACCCACTGCAGAGCAGCACCCCAAAAGCCTTCCATTTTACTCAAAATCAGATGATCTTTTAAAAACATATAACCATAAAATGCCTGCTCTACTGATATTCCATCTCTGCGCTCCACATCATACACATTCCACAATCATGCTATCATCGTGCTCCACATCATACACATTCCATGATCATGAATCGATCTGTGCGATTCGCAGAATATGCCCCACAAGTTCTTCCCGCGTCAGCACGCCAAGCGGAATATCAAGTCCTGACTGTCTGAGCAGGTCAGCAAGGATCGTAACCTGCGGTACATCCAGCCGGTATTCCTTTAACTTTCCGACCTGGGAAAAAATTTCGCGCGGTGTCCCCTGCATGACAACTTTCCCCTTGTCCATCACAATCACCTTATCTGCACCAACGACTTCTTCCATATAATGTGTGATCAGAATGATCGTGACACCCTTTTTCTGATTGAGTTCATGCGCAGTGCGGATGACATCCGCTCTTCCGTTTGGGTCAAGCATTGCGGTCGGCTCGTCTAACACGATGCACTTTGGCTCCATCGCTACGACACCCGCGATCGCAACGCGCTGTTTCTGACCTCCGGAAAGTTTGTTTGGCGAATGATGACGGTATTTTAACATACCGACTGCCTTTAAACTCTCCTCCACACGCTGCCAGATCTCATCGGTCGGCACACCGATATTTTCCGGTCCGAATCCGACATCCTCCTCCACTACACTGGCAATGATCTGATTGTCCGGATTCTGGAAAACCATTCCGGCGGTCTTTCGCACCGGAATGACATTCTCCTCTTTTGAAACATCCATGCCGTCCACAAAAAGACTACCCTCGGACGGGGCTAACAGTGCATTGATATGCTTTGCAAGCGTAGATTTACCGGAACCGTTATGTCCTAAAATTGCGATAAAATCTCCCTGCTTCACATCGAGATCCACATGATCTAAGGCAGTCTGGATCGACTCTACGTTTCCCTCTTCATCACGTCTGATATATTCATGCACAAGCTGTTTTGCCTTAATAATTCCCATCTGTTTTTATTCCTTCCCGTATCAGTCATCCCAGCGCAGTCTGTGCAGTTCTCCCTGCAGCTTCATATGGTCAAACTGATTCTGTCTGAGTGCCTCATAGAGCACGATCGCAACGGAATTTGACAGGTTCAGTGAACGTGTCTCCCCGATCATCGGGATCCGCACACAGGTATCCGGATTGGCTTTTAAGATCTCCTCCGGGATTCCTGCACTCTCTTTTCCAAACATAATATAGCAGTCCGGCTCGTAGGAAACCTCTGTGTATACATGGCGTCCCTTTGTCGTTGCCATATAGATCTTTGCACCCGGATTTTTCTCACAGAAATCATCCCAGTTCACATAGGTCGTCACGTCAAGCTCACTCCAGTAATCCATCCCGGCACGCTTGATCGATTTTTCATCAAGATGAAATCCAAGCGGTTCGATCAGATGGAGCCTTGTCCCTGTTGCGACACAGGTTCTTCCGATATTTCCGGTATTTGCCGGGATCTCCGGCTCATATAAAACAATATTTAACTTTGCCATAATAATCCTCATTTCCAGGCAGTCTGCCAAACAGACCACAATATGAAAAATAAGCTGTCATGCCTGTTTTTCACCCTGTTTTCTCAGCCCTGTAATAAATGCCTCCATGCGGTTCATCGCCTCTTTTAAATTCTCCAGCGAATACGCATAGGAAATACGGATAAATCCTTCCCCGCAGTCTCCGAATGCCGTTCCCGGAACGACTGCAAGCTTCTCTGTATTTAAAAGCTCCGTGGCGAACTGCTCGGATGTCATACCGAATTCGCTGATGCACGGGAACACATAAAATGCTCCAAACGGCTCGAAACAGGATAATCCCATCTCCTTAAAACGGTGCAGCAGATAGCGGCGTCTTCCGTTGTATTCCTCACGCATCTGTGCCACATCCTCATCACCGTTTTTTAATGCCTCCACGCCTGCGTACTGGCTGGTGGACGGTGCACACATGATCGCAAACTGGTGGATCTTTAACATCTGCTCAATGATCACACGCGGTCCACATGCATAGCCGAGACGCCATCCTGTCATGGCATGTGATTTGGAAAAACCGTTGATCACGATCGTTCTCTCCCACATTCCCGGCAGAGACGCAATCGTCACATGTTTCTCAAGGTAGGTAAGCTCTGAATAGATCTCGTCACTCAATACAAAAATATCATGTTTTTTGATCACTTCCGCGATTTTTTCAAGATCTGATTTTTCCATGATTGCCCCGGTTGGATTGTTCGGGAACGGAAGTACCAAAAGCTTTGTCTTTGGCGTGATCGCAGCCTCTAACTCTTCTGCAGTCAGACGAAATTCGTTTTCTGCCTTTAACTCGATCACGACCGGTACTCCGCCTGCTAAAACGGCACACGGCACATAAGACACATAACTCGGCTGTGGGATCAAAACCTCATCCCCCGGATCTAACATAGCACGCATTGCCGCATCGATTGCCTCACTGCCTCCGATCGTCACCATGATCTCATGATCCACGTCATAAGATATCCCGTAATGACGGTTCAGATAACGGTCGATCTCTGTCTTTAACTCTTTTAAACCTGCATTTGAGGTATAATGTGTTTTTCCTTTTTCCAGGGAATAAATACCCTCGTCGCGGATATGCCACGGCGTATCAAAATCCGGCTCGCCGACACCAAGGGAGATTGCGTCCTTCATCTCATGTACCACATCGAAGAACTTACGGATCCCGGACGGCTGGATCGTTGTAATTGTTTTATTTAATGGATCTCTCATATTACATCTCTATCCTTTCATCTTTTGCCGGTTCTGCCATAACGGTTCCGTGATCTTTGTATTTTTTCAGAATAAAATTCGTCTTTGTACTTAAAACAGAATCAAGCGGTGAAAGTTTATTGGAAACAAACTGGGAAACCTCACGCAGTGTCTTTCCCTCGATCGTTACCATAAAATCAAATCCGCCGGAGATCAGATAAACGGAATTTACTTCCGGATAGTTGTAAATGCGCTCTGCCACCTTGTCAAATCCCATTCCGCGCTGTGGTGTGACACGCACTTCGATTAAAGCTGTCACCTTTTCAATTCCCGCCTTATCCCAGTCGATCAGGGTATGGTATCCGCAGATAATATGCTCCTCTTCCATTTTCTGAAGTTCATTTACCACGGCTGCCTCATCTACACCTAAAATGATAGCCAGTTCCTTTAAATCAATTCTGCTGTTCTTCTCTATAAAAGTTAAAATCTTTTCACGCATGATAATCCCATCCTCCATAATTTGTACTCTTTTGAGCACTGCTTTAATCCATAACAACAGATCTGCCCGCTAAACGATACTTGCAATCTGTTTTTGTGTGAAAAATCTGGTTTTCACACATTATACAACTTTATATAATTCGTCCGTCTTCGGCGGCTCTAAAAACCGTCTCTCATCCTCATTTAATAAAACTCTGTCATTTCCGGCTGTCGCTTTTCCGATGATCGCCGCCGGTATTCCCGCTTTTTTCAGCTCATTTACCAGCAGATTGCCATCGGCTGCCGCCATCAGCATAGAACCGCTTGAGATCAGTTCATATGGGTTGATTCCGAAAAATTCACAGATCTCGATTGTTTCCTGACGAACGGGAATCTTTTTTAAATCGATTTCAAGTCCGACGCCAGATGCTTCTGCCATTTCCCAGAGTGCACCAAAGATACCGCCCTCTGTGACGTCATGCATAGCACTAACGCCAGACCGAACGGCGACTGCAGCCTCTGAAAGCACGGATAAATATACATCCAGTTTTTTCGCATTTTCGATAAATGGTGCAGAAAATCTTGTTAAAAGATCTTTTTCTTTTTCCTTTGCAATGATGGAGGTTCCCTCGATCCCGATCCACTTTGTCACAAGAATATCCATGCCCGGCTTTGCCCCTCCGGTAGAGATCAGGCATCCGTCTTTTACTTTGCCGACACCACAAACGGAAATAACCGGCTGGTTGACAACTGCCGTGATCTCCGTATGACCGCCCATGACCTGCACGCCTGCCTTTGCACATGCAGCTTCTACCTGCTGCATCATCTCTCTTAGATCAGGCTCTTCAATCTCCGGTGGAAGCAAGACAGTAAGCAGAACGCCGACCGGCTCTGCCCCGGCACTGGCAAGATCATTTGCCGTAATCTGGATTGCAAGTGTACCGATATCCTGTGCCGTTCCTGTGATCGGATCTGTTGACATCACAAGTGTCTCATCCTCTGCCAGCTTGACCGCCGCGCAGTCCTCTCCCACATCGGCGCCTAAGACAACCTCCGGTCTTTTGGTATGTATCTGTTTAAATACGGAGCGTTTGAGCACATTCTCCGGTACTTTTCCAATCTTCATCGCAAACTCCATCCCTGTTTATAGTTATAGGCTGTCTCTTACGAGGCAGCCTCTTTTTGTTTCTTATAATAAATTACTGACCATTTCCACCGTTATCTCCGCTGACGTCCACCTGTCCGTCTCCGACAATTGCCTGTTCCTCTGCAGACTGGTTCTCTGCCGGCTGTTCCGGTGTGGCTGCTGCCGCTGCAGTAAACTGGGCAACTGCGGCATAGATCGTTCCTTCATCACCGGTCGCCAACGCCGCACCGATTGTCGCTGATGCATTCGGATCTTCCGATGCCGTTCCAACGTTTACGATCTTTGGTGATGCCTTATAAGTACTCTTATTAAATACTTCGCGGCTCTCTTCGACACCATCTACCGTAACGACTTTCCAGAGCTGTGCCACATATCCGACATGTTTTCCCTGGGATACACTCATAGTTCCCACCGGATCTCCGGTTGCAACAAACTGTGTGCCCGGATCCTGTTCTGATACAACTTCACTCTCATATGTCACCTTACGGTTTGCAGGTCTTGTCTCTTCCCCGTAAATATTGAAGTAAACATTTTTTCCTGAAGTATATCCTTCAATATAGATCGGTACGTCCTGATTATTGACAAATTTTAAATCCTTGTAATCGCCTGCGATCGCAGCATCCATGGATGGTTTGACATAGGTAACGATCATAGAATGGTTCGAACGCTCGGTAACTTCAAGTTCCGCTAAAATAACTGCATTATATAATGTTGTGGAAACCTGGCAGACGCCACCGCCATAGGACTGTACGGTCTGTCCATTTTCATAGGCTCCGGCCAGTTCATACCCATTGGCTGCATCTAACGGTCCGATCGTCTCATAAACAGAAAACTCTTCTCCCGGATATAAAACAGTTCCATTGATCTTGCCTGCTGCCGTTGCAATATTGTCACAGCGGTTCTGGGTAGAAGAACTGTAATTCGTATTGAATCCACCGAGCAGATCTTTTACCTTAGAAAGCTCTTCCTCGCTTCCCTTCGGCTCCACGATCTCTGCTGTAAGTTCAATATTTCCACCCTGTCCGTCCCAGTCGTTACTGACGTAATTTTCGATCGCTGCAATCGACTTTTCTACGTTGACTTCAACACCCTGCGACCCTTTAATGATCTTAAATGTTCCATTTTCACGCACCAGACCATTGTCCACTGCCTTCTGATCGAGCTCATCCGCTTTCTCGGCAAGCAGTTCTGATACTGTATCATGATCTACGTTCAACACCATATCAATGACAACACTGCCATTTTCAAGGTCTTTCTTATCTTTGTATTTTTTAATCAGATTGCCGCTTTTTCCGACATCCATCGCCTCTGAAACAACATTCATATCGGTAAACTCGAGTGCCAGATCCGATGCCTTTACCTGCGTACTATGCTCTCCTGCAGTCAGTGTAAATACAGCTTCCCCTGCATTATTTACATAATCAGTCACTGCATTCAAAGCTTCCTGCTCTGTCATACCGCCGACATCAATATTGCCAATATAAACTCCCTGCGCAATACGGTCTGTGTCTTCCGCTTTTGCCTGCGTCGGATTTAAAATAGCGCCAAATGCCACGGCTAACCCCAGAGCTGCTAATATTTTACCTGTTTTTTTCATCTTTTCCCTCTGAAACTATTACTTTTGCTGAATCTTTGCTGTTCATTTTATCACAACTGCCCTCTTTTTCAAGGTGCATTACCACGAATATATTTGACTGTTTGCCCTGTTTTTAGTATATTTTACATGAACAGATTTATTACAACAGTGCCGCAAGTACAGTCGTAAGCAGCATCGTTCCAACCAGAATGATCACAACTGCTGCAAGTACTTTTTTATTTTTCTTTTTACTGAAATCATACATATAAATGTACCTCCATTTCAAAAAACACGGCACGGAAAGGATTTCACATGCCATTTTTAGGTTTATTCATTGCAGTTGTCTGCCTGTTCACATTTTTCCGTAAACGTTCAAACCGCTCCCAGGAGAACGTAACTGACCGCTTCTGGAAAAGGGAATCCATCGCAAACAACACCCGCTTACAGGATTTAAGCGGACTCCCCTATATTACCATACCTTTTGACAAATTTCCAATAGGTATGTACGAAAATGATTTATTAAAAAATTATGAAAATACCCTGCAGACGCTTTCCGGGCAAAAGATCGTCAATTTCGGCACACAGACCAATACTGATCTGAAGATCACTTACGGTACTGCCAGTCTCCCTGCCCTGACGGAATACGAACAAAATTTTACCACACTCTGTCAGACGCTTACCGCCTATGCCGGACAGCTTTTCGAACTCGGTCATACCGATGATGCCCGTACAATTTTAGAATATGGTATCAGTATCGGCTCCGACTTAAGCCAGAATTATCTGCTTTTAGCTAAGATCTATCAGTCTTCCGGCGAAACCGGACGGATCCGGGAACTCCTTGCATCCGCGGAACAGCTTGATTCTCTGATGAAACGTTCGATCGTAGAAAAACTGACCGCCATGCTCCCGGAAGATACCGCAAATACGCCGGTACAATGATCCGTATCATGCTTCATAGACATCCGGCTCGTTCCACACATAATATTTTATGGCATTTTCCCATAGGTGGCGATCAGCCGGTCCGTCAGTCTTGACGCCTCGCTCCTTGTCATCTCCGGGAAATTTTCCGGCAGTTTGATCTGATAATGCGCCGCATATTCTCTTAAGTATTTTATCTGCCGTGCCGTTGCCGGCGTCTGTTTTTTCGCCTTATAAAGAAGCGGCTTTGGCATGAAATCTCCGGCAGATTCCTCCTCGTATCGTTCCCTGAGTGCCTCGTAAACCTGCCATGTTTCATATGCATCGTCAAATGCACGATGGGCATTTTCTCTTTTTACCCCAAAGCAGGCACACAGGCTTTCCAGATCCTTTTTCTGCTCTTTCGGCAAAAATTTCCTTGCAAGTTTTAAGGTATCAACCGCATTCCGTTCCAATGGCATATTATGATTTACCGCCCACTGCTTTAAAAATCCATAATCAAAAATCACATTCTGCCCAACGATGATATCCTCTCCGATAAATTCAAAGAACTGCCGCATTGCCTCTTCTTTTTCCATGCCGCCCTGCACCATCGCCTCCGTGATCCCGGTAAGTTCAGTCACTTTTTCCGGTATCTTTACGTTCTGGCATAAAATTGCACCAAATTTATCGACCGCCTGATGGTTCCGGACTCTGACTGCCCCTACTTCTAAAATATGATCGGTCTTTGCATTCAGACCTGTCATTTCAAGATCAATGACTACATAATCCTGCATCCTCATCCTCCATGATCCACGTCACCTTCGCCTGATGGTCTAATGGATCCCTGTCCGTATAATCGAACAGCGCATACAATGGTTTTCCTGCCCGTTTGGGCAGTTCTTTTAATACCCGTTCCCCTTTATCCGGAAAACGATAGGAAAAACACTCCACATGCGACTGCTTTCCATTTTTGCAGTATGCCCGCGTCACCTGTTTCCATACACTTAAATCTTTTGCCCAGGCAGGCCTGCTCTTGCAGTTTTCACGGTAATAAAGATCAAAGATCAGGCTTTCTTTTATGATATCCAGGATTTCCAGATGATCAGCTTTTTTCCCTGCCTCCGTAATATTCCGCTGTTCTCCGGCAGTGATATCTCCGGCAAATGTTTCTTTGATAAATTCCAGCAAGATCTCCGAGCGCCGGATCCTCGCGTGGCTCATGCCAAAATAGCCGTTTCTCTCATAATATTTTCCAAGCTCCTGAAACATGAAAAATGCGCTCTTAAATAAAACTCCGAGCACCTTCATCGTAATTTCAAACTGCCCGCTGTTATAATACACTTCCAGCATCTCTTCCACCTGACGTATCTTTAAGACATCCTCATAGGGAAGCCACTTTGTCTTCAGCACTTCATAGGGCGGTCTGCTGTGGTATTCGATCTCATATTCTTTCGCATGCTCATACATATAGGAGCCCTTTAACACCTTTAAGAATCCAAGCTGGAGCTGGTTTGGGCGGAGTTCATAGATCTCATCAAAGGATTTTGCAAACGTGTCATAATCTTCAAATGGGAGTCCTGCGATCAGATCCAGATGCTCATGGATATTCTCATGTTTCTGAACTTCTTTCACAACTTCCTTTAACCGTTCTAACTGCATGGTGCGGTGGATCTCTCTGATCGTCGCCCCGTTCGTCGACTGCACACCGATCTCTAACTGGATCAGCCCCGGCCGCATCGTTCCGATCAATGCAAGTTCTTCTTCCCTCAATAGATCTGCAGAGATCTCAAAATGGAAATTGGTGATTCCGTTATCATGTTCCTTAATGTAAGACCAGATCTCCATTGCATGCGCATGATTACAGTTGAATGTCCTGTCCACAAATTTTACCTGCGGCACTTCCCGGTCAATAAAAAACTGCAGTTCCTTTTTCACAAGCTCCGCATCCCGGAAGCGAAGCTGCTTTTCCACAGAGGAAAGACAGTAACTGCAAGAAAAAGGGCAGCCACGGATGCTCTCATAATACAGGATCTTATTCTCCAGCCCCTCCAGTGATTCATACGGAAATACCAGATCATCCATATCCATTGCCTTCTGAGGCGGTCCTATATGCAATTCTCCCTCTTCCAGATAGGCAACACCGGAAAGTTCTGCCCTGGACTGTTTCTCCCCGTGAAGCCATGCCAGCACCTCTTTGAAGGTATTTTCCCCTTCTCCCCGGATCAAAAGATCCACAAAGGGATACTGCTCAAAAGTCTTTTCCGGGTTATAACTTACTTCCGGTCCCCCTACAACGATCTTTCCCTGGGGCCAGATCTTCTTCCAGTCCTGAGCCAGACGCATCACATACTCAATATTCCACAGATAACAGGAAAAACCGACCACATCCGGTTCTCTGTCAAACAGATCCGATAAAATCTCCTGGATACTGTGATTGATGGTGTATTCTGCAATCTCAACCTCATTCCGGTATTTTCCGGCGTTTGCCTGCAACGAACGGACTGCCAGGTTCGTATGTATATATTTGGCATTGATACCAACCAGCACAATCTTCATATTTTTCCTCCCCTGTTTAGAAAAAAGGCTTGCCAAAACAGCAAGCCA
>OLYB01001688.1_pt1 | contig 16955 bp, 10 predicted proteins | sample 1674481 | NCBI WGS metagenome assembly OLYB01 (sample SAMEA103958167, study PRJEB25191) | human gut metagenome
GCTTGCCGAAGGTGTGGTTGCCCAGCGTCACCACGTCCGCGCCGGCGGCGAACAGCGCCTCCGCCTGCGCCTTCGTCAGGCCGCTGCCGGAGATGTTCTCCCCGTTGACCACGGCGAAGCGCACATCATGCTCCTTTTTGAACGCCCGCAGCTTCTTTTCCAGCAGCTGCAGGCCCGTTTCGCTGGCCACATCGCCCAGTGCCAGAACCTTGTATTCCACGGAATACGCCTCCTTGCTCAGTCGTTCCAGCCGATGATCCTGATCAGCTGACGATTGGTATAGTAATACGCGGACGCAGGGAAATTCCGCAGATCCGCCGTGTTTGAGCAGAGTAGATAGTCCACCACATTGCCGTTTTCATCCGTAATGGCATCCAGAATAACGGTGGTATGGTTAGCCGGCTCGTCCACACCCATGGTGATGATGTCGCCGGTCTCACCGCTGAAATAGGGCGCGTCCGCCACAGCCACCAGACCGCTTACACGGGGTGCCGCCACATAGTCCCGGAAGGACCCCACATTGACCCAGGGCAGCGTACTCTGTCCGCCGCTGTACCAGTACCAGCCCGTCTCGTAGCCGCCGTTCGTGTCCATGGGAATACCGCCGGCAGCCAGCACCTGGGAGCCGAAGTTCATGCAGTTCCCGCCGTAGTCGTCGTAAGCCATGAAGGCCGGATTACGCTTGCCCACCCAGGTGAGCATATAAGCCCGGGCCGCGTCGCGGTCATAGGGGTGATCGGCAGCGGCTGTCACGCTCAGTCCCTCGCGGGGCAGATCGCGGCGGCCCTCTATGTAGTCGGTGATAGTGGGAAAATTCTTGTCCTGATGGGTGGTGCGGTCATAGTCGGCACTATAATAGGGATTGTCATCAGACCAGTGCTTCACGATGGACCAGTCGTCTCCCTCCCCCCGGAGGGTAAAGGTGTGCTTGATACCGAACTGCTCCGAGGGCAGACCGTTCAAGCCCTTGAAATAGGCCACATTGTTCTCCCGAAGCACCAGGTCCACGTCGCCCTCGGTCTCCTCGGAGGGTGTAATGGATACGCACCGGAGGGAGTAGCTGTATGAGGTCATGGTCAGGTCGATGGGCGAGAGCTTGCGGATGACGCACAGGCCGTGCCAGATATTCTTGTGGTAGAGCGTCTCCTCACTGTCGGCGAACAGCACAGCCGGGTCAATGACCCGCAGGTCGGCAATGGACTGGTAGTAACAGTCCATGAAATCCAGCAGCAGAAGTTCCTGCCCCACGGTCATGCCCTGGGCCGCCGCGCCACTAATGCGCTCAAAGTCGGCACTGACGGTCTGGGGTTCTCCGCCGGTCCAGGGCGCGCCGGCAGTGCGCTGCCAGACCTGCGTCTCGTCAACGTCAGCGGTCAGGTGCTGCTCCTCCGGCTCCTCCTGCTTCCCCTCCGGTGAGGTGTCGGTCGTGTCTCCGGTGATGGTAAAGCAGCCGGTCAGGCTCAGCAGCAGGGCCAGCAGCAGAAATAACAGCAGAAAACGCTTCATAGTATGTCCTCCATCGGGGGTCCGGTCGGTTTTTCTGTGTACTCGAAGACATTATAGCAAAAGAGGGGCCGCTTCGCAATGCGAAGCGGCCCCTGCAAACATTAAATTTTTATTTCGCGTACTCCACAACTTTTGTCTCACGCAGAACGTGAACCTTGATCTGGCCGGGATATTCCAGCTCGCTTTCGATGCGCTTGGCCAGCTCACGGGCCAGGATGACCATTTCATCCTCGCTGACCTGCTCGGGCTTGACCATGACGCGGACCTCGCGGCCGGCCTGGATGGCATAGCTCTTCTCAACGCCGGGATAGCTGCTGGTGATCTCCTCCAGCTTTTCCAAACGTTTAATATAATTTTCCAGGTTCTCGCGCCGCGCACCCGGACGGGCTGCGGAAATGGCGTCCGCCGCCTGGACCAGGCAGGCCACCAGGGTCCTGCACTCCACGTCGCCGTGGTGGGCCTGGATGGCATGGATGATGTCCTCTTTTTCCCGGTACTTGCGGGCGTATTCCACACCCAGCGCCACATGGGTACCCTCGAATTCATGGTCCAGGGCCTTGCCGATATCGTGCAGCAGGCCGGCGCGCTTGGCAGCCTGCACATCGGCGCCTAGCTCCGCGGCCATCATACCGGCGATATGGCTGACCTCGATGGAGTGCTGCAGCACGTTCTGACCGTAGCTGGTACGGTAGTGCAGCTTGCCCAGCAGCTTCTGCAGCTCCGGGTGCAGGCCGCGGACACCGGTCTCCAGCACGGCGCGCTCGCCCTCGGCGCGGATGACGCCGTCCACCTCGCGGCGGGCCTTCTCCACCATTTCCTCGATGTGGGTGGGGTGAATGCGGCCGTCGGCGATAAGCTTTTCCAGGGCCAGCCGCGCGATCTCGCGGCGGACCGGCTCGAAGCAGGAGACGGTGATGGCCTCCGGCGTGTCGTCGATGATCAGATCCGCGCCGGTAAGCGTCTCCAGCGTGCGGATGTTGCGGCCCTCGCGGCCAATGATGCGGCCCTTCATCTCGTCATTGGGCAGCGGCACCACGCTGACGGTGATCTCGGCCACGTGGTCGGCGGCGCAGCGCTGGATGGCGGTGGCCACGATCTCGCGGGCGCGCTGGTCGGCCTCGTCCTTGGCGCGGGCCTCGATCTCCTTGATCTTCAGCGCCGTCTCGTGGGTGACCTCGGACTCCACCTGGGCGATCAGGTAATCCTTCGCCTGCTCGTCGGTGAAGCCGGAAATGCGCTCCAGCATCTCGGTCTGGCTGCGCTTGATGAGCTTGATCTCCTCCTGCTCCTTGTCCATGGCGGCGTGCTTCTGGGCAAGGGCTTCTTCCTTCTTTTCGATCATCTCGGTCTTGTGATCGAGGTTCTCTTCCTTCTGCTGCAGGCGGCGTTCCTGCTTCTGCTGTTCGGCGCGGCGTTCCTTGACTTCCTTCTCGTACTCGCTGCGGTTCTTCAAAATCTCTTCTTTTGCTTCAAGGAGTGCTTCTCTCTTTTTGTTTTCAGAGCTCTTGATGGCCTCGTTGACGATACGCAGAGCTTCCTGCTCGGCGTCTTCGATCTTGCGCTGGTCGTTCTTTTCCTTGCGGCGGCGGATAAGCGTGCAGGCCGCAAAGCCCAGAACGAGGGCGACAGCGAACGAGAGGATGGCCACGATCCAGCCAGTTGTGGTCATGGTACATTCCTCCTATGTTGTTATTGGGTTTTTGCGTCGGCACAAAATATGGTGCCGGATGACAACCGGGGCGGAAAGGCTCCTATGCCCCGATAATGATCCTTTACTATATTAAACATATTATGGTCAACTGTCAAGGGCAAAGTAAACTTTTCTTTTGTCGTTTTTCAGGCAGGGCACCGTATCTCTTGGGTCACTGAATGAAATCGGCGTAAGCGTAACCCAGACGGCCTTGGTAACCCACCGTGTACCACTCCTGATAGCGACCGTAGACGGTGAGCTTTGCGCCATTCGGCAGAAGTGTGACCACCTCGGCCCGGGCGCCAGGGGCCGCACGAAGGTTCAGCGGACCTCCGCCCGGCGTCTGCACCGTGCCCTGCCAGGGTGTTATGGGTGTGACGAAAGGCAGGCCGAAGTACTCTGTCAACGACAGCACCAAATTGGCAGCGATGGCCTGGATATTACCCTCGATCCAGCGGGCATCGGGCGAGGTGTGGTTGGCCACCCAGTCCAGGATCACGCGCAGCCCGAGTCTGTGGGCTTCGGCCAGGAACCGGTCGAAATCCTCCAGCGTGCCGAATTCGGGGTTGACGGCTTCGTAGTCGGAGATGGCGTAGTACGAGCCGAGGGTTCCCTTGCGCTCCTTGACGCCGATGGGGTAGACGGGCATCAGCCAGACGACGTCCACGCCCATCTCTTGGAGCCGGGGCAGGTGGCGTGCGGCCTCCGCCAGCGTCCCTTCGGGGGTGTACTGGCGCACGTTCATTTCGTAGACGACCGAGTTGTAACTCCAGTCGGGGTGGGCGGCCGGTTGCTGCGGCCGTGTGCCGCAGGCAACCAGTACCATTGCGAGAAGTAATGCGGGCAACCGTTTCATGGCGAGTTGTTTAGAGCGCGAACACTACCGACGACCAGGCACCCATGAGCAGTTTCGACGAAGCGTCGCCGCGCTGAAGTTTCACTTCACCTGAGACGCCTACGGCCTTGTCCGGTTGGTCGGTAAGGGTCAGTATCTGTGTCTCCTGGCCGAAGTTGTGCACGACGAGCATCCGTTCGCCGTCCAGCTCGCGGTACCAGGCCGCGATGGATTGCTGCGAGGTGTTGCCGTCGTTGTAGACCGGGTGTTTGACCATCTTGCCCTGCGCCAGCACGGGGTAGGTGTTGCGCAGCCGGGCGAACGTGCGGTAGAGGTTGAGCAGCGAACCGTCGTCGTCGGCCTGTGCCTCGACCGAGATCGCCGGGGTCAGCATCTGCATGTCGATCTTGCCCGAGAGGCTTCCCGAAGCCAGTTCGTTGCCCGCCTTGTCCCACAGGATCGGGGTGCGGACATATTCGTCGCCGTTGGATTTGGTGCCCCAGTACCCGAGCTCTTCGCCCTGGTAAATGTAGGGTGCGCCCTGCGCCGTGAGCAGTACGGCGGCCGCCACCTTCATCTTTTCGGCGGACTGTCCCAGGTCGGAGCCCGTGCGATCCTCGTCGTGGTTCGAAAGTTTCGTGGCTTCGATGTAATCGCTGCGGTACTGTGCGTAGAGGGGCTGCACGTCGAGGATGTCCTTGACGAAATAGCATCCGATGCCGTTTTGCAGCGCCCATTTGAGCTTGTACCAGAACGTGAATTCGAACAGCGCCGGCAGCCCCCGGTAATAGGGTGCCGCCTTGTCCGCTTCGTCGAGCATCTCGCCCACCATGTAGAAATCGCCCTCTCCGCCGGCGGCCTTGTAGGTCTCGTTCATGCGGTCGTAGAATTTCTTGAGGAACGTGGGGTTCTCGTCGTTGTAGGCGTTGTGGTAGATGTGCTTCACGGCATCGAGGCGGAACCCGTCCACGCCCATGCGTACCCACTTGTCAGCCGCTTCGGCGACGGCCTTGAACGCCCTGGACTGCTCGGCCTCGGCGGCTTTGCCGTAGTTGAGGTCGGCGAATGCCGCCGTCCAGAAGTGCGAATGGTACATCGTCGGCAGCGAGAACTGCACGTTGGCCGGGTCGGCCGAGCGGTTCGACATCAGGGTGAAGGGCTCCCCGAACCGGATGATCGTCCGGTTGTCGGGGGCGCCGTATTTGGTGCCTGCGGCCCACGACGTGGTCGAGGTGCGGACGAGGAATCCCCAGTCGGAATCGAAGTCGAGCGTCAGTTCGTAACTGTTGCCGCCCCTGGCGTAGAAGCGTTTGCTCGTGCCGTTGCCGAAATAGAGGTATTTGTCGTCCGCGCCGCCCTGCGTATTGTCCGCATCCGCGGCATCGGTCGTTTCGGTAACGGTCACCGTCGGGCTGTCGGCATTTGTCCAGTCGAGCACGAACTTGAAGCGCCCGGCGGCACCCGCCCCCGTGTCGGTCGAGAACCATTGTCCGGCATCGTAGCCTGCGGCGCCTTCCGTGGCGATCTGGTCGATCCGCCCGGCCGCGATGTCGGCCTGCGGGTCTTCGGAGAAGATATAGCGGTCACGGTAAGGGCTCCCTTCGGACGCGGCGGCCGATTTGAACCACGGGTGGTCTTTGCCCGTATGGTTGAGCACGTAATCCAGGTAGACCCGGATGCCGCGGGCATGGGCCGCGTCGATGAATGCCCTCAGGTCGGCGTCCGATCCGAAGGCGGGGTTGACCGCCTCGTAGTCGAGCACGTCGTAACCGTGGTACGAAGCCGCCGGATGGATCGGTGAGAGCCACACGGCCGAGGCGCCGAGTGCGTCGATGTAGTCGAGCCGCCGGGTCAGCCCCGGCAGGTCGCCCACCTTGTCGCCGTTGCCGTCGGCGAAGCTGTATACCAGCAGCTGGTAGCTTATGTCGGCGCGTTTGCGGTTGTCCCACGCATCGGGCTGGGCGACGACCTGCTCACCCTCGAAATCCTGGGAGGCATCGCCGCTCTGTGTCACGGTGACGACGACCGGATCGCAGCCCGGGGCGGTGAAGGTAAGCGTCGCGGAGCGTTTCGACGACTCGTTTGCGATCGCCGTGACCGCGAACGACGTGGAGGTTTTGCCCGATGTGAGAGCCGGTGTGCACCATGCGGTATTGTCACTCTGCGTCAGCGACCACGCGCCCGCATCGGTGCGCAGGTCGAGCAGCCGGCTGCCGCCTGCGGCTTCGAATTCTATCTCCGTGGGGGTCACGGAGAGCATACTGCCGCCGGTATCGCCGGTCTTGTCGTCGCTGCACGACACGGATACGGAAAGTACGAGTGCCAGCAGCAGGAAAAGAAATTTTTTCATAGCGGAATCTCGGTTAAAGTTCGTTTCGGGGCCTGCCGTCCGGTCAGGGGCGGCAGGCCAGAAACGGGACGGCAATCTCTGTGTGCCGTCCCGTGAAAGGGTGGCCGTTATTCGGCCTCTGCCGGGGTCTTGCCCTCGGACATGATGTATATCTGCGAATTCGCGAGGTCGAAATAGATGTCGTAGGTGCCGTCGAGCTGGACTTTCATGTTCTGCGAACCGCCGCTGGTGATGATGTCGACGGCCTTGTTGATGTCGACCGCACCGCCCGACGCCGTGCCGTAGTTCTTGGAGTCGTCCCAGGCGTTGTTGAAGCGGATCTTGAATTCGCTGGCGGTGGTCAGGACTACGCCTTTGCGAACGAGGTAGGCGCCCTCCTCGCTCATGGAGAAATCGCCCAGGTCACCCCATCCGGTGATGTTGCCGACCAGTCCCCATGTGTCGGCGACCAGCTCGGGCTTGGCGCCTGCGGCCATCACGTAGGCGCGTCCCGCCTCGGGCAGCAGCCAGTAGTCGTACGTGCCGGCTTCGGCGATCACGGCATTGACCTTGTCGGCGGAAACCTTGAAGGCCGAGCCGATCGTGCAGGTGTAGGGGCTGCTGCCGGCGAATGCGGCGTCGGCCCCGATCCACTGCGACTCGTCGCCGCTCTTGAAGAGGAATTCCGAGTTGGCGGCTACCTCGACCCCTGCGGCCTTGTAGGCCACGATGTTCGAGCTGGCGCTCTCCATGGCCGTCGGGCCCCAGTCGGGGGTTGCGACGGTCTGGCCGTGGATGTACCAGTCGGCCTTTTCCGGCCCCGGGTCGGGTTCTTCGCCGCCGCCCGTGCCGTAGTCGCCGGCATTGAGTTCGTAGGTGATCTCCGCAGAGTTGTTCAGGGTTGCGTATACGCGGTAGTTGCCCGCCGTGGCCTTGATGTTGTCGCCGTTCTGCGAAAGGCGTCCGTCCGCCCCGCCGAAGTTTATCGCCCAGTCGTTGTCCGCACGGAATTTGAATTCCCCGGCGGTCAGTGTGACGTCGACCCAGAAACGCTGTTTTTGGGTGTCGAAATTCATCTCCGTGTCGGTGTCCCAGCCGCCCGGAGTGGCATCGCCGATAATACCCATCGAGTTGAACGACAGTTTATTGCTTAACGTTAATGTCGAACGGTCGAATACGAAGCGGTAGAAGCGCTTGGAATAGACCATGATGTTTCCGGAACCGCCGCTGGAGATCAGCGTGATCGACGGGGCTTCCGTTTCCGGAGCCGCAGCATCACCGTCGGTGCCCCAGTTGCAGGCATCGTTCCAACCGGCTTCACCGCTCAGTTTAAAGCCGTTGGCGGCTTTTTCGCCCAAGTCAACGATAGCTTCGTAGGTGACCTCGTCGCCGGAGAAACAGAACAGTCCCTGTGCGTTGTCGAAATTCCAGCCGCAGTAATCGCCGATTACCCAGACCTGGGGATAGGTACGCTCGGCCGTCGTCACGGTCATGCGGACGGTGGCGGGGGCGGAGTAGAATTTTTCGAAGTCGGTGCCGATCGTGGCGCTGATGTAGAAATCCACGTCCGTAGGTTCGCCCGAGGGAACCCCCAGGCCGCCGTCTTCCACGGACAGCGCAAGGATGTTGTTGAGGCTTTCATAGGTCTGTTCCGACGAGGTGCCGTTCATTCCCGTGAAGAGCACCAGTTTCGCACCGTCGTTGTACGAGGCTTCGATCGAGTAGTTGATCTGGGTGCGGACGCCGAAGTCGGCGGCGTCCCAGGTGAAGGTCTGCGTCGAGCCCATGTTGTCGGGCGTAATGACGATCTCCCCGGGCAGCGCATGCAGCACGGGCGCCACGACCTTGTCGGGGTCGTAGGCCTTTACCTCGTCGAGCTTTTGGCAGGCGGAGAGGAGCCCCGTCGCAGCCGCCAGCATCATCGCATATCGTGTAATTTTCATAGTCGTACGATTTTTAGGGTTGGTTATTTATCGGTTGCGTTTCCGTAGCCGGGATTCTGGTGCAGTTCGGGGTTGGAAGCGAGCTCCGACGAAGGGATGGCAAAGATTTTCATGTAATCATCGAACCCCTGTCCGGTGAAGGTGCCGCCCTTGTATGTCCAGAGGAACGACGGGGTGGTGAACTTGCCGTAGCGGATCAGGTCGGTGCGGCGGTGCCCCTCCCACATCAGCTCGCGGGCACGCTCCTCGAGCAGGTAGTCGGCCGTGACCGACGAGGGGGTCGATACCCCGGCGCGGTCGGTCAGCTCCTTGAGCTTCGGCAGCGCGGTGTTGGCCTGTCCCAGGTTCATGCAGGCCTCGGCGTAGATCAGGTAGATCTCGCCCAGGCGGATCATCGGGAAGTCGATGTCGCTGTATGCCTTCGATGCAGCCGTGGCAAGGAATTCGTCGTTGGTCATGTCGTGGGGGATATTGTTGAACTTGAGGCAAGTCCACCCGTTGAGGAAGACATAGAGCGCATCGTTCATCGACTCCTGGCGGCCTTTGATGTAGAACATTCCGCCGCGTTTGTCGTTGACCGTATATTCGCCCGTGGTGTAGTCCGCGTTGCGGGCGTTGAAATATTTCTGTACGTATTCGTAGGGTACGCGGATGCCGGCCCAGCCGTTGTTCACGCCGTTGATCTTCTGTTCGGCCGTCACGTCGGTGGCGGCGATGGCTGCCAGCGTTAGGTACGACGTGCCGCCGTAGGACTGCGTCTGCTCGGCGTCGTATGCCACGCCGAAGATGATCTCCTTCAGGGCGTCGGCGTTCTCGCCGTTGTCGCCGCGGAAGAGGTCGGAATACTCCGGGCAGAGCGAGTAGCCCATGCCGAAGATCGCTTCGCAGGCGGATTTGGCCTCCGTCCACATCGGGGTGCCGGCATAAACCTCGGCATTGAGGTACATGCGGGCCAGCAGGCCGTTGACCGCACCCTTGTCGGCACGCGGGTAGTTCGAGCGTGCGGCAGGCATCGCGCTTTCGTCCGAAGCCAGGTCGGTCAGCTCCGAGATGCAGTAGTCGAAGACATCCTTGCGCGAGGCCTGTTTGGGGTTCACACCGCCGCCGAAGGGCGAGGTCTCGGTCGTAAACGGCACGTCGCCGAACACGTCGAGGGCGATCCAGTAGAAATAGGCGCGCAGGAAACGGGCCTCGGCACGGAAGCTCTGGATCCTGGCGGCCAGTTCGCTGCTCACGCCGCGGTCGGAGAGTTTGTCCGAGGCGGTCTGGCGCAGGTACTCGCTCACGTAGGCGATGCCCTGCAACGTACGTACGTAGACGGCGTAGGTCGCGTCGTTGTCGGCGTCGGACCACGTGTCGGTATTCATGGCGCGAACCCAGGCGTCGTTCTTCCAGGCGCATTTGCAGGCGTCGGCCGTAACCTCCTGGATCGTCCAGAATGCGCGGATGAGCTCCGAGGCGCCGCCGTCGCTGACCTGCAGGTCGGTGGTGTCGTTCGAGACGAAATTGAAATAGAGTTTGGTGAGCCCGGCCAGGTAGCCGTTCTCGTCTTTCCCGTAGACGGTCTCCGAGGTCGAGTCGGACGGGTTGAGGGGCAGGGTGTCGAGATCCCCGATGCACGAAGTGAGCAGCATCGTTGCGCCTGCCGCCGCCAAGGCGAAATGTTTTATGTCGATTTTCATGGTTCGTTCGTTTTTAGAAGTTTACATTCAGACGCAGCGAATAGGTGCGCGGGCGCGGCCAGATCGAGCCGTCGATGCCGTTGACACCCGGTATTTCGGGGTCTACGCCGCTGTAATCGGTGATGACGAATACGTTCTGCACGCCGAAGGCGACGCGCATCGAGCCCTTCCAGTTGCCAATCTTGTTGAACGTGTACCCGAGGTTGATGTCGTCCATGCGGAAGAACGAAGCGTTTTCGAGGAACATGTCCGAATACCACTGCTCGCCGCTGTTGGCCTTCGTAAAGCCGGTCTTCTTGACCAGCCGTGCGAAGTTGGGCAGGTTGCCGGCGTTGATGTCGATGTTGGACGTCGAGTTGGCCGAGGCGAAGTCGTTGAAGACCCAGTTGCCCGCCGAACCGTGGCCGTTGAAGCCGAAGTCCCAGTTCTTGTAGCTCAGCTTGAGGCTGATGCCGTAGAAGAAGTCGGGGTTGGGGCTCTTGTCGGTCACGTAACGGTCGGCCTGTGTGATCTTGCCGTCCTTGTCACGGTCGACCAGCGCGTTCTGGATCGGATTGCCGTCCTGGTCGTATACCTGCTGGAAACAGTAGAAAGTGTAGGGCGCATAGCCTACCTTGTGGATCTGGAGCAGGTTACCCGTGCCCTTGGTGATGCTTCCCGTCTGGATGTTGTAGTCGGGGTCGTCGGTGTTGTTGAGCTTGGTGAACTCGGTGTGTTGGAACGTGCCGTTGAAGCCGACCGTGAGGTTCCAGTCCTTGGTCTGCACGGGGATGAAATTCAGGTTGAATTCCACGCCCTTGTTCTCCATCGAGCCAATGTTGGTGAGCACCGTGTTGCCGAAGTTCGAGCCCATGGGGGTGATGACGTTGTTCAGGAGGTCGTCCGTCTGACGCAGGTACCAGTCGACGCTGCCGTTGATGCGCCCGCCGAGGAACCCGAAGTCGAGGCCGACGTTGTAGGTCGTCGTGGTCTCCCATTTGATGTTGGGGTCGTAGGCGCCCGGCGTGAGGTAGAACATGTGCCCGGCGCTGCCCATGTAATAGGTCTTATAGACGTCGGTCGACATGTAGTAACGCGCCAGGTAGGGATAATTGGAGCCGATCTCCTGCTGCCCGGTCTGCCCCACGCTGACGCGCAGCTTGAGGGCCGAGACGGCACGCGAATCCTTCAGGAAATTCTCCTCGGCGATGTTCCACGCAAAGGCGCCCGAAGGGAAGAGGCCCCAGCGGGTATCCTTCGAGAAACGCGATGAGGCGTCGTCACGCAGTGTGAAGGAGAAGAGGTATTTCGAGGCGATCGAATAGTTCAGGCGTCCGTAGAACGAGAGCAGATAATTCTCCTGGCGGTTGAACGGGTAGCGCGAATCCTCGCCCTTCTGCTCGTGCGTCTCGTTGAAATAGGATACCGAGTGGTCGGAGCTGTAGAAATGCTGCCACGAATAACCGGCCATCACGTCGAGGTGGTGGATGCCCCACTCCTTGTTGAAGTTGGCGTAGAATTCGAGCAGCTGGTTGCGGCGGAAGTTCGTCGTCCACGAATACTGTCCCCAGCCGCGGGCCTCGGTGTCGGTGTATGCCTGGAACGAGCCGGGGTTCACGCCGTCGTAGGTCTTGGCGCTCGATACGTCGAGGCCGAGGTTGAGGTTGAAACGCAGCGCTTCGAAGCCGTGAACCTTATAGTCGATCTGGGCGTTGCCGATGAAACGCTTGGCACGCGCCGTATTGTCGCGGTCGTAGAGCTGCGAGAGCGGGCCCGCACCCAGCAGGGTGTTGGGCGTGAAGTCCTCGCCGCGGCCCGATCCGTAGTTCCAGTATCCGTTGGTGGTCGTGTAGTCGATCGAACCGTCGTCGTTGCGGAAATAGGGGTCGATCGTGGGGTTGAAGAAGGCCGCCGAACCCACCACGCCGCCCGAGGCGTAGCGCTGCGACGTGATGACGCCCTTGGCGTTGAGGTTGACCGTGAGGTGCTTGTCGAAGAAGTTGGGCGAGAGGCTCAGGTCGAGCGTCCCGCGTTCGTATTTCGATGTTTCGAGCGTACCCTGCTGGTTGGTGTAGCCCACCGATGCGCGGTAGGGCATCCTATCGTTGATGTTGCCGATCAGGCTGACGTTGTGGTCATGCGAAATGGCGGTGCGGAAGACCAAGTCCTGCCAGTTGGTGTTCTTGTCGCCGAGCATCGACTGCACCTTGTCGCCCGTGGTCGTACCTGCGGGATACACCTGGTCGATGTAGGTGCGGAACTCGCCGGGCGACATCACGGGCAGCTCGTCGGAGTTGGTCTGGACGCTCACGCTGCCGCTGTACGATACGCGGGGCGTGTTGCCGCGCCCCTTCTTGGTGGTGACGAGGATGACGCCGTTCGAGGCGCGCGAACCGTAGATGGCCGCCGCCGAAGCGTCCTTGAGCACGGTGAAGGATTCGATGTCGTTGGGGTTGATCGTCTCCAGCGGGTTGGCCATACCCTTGCCGCCGTCGACTGCGATGGGCACCCCGTCGATCACGATCAGCGGGTCGTTCGAGGCGTTGAGCGAAGCCGCACCGCGCACGCGGATGGTGGCGCTCGATCCGGGGCCTCCGTCGCCGGGGATGATATGCACGCCCGGAACCTTACCCTTGAGCATGTCCTGTGTGGAGACCACGGCGCCGCGGTTGAACTCTTCGGCCTTGATCGCCACGACCGAACCGGTCATGTCGTTCTTCTTGACCGTACCGTAGCCGATCACCACCACGTCGTCGATACCCATGGCATCCTCTTCGAGCGTGAGGTGCGCCAGCAGCGACGAACTGGCCACCAGGCTGACGGTCTTGTAACCGACATAGCTGACTTCGATGACCGATTCGGGGCCGGCGGCGCGGATGGCATAGTCGCCGTCGATGCCCGTCGAGACGCCGTTGGTCGTGCCCTTTTCGACGACGGTAGCGCCCAGGATCGGCATTCCGGACTTGTCGACAACTACGCCTTTAACCTCATAACCAGCGTTTTGCGCCAGCGTGAGGGGGGGGGTAAATTGACATATGAGCAAGATACCCGCACACATAGTTAAAAATCGTTTCATAAGAATTTTGGTTAGTTTATAAGTTGATTTTATGGATTGTAGGTCATTGGGCCTTGTGTTCTTTGACCAGGAAGACCGACACGGCGGCCAGCAGCATGAAGACCCCGGCGAGCGCCAGCATGTCGGCCGCGTCGGAGGCGAAGCAGTACTTGACGATGGCACCGCCGGTCAGTCCGATGACGATCTGGGGGACGGTGATCGTGAAATTGAAGATACCCATGTATACGCCCATGCGGCGTGGCTCGACTGCGCGCGACAGGATGGCGTAGGGCATGGCGAGGATGCCCGCCCAGGCGATGCCGATCCCCACCATCGGGAGCATCAGCGCGTACTGGTCGTGCAGCAGGCACAACCCCGCTAAGCCCAGCGCCCCGGCGAGCAGGCAGGCCGCGTAGACGGGTTTGTTGCCGTAGCGCGCGGCGACGCGCCCGAGGAACAGGGCGGCGATGCAGGCGGGGATGGGGTAGGTGCCGTTGAGCACGCCGACCCATGTCTGCGTGGCGCCGGCCGAGAGCACTTCGCCCGTGGCATGGTCGGTGACTACACCCGTGATGGCGGGTTTGAGGTAAGTCCACATCAGGAAGAGCGCCGCCCACGAGAAGAACTGCGTGACGCCCAGCCGCACCATCACGCCGGGGACGTTGCGCATGAGGCCGACGAAGCTCATCGGTTTGGCGTCCTCCTCGGAGAGGTTGTTGTAGCGGGCGAACTCCCCGGGCGGATATTCCCGTGTCTTGAACGAGGTGACGAGCACCGTGAGCAGCAGGATCGCGCCCCCGGCATAGTAGGAGTAGGCGATGTGCGGCGAAACATGCCCCGGAGCGGCCTCGTCCGACACGCCGAGCCATGTCATGACGAGCGGCAGGATAGCGCCGACGACCGCACCGAGGTTTATCAGGAAGGTTTGTACCACGTAGCCCTGTGTCTTCTGCGAATCGTCGAGCATGTCGGCCACCAGCGCTCGGAAGGGCTGCATCGTGACGTTGAACGACAAATCCATGAACAGCAGGATGAAAGCCCCCATGGCGAGCGGGGCGAAGGCGAGCAGTTTGGGGCAGTTGGGCATGAGCACTAGCGCCAGCGCCGAGATCAGCGACCCGCCCAGGATGTAGGGGATGCGGCGGCCCCAGCGCGTCCAGGTGCCGTCGGAAAAAAGCCCCACGATGGGCTGGACGATCATGCCGGCCAGCGGTGCCGCCAGCCAGAAGTAGCTCAGGTGGCTGACATCTGCCCCCAGCGATTCGAAGATGCTCGACGTGTTGGAATTCTGGAGCGAATATCCGATCTGCACGCCGAGGAAGCCGAAGCTGAGGTTCCAAATCTGCCAAAATGAGAGTTTAGGTTTGGTCATTTCGGTTTTTCGGTTGGTTTTCAGGTTATACAAATTTTAATAAAAAAATCCGGACGGCGAACCGCAGGGCGACGAACGGAAGGTTCAGCCGGATGAACGGGCGGATTTTTACGACGAACGGTAGCTCGCGGGGGACGATTTGGAATTTCCGCGGAAAAACACTACCTTTATTCATAAATAAACGAAACCCGTATATACTTAATACAGCCTCAGTCAGCCTATATGCGATCGCTCAAAGTGTCCGGAATTATCCACCTGTTCGCCGTGCTCCATGCCGTGGTCGCCCTTTCGTGCCATCTGGCGGGGATCAACGACGAGTTGGTGCTGACGCTGCTGACGATCGTGCTGATCGTGCTGATCTGCCTAAAACGGGGCCTGAATGTGGAGTTCACCGCAGCCAGCGTGATCGTCGTCAATGTGATCGGCTACCTGCTGGGTACGGGCGGTGCGCAGCTGATCGAGCTGTTATTGCACGCCCCGCCCGTGGTGCATGCCGTGTCGACTTTCATAACCACCGAGATTCTGGGCTGGAGCATCGTGTGGTTCACCAAGTTGTTCCGCCGCGGCGACGACACGGCGAGCCGCTCCTCGGCCTGGACGCCCCGCATCGGGTTGCTGCTGCTGGCCGTGGGGGTGATTTTCGTGCTGAGGCTGGCCTATGTCGAGCTCTTCTCATCGCCTTCCTTCTCCACAGACCGCCTTTACCACATGGCCGACTTGCTGGTTTCGAACTCCGCGGCATTGATTATCCTGCTGTGCGTCAATATCATCTATGTCCGGCATACGCGCAGGCGTGAAACCCGACACGGCCCGATCGCCGAAATTGCGGCCTTCCTCCTGTTCGTGCTGCTCACGTCGGCCTGCGTGGCGCTTATTACGGGGCTGCACCTGCCGTTCGCCTTCGATCGCTCGTTCACCGCACGGGAGTTCCTGCAACTGTGGATCATCACGCTGCTGGTCGAGGTAATCCTCTATTCGGTCGTATTTATGGTTGATTACGCCCTGGTCGCACGTGCCGTGCTGCGTGCCGAGCGCGGTAAGGCGCACCAGGCGCAGTTCCGTTACATGAAACTCAAACAGCAGGTCAACCCCCATTTCCTGTTCAACTCGCTCAATATCCTCGACTGTCTGGTCTGCGAGCAGCGCACGGAGCAGGCCAGCGCCTACATCCATAAACTGGCGGGCATCTACCGTTACATGCTCCAGAACGAGGAGGAGACGCTCGTGCGCCTGCGCGAGGAGATGGCTTTCGTGGGGATGTACGTCGACTTGTTGCAGGTGCGTTTCCCCGAGGGGTTTCGCGTGGAGACCGACATTCCGGACGAGGCCATGAACCGCCATGTCCTGCCCTGCTCGGTGCAGCTGCTGATCGAAAACGCCATCAAGCATAACTCGGTGGGGGCCGACCGGCCGCTGGTGATCCGCATCGTCGCCGGGGCCGGAGCCGTGACGGTGTCGAACAACCTTCAGCTGAAGGTATCCGGCACTACCTCGACCCGTGTGGGGCTGAACTACATCCGCCAGCAATACCTCGACCTGTCGGGCATCCCGATCGGGATACGCTGTACCGATACCGAATATTGTGTCACCTTACCGTTGCTGTAATATGAACGTACTGATTGTAGAAGACGAAATGATGGCCCAGGCAAACCTGGCGCGAGCGCTGACCCAGCATTTTCCCGACGTACGGATCGTCGGGACGACCGGCTCGGTCAGGGAAACGGTGCTCTGGCTACGCACGCCGGGGAACAGTGCCGATGTGATTTTCATGGACGTGGAGCTCTCCGACGGGGATTGCTTCGAGATATTCCGCCAGGCGGATGTGACGGCGCGGGTCATCATGACCACCGCATATGACAATTACGCCGTGCGGGCGTTCGAGGTCAACAGCATCGACTACCTGCTCAAACCGATCGACCCCGCGGCGCTGCGGCGTGCCGTGGAGCGCTGCCGGGTGCGGAGCGGGGGTATCGACCCCGACGTATTGCTGAACGCGATCCGCAGCCCGCGCGAATACAAACAGCGCTATGTCGTGCGTTTCAACGACCGGATCGTTCCGGTACAAACCACCGACATCGCCTATTTCTACTCGGAAGAGAAAAACACCTACCTTGTCACGAGCGATAACAACCGCTATGTTGTGGATCAGTCGCTCGACGTCCTTTCGGACGAACTGGATCCCGGGCGGTTTTTCCGCATATCGCGCAGTTGCATCATCGCCATGCCGGCGATCGTCAGCATCGTGAAATATCTGGGCAACCGGCTGAAGATCACGGCACGTCCGCGTCCTGAGTTCGAGATGGTGGTGAGCCGGTCGCGGGTCGACGACTTCCTGAAGTGGTTGGAGGGGAATGGCTGAGCCTTCGTCGCGGCTGCATGATAAAAAGGGGTACCCATCGGAGTACCCCTTTTTTGTAGCCGGGAGCGGCGGTGCCGCAGTACGCCCGTCAGCGGCGCCCGCTGCAGGCGATCATGTCGTGCAGCGACTCGTTGAAAGTCTCCTTGTGCAGCAGTTCCTCGAGCGGGAGGTGCATTCGGTAACGCCAGTAGTATCGGGCGACGGC
>OLYB01001695.1_pt1 | contig 16906 bp, 14 predicted proteins | sample 1674481 | NCBI WGS metagenome assembly OLYB01 (sample SAMEA103958167, study PRJEB25191) | human gut metagenome
TCCATCCCATTGTTATTAAATGAATCTAAACAAGATACAATATGCATTGCGGATAGACTGTCGCTTTTATTTCTACCTTTGCTAGGCATATAAGCAATGCCTTTAAACTTATATTTATCATCGAAGGATTTGATGCCATTGATTTTCGATTCGTTGAGATTACCATCAGAAATAAATGCATATTTAGCTAGATTATGACCTGTTTCCTTCAACAAAGTCATGTAAGATAACATATCCATATTGGATTCAAACACCAGTAATTGTTTTTCGCATGATGGGACCAAATCTGTTCTAGTTTGAATAAAGGTTTCAGCCTTGTCATCAATAAACATTTCCTTATTTGTTTTTGAAAGACGGTTCATAATACCTATATCAATTCCTTTATTTTCTAAAAATGAAATAGATTTTATTAATGAATCATTTTCATTTAATTGCATATCGGTTGAAGGCACTTCTTTTGTTTGAGGAACAGATTTAACTAAATCGGTTATATCTTTTAACACCTGTTCTTTTATGGTTTCTAAAGAAATCGTATTATTCCTGTAGCCTACAATAATATCATTCCAATCTTTACAAGAAGGAATATTAGGGATAATCAGCTTGGCATCTATACCATTTTTTGATAATTTACTTGAAATCTCCTTAGCTTTGTTCTGCCCCCAGTTTTCCTTTCCTTCATAGTCATTATCAAATAAAATACGAACTGTATTAAATCCATGATTTTTACAAGTTTCAGGTACACATACATCATGGTTAATGGAACTGCACGATAAATAAGCAAATTTTGTATAATCTACACCACATTCTTTTAATAAAGACATATATGAAATCATATCAATATTTGCTTCAAATACCATAAGTGGCTTATCAGCATTTCCCTTTTCACCAAATTGGCCTTTAGTCTCTGGATCATAGAACCATCCAACTTTGTAATTACAATTTTTAAAATCTCCTTTAAACTTAATTTTAGGAGAAACTGAACGCTGACATATAGATGAAATATACATATTATCTTTGCGGCCAACAAACGCAACCTTTGGACCATAGCTATCTGAAATCTGATAAATCATATTTTCACCAATCATTTTATTGACAATATCTCTGTCTAATCCTCTTGTTTTTGTAAGATAAGCAATTGATTGCCTCATGGATTTATTTTCTTCAGAATCAAAATTTAATTGCTTTAACTGATTATATAAATCATGGTGCCGATCTTGGTCAGATAATTCTGTAGGTGATTCTCTAACCACCTCAACATATTCCTTGCCTAAATCAATATTTGGCATCAATTTTAATACAGCTTCTTTAAAATCAACACCCATAATCTCCATATACAATTTAACACATCCGCCTCGTTTCCCTTGGCTATTCCAAAAGAAAAAATTTCGTTTTAAATCAAAAACAAGCGAGTCGTGATCTCGATCTCTCAACGAATATCGTCCGTTTTTTTCAAGGTTCAATCCACATAGTATCGCAACATCATCAATCTTCATTTGTGCCTCGATTTGTTTTGCAATCTCATTTAAGTCATGTGATTTCCCCTTATTGCTTTGTTTGTCATTTTTATCTGCACCAGTAGATTCAGTGTTCAATACATGAGCCTGCTCATTAATGACTCTATCATTGTTTTTCGTTTCTTCTATCGTTTCGGTGGCAGTACTGCCATCTTCGACACTGCTTTCGCTCAATTGAACATCTTCATGGGTATCTACAATTTCATTAGCAGATTCTTCAACATCAACACTTTGTTGTCCATCTTCACTACTGAATAATATATCGTTTACACTGTCGTCAATATCCTCTAGGTTCATATTAACGCCTTCGACAGCATGCTCCATTTGTTTGTTATATTCACTTTCCAAACCAAGATAACTTATTTGCTCTTTCCCAAGGTAGAAATTATAATAACCTTCTTCATCTAAAATTCCCTGATAAACATCATCAATAAATGTATCCTTATATACATCAAATGCTTCTGCATATGATGAGTATGTTTCACTATCATATTCTGTATCAATCATAATAGAACCATCAGAATTTTCAGTGATATCCCAGCCCGAAAATTCAAGATCCTTGACGAAATTTCGAACAATACTTCTTTTTAATTTGTTATCGTAATTTTGCTGAACTTCTACAGCTGATAAAGAAGAAGCGTTTACTGTATCTCTTACAACCTGATTTGTATCAAATCTATTTTTTATATTATTAAATTCGTTCATATTAGTAAAATTCCTCCAAAATTAAAAGATGGCAGCACTGCCATCTTAATTACACGTCAAATAAATTTTCATCCACATCATAATCATTGATTATGTTTTCAAACTGAATGTTGTTACAATTCATAAACAATAATTTAATATCATTGATAAAATCAGAAATGAATTCTTCATGATCTTCATAATTCAATTCTCTTAAATCCGAGTTAAAATAATCAACTTCATACGTGTTAGATTCATTCACTAGATATTCTTTCTCCATGCTAAGTTTCATCTTAATCACTTCCATTCCACATTTATTTTTGTGAAGATTCATCAGGTAAAGATTGTTCTTCTTCCTGCTCCTTTAAAGAAACCCCTTTGGACATCTTTTCCATCATTTGATATGCATCGGACCTAAGACGTGGTTGTTCAATTGTCAATACTCCAATCTCTTTTTGTAAATCGTCCAATTCATCAATATATGACTGGAATGCAATATGAAAGCATGAAATCAGTTCATGCAGTTGTTTATAAAGTGTTATTTTATGTTCCTTTTCCACTTTCAAAGATGACAATGTTTGAGGCGTTTCGATACCTAGTTCTTCTCCAAAAACGTATTTTAACAGGTTCTTATAAAAAGATCGTCTCTCTTTATTAGATAAATAATAAAAATCAAACAATTTTAAATACGATTCAATGAAAATATCCTGCCATCCATTTTTCAAAAATCGTTTTATATCCTCATAATTTTCTTTTTTATCAATAATTCTTCCAATTGAAGATTCACGAACATATTTCACTTTTTCATACACAAAGCCTTCTAACTGATCAATATAATACGTATCAATCAAAGTAAATTGAAGATTATTATTATCTCTATCATACACAGGCTTAAGCAATTTTACTGGAGAACTATTTCCTAATGGCTTGTTTAACACCTCAGAGCCAAGAACATAATCCCATCCTTGTAAAGTATTAACTACAATTCTGTTGGATGGAAAATTACACATTCCAATCAAAGCACAATTAAACCATTCTAACTCTGTATTAAATTTCATAACTCGTATATTTCTTACAAAGGCACCCTCGTCTTTAAATACATCATTTGTAATATACTCACAAAGTTGAGTTATTATTTCTACAACATCTTTCTTCATCATGATTTCTCCTTAAATATACATTCATATCCAACAGATTTATCGTCTTTGATAACAGGGATTACTTTATAAAGCTGAGATGATGACTGCCCATAATTGTAAGCAGCCTGATAACAGTTGACATCATTGTTGTTATAATCTTTTGTATAATATTTTGCATTCTTACGATTTGTTTTAACATCAGAATCGCCTTGAATCCAGTCATCCTTTACACCAGTTTCATCTGGGGTATTATCTGTATCCTCCATTCCTTTCATGTAAGATACATAGTCCTGAATTTCTTCTTCTGATAAATTCCAACTTGCTGGAATTTCAACACCATCAATAGTGATAATCTGTTCTGCCACATCTACATTTTCACCAGTATTTGCATCCTTTTTATTCTTGGTGATTGTTTTAACACTTCGATTATCATTGTTAAGTCCATGCACTTTGTAAGTATATTCTGTCCTATCAAATTTCACATTTGCTAATTCAGCCAAATTATTATCATAAATTAATTTAATAGTTACTTTATCTCCATTTTTTAAATTTTTGTTATCTTCCACAGAATATGTCAATGAGCGAATCAATTTTTGTACTGTTTCATCATTACCTGTATAATGCACTTTATGACTTACAACCTCAACTTTTGCTTTTTTATTCCAGCCAGCTGTCTTGATTTCTATATTTTCAAAAGGCTTTAATTCAATTGGCTCTTTTTTTTGACAACCAGTCATACAAAAGAAACATAAAAACGCAAAAAAAACGTAACCTATTTTTTTCATCCTATCACCTTCTTTTTTCTAAATAGGTACTGCATAAGAAACATTCCCATAATATGCTTTCAACTGAGAGGTGCTGTACGTCTTAGTCTGCCAATCTGTAATTGCTGTCGCATAATCATTTGTAACACCATCCAGATTTCCTTCTTGGACTGTGACTTGATCTCCATTTACTGCCACCACAATAAACACATGATTATGTGCTTTATCACTAGAACCAACAGCTCCCGCCATAGGATCTTTAGAATATTTAAATTTATCACCATGTGCACTTAATAATTCGCTAACACATTGATAGCCGTTTCCAGAGAAACCTGGGTCATATCCATAAATTTCATAAAAGCGCCCCCAAGCAAACCATGTACATTGACCATACAAATGATTTTTTGCGTATGGATTTTTAGTGATCCATGCATCTGTATTTGAAAAATCCGGAGAACCAGATAAGTCACCACTTCCTTGCTTCATGGCTCTTTCTACTTTTGTGATCTTGCCTTTCCATTTATGGTTATCATCTAAATTATTATTCAAGCCTGAGAATCCCGCTGCATGAAGCTTAGGCCTAGTTGTATGGTTAATATCTCCATAGAATTCAACCATTGAGTTATCTTGTGATAAGCATGCATGACTACTATCATTGTTTCCTTGATGAGTATGTACATCCGCTTTAATATCACAAATAATCATATAAATCTGTTCACCTGAGTCTAAAGTTATACGAAACTTTTCACCTATTGTATTTGTATAGTATGTTGCCATAGCGTTGCAATACCATTTGTAACCACCATCCTCAATATATGCCAAGCCCCATTCATCGTGTTGAACTTGGCCATATTCATTTTCAAATAGTAATTTATATTGAGGTGACGTTGTACTTGTCACAGCTGTTTCATTGGCCATAGATTTTGTTGAGTTACCGACATCACACATTTTGATTTCCGTAAAAGTATAACTTTGTGAAGCAGCCCATCCTAAAACACTAGAAATAACAATAAAAATGCACATAAACAAAAGAATTAGAGGAATCAAGCAAGCAAGAACCGATGCAATAACAGGAATAGTAGCAACAGCAGTGAAGATGGCTGATAATGAATTGATTAATGCTTTTCCTATATTCTTTAAAGTACGAATAGGATGATGTATACTGGACGCAATCTGATAAAGGCTTCTACGCTCCTGCCAAGCTTTTAAAATGGTTCTAGTTGAGCCACGAAGAGCTTTATTTGCATACCACATAGTTTTATTTGTGGTTGATTCAGGATCATTTCCTCTTATCATAGCATTTGTTAATTTACGAGATTGATTGCGAATCGTCATCTTCGTTGACCTATTCAATGGAAAACGTTTTCTTTTCAAATAATTACTGTAGGTTTGCACATGAGCTTGTCTAGATACAGTTCGATCATAAGCATTTGATTTGAACTTAGTCACAATAGCATCTTTTCTTACTCCTATAGAAGACCCTGCCATTTGATTCGGAGCATAACGATTCTGGGCAAATTTATGGCTATAAAGAATAGCATCCTTCCGTGAATTTCCAGATATTATATCTGTGTAATTCATCTGAGCTGGATTAACATTATTAATCTGTACATTTTTAAATGTCTCAGACTTTACTTTAATTTTGTCCATACGTTTATCATTATAGATAACCTTGGCCCCTGCATTTATGACTGGACTTGCAACACCTCTAGCCATTCGTACACCATTTTGAACTATCATCGCTGAATTACCCGCAAGAAACATACCAGCATCTGAAGTTAGATCATTTTTTCCGTATCCACCTACATCATATACATCTGGTGTATATCGGTTGACTTGTGTTGCAATAGTAGATAACGTACCACGAGAGACATCATGTGCGGTATAAACTGAATTTGATAATAGATGTTTACTAGAATCCAACGCTCTACCACCAACATCAATCGCAACTACTGAAGAATAGGAAGTTGCTTTGATAGTTTCCTGTAACGCTACTTTACCTGCATTAATAATTTGTTGTTTATTTACATTTACCAAAATGAACCTCCTCTGCTAATAAAAAGATGGCAGTACTGCCATCTTAGTTAAAAATCAATTGCATTCCTAAATAAATTCCATCACCATCCTGAATTGGTGTACATGAACCACTGTATCCAGATGATAGTAAATCATTTTGACAGGCACTAGGAGCACTTGACATATCATATCCTTGAGAAAATAAATACTGTTTATTAGATGGTTTAGGACGTGAAGGTTGAGCAGGAGTTGGCGTAATCTGCGACTGTTGTGGTGCTTGTTGTACTGGCTGCTGTACACTTTGACTACTTTGTGTGGATGATTCCTGAATATGTTGCTCAGAAGAAACATCATGTTTATCCATATCTTCATCGTTTTCAGCTTTCACATCCCCTTTCTCAACATTTTTCTCATTAATTTTGATCTTTATTTTTTTCTTAGAAACATTTCCACTTTTATCAGTAGCTTCAATAACTAGATGTACTGTATCACCATAGGAATATTTTTCCTCTTTAATGTATTTTTTAATCTTTATTTTCTTGTCTGGTGTCTCATTATCTGAAACTGAGTAGAAAGAATCTACTTTTAATCTCCGTACATCTTTTAAATCCATTTTAGTGTCAATATCCTTGTTGATTTTAATAATCGGTTTTTTATTGTCAACAACATTAACAGATAAGGATTGTTTCTGAATTGAACTATCAGTATATTTAGCTGTGATGTTTTGACTGCCCAGTTTAAATGTATCAATTTCATCAAAAGTAACCTCATATCCATTCACTGAAATCGTATTTGAACTAATTTTGTTTGAATCGTTGATTGGATTACCTGCCACAGATTCAACCAAATCAACAATACGCACATTCTTCCCATATTCAACGGTATCTTGATTTAGAACAATTCCATAATCATCTTTGAATATATAAAGAAATAAGAAACCAAGAATTCCAAAAACAACTATTCCTATCACGAACATTTTGAAATAATGTTTAAAATCCGCATCTTTAAGAAAATTCATAAATCCCTTTCAACTTCTTTCGGCTTAGTTTCTTTAGCTACAGATTTATCTTTATTTTGTTCCATAGTTTTGGTCTTATGAACTTCCCCTTTTTCAATAACATAATTACAAATCTTATCAGCATCCTTAATAGCGTCCTCCAAGTATTTATAGTTATCCTTTATCGCTGTAGACCAGCTTTGTATATATGCAACATTGTTATTTTCATTCATACTCGTATCAATTCCTAGTTCAGCACAAATATAAGCAGAAGCAATTTCCGCACGCAATTCTTCTTTTGCATACTCCTCGCTTCCAAATTCACCAGTTACTTCTCTTTCTAGGCCTTTGGAAGTACTATGAGCAATTTCATGAGCTAAAGTAGAAAGCATTGCTTCCTTACTATAAAAATGATTGTCTGGAGGCAATACGATTCTATGTTCGCTAGGAACATAATAACAACGGTCATTGACTTTGGATTGATAAAAATCAACCCCTGTTTCTTTCATAAAACCTTTTAAAAATTTCAACTTCTCATCATCTGAATAAACATGCTGTTGCGGATCTTTTTCAATTTCTTTTACTAAATCTTCACTGAATACATATTTAACACTGGCATAGGCCCATTTAAAATTACTTTCTGTGGCTTCTCTGTTTCGAATCATTTCTGATTTTTTTGCAACACCTACAATCTTTCTATCAGAAAATTCTGTTGATCCATCTTTAAAATAATTGAACATTGGATAAATAACAGGAATTCCTTTTCCTTTTGCATTCTCAAGATGATATCCCTTATCTTTAATCTGATTGAATGTATAAAAACGATTTCCTTCATATTTCTCTTCCTGACTATAGAATGTTAAAAGAAAACGATTTATCCCAGAATATTTACGATTACTAATACCATTGCAAGCACCACCAATCGACTTCCAACCTTTACTCCATTCCGCTTGTTTCTCATCCAAACAATTGACAAATCGTTCTGCAAGTTGTTGTTTCACAACTTCGGCCTTATCATTTTTCACATTACATACCTCCTTTTCACATTGCTGTACGCATTGTGCCTGCTTCATTCATAAAATTAAAGCCTATATGTTTTAACGCCTTTAAAGGTTTATATATATCAGCATCTTTCTTTTCAGCCTCATTTTTTAAATCTTCATAAATGTTATTTACATAAATAGTATCTAAATAAGTTCCAATGATTCGACAAGCATCTTTATCATTATGCAACGCCACTAAAAGTTTTGCTCCTAAAGAAGACTCACAGCCAATAGTCTTGTCTTCGCTGATTAAAACTTTGTATTTATCATTTTCTGTATAAATATAAGGAAAATCCACCTTCTCTTCATTGTAAAATTGTTCTTTAGTGTGAACAATGAAGTGTTTTTCATTCACATTCTTAATATTGTCGTAATTATTCATCAACATTAGATTTATATCATGCGTGTGTACATCCTTATAAACAATCACATCATTTAATGGATTATCATCTTTTTTATCATCACTATTCTGAGAATCAGGCATTGTTGAAGCAGGTTTATCCTCTGCCCTTTCGAATTTTCCAGTACTCTCATAACAGTCATCGGAGTTTGCAATCACAGTATTATCATCATTGCATGTCTTAGGAATGACGGTGGCAGCACTGCCCTCTAACACTTCTTTATATTGATTAGACATACCGTTTGTATCAATATTATTAGTGTCTACTGAAGTAACAACGTATTGATTATTCTTATCTAAATAGAATTTACCATCCAAACGAACTGTTGTACCACCAATCATAATATTTCCATGACAGCTCCCAGTTTCTAAATTAATTTCATCAAAAATCAATCGAAACATTGCTTCATCTATTCCACGATTCAGCACAAAACCCTTAAAAATATAAATTTGAGAGTCAAAAGGTAGCACGTTGATTGACGATTCCTTATTCCAACTCAAAGCAGTTATTTTTTTTAAATCAAACATATTAATCTCCTCCTAAATAAAAAGATGGCAGTACTGCCATCTTTTATTAATAATCATCTGGATTCAATTGAAGTCCTGATGATTGTGATAATTCAGATAAACTATTAGAAGATGTGACATTACATAAGTCCTCACGACTTGATACAGAATTCACCATATTTTTTGAATTATTCTGATTGGATGTTTCTTCATTCATTTTTTTAGGAGCATAAGCTGGCATCATCACCTCTCGCATTTTTGCTTCATGTTCCTCTTTTTCACGTTGTTCCTTCTGCAAACGCAAAGATTCTTCCTGAAGTTTACGGATTCGTTTTTCTTCCAATTTTTTCTTGTCTTCTGGATCAGTATTCCATAATTCATAACAAATTGTATCTTTAGGAAATTTGTCTGTAAAAGGAACAATCGTCTTACCATAACGAATCAATCCAGAACCTCTGGGAGCCAGTTGAACATATCTACATTGCTCATCCGATAAATTTAACAACCCTTTTAGCTGAACTAAATCTAATTTTTCCTGACGAAGCATAATAAAGAAATCTGAGTTTGCAAGCATAGTACTTGTCTTATCAGAACGTAACAAGTCAGTTACATTCTGCGTGATACCAGTACATGCACCTCCAAATTTACGCACCCATTTCCAGAACTCATACAAGAAGTTTTCGGAATACTCATTGTCAAGCAAACGATAGATTTCATCTATATAGACCCAAGTATCTTTCCCTTGCTCATCATTTTTAAGCACCTGTTCTTTAATCGTTTCTAGAATAATTTTGTTTCCAAGTGGCTTAATAGATTCAGACATATCATGAATATCAAACACCACCATTCGACTATTAATGTTCACATTTGATTCATGAGCAAATAAAGCATTAACACCTTCAACATAAGTCCATAATCCCTCATACATTTGATGAGCAACATCCCCTTGATAATTCCCTAAATATTCATGAAATGTTTTTAAAGTAGGCATATGAGCATTTCTCGGATCTGTTGTTAAGACTGTTTCATAATCTAAAAACATAGAATGCACAATCTGGTCAATGATTGATATTTGTTCACCAGATAAATATCCATTTACCCCAACCATTTGAGCCATCATTACAATTGCAATTTCAACCTTACGTGACAAAAAATCTGCCCTCGATATATCCCCGTCAAAAGGATTAAAATGAAATTCAGATGTTGAATTTACAGGAAGAATTTGGCATTCCTTCTTTTTAGAATACTTATTTAATCCATCTACAAGCTTTTTATACTCGCCTTGTGGGTCAATGATAATAATATTTGCATTTGGATCACCCAAAAACAATGGAGTGATCTCTTTTTTTGCAATAAATGATTTACCCATTCCAGTTGGAGCCATGATGAACGCATTACGATTTGCCAGACCTTTACGATTACATAAAATCATATTTCCTGTAGTCTTGTTGATACCATAGAAAATCGGATGATCTTCATGCAATAATTCCTGAGATGTAAATGGCATGATATATGCACAATTATTGGTCAACAAAGGACGTGACAGTCCCTCTTTTGGCAAACCCAAAGGCAAAGCACAATTAAAACCAATTTCCTGCTCATAATCCATTTTAATAAAATCACAAGTCAATCTTTTTCCTGTACGCTCCACAAGGTTGATAACATTGTTCATTTCATCCATTGACTTAGCATTAACCAATACTAAAAATTGACAATTAAAAACCCTTTGGTCATTGTCTTCAACAAGTTTACGCCAAGTACTAACAGCTTCGCTTTGAGAACGTAGATTTGGTGGAAGGGTTCCTGAAAAGTTAGCACGTGCTAGATTTTTTTCGTTTTCTGCCTGAATCTGCATATCTACCTTTTCGTATGTTCTGTTGATTAAGGCAATTGATTCCTCTTTAGACTGCAACTGCATATGAAATGTCATCACTATATTACTTTCAATCTTTGACAGTTCGTAAATCAAATCATCCTTTAACCATGTAGGATAGTTTTGAATAATCATTGCGCAGCAATATCTTTCACCCATCGTAAAGTAATTTTTTTTAAAGTCAAATGAATAGGGGGTGATATAGTCTTTCGTAGAATTTCCAATATTTAAATCACTGTATTCAAAGTCAAAAGGACGAGATGGAAATGTAATAGAAGCTAAAGTTTCGAGTCTTTCATGTCCAGACATCACTTCAGCTTCACACCCAAGATTTGAGAGCTGATCGCAGAAGTTTTCAGCAAGAAGATCTAATGTTTTTTTAGCATCTTGATAGTTTCTTTCTTTGCAGGTGAAAGTAAAAATCTTGTCTGAAACAATAGAATTGTTACCTAATTCCATGTTATCACGAACACGTTGGTTCAGTTCTGCACGGATTATGTCTAATCCATCTGCCCTATGTGGCATAACAATGTTTTTTTCAAATTCTTCTCTGTTCAATAAGCGATTATTGATAACTAGAGAAACATCTATATCATTTCCCAAAGACTGAAGAAAATCAGAATACATACCAATAATCTGTTCCTTCATTTCGTTTGGTGCAATTTGATAGTTTATATCTGTAAATTTAACTGCACGAGAATACAAGTCATCATCCATACAGCAAATTCCATTCTCTAACATTTCTTTATAGCGAATTACATTCTGTGCAATACGAGCACGCTTGATCCTCTTTTTTGCATCTCTTTTACTTTCTGTATTCTTGGCAGTATTGTTTGTTGATTTGTTTGTCTTTTCTTGATTTCTTAGAAACATCTTTAAATCCTTTCTTTGTAAAATAATAGAGTTCATTTGAAAAAATCACTCTTTGTTTCACCGTATAAAAACGGTGCAGAGCTACCAGTTTCTCTTGATATGGTCTGGAATTTTGCCACTTTGCCCAACCCATAACGAAGATTCCAAAACATAAAGCAATAGTTACATAAATACAAAGATCCTGTGGAAGATGTATAAGCATATATGAGGTTAAATAAAAAGATAATCCCACTACTATTGCAATAAAAGACCAAAATAATTGTCTAACTGAAAGACCTAAAATAATTTTTTCTTCATAGGTCGTTATATCTTTAGGCACATAGGAAGATTCCATGTTACCCTCCTTTCATTTATAAGAATAAGAAGATGGCAGTACTGCCACCTTCCATTCATTAAGGCACACATCTTAATTATTTTTTTGCGAACAGATTACCGTTCCATTTCTGGATCAGGTTTGTTTTTTTGCTTCTGTTCAACGTTTTTATCAATGTTTTTTGTTTTTTCTTTTTGGGTAGTCTTTTTCACATCTTTTTCGACTGAGACTTCTTTTTTCTTTTCACGTATAAGCTTAGTATCAAAGATTTCTGCCATTTGTTTTCTATTCAATTTCACAGGAACTGGCTTATCAAATTGATTTTTACCATCCGCCGTGAAAATTGGATGTCCGTCAGCGTCTCTAAGACGTTGAGCTTCAAAATAGACTGTCCATGTTGACGTTTCACAATCCATATACATCACTTTTTTATGAGCAATTTTCGTATCATGGACTGCATCTCTAGGAACCTGAATATAGGCTTTTCTAGAATTCACATCAATCCCATTCACATCTTTTGGAAATTGAAGTTTTCTGTGATTTGCAGAGGGCAGTAAAATACGATACATCAATAAAGGCTTACCATCTTTACCAGTTGCTCTACTGTGTTCATAATCACGATATTCATTCGTCTTTGGATCTTTGTACTTTGCTTTTACCATTTGTCTTGAAAAATATACATGTGGTGTCGCCATAACCTACCTCCCGATTTTTGTTCTAACTGCTATGAAGTTTCTTCTAAGTGTGTGCAAGAAACTATATTAACGTGTATGACAACCGTTAATACCAAAATTAATTAACCTGAAGTAATGACTTACTCCAGCCTCCCGTTTGGAAGACAGCAATAAGCAATAAAATCGAATAACCCATCATTGTAAACATTACTCCAGTTGGATTATTCCCAACATCAACAATTTCTCCTACAGATGCATTTACTATCTGTACATAGAAAATACAAACAATAGAGATAAAGACACCTTGTAGTGCCAGTGCTAAAAGTCTTTTAATAAATGCAATACCAATATGTTTAAATTCATTATTACAGAACGTACAAAATGGCAATGGAGCAACTGCTGTAAAAACATATATTTCGATAAAACGAATCTGACACACAAGTTTAACAATGACAATCGCAGCATTATTTACAATACTTACTAATTGAGCAACAATATATCCGCCAAGAATCGTTCCCGCATCTTGATTTTTAAAATAATCAATAAGCTGTTGTGAAATATCCGTTGTATTAAATTCTAATAGATTAAAATATGATGTATTCTGCATGCCTGTTATGACTTCACTAGAAATTTCAAAACACATACCGATAATAATACTCATATTTTTTGCAATTGTGATTGCAACCGCAACCTTTAAAAAAACTATCGAGCACTCTAATCACCATCCTTTCGAGATAACATCAATTGCATATCGGTTATGTATTTATTTAAAATGACCTTTTGATGGTCGATTGAATTTTCAATAATCATGTTATTTTCTTTAAAAGAGGTTTCCTGCCCTTTTAAAGATTCATCATCTATAAGTTTGTTTATAGAATACAGAGAAAGTCGTATATCTTCTAATGTGTCAAGTAAATCCTTAGAAGCTATGCTTAATTTTTCATTTAGAAAGAGTGTATTCAATAAACTGGCGTTCAATGGTTCTCGATATTTATCAATCATAAGATTTAATTTTTCCTTTTTAGCGTTTTCTATACATGAATCTAATTCATGTAGTTTACTTTGAAATTTCGTCGTCATTTTTATCCTCCAAAGAAACAAAGGAGGCAGTATCACCTCCTTTTTATTCTAGCCAAAGTTCACATCTATTCCGGCAAGCCATCGAGCAGCAAAGATAATCAATGCTCCCCCTACAGCACGCAAAATGCCTTGTTTAATGTCCTGACCATTGTGATCGTTCAAGCCACCTGCAAATACAACAATACCCCAAACGCTCCAAGCACTTCCAAAAACAACTAGGCCCTGTGAAATAATTTTAAGGCCATCTCCTAAATAACTCATTTTCTTTTCACCTCTTCTTTCTAATATATAAAAAGATGGCAGTACTGCCATCTAATTACCTAATTCATTTACAGACGGTTTTTGTTTACGTCTGAAGTAGGAAGGAACCCATCTACACTGTAGCGTTCCTCCTCTTTTATACTTTCCTCTACATAATCTAAATCATATTGAGTTTGGTATACCGCATCATTGACAATCAATAAATCTGTCTTTCCTGAATATTCTCCTCTCCGATAACCATCCAATTTATTCTCATCATCCGTCTGATGAGTTCGAATATATTCTTTTCGTTCAATCTCACGCATAGATTCAATTGCACGGACTTTCTTTAAAAAGACATCAATATCAAAAAAATTCTGTTTTGCAATATCTTTATCGTGTGCATCACAAGTTTCATCCACTCTTGGATGGTCCTTAACATCATATTTCCAGTCTTCATAGATATGCTGACCTTGAATATGAATCAAGCATTTACGATTATCCAGCATTGCAATATCACCAATAGAGTACACATCACTTGCAATCAACTGTTCACCAACTGTGTAGGATGAACTGGTTCCTTTGCTAGTAGAATGTGTAACGTGAGTCACTGTTTCTTTTCCTGCCAGTTCAGAAATAACCTTTTGTGTTGTCGGACCTTTAGAACCTAAGAACAAAGTAATAGAACAGTTCTCGAAAATCGCCTCCCAATCATCTCCATACAATGACTTAGATTTGATTTGTGAAATACCTTGTACAATTACAGCAGTACTGATTTCACGAGAACGCATTGTACTGATTTTACGGTTAAAATCAGGTTGCTTTCCGCAGTTAGCAAACTCATCATTAATAATTCTTACGTGTATTGGAAGTTTATGGTCTGCACGAGCATCTGCAATGTAATAAAGCTGAGTATATAACTGCTGAAGGATGATAGATGCCATGAAATTAAACACATCATCCGAATCATTAATAACAATAAACAAAATAGATTTTCTTAATCTGTTTTTAGGTAAATCCTCATATGAAGGTTTATCTGATTTGCCTTTGGTAAATCTTTCATAAACATCACGATCAATATCAAGCTTTAAATCATTACGCTTTTTCTCATCCGCCGATGTAATCATTGGCTGACCTAATCGTTCAAGATGTAACTCATCCTTTTGTAAGATTCGTTTCAATTCTGGTGAAGCAAATATGGATAATCGAACACCAATTGAAATTAAAATAGATTTAGCTGTCTTACCTGCTCCAAGCTTGTAAATCTGATAATTCAAGATAGCTAAATCTCTATATGTATAAGTTATTGCACCATCTGTTTCGGCAGTGTGTTCTGCTTGTAATTGTTTAAACAATCTATCCACATCCGATGCAAAATCATCATTTCCATCTTCCTTAGCTTGTGAATGCTGAAGAAGCATAAGCACTGTGTTAAAATTGAATAAATTTTCATCATCTCGACATTCAGACATAATTAAATAAATCATTGCCATAAGCCAAGTCATTTCGGCTTTAACGAAGAATTCATCTCCTCCAGACTTATTCTTATCTGACGTATTAGAAATTAGATTCTGCACGAAACTTTGGACATCTTCAGGTTTTCTAAAATATTCAAATGGATTATATCCCATAGATTTATCCATCTTCACTAGATTCAAATAACTCACATTGTATCCATGCTTTTCAAATGCCTTTCCACATTCTTCAGCAACTGAACCTTTTGGATCAATAACTACATAGTTGCAATACATTTGAAGAATGTTTGGCTTTACAAAATATCGTGTCTTACCAGTACCAGACCCACCGACAACAAAAATGTTGTCGTTGATTCCAGTATGCCAAGTATCCATGTCCACCTTCACATTCTTACTTAGAATTATATTTGCATCCTCATCACGTTTTGCTTCAATTTTATTCTCCAAGGCGTCATTTTTTGATGCTTCTTTAAAAATGTCTCCTTTTCTTGAAGACCCATACTCTCGACCTTCTTTTGTGTTTTTCTTAGATGCATCATGATAAATAATACCGATTACAATTAAGCCATCCAACGCAACACCTAAGAGGATCCCTTCGACAGAAGGCCAACGGTACGTCCACAATTTATAACTGACATGGATAGCTTTAAAAACATTGTCAAAGGTGTCACCACCCTGAGCTTGGAAGATGGTGAACGCATTGTATCCAGCACACGAAAAAAGAATAACAGCAGCACCAACAACACCCCCAAAAAAAATTTTTATCCAGAATATATTTTTTCTAAGAGTGACATTCAAACTCTGTCTACTTTTCTTTTTTGGCGTTTCAGATGAGTTCTTATCTTTATCACTCATTCTGCTTACTCTCCTTTAAATTCATTGCATTAATGAATTCTTTGGCATCCTTCTCAATTTGATCAAAAGATTCTCCTGAAGCTGTTGAACGCTCTAAAAGATAATTTGAAAATTCATTGATTATCTCTAACATTTCACATTTCATGGAATTAATAACGTTGTTCTGTCTTAAAATGGCTTGTCCTGCTTCTTCAATTACTTCTTCTGGCGTATATCTGCCATTCTTTTTATCCATAAAGCGAAACAGTGCCTCATTACATCGCTGGATTTCTAAATCATATTTATTATTAATGGCTTTAAGTTGTTCTATTGACTTCATACTGTCCTATCCTCCTTATGTTTATTAATAGGTTTACGATGATTACGTGGTTTTCTATTTCTAGTATCATCCAATTCTTTTCTTCTCTTCTTTGCATATTCCAATGATTTATCGTCATTTGCAAAATGATTGATATAATG
>OLYB01001699.1_pt1 | contig 16857 bp, 12 predicted proteins | sample 1674481 | NCBI WGS metagenome assembly OLYB01 (sample SAMEA103958167, study PRJEB25191) | human gut metagenome
TGGGATAAGGAAATCCCCGAAACCATGCCGGCGGAGAATATAACGGTTAAAGCACAATGGGAAATCAATCAGTATACAATAACCTTTGATACCAACGGCGGAAGTGAGATTGCACCCATTACACAGGACTACGGTACAGAAATTACCGCCCCTGACAAACCTACAAGAAAAGGTTATACCTTTAAGGGTTGGGATAAGGAAATCCCCAAAACCATGCCTGCCGAAAACATTACAATTACGGCACGGTGGAAAGATACAGAAAAGCCGACGGGCGAAATTATCATAGGCACGAATAAATGGAATGAATTCTTAAACGAGCTTACCTTTGGCATATTCTTCAAGGATACACAGGAGGTAACTATAAATGCCGTAGATAACAGCGGAGTTGTGTTTGTATCCTATTTGGTAACAGATCGGGAACTCTCCGAGGATGAACTGAACTCTCTTGTATTCCGTGCATATGAAGAACCGTTCCGCATAGAACCCAACGGAGAATATATTATTTATGTAATGCTTGTTGATGAAAATATTAACATAACATACCTTCGCTCCGACCGACTAACGTTTGATAATATTCAGCCTGTAATTAGCGGTATTGAGAACGGCAAGACCTATTGTGAGGCACAAACCGTTACTGTTGATGAGAAGAATGTTGATACCGTTACCGTAAACGGCACGGCGGTTACGCTTGATGCAGACGGAGGTTTTGTTCTCCCACCGACAAACGGCGAGCAGAAGATAGTTGTCACCGACAAATCGGGCAATAATGCAGAGATGACCGTAACAGTCAACAACGGTCATACCTTTGGTAAATGGGTATCTGACAATAACGGTAAGCATACCCGAAAATGTACCGTGGACGGATGCGATGCATTTGAAACCGAAAATTGCTCAGGCGGCAATGCCACCTGTACAAAAAAGGCGGTATGTGATGTCTGCGGTAAAGCCTACGGAGAACCTGATGGAACAAACCACGAGGGCGGTGTACAGGAGTGGACGACAAGAACCGCTTTTGTTCACGAACAAAAATGGAACTGCTGTGGTGCTGTGATTGTGGCAAGTGAAGCACACGAGTGGAAAGACGGTGTGTGCCAAGAGTGCGGATATGTATGTCTGCATAATGATACGGATAAAAACCATATCTGCGACTACTGCGAGAAGACAATCTCTGAACACGAAGACGCAGATAAAAATCATATCTGCGACTACTGCGAGAAGACAATCTCTGAACACGAAGACGTAGATAAAGACCATATCTGTGACTACTGCGAAAAGACAATCTCTGAACACGAAGACGCAGATAAAAATCATATCTGTGACTACTGCGAGAAGATAATCTCTGAGCATGAAGATAAGGACAAAAACCATATCTGTGACTACTGCGAGAAGATAATCTCTGAGCATGAAGATAAGGACAAAAACCATATCTGTGACTACTGCGAAAATATAATCTCTGAGCATGAAGATAAGGACAAAAATCATATCTGTGACTACTGCGAAAAGATAATCTCTGAACACGAAGACACGGATAAAGACCATATCTGCGATTATTGCAAAAAGACAATCTCTGAGCATGTAGATAAGGATAAAAACCATATCTGCGACTACTGCGAAAAGATAATCTCTGAGCATGAAGATAAGGACAAAAATCATATCTGTGACTACTGTGGCAAGGGGATTACCAACCACTCCGGCGGAAAAGCTACCTGCACCGAAAAAGCTGTATGCGAGATATGCAATGAGCCGTACGGCGAGATTGATGGAGCAAGTCATGCCGACCTCAGACACATAGAAGCAAAGACTGCGACTAAGGATGCCGAGGGTAATGTTGAATATTGGTATTGCGAGGCCTGCAACAAGTATTACAGCGACGAAGCAGCGACCAAAGAAATCAAAAAGACTGATACCGTAACGGCTAAGCTGCCTGATGATTTAAAGTCCCCTCAGACAGGCGACAACAGCAACCTTATTTTGTGGATTGCATTGCTGTTCATCAGCGGCGGCGTTATGAAAGGAGTAACGGCATTTGATAAGCTCAAAAAGTATTCCGCAAAAATTAAAGATAAGTAATAATTAACAATCCGTAATAAAACCGCATCAAATACGGCACAGTAGGCAGGAAATCCTCTGTGCCGTATTTTTTATTTTGATGACAAACAGCTTTGACGGCTGTATAAAGAATAAAAACGGTAAGTATGCTTCAACAAAAGAAAACGGTTTTGCTATCGGTTTTGAATCAATCAGAATAACTGTTTGGGTCACATCTATTTACAACTCAGAAAGCGAAAATCCTGTGAATAAATTTTCTGTTAATGTTGACAGATTTATGATATAATAGTGCTGTTAGTTTGAAATGAAAAGTGGGCAGAAATATAAAAAATGAGTAAACTGAATTCGACAAAAGCATTTAAAAACGCATTACCGTACGTATTAACGCTTATACTTGTCGGTATAATGACTTTTGTTGCGGAAATATTGGGTGAGGGGGAGATAATCTTTCCTGAAATAACGGCACTTGCAATTGGCTATATGGTTACACAAAAGCAAGGTTGGAAAGTCAATGACAGCCGAATGATTGCGTTAATTGCGATTTGCGCTGTTGCGGGTGTGCTGACAGTCCGATACATAAAAGTCGGGCTTTATCTTGAAATATTGATTGCATTTGTATTTGCACAAATTCTCTTTATGCTTTCGGGAACAACATTTGCACCGATGATTTCGGCAATTGTGTTGCCCGTTATGATGCAGACTGAGAGCTTTATATACCCGATTGCCGCATTTTTGCTGACGGTTGCGGTTGTATTATTCCGCAGATTTCTTTTGAAAGTTAAAATAAGAGATAAAGAGGATTTTCAGCCGGAAAACTTGCACACAAAGAGCGATGTGATTGACACAGCCGTAAGAATAATCTGTGTTGCCGTTGTGGGATTCTTCGCAATTTGGTCGGGCTTTAAATTTGCAATTGCACCGCCGCTGCTTGTGGCGTTTACGGAATTTTCCCGTGCGAAAAATAAGGCTCGCAACAAGCCGGTAAAGACGGTTTTGCTGATAACAGCCTGTGCATTTGTCGGGGCGGTTTCAAGATATGTGCTGAATATGACGCTTGGATTGCCGTTGACAGTTGCCGCACTGACAGCCACGGCGATAATGCTTGTAGTTGTTTACTGCACAAAAATGTATATTCCGCCTGCCGGAGCATTGACAATTTTGAGTATGATTATTCCGAGTGAAAGCGTACTTTTGTACCCATTGCAGATACTTGTCGGAACTGCGGTAATAATGCTGATTTCACGGCTTTTGTTTATGAAACGGCAAAATTAAAATAATCTTAATTTAGTTATATTATTCTATAGGGGAAATTAAATGGATATATTTATTACAATTTTAGTTACATTTTTTGCAGGAATGGGCGCAGGTCTCGGAACAGGTTTTGCAGGAATGAGTGCGGCGGCTGTAATAAGTCCGATGCTCATAACTTTTCTTAATATGGATCCGTATATGGCAGTCGGAATCGCACTTTCGTCCGATGTTCTGGCGAGTGCAGTTTCGGCTTATACATACCATAAAAATAAAAATCTCGATGTCAGAAACGGTTTGATTATGATGGCGAGTGTGCTTGCGTTTACGATTGTCGGCAGTTATGTTGCAAGCATTGTTCCATCAGCTACAATGGGCGGATTTTCCGTGTTTATGACATTTTTGCTCGGCATAAAATTTATCATCCGTCCCGTTATGACAACTAAAGAAGCTATGCTCGGTGTGTCGGCAAAAAAGAGGGCAATCCAGTCTGTAATCTGCGGAATGTTAATCGGCTTTATCTGCGGATTTATAGGTGCGGGCGGAGGAATGATGATGCTTTTGATTTTGACGACCGTGCTGAACTATGAATTGAAAACCGCTGTCGGCACAAGCGTATTCATTATGACATTCACCGCCCTGACAGGCGCAGCTTCGCACTTTATGATTGGCGGTACACCCGATTGGTTCGTGTTCATTCTCTGCATAGCGTTCACCCTTATATGGGCGAGAATTGCCGCCGTCTTTGCCAATAAAGCCAATCCCAAAACCCTAAACCGTGCCACAGGTATCGTCCTCGTAGTGCTTGGTGTAGTTATTATGGGATTTAAGCTGTTTGACAGGTAATTAACTATATAAAAATCTTCAGTATTAGCAAGTAAGTTAATTTTTGATGTATCAGATATATTTTTTGTTATTTCTCTGCAAAATTAAAAGAAAAACTTTAATCAAATGTTGCATAATGCTGTAAAATATGGTAATATTAAATTGTAATTTATCTATATATGTTTTATGTATTAGGCTTTTGATTTTTATATAGTAAGGTGTAAACAAATGTTTAACTTAACACAGTACGGATAATTGCAAAAATTTATTTTAGGAGGAATATCCATGAGAAAATCAAACAAGGTTATATCAGCAATGTTGTCTGTGTTGATGGTATCAGGTATGTTTACAGCTATGCCTCTTGCTGTTAATGCAGCCGGAACAGCTGATACCAACGAAACCACAACAAGTGCTGCAGTACAGTCGGCTGATGACACACAATCTGACAGCGAAGAAAAAGAGTATAATGGTTTTACTTATTATACTTATTTCAATGAAGAAAATAACCGCACTGAGGCTGTTATTCAAGGGTATCGTGGCTCTGACAGTGATGTTGTAATTCCAAACTCTATTGATGGTTTTGTAGTTACAGCTATTAGTATGTATGCATTTTCAGGGCGCTCCGACTTGGCAAGCATTACAATTCCAAGTACTATTCAGAGTATTGGTGATGATGCTTTTTTGGAGTGTGATGGTTTAAAAAAGGTTTATGTGAGCAGTATTGAAGATTGGTGTAAAATTGATTTTCCTTATTCTGATACAAATCCGTTAAGCAGAGGTGCAGACTTATATGTTGACAACAAATTGGTAACGGATGTTACTATTCCTGATGGTGTAAAAAGTATAGGAAAGTATGCCTTTTATGGTTATTCAAGTCTTAAAAGCATATCTTTCCCAAGCAGTATCAGAAGTATTGGCGAGAGTGCTTTTTTTGATTGTTCTAATCTTGATAAAGTATATGCAACCAATATTGAAGATTGGTGCAAGATTAAATTTGAAGATTTGTATTCCAATCCCATATATTATGCCAGAAAAATTTACATTGATGGAGAATTAGCTACAGATATTACTATTCCAAAAGGTATTACTAAAATTTGTGATTATGCTTTTGCGAATTGTGAAACAATTACAAATGTGGTTATTCCTAACAGTGTTATAAGTATTGGCGACAGTGCATTTAGCGGTTGTTATGATCTTAAAAATATTAGCATACCAAATAGTGTTGTGAATATAGACGAAGGAGCATTTTCATATTGTTCAAACCTAGAAAAAGTGGAAATTCCGGATGGTATTAAATTTATTAAAAACTCTACATTTGTTGGTTGTGGAAATCTCACCACTATAATTATACCTCAAAGCGTTAAAGAAATTGGTTACTTAGCTTTTGGCAGTGACAGTAGCTTATCAAATGTTGTTTTATTTAAAGGTAGTAAAAGTCAGTGGAATTCGATTGATTTTAGTGATGGTAATACTAATTTGGTCGAATCTGTAATACATTATGATGTTAAACTCGTTGAAAAAAAAGCACCGACTTGTGTTGATAAAGGTTATGATTTATATTCTTGTTCTGAATGCAGCGATGGAGTTAAAATAAATTATACAAATCCTTTGGGGCATAATGTTGTAAGCGGTATTTGTGAAAGATGTGGCAAGCCTGAGGAGGATTGTGTTGAATCAGCACATCCATATAATGATGATTTTGATGATTCTTGGACAATTTATAAGAAGAATGCTACAAGAATTGCAGTTGTTTTTTCGGATTCTACAGAAACAGTAGTAGATTGTGATTACATATATCTTTACGATAAAAATGACGAAGAAATAGGTGAATACAGCGGAACAGAGCTTGCAGGCAAAAAAATTACAGTGCTTGGCGACACTGTTAAAATTCGACTGGTTTCGGATGGATTTGAAACATTGTACGGATTTTCTCTTTCTGATATTGTTCCGTATTATGACGAATGTTTACATTCATCAACAAGACTTGAAAATGAAAAGTCTCCCACGTGCGGAGAAGAAGGTTACACAGGTGACCTGATTTGCAATAATTGTGAGGCTGTTTTAAAAAAGGGTGAGATAATTTCTGCAACGGGCAAACATGATATGGATATGACTGTATATCCACCGACCTGCGGTGAGAGGGGTTATACCGATTATACTTGCAAAAATTGCGGTTACAGTTATACGGATGATTATATTGAACCAACTGGTAACCATGAATATATTGATGGTGTATGTAAAATCTGTGGTGCAATTAGTCTTGAAAATTTACCGAGTATTAGCGGTAATGAGACCCAAAATGTGATAATTGAAAATACTGATGTAAGCAAATGTTTTAAATTCACACCGAGTCAGAGTGGTTCTCTCACATTTTATTCGACTGGTTCAAGTGATACTTTAGGACGATTACTTGATTCTAATATGGTGGAACTTGCATACAATGATGATAATGAGGAAGATAGAAATTTCCGTATCAGCTATAATGTAAATGCAAGAGAAACATATGTACTTCAAATTGGTGCATTTAATTCATCTGATGAAGCATTCAATGTTACTTTTAATTTTGAACCAAACAAAGAAACTTTACTTGGTGATGTTAATGGTGATGGTGAAATTACTATTGTTGACTCTACCATTCTTCAAAAATATATTGTTGGTCAGACAACACTTGATGATGAAACATTAAATGTAGCAGATGTAAACAAAGACGGTGCAGTTACCGTTGTTGATGCGACACTTATTCAGAAATTCGTTGTTAAGGGGATTACTGAATTTTAAATATCATATGAGATAAACAAAGACGGCTGTGCTTATTTTTGCACAGCCGTTATTTTTGTAAATGTGAACTGTACTTATAAAATTACTTAAAATTGTGTATACAAATAATGACAGTGGCGTTGTATAATGACAACATCACAAGATAAATGTTAAATAAATAAGAAGGCACATAACCGTTATTATTTTCGGTTATGTGCCTTTTGCGGTATAATAAATTTGTGAACAATACCATATGCTAAAAACAATCTTATTTGGCTTTATGGACAAAGGAAAGTGTACCCTTTTTTAAACAATTGCCTTATTTCTTTACAAAAAATTGAAAAGAGCTGTGTGTATTGCCTTTTAATAATCTTCGGGATTTTCGTAGGCGTATTTGATTCTTGCTATTTCGCCTTTGAGTAGGGCATTGTCAATGTCGATTTGATAGTCGTGGTAATCCCATGGGAGATCTTCTCCTCTATGAGCGTAGGTGAAATCGCTCTTGCCGGTTTTGTCAATTTTCTTGATAAGTTTGAGCAACTCATCTGCCGACATATCATCAATGATTCCTCTGCCTGCTCCGTCGGAAACCTTTGGATAGGATCGTCCGCTGCCTTTTGGCATTTCTTCATCAGACAGCAGAGTTATTTCAAACTCCTGTTCCTCGCCAAAATCATAAATCATATGAATTTTATCGCCAATTTCAAGTTTTAATTTGCCGAGTTTCGTTTCTGACATAAGCTTTGGTTTTGTCTGAAATTCTTCGTCGTCCAACTCGTAATCTGTGCCTTTGTATGTCATCATGAAAAGGTGATATGCACAGGTGCTGAATGACGAAAGCACAGCATAGCCCAACACAGCCATTGTCGAATTTGAAGAAATCTGAATATCCCGCCATATTTTGTTTTCGCATCCTATATAGACAATTTTGAATGTACCTCCATTGTTAATTCAAAGTATCTTCGCCCTCGTTATAGAGAGCCTCGTTGATTTCTACAACGCTTTTGTTATTATTCATATTGATGATTATAATGCTGTCACGCTTGATTTTTGGATAGAGAGGAGAGAGCCCTGCAATTTTAAGGACGCTGCTGGTTTCATTTACCGACAGACCCATTCCTATTGAAAGGCAAATTAGTTTATCCCTTTTCGGGGCAGTTTTCAAGCCTGAAAAAATCTGATAAGCATAGCCGTCGCTGAGTTCGGCTTTACGAATGACCTCCGCTTTTGTAAGATTCCTTTCGTTCAAAAGGTCGGTAAGGTATTCCGAGAGATTTTTGCTTATCATTGAATCCCTGTTTGCGTTTTCGTATTCTTCAAATGTGTTGAAATTTTCAAGTTCTTTTAAAAGTTGAGTTGTGGTTTTGCCTATCATAATCAAAAACCCCTTAAATTAAAGTTTTGTAAGTTTCCAAAACTATTTTAACATGATATAATAAGCACGGCAAGTACGATTAGACTTATAATTTTGCAAAGTGCTTATTATATCAATTTATATTCCCCTCAAATTTTGCCCTGCAAAATTTTCGATGGGTGATTCTATCATAACTCATTTCATGATTTATGATAGAATAAGCACAGCAAGTACGATTAGACTTATAATTTTGCAAAGTGCTTATTATATCAATTTATATTCCCCTCAAATTTTGCCCTGCAAAATTCTCGATGGGAAGCACGGCAAGTATAATTATACTAATATTTTTGTTATGTGCTTGTCAATATTGTGAGGAAATGTTATGGAAAATAATTGGATTGATACGGTGATTAAGAAACAATATCAGTTTGTGCGACTGCTTAAACGGACAGATAAAACGGAAATTTGTGTTTTCAGGCATAAGGAACTCGGCAAACTGATTGTAAAACGCACATTAAAAAGTTCGGGAGAGGTTTACTTTGCACTTAGAACGCTTTCACACCCAAATATTGCAAATGTTTACGATGTTGTCAAAACCGAAACGGGAGTCACCGTTCTTGAAGAATATGTTGACGGTCAGACCGTGGCAGATTATCTGCAAACTGGATTGTATTCTCCGTCAGGTGTAAGAAAAGTGGTTGCATCTCTTTGTGACGCACTTGATTTGTTGCATTCGCACCAAATTATACACAAGGATATTAAGCCTGAAAATGTGATGATTGACAGCAACGGTAATGTTAAGCTGATTGATTTTGATGCGGCGAGGCTGTACAAGCCCTATCAGTCGAAAGACACACAGGCTATTGGTACAATGGGATATGCCGCACCCGAACAGTACGGAATAAATCAAACCGATGAACGAACGGATATTTACGCAATAGGTGTTTTGATGAATGTTATGCTCACGGGTCAGCCGCCTGAAATTCGCCTTTATAACGGTAGGCTGAAAAGGGTGATTGTAAAATGCACCCAGACAATTCCTGACAACCGCTATCAAAATGTGAAAGAACTGAAAAGAAATCTTTAAAACAGAATAAAACTGTGCTGACAGCACAGGACAAAAATACCGTCTTTGATTATACTTTAATTAGAGTTTAATCAATGGCGGTAATTATTTTGTAGATTTTTAACAAACGGTTTACAACTTGTCAATGTTATCGGCAAGAACTCTTACCGTGTTTAGAAATGTGGTTACTTTGGTTTTGTCGGTGTTTTTAAGCACGCTGTTAATTTCGTTAAGCATATGTTTGTTTTCGACCGAATCAAATACAAGCCAGTCAATGCTTGTGTCAAGTGCCTGAGAAATGCGGAAAAGAACATCAACGGAAAGTATTCTTGTCCCACGCTCAATGTGACCGATATGTGCCGCAGAAAGTTCGCACAATTCGCCGAGCTGTTCCTGCGTAAAACCCTTTTCAATCCTCTTATTTTTTATCCTTTTGCCGAGTGCCGTATAATCAATGTTTTTGTTCATAAGTAAAACCTCAGAATCCTATATATAGTTTATTTTAAACTTTTTGAACAAAAAAATAAATTTACTGTAAGCATTTATTATTGACTTGTAGCATTATTTGTGATAAACTTATTTTACAACAGATAAATTTTTTTTGAACTTTGACAGACATCATCTTTGCCGTCTGTAATAAATAAAATTTTTAGGAGGAAAAACTATGCTAAAATGTAAAATTAAGTTAAAAAACAGTCTGTCTGTTATTCTCTCTGTACTGATAGTAATTTCAGCAGCTCTCTGCGTACCCGTTACGGCAACTGCCGCAACATACGATTCAGATCCGAATGATTTTAAATATTCTTATAATTACGGCAGTACCCTCGCAAATATTTATGGATATACAGGCAATAGCGAATATGTCAAAATTCCGTCAAAAATTAACGGTTATACTATAACAGGAATAAACACACAAGCATTTAAAAACAATAAAAAACTGAAAGGAATTATTATTCCCGACACAGTTACATATGTTGAAGATTCTCTTTTCTCAGGATGTATTTCACTTACCGATGTTGATTTGGGAAAAGGTATAACTGTAATTACCAATGGAATGTTCTACAATTGTAAAAATCTTGAATCTTTGACTATACCTGAACAAATTGAAAGATTTTACGATCGCTACAGTTATACTGGTAATTCTAGTGATAAACCATTTGAGGGTTGTGTAAATCTTAAAAACATTTATTTCAAAGCAAAAGATATATCTTTGGTAAGGTATCTTAGTTTACCTTCATTGACTAATATTGTTATTGGTTCAACGGTTGAATCGTTGCCCGATAGAGCTTTTTCAGGATATAAATATCTTGAAAATGTGACCTTTGAAAACGGTTTACTGGTTCTTCCGAACGAATGCTTTAAAAACTGTACAGGGTTGAAGAGCATTACTTTACCCGACAGTATGATGTCTGTCGGTAAATCTGCGTTTGAAAATTGCTATAATATTAAAAGTGTGACTTTTTCCGAGAATCTTAATACAATCGCTGATTCGGCATTTAAAGGCTGTTCTTCAATTGAAAATTTGAGTTTTAACAAAAATCTGAGAGAAATCGGCAACAACGCATTTGAGGAATGTTCTTCTGTAAAGAATGTAACATTTAATGATTCACTCAATACAATAGGTGAAAGTGCATTTGCAAACTGTTCGTCTGTTGAAAAAGTTGATTTGCCCGAAAGTGTTTCTTCCGTTGGGAAAGATGTATTTGAAGGTTGTAAAGCGATAAAAAACATAACTCTCTCTTCAAAATTAAATTATGTTAATGACGGCGTATTTTCTGGTTGCAGCAGTCTTGAAAGTGTCGATTTGCCTGATAATATTTCAGAAATCGGAGCAAACAGTTTCGCTGATTGTACAAACCTGAAAAATATCAGATTCGGAAAAAACTTAATACATATTGACTCATATGCTTTTTCAGGATGCAGTTCTTTGAAAAGCATTGAATTTCCTGCAGGCTTACAATATATCTGGAGCAAGGCATTTATAGATTGCGCCAATCTGTCATCTGTAAAGCTGAACAGCGGTCTTAAACAGATTAGCGATTACGCATTCTACAATTGCTTGAATTTAAAGAAAGTCAGAATTCCCTCAAGCGATACATATCTGTGTGATTACAGCCTTGGTTATTACGGCAAAAACGACAACAACTACAAGATTCCTAATTTTATTATTGTCGGCGATATAAATTCTTGCGCTCAAAGATATGCAAATAATAACGGCTTTAAATTTGAAGAATATAAAGTAAACCTTTCAACACCGCAGATTACAAGCCTTAAAAATACAACAGGCGGTGTAAAATTACAATGGAACAAGGTCAACGGTGCTTACGGCTACAGACTTTATTACAGACCTGCCTCGGGCGGCTGGAAAAGATTTAAGGATACAACAGCAACAAGCTTTACCGATTCAAGTGTAGTACCAAACAAAACCGAAACTTATACAATCCGTTGCCTTGACAAAGACGGCAACACAATCAGCGGTTTTAACTCAAACGGTTGGTCAATTAAATATGTTCCTGTTGCACCGACAATTTCAAAACTTGAAAACACATCAAGCGGTATCAAGCTTAGTTGGAACAAAATCGCAGGTGTTTACGGTTACAGACTTTACTATAAAACATCATCAGGCGGTTGGAAGAGATTTAAGGACACAACTGCCACATCGTTCACCGATTCGGGAGTAAGTCCTAACAGAACCGAAACCTACACAATCCGTTGTATTGACAAGAACGGCAACACCGTCAGCGGTTTTTATTCAAAGGGTTGGTCGAAAAAATACACGCCAGTTGCACCGACAATTTCAAAGCTTGACAACACATCGGGAGGTATTAAACTTAGTTGGAACAAAGTTACAGGTGCTTACGGCTATCGACTTTATCGCAAAACTTCTTCGGGTTGGAAGAGAATCAAAGATACAACCGCTACGATCTATACCGACAGTGCCGTAAAATCCGGCAGAACCGAAACCTATACAATCCGCTGTATTGACAGGAACGGCAAAACCGTCAGCGGTTTTTATTCAAAGGGTTGGTCGAAAAAATACACGCCAGTTGCACCGACAATTTCAAAGCTTGACAACACATCGGGAGGTATTAAACTTAGTTGGAACAAAGTTACAGGTGCTTACGGCTATCGACTTTATCGCAAAACTTCTTCGGGTTGGAAGAGAATCAAAGATACAACCGCTACGATCTATACCGACAGTGCCGTAAAATCCGGCAGAACCGAAACCTATACAATCCGCTGTATTGACAGGAACGGCAAAACCGTCAGCGGATATAACTCAAAGGGTTGGTCAAAAAAGTATGTTTACAATTCGCCAAAGTCAATTAAGCTGAACAAGACATCAGCCTATATCGGCAAAAAGGAAAGCGTTACGCTCAAGTACACACTTTCAGCGGGTTAAACAAGCACAGTAACATGGTCATCAAGCAACAAAAATGTTGCAACCGTGTCAGGTGGAAAAGTCACCGCCAAAGGTGCAGGTGCAACTACAATTACCGCAACAAACGCAAACGGCAAAAAAGCCACCTGTAAGGTGACTGTTATCAATGGCGAGAGAAAACATCTTTATGTGAATTCTTACAGGGTAAGAGTTTGTGATTTTTCAGTAGTCGTTCCTGATAGTTGCACAGTTGTGTATGGCGACGATTGCGTGGTATTTGTTGACAAGTATAATAAAAACAAATACGGCAGTGGTACATTGATGTGGGTAACATTTTCAGGTCGACGCAAAGAAACAAAAGAGTATTACTTAGGCAAAATAAATAGTACCAAAATTGTATACCAGTACCCAATGGGAGCCGATGTCGGAAATGTTCTTGATAAAACAGCCAGTCAAAAGTATCAGGATTCATTGAAAAATATGGAACTTTCAATCAAGAACACTTTCAGATTTGAATAACAATTGGTGTTAATTTAAGGGGGAAGAGTAATGGCAAATATGTTTAAAGAAACATCGAAACACAAAAGTCCGGTGTCAGTTGAAGACAGTGTAAAAACTGACAAAGTGATAAGTGAACTTTGGAGTTGGTGTTCCGGTGTAGAAACTCTTGGTATGATTCTTTTTGTAATTTTGATTATAATAGGAATTATTACTTCAATTATTGCAGGTTTTGAACCTGATGGTACATCATATTACGGCGAAGTGAAATATAAATTTAATTTCGGCACATTCTTTATGAATCTTGTTGACGCCGCAATCCGTGCTTTTATTGAGTATTGCATTTATCATGTTGTTGCGTTACTTATAGGTGCGTTGGCAAGTATTACCCAGCATACAAAAGCTACTGCCAAATTGCTTGAGTATCAGTTGTCAAAAGGCGAGCCTGTTGATGTTGCTGAAAACGAATGGCAATGTAAAAAATGCGGAAGTATTAATTCCGATTACACCGAAACCTGTGCGTGCGGAAATACAAAGGCTGAAAACGCAGACATCGGTATTGACAACACAAGCAGTCAGAGATTTTGCGAAAACTGCGGAGCAGAATTAAGTGATGATGCAAGCTTTTGTCCAAGCTGCGGTGCAAAGCAAAACGGAAAAGTTTTCAGATAATTTTTTGACATTGGAGGGTTAAAAATGAGGCGTTGTCCAAAATGCGGATTTCTGCTAAATGAAAATGACAGATATTGTGAAAACTGCGGTGAAGACTGCTCGGCTGTTGAAGATTCCGAAACAGCCGAAACAGTCAGCCTGAATGAACCAAAAAACGAGCAAAAAGAAAAGCTGAAAAAGCAATGGAAAATTGCAGGCATAGTATTTGGAGCTTTTGTACTTGTGTTTGCAGGAATACTTGCGTTGGTTTTGCTTGTGCCGCATAGCAGCAGTTCTTCAAATACGAATACAAAAACAAAAAGCAGTTTGACCGAACCGACAACTGTTGATAACAGTATCGACGGCAAAGGATACTATTACTTTGATAATAAATTTAATGAAGAAACAGTAGATAAGTTTATGAGTGTCTTTGACGATGAAGGTTCTATGGGCGATTTGGGCTTAGGTGTAGAATTTGACGATTTTAAGTACCAAGATGATTGTACAATCTTCGGTAAAAAAGTCTCACTATATATGCAAGTTGATTATAATGGCAAAACAGGAACATTTTTGTACCTGGATGATGAAAATAACGTTGTTGCATATTCATTAACTTTTGTTTACTCTTTACTTAATGATGTAACAACCGACGATGTTTATAAAGTGAAACAGACAGTAGGAAGATTGGCATCATGGTTGTATGCTTTATCTGATTATAAAAGTTATGATTCCTGTGAAAAGGTAGCCAGACATTTTATTTCTGAAATATTAGATGAGGATAATGATGGAATTCCTTGTTTCTATTATGATGGATATACGATGCTTTGTAATGGTGATACTAATCAAATTGTATTGAATTTTTTGGTAACTGATCCTGATTTTAGTGAAAGACATGATATAGGTAAAGATACTCCTTCAATTTTTCAAGTTGTTACCGAACCCTCAACGACCATTCAAAATACAACTGAACCGGAAAGCATTGATGACGGCTCAAGTGATGCTGACGATGATTATTATGACGAAGATTACATATTGCCTGACAGTGGCACACGGAAGCTTACAAATTCCGATTTGGCAGGACTTGATGCTGATGAGCTTGAACTCGCACGAAATGAGATTTATGCCAGAGAGGGACGAAGGTTCAATACGGACTACATACAAGATTATTTTGACGATAAATGGTGGTATGTGGGAACGATTGAACCCGAGGATTTCACCGAAGATATGCTCAATGATGTTGAAAAGTATAATGTCAATTTTATAAGAGATTATGAGAAAAATTATACCGAGTAGTACATGAAATTCAAAAACCAACGCAGTGCGTATTGCATTGCGTTGCTTTTTGTTTTAAAATATATAAAAGAGGTGAGGCATTATGGGTAAGGATACGAAGTTTTGCAGGAATTGCGGCAAGGAACTTCCGATTGAATCGACATTTTGTCCGTACTGTATGACAAAGCTGATTGATGTTACAACAGGCGGAGAAATTAAGGTGAAAAAGAAAAAGCCGATTATTATTGCCGTTGCAGCGGCAATAGTTTTGCTCGTTGTAATTGCGGTGATTATAATTTTGAACAGCACGATTTTTGGCGGCAAATCGGATAATATTACCACACATGCAACAACTGTTCCGACAACTGCGGTCACGACAACGGCTGAAAATAAAACCTTGGATTATTCAAAATATGTCGGAATATGGTGCGATAAAGACAGCGATATTTCAACCGCAACTCAAAACGGCGGCAATATTCTTGAGATTATTTCCGTCAAAGATGATGTTGTGAGATTTACTTTTACAAAGACTTCGTCTGCACCGCAAAACCGAATTGCGAGAATAAGCAATGTGACAACAAAGGTGATTGATGGAATAGGAACTTTTTCGTTTGATGATGACGGCTGGCAGAACAGCGGTACTGGTAAAATCAAGTTTTCCGACGGTGAAATCTATATTGAAAACACGGTCACAAATCCGAACAGCGAATCAATGTGGGATATAGGCGGAAAGTTTTATCTTAAAAAGTCCGAAAGTTCAATGCTTAATGTAGAGAGCAATAATTTTTTGAACGCTGATTTTGACGAGGTGAAGAATGCCTTTGGCGAAGAAATTTCAGATCCTTTTTTAGCGTCGGACAAGTGGTATATTCATTACTACAGCGGTATGAATGTTATGGTCACTGCCGAAACAAATAAAATTTACAGCATTACGGTTGATTACTCGTCAGGAAACCTTGCTAATTCAAATATCAGTTTTGGCGAAGTCAATGGCAACAGCACCTATGACGATGTCTATGCCGAGCTCGGCGAGCCAATGTACAATAATATAACCCACGGCGATGTTACCTATAAGCGGAAAGACGGATATGTAACTTTCACCTTTGACGATAATATGAACCTCACAAACTTTGTGTACTGCATTGAAGATACGCATTAAAACATAACAAGTAATAAAAAATCAGCCTGAGCGTCAAGTAACAATGCTCAGGCCGGTGTTTATTTCAGAAATAATAAATACTTCTGATCCGATATTAGTTTTTGACTACATTTGATACAAAAGGTTAGTGCGAATGGATCAAATTAGAGATTTATTTGGTTTCAATCGGTTTTAATCTCCACAAATTTTACACAAAACAAATCAGAATGCAAAAAGCTGCTTGAGTTTTCAACATTACGCTGTTTTTGGGAAGGGAAAGTATGCCCCTTTTTAAATAATTGCTTTATTTTTTACAAAGATTAAAGGAGCTGTGAAGAATGAAGTCTTAAACTTCGTTTCTTCACAGCTCCAAAATTACTGCAATTATACGGCAGTTCCTTTTATATAAATATCTCCACGAGAAACTATATCCATAATAACAACCCGTTTGTATTTTTTACAATATTATATTATCGCTTTTGGTTCATCACGATTTTTTGTGGGATGGTGAACGGACAGAAGGAATAGAAAGATAGCGAATCAAGTAAAGAAGAAGTCATCATCACGGTAACCGTAGCCGATTCTTTTAGCGACCTTGATCTTGTTGTTGAAGCCTT
>OLYB01001713.1_pt1 | contig 16764 bp, 13 predicted proteins | sample 1674481 | NCBI WGS metagenome assembly OLYB01 (sample SAMEA103958167, study PRJEB25191) | human gut metagenome
TGGCCGACCAGCAGGGCAACATCCCCAAGGGCGGCACCATGCGTCTGGGCAAGTATCCCTGCACCGTCAAGCCCGGCACCAAGATGGCCGAGTGCTACGGCGAATCCGAGATCTGGGAGCGCCACCGCCACCGCTACGAGTTCAACAATGACTTCCGCACCGAGATGGAGGAGAAGGGCCTTGTCATTTCCGGCACCAGCCCCGACGGCCGCTTGGTGGAGACCGTGGAGCTGCCCGGCCGCGACTTCCATCTGGGTGCCCAGTTCCACCCGGAGTTCAAGAGCCGGCCCAACCGCGCCCACCCGCTGTTCAAGGGCTTCATCGCTGCGGCCCTCAAGTTCCGCACCGTCCAGCAGCGCAGCATGATGCACGTCTGATCACCGAGATCAACAACAAAGCGCCCTCCGCACCAAACGATGCGGAGGGCGCTTTTTATATACGGAACGCTTACTTTTTGTGGTACTTGCGGTCCTCTTCCTCGTAGGCGGGCTCACAAGTCAGGTACATGCCGAGCTTCTTCATGGTGTCGGTGTCCACGCTGGACAGGATGACCGTGGAGTGCATGTCACAGCCCTTCAGGGCGGAGAGCTGGCGCAGCGCAAGGGCGGCGGTGGGGTTGGCCGCAGCAGAGCTGGACAGCGCAATGAGGATCTCATCGGTGTGCAGCCGGGGGTTCTTGCTGCCCAGATAGTTGGTTTTCAGGGTCTGGATGGGCTCGATGGCGGCGGCGGAGACCAGATCGACTTCCTGATCGATGCCGGCCAGCTTCTTCAGCGCGTTGAGCAGGGCCGAGGACGCTGCACCCAGCAAGGGGCCGGTCTTGCCGGTGATCACGGTGCCGTCCGGCAGCTCGATGGCGGCAGCGGGGGCTCCGCCGGTCTTCTCGGAGACGGCGTGGGCGGCCTGTTCCACCGGGCGGCTGCCCAGCACAAGCCCGGCCTGATTCATCAGCAGCTCCAGCTTGTAGACCTCGCTCTGGACCTGTGCGCCGTTCTTCAGCTCGCACAGGGACTTGAAGTAACGGCGGATGATCTCGTTGCAGGAGGCCTCGCAGCAGACGGCATCGTCCATGATGCAGTTGCCCGCCATGTTCACGCCCATGTCGGTGGGGGAGTGGTAGGGGCTCTTGCCCGCGATCAGCTCAAACATCGCGTTGACCACCGGGAAGATCTCGATGTCGCGGTTGTAGTTGACGGCGGTCTTGCCGTAGGCTTCCAGATGGAACGGGTCGATCATGTTCACGTCGTTCAGGTCGGCGGTAGCGGCCTCATACGCGAGGTTGACCGGGTGCTTGAGGGGAATGTTCCAGATGGGGAAGGTCTCGAACTTAGCGTAACCGGCCTTGACGCCCCGCTTGTACTCGTGGTACAGCTGGGACAGGCAGGTGGCCATCTTGCCGCTGCCGGGGCCGGGGGCCGTGATGACCACCAGCGGGCGCTGGGTCTCGATGTAGTCGTTCCGGCCGTAGCCCTCGTCGCTGACGATGCGGGCCACGTCATTGGGGTAGCCGGGGATCTTGTAGTGGCGGAAGGTGCGGATGCCAAGGCTGTTCAGCCGCTTTTCAAAAGCCTCCACTTCGGGGGCGGCGGTGTACATGGTCACGCACACGCTGCCCACGAACAGGCCCCGCTCCTGAAACGCATCAATGAGGCGCAGCACGTCGAGGTCGTAGGTGATGCCGTAATCGCCGCGCACCTTGTTGCTGACGATATCTTCGGCGCTGATGACGATGACGATCTCAGCCTGATCCTTGAGCTGCAGCAGCATCTGCAGCTTGGAGTCCGGCTGGAAGCCGGGCAGCACGCGGGAGGCGTGGTAGTCATCGAACAGCTTGCCGCCGAATTCCAAATACAGCTTGTTGTCGAACTGCGCGATCCGCTCCCGGATGTGCTCCGACTGCATCTGAAGGTATTTGTCGTTGTCAAATCCTTTTTTCATTCGTTGCTCCTATTCTTTGTAACAAACCCGGCGGCGGCTGTTACACCGTGGGCCGCCGCCGGAAGTTTCAACACATAGGGTTAGTATACCATATCAGGCCGAGCAGCGCAATGAAAAATCAGTGCCAAAAACGGAAAATCAGCCCGCACCGTGCGGAATAGGCAGTATAAGGCTAGATGCAGCCCGGTGGGGAGATGGAGTGGTCAATGCTTTGCTTCCAGCTTTTCAAGATCCTCTTTGATCTCTTCCACATCTTCTTTCAAGAACATCAGGCAGAAGCTGACGGTCAGCAGAAGGCAGGAGAACCAGATGGCCTTGGCACTGCAGAAATTCAGCGCCACGCTGCCGAGGGCTGCGCCCAGCGCGAACAGGAAGATGATGGCGAAGTAGTGGAGCGCCTTGTCCTTGGCGGTGCGGTTGCCCGCCACGAGCCAACTGCACAGAGAGTCCATGCCGCTGCGCAGGTTGCCGATGCACATGGTGCTGGCAAAGGCGTAGCCGTTCACCTTACGGAAGGCTTGTACCTGCATCGCACAGGCGAAGGAGACGAGGGCGTTGGCCACCAGATTCCATTCCTGCGGGAAGAAGCCCACCACGAAGAGCATCAAAATTTCGCACAGCACCACCAACTGCCGCCAGTGGAGCCGCTGCATCTGCCGGAATTTCTGGCGCAGCAGTTCCGCCGCAAAAACGCCCAGCGCGAAGAAGCAGAGCGGCACCAGATAGTGCAACACGGCCCCCCAGTCGCCTTCGACCAGCTTCACGCCGCACAGCACGATGTTGCCGGTCTGAGCGTTGGCGAAAACTTTGCCGCGATACAAATAGGTGTAAACATCCTGCAATCCGCCGGAAAGCGACAGGAAGATCGCGGTGCAGAACGCTTCGGACATCTGCCCGTTGTGGGACAGCTTTTTGCTGATGGACACGAAAATTTCCCCCTCTTCACAAGTTCCAGTCTATGATAGCGCAATTTGTTGGATTTGTCAAAATCTGAGCGCGATTTTTGGCAAGAACGACCATGTAAATCCCACATGGCAGCCATGCTTTTGCAATGGAACGCCGGTTGTGCTACAATAGAGCCATCAAGGAACCGAAGGAGAAATTTTTATGCCGAACATCGTCGAGATCACCGATTTTCACGCGCCGGAGCTGGACCCCTACGCCCGCCTGACGCAGAACCAGCTCCGGAACCGGCTGGAACCGGAAAAAGGCATCTTCATCGCCGAGAGCCCCAAGGTGATCTCCCGTGCGCTGGATGCCGGATACAGGCCCGTTTCGCTGCTCATGGAGCGCAAACAGATCACCGGCCCGGCGGCGGAGATCCTGACCCGCTGCGGGGATGCGCCGGTCTACACCGCAGACCGGGAGCTGCTGGCCGCGCTGACCGGCTTTGAGCTGACGCGGGGCGTGCTCTGCGCCTTCCGCCGTCCGGCTCCCCGCAGCGTGGAGGAGCTTTGCCGGGACGCTAAGCGGGTGGCGGTACTGGAAGGCATTGTGGATTCCACCAACGTGGGGGCGATCTTCCGCAGTGCGGCGGCGCTGAACATGGACGCCGTCCTCATCAACCCCTCCTGCTGCGACCCGCTCTGCCGTCGCGCGGTGCGGGTGAGCATGGGCACGGTGTTTCAGGTGCCGTGGGCGCAGCTTGGCGAAACGCCCGCTGACTGGCCCGAAAAGGGGCTGGCGCAGCTCCATGCCCTCGGCTTTAAGACCGCGGCCATGGCCCTGAGCGACCGCTCGGTGAGCATCGACGACGAGGCTCTTGCCGCCGAGCCGAAGCTTGCCATCGTGCTGGGCACCGAGGGCGACGGGCTGGCCCGCTCCACCATTGCCGCCTGTGATTACACGGTCAAGATCCCCATGTCCCACGGCGTCGATTCACTGAATGTCGCCGCCGCCAGCGCCGTTGCGTTCTGGCAGCTGGGGAAGCACTGAGGAAGCTGCTGCCGATTACCCGGCACTGGAATTCCGGGTTTGGATCCTGCGGATGGTATCCAGTGCGGGCTGCGCGAGGGGGGTAGGCACTGCGGCGGGGCGGCTGAGGTAGAAGCCCTGCAGCAGGTCCACGCCGAGGTCGATGACCTTGCGCAGTTCGGCGTCGTTCTCAATGCCCTCCGCAATCAGCTGCATACTGCGGGCGTGGGCATAGTCTGCGATATTGGAAACGATCTGCTGTTTGTCGCGGTCGGTGTCGATGCCGCGGACGATGGAAATGTCGATCTTGATGTACCGGGGAGCCAGCGCCAGAAGGTTCAGCTCGTTGCTGTAGCCGCTGCCGTAATCATCCAGCGCGAAGGAGCCGGAGAAGCCCGGCACGTTCCGCTTCCGTTCCAGAGAATCGCGGTCCAGATCCTCTTGTTCGGTGATCTCCACCACCAGATACTTGAGCAGTTCGGGGAAACGGCGCTGATACTTGGCCACATCTGCGGGAGTCAGGCTGACATTGGCGATGGAGTTGACGAAGAGGAAGGCCCCATTCTGGAGCAGACCCTTCTGCTGCAATTGCTCGTAGGTCTCGCCGGATTTGAACAGGGTGATCCGCTCGATGTCGTACAGCCGGTCCAGCTCGTGGGCCAGCGTCATGACCTGCGAGGGGGAGGTGATGGTGGGCATGTTCACCCGCATCAGCGCTTCGTAGGCGGCGACCCGCCCGCTGTGGGCCGAGAAGATGGGCTGGAAATAGTAGGTCACCAGTTCCTCCCGCAGCAGCTGTTCGAACTCACGCTGGGTCTGGGCGGCGTACTCCTCCCGGTGGTACACGCCGATGTCGAAGTCGCCGGTGTGGCCCTTGTGGGACTGCTTGACCTGATACATCGCAAAGTCGGCGTACTTCTTCAAGGTCTTGAGGTCGGTGCCGTCCTCCGGGAACCACGCCACGCCGCCGGAAATGCTGATGTTCAGCGTCTTGCCGTTGGGCAGGGTGGCACAACTGGCCCGCAGGGCCCCGTTCAGGGTGCTCAACTCTTTGCGGATGGCGTCCTGCGAGTCGTACCCGTAGAACAGCAGCAGGAACTCGTCGCCGGACAGGCGGGAGCAGACGGTGCCCTTGGGAGTGTTGGCGGCGAAGCACTGACCGGTCTGGCGGATGTACTGGTCGCCCCAGTCGTGGCCGTAGGTGTCGTTGATGTGCTTGAGGTTGTCGAGGTCCATCATCAGCAGGGCCGCGCAGCGCAGCCGGTCGGGATGGGCGAAGAGATCGGCGCAGACCCGGTTGAAGGCCTGACGGCTGTACAGGCCGGTCAGGATGTCGTAATCGCGCTCATGCTCGATGCGCTGCTGCTCCAGAATGGCGGAGGTGACATCCTCCAGCAGACCCACCTCCGAGGGCGTCTGTGCCACAATGCGGGTGATGCGGAGGACGATGTACTGCACATTGCCGTCCGGCTGCGCAATGGTGAAAATGGAACTGCCGATGGGAGTGGTGCGGTACAGGCTGCTGTGGGCCACCGCTGAGAGGGCGGCGCGGAAGGAAGAGGGGGTCAGGGGGTCAGGCGTTTGGACGCCGAGCATCCGGAAGAAGTTGTCGGTGACATAAACGCTGTCGCTGCGCAGCTCATAGCCCGCCAGCTCCACACTGGCCATCTCCATGATCCGCAGAAAGCGGGTGGAGGAGGCCAGCATATCCGAAGAAAGCTGGCTGATGGCGGAAGCAAACTGGTCCACCTCGGCGATGCCGGTGGTGGAAAGCTGGGGCAGTGCCGCCGCGTTTTGCGCCTTGGCCACTTCCGCCGAGAGCTGGGCCACGGGCTTGGACATCCGCTCACTGACCAGCCAACTGGCCGCAAAGCCCGCGATGAGGGTGAGCAGCACGGTCAAAAACAGCAGCTGCTGCACCCGCTGGGCAAAGGCGAAAAGGGCGGAGGAGGGCACGATGCCCACCAGACACCAGTGCTCCTCGTAGAAGGGGGCGTTTCGGCTGTAAACCTCCAGCGGAACGAGGGAAGCAGTGTAAGAGATGTTGTTCTTGGAAAAGCGGAAGCAGTCCGCATCTCTCCGCGTCAGTTCGAGGGCGGTGCTGAGATCCAGCCCGCCGCTGTTCATCACCGGAAACGCCGTGAGCGTGAAGGTGTCTGCATTGAGGGTGGTGCCCGAATAGCACAGGGCGTAACTGCCGGAATTGGATGTGTGCAGCTCGTTGTAGGGCAGTTTTTCGGTCAGATAGCTGGTCAGAAGCTCTACGCCCACCACGCCGTAAACGGTGCCGTCCGGCAGGATGAGGGGGAGGCTGTAGGCGATGGCCTGACGGTCATCGCCGTTGACGACATAGAGGCTGGTCGTCCAGTGGCCGTAGGCAGTGGCATCCAGCTTGGTTTCCGCGTCATAGGCGGTCTGGAACACCGGGTAGAGCAGCCCCCCTGTGCCGAGGGAGCGGTAGGTGATGGCGGGCTTCCACGCCTTATCCGTGGCGATGTTCTGGGTCTGCACCAGTCTGGCGGGGGCCCGCTCGAACGTCAGGTCCGAGTTGTTTTCCGGCGGCGGAGAGTCGGGGTCAAGATCCCGCAGGTAGACGGAGGGCAGCCGGTCGCCGCTGGCCCGCTCGTTCAGGTCGTGGGTGTTCAGGATGAGGTAGATGCCCGTCACCGACTTGGAGCGCAGGGTAGAGATCAGCTTGGGGGTGACGGCCGCCAGCAGAGGGTAAGCCGCGTCGCTGCTGCTGTCCAGCGTGGCAAGGTCGATGGCACCACTGTCCAGCAGTTCCTGCGTCAGGGTGTTGATCTGGCTGGTCAGGGAGGAAAGCTCCTGCGCATCGTTCAACTGGGACTGGATGTAGCCGCTGCGGGTCTCTACCTGCATGGCAAGGATATCCTCGGCATTATGGTTCAGCTGCGGGCCCACCCGCATGAGGTAGATGGATGCGACCAGCAGTAGAACTTCGACGAGCACCACCAGCATCAGGGCGTTGAAGATGGAGCCGAAGATGGAACGCTCGCGGCGTTTCTTCGGCGGGGTGCGCTGGGATGAGATCCCCATAGGGCGGGTGCTCCTTTCAAATCAAATGATCCGTTCAGCCCGCAAAGGCTTCCAGCGTGGTGCGGGTGGTCTCGTACCACTGGTCAAAATAGTCGTCGGTCAAGAATTCGGCCTCGGCATCTTCGGGGGTCTGCCCGGCGGCGATCCGCTCCTCGACCGTGGCGCGGTCGGCTTCGGCGGCGTCCTCCATGGCGGACTGCAATTTGTTGCGGGCCGTGGAACCCTCCGGGAAGGCGTGGGTGGTGTACAGGTGGTCGTTCTCCACGGCATTCAGCGAGAGACCCAGCACCGTTGTGATGGAGTCGGACAGCTCCAGCCCGCTGGACCGGATGGCGTCGAGACTGGCGGCGGCGTGGGTCACGGGCAGGTAACCGGAGCTGACCGAGAAGGCGATGTTATTTTCCGGCTGGGTGAACCACTTCAAAAATTCCACGCTGGCTTCGATCTGAGCATCGGTGCCCTTGGTCACGATCATGCCGGCACCCTGCTGGGTGGCAACGGGGGCGCAGCCAGAGAAGCTGGGGCAGGGCAGGACCGCCATCTCAATGTCGTGGCTCTCGGTGTCACTGGTCAGCACCTGCTTGGGGAAGAAGGTGGAACTGGACGAGGAACCTACGTAGGAAAGCAGGTTGCCGGTCTTCACGTCATCGCTGCCGAAGCGGCCGCTGGCCCCGAACCAGCCCTTGAGGAAGGGGACATAGTAGTTGTCCCACAGCTTGCGCATCACGTCTTTGTCAAGGTTCAGGGTCATGACGCCGTTCTCGGCATCAAAGATGGTCACGCCCAGCTCCTGTGCGCCGCAGAACAGGTAGTTCGCCAGCGCGTCGCGACCGAAGAAAGCCTTGCCGTCGTTGGGGGTGTCGGTCTGGGCGTCGGTCCAGTCGTAATATTTGTGGGCTGCTTCGGTCACGCCCTCTACGGTGGCAAGGTCGTCATAGGTCACGCCGGTGGCGGCGGCGAAGGGAGCCCAGTCGGTCGCGTTCAGGTAGAACAGCTCGGTGGATTTCGCCACGGGGAAGACCTTCAGCTCGCCGTTGTTCATCAGGTCGCCCTCTTTTAAAAAGCCGTCCACATAGGCGGCCTTTTCCTTATCCGTCAGGTAGGGGGCCAGATCCACGACCTCGCCGAGCTGGTCGAGGTCGTAGGCCATATCCGCATAGCCGGAGTAGATGTTGGGCAGGGCGGCCGCGCCCACTTCGCCCTTGGCAGCGGCCAGCACATTGGTCTCAAGGTCGGTCACGCTGCCTTGGCTGGAGCTTTTGACCACGATGTGCTTTTCCTGCCCGACGGTGGAATTGAATTCGTCCACCAGCTCATTGAAGCTGGTGAGCTGGTCGCCGCTGTAGTAGGTCCAGACGGTGATGGTGGTGGCTGCCTTAGGGGCGCCGCCGCAGCCCACACAGCCCAGCAAGAGCGCAGCACTCAGTGCGATGCTGACCAAAGAACGAAAATGAAGTTTCATACGGTTTCCTTCCACTGCGCGGGGCGGGCATCTCCGGCCCGGACCACGTAAAAAAGAGCCCCGGTGACCCCGCGGCTCAGAATGCGCACCTTAATCAAGGGCCTTGATGGCCTTGATGGTGCGGTCGTATTCGGTCTTCACGATGGCATACTGCTCCGCAGCGCCCTCAAACGTTCCTGCGCGGAGGATCTCCGTCAGGGCTACCGCCGGGGAGCTGAGGTTGTCGAAGCCGAGGTTGAGGCAGACGCCCTTCAGGGTGTGCGCGGCACGGAACGCCTCTTTCACGTCCTGCTTGGCCATGGCGTCGGTCAGCAGACGGAAACTGTCGTCCTGCAAAAACATTTTGACAAAGCGGCGGATCATATCCGACTTATAGAACCGCTTGAGCACATCCTGATAATTCGCGCCCATGGCGGTGTAGCATTCTTCGAGCGTCATGTACAAAAATCCCCCTATACCGTCAACGGTGACATATAAATCATTATAGCACTTTTTCCTCTGTGGGGCTACTGTTTGCACCGAAAAAATTGGCTTTTTTCCGAAAAACCCAACGAAATCCCTCTCTTTTGCGGAAAAGTTTCAAGAAAGCCCTTCCATTTGCCGGAAAACCGTTTATAATGAGTATACATCATAAAAATACCAGAGATTTGCTTTGCGTTTTGGCAAAGCAGCATAGAAAGGCATGGGGAGCGGCAAAGATGAAGACGATGCAGGAAGTTCAGGCAATGCTCCGCGACTTACAGCAGTTGTACACCGATGTGCGGCTGCTGGACAGGGACGCCATTGCACGGATCGAGGAGGGAGAGCGCTCCGACCCCAACGGCGAAGATCTGTGCTATGCCTGCCGCCACAAGAGCCGCCGCTGCCGCCACTGTGCCGTGAAAAGCGCCTATGAGAACCACGATCAGCGTGTAAAACTGGAATACTTTGCACCGGATATCGTACAGGTGACGGCCAGATATCTGGAAGTGGACGGGGATCCCTTCGTGCTGGAACTGCTGCAGCGGATGCACAGCGATACCATCCTTGACCCGGACGACACCGAGGCCCTGTTCAGCGCGATCTCCGGCTACAACACCAAGCTTTACCACGATGTCCTGACCGATGTGTACAATCGCCGCTACTATGAGGAGATCGTCCGGGGGATGAAGGGCCCCGCCGGCGTGGCGCTGATGGATCTGGACGACTTCAAGGTCTACAACGATACCTACGGCCACCACGCCGGTGATATGGCGCTGAAGACCGCCGTCAACATCGTGCGGAGCTGCATCCGCCAGACCGATGCACTGGTGCGCTTCGGCGGCGACGAATTTCTGCTGGTGCTGCCCGGCATCCCGGAGGATTACTTCAAAGTCAAGCTGGAGCTGATCCGCGAAAAGATCCACGATGCCATCGTGCCCGGCTACAGCCACATGCGGCTTTCGGCCAGCATAGGCGGCATCGTCCAGATGCCCGGCGGCTCCATGGATGCCGTGGTGCGTCAGGCCGACCGGCTGATGTATCAGGCCAAGCTCCGCAAGAACAGCGTCGTGATGGCCGGTGCGGAGGACCTGCCCGATGAAGCAAACTCCAAGCGGGAACAAAAGCAGCAGGTGCTCATCGTGGACGATTCCGAGATGAACCGCGCCATCCTTTCGGAGATCCTGCGGGGGGACTACCGCATTCTGGAAGCTGCCGACGGCGAAGAGTGCCTTGAAAAACTGCATCAGCACATGGGGGATATCGCCTTGGTGCTGCTGGATCTCGTGATGCCCAAGATGGACGGCTTCGAGGTGCTGGACTTCATGAACCGCAACCACACCATTGAGGACCTGCCCGTTATCATGATCTCCAGCGAGGACAGCGAAGCCTCCGTCCGCCGTGCCTACGAAATGGGCGTTTCGGATTACGTCTCCCGCCCGTTCGACTCCCGCGTGGTCTACCGCCGGGTGTTCAATACCATTAAATTGTACGCAAAACAGCGGCGGCTGAGCACTTTGCTGTCGGAGCAGATCCGTGAGCGGGAGAAGAACACCACCATGCTGGTGGGCGTTCTGAGCCAGATGGTCGAGTTCCGCAACGGCGAGAGCGGGCTGCATGTCCAGCACATCCAGCGCCTGACCGAACGGGTGCTGGAAAAGCTGCTGGAACGGCCCAACCGCTACCACATCACCTCCGAAATGCAGGATAATATCCCGCTGGCTGCAGCCCTGCACGACATCGGCAAGATCGCCATCGACGAGAAGATCCTGAACAAACCCGGCCGCCTGACCAACGAGGAGTTCGAGGTCATCAAGACCCACACCACCATCGGCGCGGAGATGCTGAGCAAGCTGGAGAACTTCAGCACCGAGCCTCTGCTCCAGACGGCTTACAGCATTGCCCGCTGGCACCACGAGCGGTGGGACGGCTGCGGCTACCCGGACGGGCTGAAAGGGGACGAGATCCCCATCGAAGCGCAGGTCGTTGCGCTGGCGGACGTCTACGACGCGCTGACCAGTGAGCGCTGCTACAAAAAGGCGTACCCCCACCGGAAGGCTGTGGACATGATCCTGAACGGCGAGTGCGGTGCCTTCAACCCCGTCCTGCTGGAATGCTTTATGGAGATCGAGGGCGACCTTGGGTTGGAATTGGAAGAAAAACATGTCTGTGGGCCGAAAGCGTGATACAACGAAGAAAAGCCACCCGAACGGGTGGCTTTTCCTATGGTTGGGAGAAATTCAGCTCTGGGGCTGGTCCTTCTTGAGGAGGCTCAGGATCACCGCACCCACGATGCTGCCGTCACAGGCGGCGATCTCTTCCTTGGTCAGCACGTTCTTCGCGCCGTCGGAGCCGTTGGTCTCGACCTTGACGGGCAGTTCCAGCTTGTCACCCGCCTTGGCCAGCGCCTCGGCGGCCATGTAAGTATGGGCGATGCCGTTGGGGCAGGCGGTCACGGCCAGCACCCGGAAACCGTTCTGGGGGATGGGCTGGCTGGTGAAGCTCTCGTCGCCGAACTGGTCCTGCTCCTGCTGGTCGATACAGTCGAGGAATTCCTTCGGCGTCTTGGCGGTGCGGAGCTTTTCCACTTTTCTCCTGATCTTAAAGCGCTGCAAGCAGTGCTTCGATCTCACTCCGTTTGGCAAGCCCAAGGCTGAAGGCCGTGGCGCTGCCGCAGGCGGTGCCAAGCCGCAGGGCGGCGTCGTAGCGGCCGGTCTTGAGATACCCGGCCACGAACCCGGCCACCATGCTGTCGCCCGCGCCCACGCTGTTCACGACCTTGCCCTTGGGGCAGCCGATGCGGTGCACGCCGCCCGCTTCGTCCACCAGCAGGGCTCCGTCGCCTGCCATGCTGACCAGAACGTTCCGGGCACCCTTCTCCTGCAAGGTGCGGGCTGCGGCGGTGATCTCGGCGTCGCTGGTCAGTTCCCTGCCCACCAGTTCGCCCAGTTCGTGATTGTTGGGCTTGATGAGGAAGGGATGGAAGGGCAGGACGTTGGCCAGCAGGGCGCGGGTGGCGTCCACAACGCAGCGCACGCCCTTGCCGTCCAGCCGGGCCAGCAGCCGCTCGTAGGTGTCCTGCGGCATACTGGACGGGATGCTGCCCGCGAGGATGAGTACATCGTTTTCGATCAGCGCATCGAGCTTTTCTTCCAGCTGCTGCAAGGCCGACGCCGGGATGGCGGGGCCCGCGCCGTTCAGCTCGGTCTCTTCACTGGCCTTGATCTTCACGTTGATGCGGGTCATGCCGTGGTCGAGGTGGATGAAGTCGGTGCACAGCCCCTGCGCGGCCAGCCCGCGTTCCAGCCACGCGCCGGTCTCGCCCGCCACAAAGCCCAGCGCCACGCTCTCGCAGCCCAGCTCCCGGAGCACACCGGACACATTGATGCCTTTGCCGCCCAGCACGCAGTCTTCGCCGACGGCGCGGTTCACCTCGCCGACTTCCAGCGCCTTGTCCAGACGGACGACATAATCAATGGCAGGGTTGAAGGTTACAGTGTAGATCATAATTCCGTCTCCTTTATCAAAGTAAATTCTCGGTATTTGGGGTTGGGGCAGCGGTTGGTCAGGATGGCTCCGCTGTGCAGGTCGGTGATGACGGCGGGGTAGACCTGCGCGAACTTGGAATCGTCCACAAGGAACCATGCCTCCCGCGCCCGGCGGATGGCAGCAGCCTTGACGGCGGCTTCCTCCGGGTCCGGGGTGGTGAACCCGGTCTCCAGCGCTACGCCGTTGGCCCCCATGAAGGCTTTGGTGAAGTTGTACTGCTGCAAAGCCGTCAGCGCCGCCGCCCCGATGATGGCTTCGGTCTGGGGGCGGAGCAGCCCGCCGGGCAGGAACACCCGGCAGCCCTTCTGGGCCAGCAGCCGCGCGTGGGCCACGCCGTTGGTCACATAGCTGGCCTTGAGCGCCGGGCCGCTGAGCAGCCGGGCCACCGCAAGGGTGGTGGAACCGGCATCCAAAAAGACGAAGTCCTCCGGCTGGATGAGGGAAGCTGCCGCCTGTGCGATGCTCTGTTTCTGGTCCACGGCCAGCGTTTCCTTGGCGGCCATGGTGGGTTCGTCGGTACGGAAGGGGCTGTCCGGCAGCGTGGCTCCGCCGTGGACTTTGTTCAGCTTGCCCAGTTTGTCCAGCTCGTTCAGATCGCGCCGGATGGTGGACTCGCTGGCGCTCAGCGCCTCGCACAGCTCCTGCACGGTGGCAGTGCGCTGGCGGGCCAGCAGGTCAAGGATGAGGGCGAAGCGTTCTTCTGCCAACATGAGGAAAGGTCACTCCTTTGGTGTTTTGTGATTGAACTTGAAGCTTTATGAAGCTTCCTGTCCTTATTATAGCAAGATTTCAGTCAAAATCAATCACAATGCGCCAGAAATAGCCGACAAAAATCACCTCGGAAAATTGAGCAGGTTGCACAACAACTGGGATACATTTGGCAAACGGCAGCAAGTGTGCTATGATATAAGAAAAATGCAGGAGGAACGCTATGACAAAGCCCAAGATCATCTTTTTTGACATCGACGGCACACTGGTGCCGCTCAAGGAGGGCATCCGCCCCAGAACGGTGGAGGCGCTGCAAAAACTGCGGCAGAACGGCATCAAGCTCTGCATCGCCACCGGCCGCGCTCCCATGGAAGTGCCGAAGTTCGAAGGGGTCACTTTCGATGCGTTCCTGACCTACAACGGCTCCTATTGCTTCACGCCGGAGCGCGATGTTTTCAAAAATCTCATCCCGAAAGCGGACATTGCCCTGCTCCGCCGGAACGCCGAAGCGTTGGGGCGGCCCATGGCGCTGGCCACCAAGGACCGGCTGGCCGCTAACGGCTCCGACCCTGATCTGGCGGAGTATTTTGCCATCGGCGGGGTCGAGCTGGTGATCGCCGACGATTTTGATGCTATGGCGCAGGGCGAGATCTTTCAGGTGCTGATGAGTGGCAGGGAAGCGGAGTGCCCAGCCATCCTGAAGGATGTGGAGAACGCGAAGATCGCCGCATGGTGGGACCGCGCCGTGGATATCATCCCGGCCAGCGGCGGCAAGGGCATCGCTGTGGAAAAGATGCTGGAATTCTACGGCATCGACAAGTCCGACAGCATGGCCTTCGGTGACGGCAACAACGATATCGAAATGTTCAGAGCCGTCGGCACCGGCGTCGCTATGGCCAACGCCTCTGCCCGGCTGCAAGCCGCCGCCACCGCCCATTGCCGCGATGTGAAGGAAGACGGCATCTATTGGTATTGTGTAGAAAACGGCCTGATATGAAGAGAAAAAGCCGGTGCACTTTCTTGGCGCACCGGCTTTTTTCTATAGGGGAAACTTACTTGTTCTGAATGTACTCGTCAATGGCCTTAGCGGCTGCCTTACCGGCACCCATGGCCTTGATGACGGTAGCGGCACCGGTCACGGCGTCGCCGCCCGCATAAACGCCCTCGCGGCTGGTCTTGCCCTCGTCGCCTTCGGTGACGATGCAGCCGTGCTTGTTGGTCTCCAGACCGGGGGTGGTGGAGCGGATGAGGGGGTTCGGGCTGGTGCCCAAGCTCATGATGACGGTGTCCACATCCATGGTGAACTCGCTGCCCTTCTTCTCGATGGGGCGGCGGCGGCCGGAGGCGTCGGGTTCGCCCAGCTCCATCTCCACGCAGGTGATGGCCTTGACGAAGCCGTCGTCATCGGGCAGGATCTCCACCGGGTTGCACAGGGTCTTGAAGATGATGCCCTCTTCCTCAGCGTGCTCCACTTCCTCCTTACGGGCGGGCAGTTCGGCCATGCCGCGGCGGTAGACGATATAGACGGTCTCGGCACCCAGACGCAGGGCGCTGCGGGCAGCGTCCATGGCCACATTGCCGCCGCCCACAACGGCGACCTTCTTGCCGGTGCGGATGGGGGTCTTGCTGGTGGGCAGGTAAGCCTTCATCAGGTTGGAGCGGGTCAGGAACTCGTTGGCGGAGTAAACGCCCTTCAGGCTCTCGCCGGGGATGCCCATGAAGCGGGGCAGACCGGCACCGGAGCCAACGAACACGGCCTCGTAGCCGTACTCGCCCATCAGCTCGTCGATGGTCAGCACCTTGCCGATGACCATGTTGCACTCAAAATCCACGCCCATCTTCTTCAGGCCGTCGATCTCCTGCTGGACGATGGCCTTGGGCAGACGGAATTCGGGGATGCCGTACATCAGCACGCCGCCCGCCACATGCAGCGCCTCGTACACGGTGACCTTGTAGCCCAGCTTTGCCAGATCGCCCGCAGCGGTCAGGCCGGCAGGACCCGCGCCGATGATGGCGACCTTGTGGCCGTTGGATTCAGGCACGACCGGGGCAGTGTGGACGTTTTCACGGTGCCAGTCGGCCACGAAGCGCTCCAGACGGCCGATGCCGACGGGCTCGTTCTTGATGCCGCGGGTGCACTTGCCCTCGCACTGGCTCTCCTGCGGGCAGACACGGCCGCAGACGGCGGGCAGGGAAGAGGAGCGGTTGATGACCTGATAAGCGGCTTCAAAGTCGCCCTCGGCCACATGGCCGATGAACTCGGGGATATCGATGCCCACGGGGCAGCCGGTCTGGCAGGGCTTGTTCTTGCAGTGGACGCAGCGCTTTGCTTCGTTCACGGCCATTTCGGCGGTATAGCCAAGTGCCACTTCCTCAAAGTTCTTGTTGCGGACGTTGGGGTCCTGCGTGGGCATGGGGCACTTTTTCGGGTCCATATTGAAAGCCATCTTATTTTCCCTCCTGAGTCTTGAACAGATTGCAGGCCGCTTCGCGGGCCTTGGCCTCAAAGGGGCGGTACATGGTGCCGCGGGCCATGGCCTCGTCGAAATCCACGAGGTCGCCGTCGAAGTCGGGGCCGTCCACGCAGGCGAACTTGGTCTCGCCGCCCACGGTCAGGCGGCAGCCGCCGCACATGCCGGTGCCGTCGATCATGATGGGGTTCATGGAGACGATGCTCTTCAGGCCGTGCTTCTGGCAGGTCTTGACGACAAACTTCATCATGATCAGCGGGCCGATGGTGATGACGAGGTCGTACTGGTTGCCGGCAGCCACCAGCTCGTCCAGCGCAGCGGTGACGACGCCCTTAGTGCCGTAGCTGCCGTCGTCGGTCATGATGCGCAGCTCGTCGCTGCAAGCGTTGAACTCGTCCTCAAGGATGAGCAGATCTTTATTGCGGAAGCCGATGACGCTGTGGACGGTGCAGCCCTGCTCGTGCAGTTCGCGGGCAATGGGCAGCGCAATGGCGCAGCCGACGCCGCCGCCCACGACGCAGACCTTCTTCAGGCCCTCGGTCTCGGTGGCGCGGCCCAACGGGCCGACGAAATCGTGGACGCTGTCGCCCGCGTTCAGGCTGTTCAGCTCCATGGTGGTGCCGCCGACGATCTGGAAGATGATGTCCACGGTGCCTTTCTCGCGGTCGTAACCGGCCACGGTCAGGGGGATGCGCTCGCTGTCCTCAAACGGGCGCACAATGATAAACTGGCCCGGCTTTGCCTTTTTGGCGATGAGCGGGGCTTCAATGACCATCTTCGTCACGGTGGGGTTCAGCGCGACTTTTTCAGTGATCTTGTACATTGCGTTAGCTCCTTTTTCTGGCAGAATCTCGGCATGAAAATGCGTCTGCCCGCCCGCGAGGCGCAGCAGACGCGAAAAACATGCAGCTTTTGACCTTTATATTATAACGTCTTTTATATAGGAATGCAATTGAATTTTACTTGTGTCTCGGCCCTGAGAGCTGAAACTTTCCCAAGGGGCGGGAACGGGTGTGCGGAATTTGTTTTACGATGTTGGGTCGGTTTTGCAAAAAGTAAGAGTTTTTGAAAATTTGTGGTTGACAAAGGGGCGGCGGTGCGGTATAATAACCAACGTCGCCGGGAACGAAACCCCGGCACGCCACATGGAGTATGCGGCCGTAGCTCATCTGGTAGAGCGCCACCTTGCCAAGGTGGAGGTAGCGA
>OLYB01001714.1_pt1 | contig 16762 bp, 17 predicted proteins | sample 1674481 | NCBI WGS metagenome assembly OLYB01 (sample SAMEA103958167, study PRJEB25191) | human gut metagenome
TCTTCGCATTTGTAAAAATACTTTTCCCTTTTTCAAAAGCTTGTGAAACACCATTGATTTGTTTATCTTTGTTTAACCTTGTATGATATTCATATAATTCATTTGCTAGTCTTCTTTGAATAAGTTTTAATTCCTTATTTGGTGCATTAATTAAACGTTGTCCACCACTTTTTTTCGGAATTTCAAACGATGTATACATATTCTCCAAATGCTTTATATATAAAAGATATGTTAATCTTTTACGAGAAATCCCCAAAAGATCTGCTAATTCATTTCTACTTTTAACTTTGTTTATCATTTTCAATTTATCCTTTTATAAAAATAACGTGTAGTTACTCATTATGCGATGCTTAAAGACTACTCTGCAATACATCATAGTTAAAAAAGTAAGAGAACGCATATCTCACTACCATTTTTACCAACACTTGCGAAACACAAGTACAAAATCTAACTACACGTTATTAATAGAATAAAACATTTTCTTATTCCTGACAACCTATTTACTTATTTTTATAAAAAGCCGGCAATGAAAAGTCACAAAACCTCTTCATCCACCCGCTTTTCACCTATACTCTCACCACTACCACTTCCACAACATCTGGATGTTCAACCACCCACATACCACAAAATACCACCTGTTTTGTGACTTTCTCATGCTAGGAGACAAAATATTCCACTGCGTTATCGGGGAACATCTCCTTGAACTCTCCGTATAACTGAGCCGCTAACGTCTTATTATGAGCGATGACAAGTGTCGGCTTCTGTAATTGCTGAATCACATTTGCCATCGTAAAAGTCTTTCCAGAACCCGTAACCCCTAGTAAAGTCTGGCATTGATTGCCTTCCTTGAACCCTTTCACAAGCTCTGCAATCGCCTGTGGCTGGTCTCCGGTTGGCTCATATGGGGCTTTTAATTTGAACTCATTCATGGTAAATTCCTCCATTTGTGACTTTTAGTACGATCACTATCAGCCAAAAATTCGTAATCAGATTCGTAACGAAATGCCCATTTTTGTCTCGAATAGAGGTCATTTTTGTCTCGTTACGAATAAAAGTCACAAAATTCATATTTGCGGATAAAACAGCACTCGGAAATGCCTGATGATACTAGGCTCCGGTTCTGTCATATTTTTACTGTTTGTTCTTGTAACAGTCCCTATTATATCAAACATTTTTTTGAAAGTATATAGATGAAAGCAAGAAAAAAGTACAAATGTTCGATTCTCATTTGTACTTTTCTATCTTACTACTATTCTATTTTTTATCATGCTGCGTTGAAATATTCCTCCAGGATTAAGTCTATTTCAATCACTTCTGAATAATCATAATACTGATCTTTCCGCTCTTTTGGAATAACTTCTTCAATAAATGGTTCCAATACATCCAGACAGTCTTCTATGATTTCCTGCGTATCTCCATAGACATCTACTGATATGATTTCCTTGGCATGTCCCAATAAATGCGAAACACCTTTTGAATTAAAGCTATTCTTCAGCAAAATAGTTGCATAGGTATTTCTCAACTGGTGAAAATGAATATCAGGCAAATCCAAGGATTTCAACAAGTCTTTATAGTATTTCTGATGAAAGCCTTTACTCCTTGGATTCCCATATGTAGAACAACAAATATAATTCCAGTCCCGGAACTCTTTTGGTCTGCGTCTGCGGTTCTTCTCATAAGTTTTCCGTTCTTCCAGAATGGCTTCAAATACATAATCCGGTATTGGAAGTTCACGCACACCAGCAGGTGTTTTTGTTTTAATTTCCTGCTTTGTCAGCATCTTAGGTGCACAGTCTTCTGCTTTACTGTTTGGCTTCTTTCCCAACTGACGCTCTACTCTCAACGTCCTGTGAATGTAATCGACATCACTGTATTTCAAACCGTTGATTTCACTTCTTCTGAGCCCCATCAATACAGCAAATAAAATCTGCATATGAATCGGTGTTTCTTTACTTGCCTCAATCAACTGTAGCACCTGCGGAAGTGTCAATGTTTTCTTTTCGTCGATTTTCAGAACACGATACTCTGTCTTTTTTATTTTCTTCGGTAAATTGATTCCCTTCGCAGGATTAGTTGCCAATACATTTTTGTTAAATGCATACTCCAATGATGTTTTCATGATCGTCCTGACATTTTTCGCAACTGATTCGTACTTTTCTGCAACTGTATTATATAATTTTCTGATATAACCCTGATTCAGTGTAGACATATACATTTTTCCAAGCTGTGGAACAATATAATTCCTAATGGCACTTTTGTAAGTTGTATATGTGTCGTCTGTTATTCGGGGACGCATAATATCTTCCAGCCAGAAGATCATAAACTCCTCTACCCGGATTTTCCCATACACAATATAGGTTCCGGTATGTAGCTGTCCAATGACTTCATCACGAAATGCATTGGCTTCTCTTTTGGTCGTGAATCCCGCATGTTGCTGCGTCTTTGTACTTTCGTCTGCAAACGTCAGCAACACACGAAATCCATATCCCTTTTTGATTGTTGTCACCGAATAGACCTTATATTCTACATATTTCTTAAAGTCAAAGGTCTTATGCATGGCTATCCCTCCGTTCCGGTTTGTTGTGGTACAAATGTATTATTTACAAACGCAATAATCTTATCTTGCTCGTCCATAATCTCACAATAATATTCGTAAGTCGTATGAACGGAACTATGACCTAACAGACCAGATATTTTAAACAATGGAACTCCAAGTTCAATTAAAATGGTCGCAAACATATGTCTGAGTCCATGTACGGTGATATTTGCCAATCCATTTCTGTTACAGATTTTCGTAAGTGCCTGATTCATTGCCGTTAATGATCGGGGTTCGCCATTTTCCTGACAACATACATAATCAAAATTCTTGTATTCTATGCCCGGATCAGTTTTTCGCAATTCAATCAACTGCTGTCTGCGTTTTACTTCCTGCATCACCACTTTTGGCACTCTCAATATCCGGTAGCTGTTCTCAGTCTTTGGATTCCTTTCAATAACAGCATATTCCGTAACCGTAAATTCTTTTTCTTTCAGTTTCAGGTTTCCAACAAGCTGTCTGCTAATTCTGACGGTCTGTTTTTCAAAATCAAAATCCTGAAATTTCAATCCAAGAATTTCTCCTTTTCGTAACCCACAAAACAGTCCCAGTAAAATTTCTAGATACCAAGGATTCTTGCTGGCAGCTTCAAGAAAAACTTTCAATTTTTCTTTGCCTAATACCCTTACCTTTGGTTTTGCTCTCGAATATGGCTTTGTCTCAGGCATTGGATTATAGCTTATGAACTTATCTCCTGCTGCATCTTTCATGGCGATGCTCAAAAGCTCTCGCCCTTTATTTCCTGCTGAAGGACAAATTTTCGCGACACGTTCCAGTAGAGCATCTAAATACTCTACTGAAATGTATTTTAATTTGATATCCGCTTCCATACTCGGAAGAATCAGATTATATAAGGTATATGCTCCAACCATTCTTGTGGTTGTCTCAATTCTCGGACTGAAAATATTTTCAAACCAGTATTCCAGATAATCCCCAAGCATCACATCTGTCTTTTGCATTTTTGCAATCTGGAGATTTCTCTGCTTCTTCTGGTATCTCTTTTCATATTCCCAGTAACTTTTCTCTGCTTCTTCCGGCGTTTCAAATCCACCTTTTTTCCCATATTTTGTCGTCAGATCGTCCTGCAGCTCTTTGGTTCTGTGATACCATGATTTTCCTTCAAAAAAGACAACTCTCTTTTCCTTTGACATTGTCTCCTGCTGCGTTTCTTTCTGTTTCATTCGGCTCTCACTCTTTCTCTCTCCTCGTCTCCATTCAGCCACCTATCAAAAGAATTGCATGGGATACGATAAGATCTGCCAATCTTCAACACCCGGAATGGTTTTCTATCATAATAAACATTTTCTATAAATTCATACGCCTTGGAGCGTCCCAGCCCAAGCAAATTCTGAACATCTTCTACTTTATATACTTTCTTTTCCACTTCATTCTCTATCATTGCCATGACGTTATCCTCCTCGTCCTAATCTTTGCGCTTCACTACCGGTAGTTTTTAGCTGTGTAACATCTAAAAACGTTACACCACTAAGATATCCATTTTCGTCTGCATCGTCCAATGTGCGAATTTTCAAATCGCACACTTGACTTTTACGTGTTACTTGTTCTTTCTTCCTATATAATAGTCGTACCCATTCCGGACATTACAGAACATACAAGTATCCTTATATCGCTGTTCTGGATTCACTCGCCGGATATAATGTCCCGGCACATCATAAAAATTGCCTGCACATACTCTGCACAGGCTCACGACTAACGGTTTTTCAATTATCTTCGGTATCCCGGTACTTCTCCTGATTGCTTTATTGATTTTCTCCATTTCAGTGCGGTCTAAGGTACACACATAATTTTCCAACCGTCTTTTATCCAAAGTTCTAAGCTGCTCCAACAGCACTACAGAATCTTTTTCTAACCCTTCCATTTCCGGGACTGCAATGTGTGTTGGCAGTTTCATTTTTTCTTTACTAGTAATTGCTGCCACAATCACTGTCGGACTGTATTTATTTCCTATATTGTTCTGAATCACCAGCACCGGACGATAACCGCCCTGTTCACTTCCAAATACAGGATCAAGGTCGGCGTGATAAATATCCCCACGCTTGACGTTCCTATCTTCCATCTTTGCTATATCTCCTCTCGTCTTTCTAACTGTTGTTATCCCTAAATATGTAAAATACAAGCCTATTTGTCCCCGACGCCCCGACTTGTAATTGGGAAATCATCAGACGGCTGACTGCTAATCAGCTCCACAGGATTTTATCTAAAATAAATATATGGGATTGGGAGTTTTCCTCTCCAGGGATCTCCTGAAGCTGCCCTCACTTGTTGCGGCATCAAAGAAATATTTTGTATACACGACTTTATGACCGGACAGGAGTATCATTATGCCTGTTGTCTGTCATCGCCCTGCCAGAAGCAATCTGACAGTTATAACCAGATATTTTTCGCTCAACAGTCCGGGTAATACAAACTGAAACCAAAAGGAAGTATACGGGTGGGATTTCGCTGTCTTTACCCAGCCTGTGTTATGGCGTATTTGTTAATGTGGCTTACGCTCATCACGATAACAACAGGAATGTGCCTGATGAATGTATATGAATTTGTCAAGGTTCTTCCCGCTCCCCAGTCTTTTCGTGACAAAAGAAGAAACAGGTGGATCAAAATATTTCTCTTTCCACCTGTTTCCTCACTTAAACGCTATTTTTCAACCCACTATCTCAAAATCTTTTTCAAATTTCTGATTGCTGCTTTTACAGACTTTGCTACCATCTGAAAAGAGCATCCTTCTTCCTGTGCAATCTGCTCATATTTCTTATCTTCAAAATAATACTTCATCAATCGTCTTCTCTGAATTTCCGACAACTGCTGAATTGCACTATGTAACCGTTCCGCTTCCAGTTTATTCAGAACCGTATTCTCTACATTTTCTTCTTTCTGAAATATCCGTTCATATAAACTGGAATCCCAGATTTCTGACTGTTCCAGATGCCTGTCCACAACATTCATATGCGACACATCCTGCAATTCAAACGTATTAAAAGCTTCATATACATTCTTTCCTATTTCCAAATCCTTGTACTCTTTTTCACCATTACGAAATGAAACATAATATTTTCCGTCCTTCTCATAGATTTCATATGGGTTGTATTTATCTTTTCTTCTTTTTGGCTGTCTGCCTTCCATGTCCTTTCCTCCGATCTGAATTTTTTTGAATTCAGATCAGTAGGCGGGGCACGAATACGAACAATCGACCTTATTTTGAATTGCTCATTCTCAATATTTAGGTAACAAAAAACGCCCTGACAGATTTCACTCCTATGGACGCATTTAATTCGATATTTTATTACCCTGGATTCATTATTGGCTCTTACCCTAGTTTCAATTCCAACATTTACTAATGAAATTGTTGAGATTTTTTTAATTGAATACCTTCTGTTGAACAGAATTTTTTAGCTGAACTCTTGCTAAGAACCATATTTTCTCCGGTTAGATTCCGGAAAAGAAAATAAGCATACAAATACTGCTCTTTCGGAATCTGTTTTTTTAACCGAAAGAGATTTGTATGCTTTCTCATTCATCGGGTAATACCCTGTGTTTTTTCTAATGTTACACCCTTTTCACTTTTCAAATTTAGGGTAATACACTAAGTTTATGGAGGTATACAAACATGGATATTCCAAAAACATTATTTGCCACTTTAGTAAAACAAGGGCGTATGGAAATGCATTTAACACAAGAAGCTCTTGCTGAAAAACTCGGAATATCGGCGGCTTATCTTGGAGACCTCGAACGCCATAAAGGCGGTCCCAGTCTGGAATTATTTTGTAAAACCATGCAGACTTTAAATATTTCTGCTGATGACTACGTTTATCCAAATCAAAATAAAAATAATTCTACATATGATCAGATTCTTCGGCTCTTAAATCAGTGCAATGATTATCAGTTACAGGTAATTCTTGCAACTACGACAGCTCTGCTAGATTCTAATCCTTTTATTTCTAACGTAGACACTACTAATGATACAAAATAAAACTTGTAAAATACCGATAAATAGCTGATAATTACCGATATTTAAAATTAGTGGAATAAATACTATTACCATATGTTAAAAACAGTTATGCTATATCATTACAACTTGATATAACATAACTGTTTCTTCTTTACGAACATCCTTTTATCTATCAAATACTACATTTTCCTCCACGACACACTTAATTGCTTTTCATCTCGCTAATTATTTTTTCCATATCCGTCGATTTTTTCAAGAGTCCTAAACCAGCCAATAACTGAATACAATCTACATATCCTTGACAATATGCCCTTTGTTCTGACACAAACGCTTCTTCTTCCAAAATTTCTCCATATTGCTTCAACTTCTCCCTGTCCTCATAACTTATATGATCGAGAAGTTTATTCACCTTTTCTTTTTCCATTTTCTTCTTCAACTGAATATTTGCAAGTTCTTGGAAATAGATATAACTTTCTCTGTTTATATTCTCACAACGCAACTGGTTCAAAAAAGAGGATATTTCATTCCAAATATCATTTTCCATAAAAATTTCTCCTGCTTTTTTTGGTATCTTTACTTATTATGCCCAATTTTATATTCCATCATTTCATCAATTCACCATTAAATTTATATCCCATACCCCATACATTTAAAATGTATCTTGGTTTTGCAGAATCTGGCTCAATCTTTTTTCTGATTCTCCGAATTATGCCCATAACATTATCTTCTGCCCCATAATATGGTTCTTTCCACACCTGTGTATATATTTGTTCCTTTGAAAATATCCGTCCTGGATTTTTTGCCAGCAAATATAATATTTCAAATTCATAATTCGTCAATTGAACCAGCTCACCATTACTTTCTACAGAACGATATTCCGCATTTATTTTTAATGCTCCGTAATCAAGTACCCTATTTTGTTTATCAGGCATCTCAGAGTATTTTTTAGCAGACAGAAAATGTAATAATTCATTTAATTTTTCTTCCTCATTTTCATCAAATGTTACAACAACTACCCTTCCCATTTTTATAAAAACCTTTCACATTTCAAATCTTACAAGTGTAATTTTTATCTATTATTACATCTGTAAGATTTAAAGTCAAGTTTTTATTTCGTTGACAGAATAACCTTTTAAGATATATAATATTTTTATTACATTTGTAAGATTTGGAGGAATATCACATGAGCAATCTGCCTCAAATTTCAGAAGCTGAATTTGAAGTTATGAAAATCGTTTGGAAATACGCACCAATCAGCACCAATGAAATTACTGAAAAATTAACACAAATTTCCAGTTGGAGTCCTAAAACAATTCAGACATTGATTAAACGTCTCGTTTCTAAAAAAGCACTAACCTATGAAAAACAAAGCCGGGTTTTTGTCTATACTCCATTGGTCAAGGAAGACGAATATATTCGGCAGGAAAGTAATTCTTTTTTAAAGCGATATTATAATGGTAATATCACTTCTATGCTTGCCTCTTACATTGAGGATGATAAATTGTCTGAAGAAGACATTGCCAGCTTACGGAATCTTCTTTCCAATCATTAACCATGGGAGGAGCATATTTTGATATATTTTAGTTTTCGATTTTTACTCTGTAATGCCATCATTTGTATTTTTTTAGGTAGTTTACTGGGATTAAAAAATTTATTGCAAAGGCAATTATCCGCATGTATGCAATATAATCTTTCGATTATATTTCTTGCCGTTCTAATTGTTCCCTTTTTACCGATAAACTCTGCCCCATCTTCTATATCGTGGAGACATTTGCTGACAGCCAGTTCAAGTACCAATGGTGACATTCAAACCACTTTTCTTTCTGGTAATGGTTATAATTTGGATAAAATAAATGATTTTGCTGTCTCTGTCAGCACCCAAATACCAACTTTTATTCACACATTACTTGTATTTTTCTGGAGTATCGGTATATTCATAATGTTTTTTCTTCTCTACCGCTCAGTAAAACAAGTAAAAGCCTTACATAGTTCTGCTTTACCTCTTCAAAATGAAGAACTAAACGCTCTTTATATAGAATGTTTAAACGAAGTGAACAGCAAGCATACCATTCCGATTTATAGTACAGCATTTTTGAAATCTCCTGTTTTGGCTGGTTTCCTGCATCCTCGCATTTATCTTCCAATTCACTTGATTTCAGATTTTAACGCTGGAACTATAAGCTCAACTGATATTCGATATATGCTTCTTCATGAACTGCAGCACTACAAGCATAAAGATATTCTAATTGGATATTTGATAAATACAGTAAATGTTTTCTACTGGTTCAATCCCCTAATCTGGTATTTTCTAAAAAGAATACGACAGGAACGGGAACTTGCCTGCGACAGTGCTGTATTACAATTATTGAAAGAAACAGAATACAAGTCATATGGAAATACACTGATTAACTTTGCCGAAACAATAGCTCTGTCTCCATTCCCTCTTACTATGGGAATCAGTGGAAATATAAAACAGTTAAAAGGACGCATTTTAAATATTGCATCATTCCACCAACCTACTTTTAAACAAAAAATTCGTGGATATCTTATATGCATATTCGTCTCTACTATCATCATTGGATGCATTCCCATACTTTCTGCTTATGCTTCTGATCAGACTGGGTATCATTTTGACACAACCGAAAAGAATATTACTCAGCTAAATCTTTCTTCCAATTTTGGGGACTACACTGGAAGTTTTGTTTTATATGATCAGTCTGCTGATAAATGGAATATTTATAATATGGAGCATGCTTCCACACGTGTATCACCGAATTCGACTTATAAAATATATGATGCATTACTTGGCTTGGAATCTGGAATTATTACACCAGAACATTCCACTTTCACATGGAATGGAGAACCATATCCTTTTAATTCATGGGAAGCCGATCAAGATTTAACCTCGGCTATACATAATTCCGTAAACTGGTATTTTCAGGCAATTGATTCACAGGCAGGTTTTGAAGCCGTAAGAACATTTTTACAGACAATAAACTATGGGAATCAGAATACTGGAACAAATCTAAATCTCTATTGGACAGATTTCTCTCTGAAGATATCACCCATAGAACAGGTGGAATTGTTACAGGATTTCTATCAAAATAATTTTCATTTTGACAGTAAAAATATCCAGGCAGTAAAAAAAGCTCTGCTGCTTTCCACTACTTCTTCCGGTTCTCTTTACGGGAAAACAGGAACCGGGCGTGTCAATGGTAAGGATGTCAATGGCTGGTTTATCGGATACATTGAAACATCGAATAATACTTACTACTTCGCAACAAATATTCAATCCTCTTCTGGTGCAACTGGAAGTCAGGCTACCGAAATAACAAAATCTGTACTTTCTAATCTTGGTATTTGGAAATAAATAAAGAGAACTGATAGCATAATTTCCCGTTATCAGTTCTCTTTATTTCATTCTTCTCTACTGATCAATTCTGCAAATTACCTAACCGGTACTGATACCTCGGTATATTATCAATACCATTATCTAAAATCCTGTTTCCAACATACTGAATCGTTCCATCATCCTGAATTTTCATCGTAAGTTCGTGTGTAATAACAACATCATTACATACAACAGAATCACATACTGCATGAATTGTCAAAACAATGGTTCCATCTTCATTGTGCCTGACTTCTGTTACTTCCGGTAAAGACAAGCCAAAATGTGTTGGTGAATAATTACCATATCCCAATCGTTCCCAGATAAACCTATTACTTTGTTCATCGTAGACCGCCCATTCTTTCAATTCTTCTTTTGTAACAGGAAGATATGTCATAATTACATTTTCGAACTCTTCTGCTGGAATTCCCACAACCTCTTTTTCTGCAGTAAATTTTTCTCCATATTTCATTTGATAAAAATATTCATAAAGTCCATTATAATCCAACCCCTGCATATCCTCCGCATTCCAGTTTGAACATAACAGATTGTTTCCTTGATAGCCGAACGTACTCACATATTTTTTTAAATATTCCCGACACTCCTCACTCAAAGGCTTTACCCGGATAATACAACTTCCATCTACAATCTCTGTCACTTCCGGTGGTTCAGGTACGCATAATTCATAACAGAAATTCCCATTTTCAGTATATGCCCATTCTTTTATTTTTGATAGCGATATGTATGTAAGTACAGGCTCTGTATCCTCACTCCAGATCATTTTTGCGGACATCACACTCATTTCTTTTCCATCATAACTATATTCTTTTCTGGTAATTCCACCATCTGTATCTGCTTCATATAAAATTACACTTCCTTTTTCTTCTTGTTCTGCAGATTTTAAAAATTGTTCCATCTTCTGATAATTATCCATAACAGAATAATGATCGGAACCAATAACCGGATTCCCATTTTGTTTGATAATTTCTTTCATCCGATTCATCATTTGCTCAGCAGTGTTCTGATCTGCTTCTTGTATTCCATTATATTCAGAATAAATGTCTCGGACAATGCCCATAATTTCTTCACAATCGTTCACAGCTTCCTTTTTCTTGTCTTCATCGATTGGTAGATTATATCCCTTATCCGGATTTTCCATGGTAGTGTTTTTCTGATTCTTCTCATTTTTTACATCTGTGCTGTTTAACGATATCTTACTTTCACAGGAAGTCAGAATCATTCCTATACAAAGTACTAACAAAATACTTTTTCTTTTCATATTGCCCCCTAATTATTACTGTAATTCTCTTCCCACTCTTCTTCTGTTAACCTTGGCATATACCACCCTGCATTTGCATTTTGATCTGAACTGATTACCTTATTTGATAAATACTGGAAACTTCCGTCTTCCATAGGTTTTATCATCAATTCACTGGTGATTGCCTGATCTAACATTCTGATTTCCCATACTGCTTCTATCGTAAGTTTTAATGTTCCATCTTGTAATTTTTCATATGAGATAACTTCCGGATATGGCTCATATGGGAATTCACAATCATATAACCCTCGCGGTCTGTATCTAAAAGTTCTATTATCAGAGTTATAAAAAGTTCCTTTTTCAATCTCGCTATTACTAAATGGTAAATAGGTCTTTATAACCTCTTCAAACTCATCTTTTGGAACTTCATATTCTGCTCCACCATAATTTGCTTCATATGGAACTTGCTTTCCATATTTCATATAATACATTTTTTCATAAAGATCATAAAAATCAAGTTCCGTATAATTCTGGTTATCCCAATTTGTAATCAACAGATTATTAAGTGCATACCCCAACGGCATAACATATTTTCGATTCAATTCCCGGCATGTTTTATCTAATGGCTGCACTCTGAATCCAGTTTCACCCGGTGCTCCATCAAATCCCGGTGGGTGATATTCCTCCAGAAACAAGTATCCTTTTTCTGTATATTTCCACTCATATGCTTCATATTCATCATAATAATTAGCCTGTGGACTATTATCTTTCCATTTAACCTGACATAATCGAACATTTATCTTTCCATTCATTGACTCTAAATGATATTGTATAATTTCCCCTTCATCAAATACAACAACAATATCAACTGCTGCCTGTTCTTCTTTCTCCGCTGCTTTGCAAAATTCTTCTACTTTTTCACGATTGACCATATCAATCTGATTATCACAATCTACTGCCGCATATCCTTTTTCTTCCAGACAATTGATAATTTTTCTTTTCACCTTTAATGTATTTAACTCCGACTTCTCCTTCATATAAACAGACCGAAAAGTTTGTGCTGTTTTTTTTACTTCTGCATTCATTTCAGATTCTACGGTTTCTTTCTTTTCTTCTTTTTCCGTAATTCGATTTTGTCCGCACCCTGTAAAAACAATAAGAACTATCAATATCATCGCAAATATCTTACATATGTAATAATTCCCCATAAAAATTTTTTTATCCTTCAAAATACTCATCCAATACTGTTGCATCTTTTTTAACAACATAACCACTTCCACCGATTCCTTTCACATTCTCAACCATACTGATAAGAAGAATTGGTTTGTCCACGCTTTTATCTGCCGTAAACACCGAAAACCACCCGATTTCTTTGCCAGAAGTATCTTCTTTCGTTGCCTTCAACTCGGCTGTCCCTGTTTTTCCAGCCAGCAAAATATCGTCACGATGTGCAGCATATCCGGTTCCTTCCGGATCATTTACAACACCTTCCACCCCTTGCATAATTTCTTCTACATTTTCTTTACTAAACGCATTTTCTATCCATGTTTCACCGGATGCTTCTTCTTTGTATTTCAAATACGGTTTTATCATATTCCCTTCATTTAAAAATGAAGTATAAATACTTGCCAGATGTAATGGATTTACAAGAATCTGCCCTTGCCCATAACCACTATCTGCCAATTGTATTTCTGTTTCTATTTTATCTGTATTGGAATATGTTGATTCCTGCATCGCAATCTCAAACGGCATATTCTGATTAAATCCTATTTCATTTAAAGTATTCATAAAATTCTCACTACCAATTTTAAGAGCTGCCTTTGCAAAATAAATATTATCAGAATAGATAATTGCATTTTTCATAATAACCGGTTCATATTCATGAAGTGTTGTCACTTGATAAGATCCCCAAGACGAATCTTTCTGCCATGCCAAACCTTCATTTCCAAAATCTTCTTTTGGATCTATGCTTTCCGTTTTCAACCCAATTCCTGCCACAACTGGTTTAAATGTTGAGCCAGGACACCATACTTGACGAAAACGATTATATAATGGCTTCTTTTCATCTTCGTTTAATGATGTCCATTTCTCTGATGATAAGCCCCGTATAAATTCATTATTATCATAAGATGGGGTACTTACCAAAGCCAATACTTCTCCCGTATAAGGATTCATTGCGACAGAACACCCCGGATCTTCTTTAAACTGCTCGTATAATGATTTTTGCAAATCGGAATCTATCGTTAATCTTATATCCATACCATCTTCTTTAAAAATACTTGCAAGAACCTCTTTTACTTCCCCATCACTATCCAAAATCTTTATATCACAACCATCTTTTCCTTTTAATTGCTTTTCGTATAACTTTTCCACCCCAGATCTTCCGATTACACTTTCAGCTGAATATCCTTCCCCTGGATGATTTTCCAAATCTTCTGCTGTTACAGACTGTACATAACCAATTAAATGAGCTGCTGCTTCCCCTAACTCATAGGTTCTAACTTCCACATCTGATAGCATAACCCCTGGAATTTCCAAAAGTTTATTCTGACAATCCTGCTCCTCAAGTGTCTTTTCTTCTGGCTGTATTTTCATTAAATCTATTTCTTCTACTTTCGGAATAGTTTCAATTGGTACAAAAGAATCTTCTTTTACCCACTTTGCTGTGAGTTTGTTATTTATTGTTTCTACATCTATCTCTAATAACTCCGCTATTTTTTCAATAGATACATTCCTGTCTTCCAGCTTTCCCGGTATAATGCCAACTGATGTTGCTACTCCTTTTCCTGCAAGCATTTTACCATCTCGGTCTAATATTTCTCCTCTCTCCGCTTTTGATGTAGTAACACTTATTTTATCATCACTCTCTAAATCTGGAAAAATCAGGCTATCCTGCCATACTAATTTATATCCCTGTTTCGTCTTCTTCAGTTCCGCCATATTGTCAAATTGTATTGTTCCGGCAATTGTATTACATGATGTTTCATACGAAAGCGTAACTGTATCTGCTTTTTTCTCTTTCACAGCTATATGACTGATTTTAATGTCACTGACCTCTATTCCTTCGTATATCTTAGAATTTCGTTGTATGTATTCTTCTTTTGTCAGATAAACTTTTTCATCTGAATCTATCATAGTATACATTACTTCATATTCCTTTTTTTCAATATGGTTCATATATTCCACAAGTGTGTCTTCTGGTGATTCCGTTATCGTCCTTTTTAATAAAACACCTCCTGAAACAGCAATTACTGTTATAGCCACTATCAGCCCAAAAATCTTACAAGTGTAAGATTTTTGGGTGCTTTGCTTTTTCCGTTTTCTTTTCATAGATACCCCTTTCTTCTAATTATTTTATTTTTCTAAATCTTACAGGTGTAAGATTTAGAAGTCAAGTCTATTTTCAGGAATTGTATACTCCAGATTCACCATCTTTATGTGCGATATATCCTATTTTATTACCATCCTCTATATCTTCTCCATTTTTGTTACCCTGTCATTTTAAAGAACATCCTTACTTACACTGTTACATATTTTTCCGCTTCTTCTTTGCACTTCAACGTATTTCCATGCCCAATTACATATTCCATACATTCTTTTCCCTGCTCTTCTTTTCCGATTCGGTAGTAACATACTCCCAGCAGGAATCTGCGTGTAACCTCATAATAAGGCAACTTTTCCGTATCATTTTCCAGTAATCTTACTGCTGCCTCATCTTCACCTTTCAGCATCAAATTTTTTGCCATAAACAGTGGATTCTTTTGAAATACTTTCCCTGCTTTTTCTAATGTAGCCGAATAACCTGCCGCATCTTTCTCCTGATATTTCTTCGACAGTTCGAGATTCGTCATGACCTGCTGCCAGGAACGTCCCTCTCTTTTTCCTTCCCATTCATTCTTTATATACTCTTCTGCCTTCTGCAACTGCCCATTTATGATCAGTGCAACTACATATTTAGACTCAGCTATCAGCATGACACTTTTTTGAAATCCATGATAATCCAAGCTCTTTCCGTACTTTATCAACTCTTCCAGCATTTCTGAATATTTTTCTGCATCACATTGCTGTGACAGAATCCGGTCAATTTTTGAAAAATCTCTGAGAATGTCCCTGATTAAAATGAATATACCTGCAATCAGATCAACCACCACGCAAATCCACAGAAGCCAGGGATCTGTCGTGACCCAGCCCGGCTGCTTCACATCGAAAAAGAGTACTGTCTCCTGATGCGGGAACGGATTTCCTTTGAAAATACTCACCACACAGATCAATGCTGCATAAATCAACAGCACATTCCGTATCATCCTGATGCGTCCATTTTTCTGCTTTTCATAAATCTTTTTTATCTGCTCTTCCATTTTCTCTACCTCGCTGTCACACTATTTTTGTACCTACAACATAATTATACATAATTTCTGCTGTTATTGAAATCTTCTCTTGCTGTCCCCTGCTTTCCGGGAGTTGGTGCTTCTGCCCTCACCGGTGTCGGTTTATTCACACCCATTTTAATGCTGATCAATGCATTTGCCATGCTTGCCGGTGCGGGAGGTGCTCCGCGTGTCGCGATTTCCATAGGGAAAAAGGATAACAGGACTGCAGAAAAGATCCTTGGGAACTGCTTTTCTCTTCTTATTATCATGGCAGTTATACTGACCTTTATTTTCTTTATTTTTGCCCCACAGATGCTGACCCTTTTCGGTGAAAGTGGTAAGACACTTCCATATGCCGTTTCCTATTCCCGCATCTACATCCTTGGAAGTATTTTTGTACTGATCGTTATGGGAATGAACCCGTTCATTACAACACAAGGATTTGCAAAGATCAGTATGCTCACCACCGTTATTGGTGCAGTGATCAATATTATCCTTGATCCAATCTTCATTTTTGTACTGGATCTCGGTGTAAGAGGTGCGGCACTTGCCACCGTTTTAAGTCAGGCTGTCGGAGCTGTATGGATCCTCCGTTTCCTGACCGGAAAGAAAACCATTCTCCATCTCCGGAAAGAAAATTTCCGTTTCCCTGGAGAAAAAAGCGATTACTCATCCGCGGCAAATCGCAGTTTTTGCAGCTCTTTTTTTCTGCTGTATTCTTACGGTTGCCAAACTTCTCCCGCATAGTATTCTGCTTCTGATCACAATTGCCGGGATCTGCCTGGTGAACCGCAGCCTTTACCGCAGAGCAGACTACTCTCTTTTGTTCACTTTTGTGTTTTTCTTTCTTTTTATTGGAAACATGAAACAAATGGCAGCGCTTCGTATTTATCTGGAACAGATGATTACCGGACACGAACGGCTTCTTTCCGTCCTCACAAGCCAGATCATCAGCAATGTTCCTGCCGCCATGCTGCTTTCCGGATATACAAAAGAAATCCCGGAACTGATTGTAGGAACCAACCTCGGCGGCCTCGGGACTTTAATTGCATCTATGGCAAGCCTGATCTCCTATCGCCAGATTACGGCCGCAGACGCTTCCTGCCGCAAAAAATATATCCTGATTTTTACTGTTTTCAATCTTGTTTTTCTTGCTATTTTGTATCAGATACGCTAAAATAAA
>OLYB01001721.1_pt1 | contig 16726 bp, 16 predicted proteins | sample 1674481 | NCBI WGS metagenome assembly OLYB01 (sample SAMEA103958167, study PRJEB25191) | human gut metagenome
TTACCGGGCGATTCGCTGCTTTTCGCCTGTGGCGCCCTTGCCGCTGCCGCACCCGAAGGCATGGATATTAAAATTATCGTGCCCATCTTTTTAGTTTCGGCTGTGCTGGGTGATGCCTGCAATTATATGATAGGCGAGCATCTCGGCATGCACATGATTAAGAAGAACATCATCAAGAAGGATCATGTCGACAAGGCCAGCGCTTTTTATGACAAGCATGGTCATAAGGCTATTTTTCTGGCACGCTTTGTACCGATTGTCCGCACCTTCGCTCCCTTCGTTGCCGGCATCGGCAAAATGCACTATCTGACCTTTGCTCATTACAATGTCATCGGTGCTGTAGTGTGGGTATTTCTCTTTGTCGGCGGCGGTTATTTCTTCGGCAACATCCCTGCCATCAAGCATAATTTTACGCTGGTAACTCTGGGCATCGTTGTCTTTTCCCTGCTGCCTGTGTTATATGAATTCGTAGGCAAGAAAATTTTAGGCAAGAAGTAAGAAAGTCTTGGAATTTTTGTAACAGCCTCTCCACAAGGAGAGCCTTTACGCAGTTAAACTCCCAAGTACATATATAAAATTTTAAAATTGAGGGTGATTGTAAATGACTTATCGTTTTAACAGTGACTATACTGAAGGCTGCCATCCTGCAGTCCTTGAAAAACTCGTGCAAACCAACATGGAACAGACTGACGGCTACGGCCTTGATCCCTACTGCGACGAAGCACGTAAATTGATTAGAGAAGCCTTCGCCTGCCCGAACGCTGATGTGCATTTTCTCGTTGGCGGCACCCAGACCAACCTGACGGTTATCTGTGCTGCATTGCGTCCGCATCAGGCTGTTTACGGCGCTGTTCCCAGCCACATCAACACCCATGAAGCAGGTGCAATTGAGCATGTAGGCCACCGCGTACTGCCGCTTCCGAGCGAGGACGGCAAGCTCACTGCCGAGCAAATCCGCCACGAATGGCAAATGTACGATACGGACCCCAGCCGCGAGCATTGGGCGCAGCCGAAAATGGTTTATATCTCCCAACCGACCGAAATCGGCAGCATGTACAGCAAAAAGGAGTTGCAGGATTTATACCAGGCCTGCAAGGACTGCGGTCTTTACCTCTTTGTTGACGGCGCACGCTTGGGCTATGTTCTCGGCGCTCCCGACAACGATATGACTGCTGCAGACTTGGCAGCCAACTGCGACGTTTTCTATATCGGCGGCACCAAATGCGGCCTGCTCTTCGGCGAAGCAGTTGTTATTTTGAACGATGCACTCAAGCCCGACTTCCGTACTATTGCTAAGCAATGCGGTTCCATCATGGCCAAAGGACGTCTGCTCGGCGTACAGTTCGGCGCAATTATGAAAGATGACCTTTACAGCCAAATCTGCGGCAAGGGCACACTGCAGGCGCTGAAAATCCGTGATGCACTGTTAGCCAAAGGCTTCAAGTTCGTTACCGAATCCCCCACCAACCAACAATTTGTTATCATGACTCCGGCGCAGTTTGAAAAACTGAGCGAAGAATTTGCCCTCAGCCATATTGCTTACCTGGAGGACGGCAATTACAGCGTGCGCATCTGCACCAGCTGGGCAACCAAGGACGAAGAGGTTGACAGACTCATCGCTATGATCAACGAGCTGTAAGCTTGACAGAAAACGTAAATTTGCTATAATAAAGACAAAGAGAGACTCTGACAGTCGCATGTCAGCCCTCTCTGTTAATTGTGTATATTTGACAAAAGGCTGACATTGACCTCTAATGTCGGTCTTTTGTTATATTGTAAGCAAAATTACTTACGTTTAGACGTAAATAAAAAGACGGTCGCTTGACCGTCTTTTTATTTTGCGCTTGTTACTTCAGTTTTTCTACAACGCTCTGCAGCTTTTCCTGCCAGTCGGCGCAATAATCCGCACCGCCCTGCGCGCAGTCGCTCTTGCCGCCGCCGCGGCCGCCAAAGGCTTCGTTAAGCAGCTTGATAACGCTGCGGCAATCGCCTGCAGTATCAGCACCCAAAGCAACTGCGTAGCTGATGCGCTCAGGCTGCACTGCTACCAAAAGGCTCAGCGTGTTTTCCAGTGCGGTAACCTTCGGCAGAAAGGCTTTGATATCCTTGGCATCATGACCTTCCATAGGCAAAGCCAAAACTTTAACTCCATCAGCATTCACCGGTGCAGCAGCATACGTTTCCTGCAGCTTTTCTTCTTCAATCTTCAGCAGCTTGCTCTTGGCAATATCAAGCTGTGCAAGCAAATCATTTTTCTGCTTACTTACGGCAGCAGGCACCTGCTCAGGCTTTACCGAAAGGCTTGCAGCAACGCTAAGCAATGTGCTGTTCTTGGCGTCCGCATCAAGCAGTGCTCTGCGGCCGCAGACAAACTCTACGCGACAACCGCCCTTGTGCTTTTCATGGCGGATAACCTTAACGCTGCCCAGCATCCCCGTAAACGGCGGATGCGTACCGCAGCAGGTACAGATATCGGCATCCTCAACCGAAACTATACGCAGCGTGCCTGTCAGCTTACTGTTAAACTTACGCATCTTATCCTTCAGCTTGACAGCCTCTGTGCTGTCCATATAGCTGATATGTACCGGGCGATTCTCCCAGATAATCTCATTCGTATATAATTCTGCCTGCAGCAGCTCCTCGTCCGTCAGCTCCTTATCAAGATCAATGAAAACATCATCCTCATTCATGTGAAAGCCGATATTGTTGGCCTTAAACAGCTTCCAGCAAGCATAGGACAAAAGATGCTCGCCTAAATGCTGCTGCATTCTGTCCAGGCGCACAGGCCAGTCCAGCACAGCCTCTGCCTCGGCACCAACCTCCAACGGCTTGTCGCACTCATGGTAGATGTGACCGTCCTTTTCGCTTACATGGCTTACAACCGCATCAGCCAGCTTGCCTCTGTCGCTCAGCTGACCGCCGCCCTCCGGGAAGAAAACAGTCTGGTCCAGCTCAACCAAATACTTGCCATCCTTGGGCGTGCAGGCCGTAACCTTCGCCATGCACTGTTTGAGCAAAGAATTATTTTCAAAAAGCTTAATTGTCATTTTTTATTCCCCCTCATAAAATCTATCTGTCTCTAATAACCATTATTGTATCACTAAATTGCCAAAGTGTGTTATAATCAATTGTATAAGTCCAAAAAAATTCTATTAAAGCGAATAAGGAGCAATAAATGTTTCAAAATTTACTCTTTGATTTAGACGGTACCCTGACAAATTCCGCCGAGGGTATCACCAAATGCGTACAATACGCATTGCGCGCTCAAAATATTGAGGAGCCTGATTTAAAAAAGCTGGAGGTTTTCATCGGCCCGCCCCTGCGCGACAGCTTTATCAAATATTACGGAATGACAAGAGAGCAAGCTGAAATCGGTGTAGAAAAATATCGTGAACGCTACACCGATATCGGTATCTGGGAGAACAAGGTTTATCCCGGTATCATAGAATTATTAGCTGACCTGCAGCAGGACGGCCGCCGCCTCGGCATGGCTACCGCCAAACCGGAGGTTTTTGCGCTGCGAATTGCCGAGCGCTTTGGCTTCAACCCCTATCTGGAAGATATCACCGGCTGCAGCCTGGACGGCAAAACAGACAAAAAAGCTTTGGTAGTTGCCGCCGCTCTGGAAAAATGGCAACTCACTACGCCCGAAGCTAAAAAGACTGTAGCACTTATCGGCGACCGCCGTGAGGACGTTCTCGCCGCTCACGCCAACGGTATCGCCTGCATCGGCGCAGGCTTCGGCTTCGGCAGCTACGAGGAATTGTCGGAGGCAGGTGCCGATTACTATGTTGCCGATGTTCCGGCATTAGCACGCTTCCTGCTGAGCAAAGCGTAAGAACGAATTTAACACTTACAGGTGATAATATTATGCATATTTACGCAATAGGCGACCTGCATTTATCAGGCGAACCGGCAAGCAAGCCTATGGAGGTTTTCGGCGAGCATTGGCGCAACCATAAAGAAAAGGTTGCCGCTAATTGGCAAAACACCGTAACCGCACAGGATACAGTCATTGTCTGCGGTGACATTTCCTGGGCCATGACTTTAGAAGAAGCAGCACAGGATTTAGACTGGCTGGCGCAGCTTCCCGGACGCAAGCTGCTGCTGCGCGGCAACCATGATTACTGGTGGAGCAGCCTTAGCAAAATGCAGCAGCGTTACGGTGCTCATTTTGAATTTCTGCAGAATGACTGCATTATGGCAGAGAATATTGCTGTCTGCGGCACCCGCGGCTGGCTCCTGCCCTCAGCCGAAAGCTTCAGTGACGCCGACAGAAAAATCTATAACCGCGAAGGAATCCGCTTGGAGCTTTCACTGCAGCAGGCTCATAAAATGCAAGCTCAGCAGATAATTACGGCCTTTCACTATCCGCCGCTCTTTGCGCGCACGGAGCACACCTGCTTCACTAATCTGATGCTGCGCTACGGCGTGCAGCACTGTGTCTACGGGCACATTCACGGTGAAAACCACATTCCGGTTTTCGAAGGATTGCGCGAAGGGATCAACTACAAGCTTGTTTCCTGCGATACGCAAGGCTTTCAGCTTTACAAGGTAATATAACAGCGAAACTTCGCTGAAAAACAGACAGGCTCCCCAGAACAAATTGTTCAGGGGAGCTTTTTGTATACAAAAACAAGCCCTCGAATTTCTTCGAGAGCTTGCCATTTACGTTCATTTAATTATTTAGGATAGTTGCTGTTGGAGTTTTCTTTCAGCATAACGTCATGTGCGCCGCCTTCAACCAAGCTGGTTGCGGAAACCAGAGTCAGCTTTGCCTTCTCCTGCAGCTCGCGGATGTTCAGAGCACCGCAGTTGCACATGGTGGAACGAACCTTAGCCAAGGTCAGGTTTACGTTATCCTTCAGGCTGCCTGCGTACGGAACGTAGGAATCAACGCCTTCTTCGAAGGACAGCTTAGCTGCGCCGCCCATGTCATAACGTTGCCAGTTACGAGCACGGCTGGAGCCTTCACCCCAGTATTCTTTCATGTAGGTGCCGTTAATGTTAACCTTGTTGGTCGGGCTTTCGTCGAAACGAGCGAAATAACGGCCCAGCATCATGAAGTCAGCGCCCATAGCCAGAGCCAGAGTCATGTGGTAGTCATAAACGATACCACCGTCGGAGCATACAGGAATGTATACGCCGGTTTCTTCGAAGTATTCGTCACGAGCCTTGCAAACATCAATCAAAGCAGTTGCCTGGCCACGGCCGATACCTTTTTGTTCACGGGTAATGCAGATAGAACCGCCGCCGATACCAACTTTAATGAAGTCAGCGCCAGCCTCAGCCAGGAAGCGGAAGCCTTCAGCGTCTACTACGTTGCCTGCGCCAACCTTAACGCTGTCACCGTAGTGCTCACGGATCCAGTCCAGGGTAATTTTCTGCCATGCGCTATAGCCTTCGGAGGAGTCAATGCAGAGTACGTCAACGCCTGCATCAATCAATGCGGGAACACGCTCAGCATAGTCGCGGGTGTTGATACCTGCGCCTACAATGTGACGTTTTTTGCTGTCCAGCAGCTCCAACGGATATTCTTTATGAGTTGCATAGTCTTTACGGAATACCATGTACAGCATACGGCCGTCGTCATCAACGATAGGCAGAGTGTTGAGTTTTTTCTCCCAGATGATATCGTTAGCCTGTTGCAGGGTGGTATCTTTCGGAGCATAAACCATTTTGTCAATCGGAGTCATGAAGTCACGAACCTTAGCATCCATAGACATACGGCTCGGACGATAGTCACGGCTGGTAACAATGCCTTCCAGCTTGCCGTTAGCGGTACCATCGCTAGTAACAGCAACAGTGGAGTGACCGGTGCGTTCCTTCAGTGCCAGGATGTCAGCCAGAGTGCTGTCCGGACGGATATTGGAGTCGCTGCTTACAAAGCCTGCGCGATAGCCTTTAACACGAGCAACCATAGCAGCTTCGTCCTCTACGGATTGAGAACCATAGATGAAAGAAACGCCGCCCTCTTTGGAAAGAGCTACAGCCAGCTTTTCGCCGGAAACAGCCTGCATGATAGCAGAAACCATCGGGATGTTCATAGTAATTGCCGGCTCTTCACCTTTTTTGTATTTAACCAGCGGCGTACGCAGGTCTACATTGGCAGGAATACATTTTTCAGAGGAATAACCGGGAACTAACAGGTACTCACTAAATGTGTGAGCAGGTTCATCATAATAAAAAGCCATTCTTTCATCATCCTTTTCTTAATAATTTTTTTGTTTACCACAGCCAAAGCAATTGTTAATCATGTAACATAATTACTTGAAAAAATTGCTTTTCTGCGGTCCGAGTAGGTATTTTATCTATTTTACCTCTTTAAGGCTCTCCATGCAATATCTTTTCTGCAAAAAGCGCCATTAAAATTAATTTTTTCTACAGCAGTATATGCACGGTCACGCGCAGCCTTGATATTTGCGTCTACGGCAGTTACGCCAAGCACACGTCCGCCGTTGGTAAGAACCTTAGCGCCGTCAGCTTTGGTACCTGCGTGGAATACAACAACGTCTTTATCTGCAGCAGCGTCAGCCAGACCGGTAATTTCCATGCCCTTAGCATAACTTTCGGGATAACCGCCGGAAGCCATTACTACGCATACAGCAGCCTTGTCGTACCAGCCGAAGTCTACCTGATCCAAAGTACCGGTAGCACAAGCCAGCATAATTTCAGCCAGATCACCGTCAAGCAGAGGCAATACTACCTGAGTTTCTGGGTCACCGAAACGGCAGTTGAACTCTACAACCTTTACGCTGTCACCCTTGATCATCAGGCCTGCATAGAGGCAGCCCTGATACGGCATGCCTTCTGCTGCCATTGCTGCGATAACAGGCTTCAGAATCAGCTCGGTTGCTTTTAAGCGCAGCACGTCGGTCATAACCGGAGCGGGAGCATAGGTGCCCATGCCGCCGGTGTTGGGGCCTTCGTCACCGTCAAATACACGCTTGTGGTCCTGGGAAGCAATCATCGGCACAATGGTTTTGCCGTCGGTAAATGCCAGGAGAGAAGCCTCCTCGCCTTCCATGTATTCTTCCAAAACGAGGCGTGCGCCTGCATTGCCGAATTTATGGTCAGCCATCATTTCGTCGATAGCATCAAGTGCTTCCTGCTTAGTCATAGCAACGACAACGCCCTTGCCTGCCGCAAGACCGTCAGCCTTAACTACGATAGGTGCGCCCTTTTCTTCAACATAAGCCTTGGCAGTTTCAATATCCTCGCAAATTTTGAAGAAAGCGGTAGGAATATTGTATTTTGCCATCAGCTCTTTGGAAAATGCCTTGGAGCCTTCCAGCTGCGCTGCAGCCTTAGAAGGACCGAACACCGGCAGACCGCGGCGTTTGCAAACGTCTGCAAGACCTGCAACCAGAGGTGCTTCAGGACCTACAACGGTCAGATCAATGCTCTTTTCCTCAGCGTAATCTGCTACGCCCTCCAGATTTTCAACATCCAGAGCAATGCATTCGCATTTAGGCAGCAGTGCCATGCCCGGGTTGCCGGGAGCAGCATAAATTTTTTCAACCTTAGGGCTTTGCGCCAGCTTCCACGCTAAAGCGTGTTCGCGGCCGCCGCCACCAATTAATAAAATATTCATGGTTATTTCTCCAGTTGCTTCTTCAGATATTCGCTGATCATAGCATCGTATTCAGCAGTATGGGTGAAGGCTTCCAGTGCAAGCTCCTTACGGGTGTGTGCATCAACATCGCCTTCCTTAGCGAGCATTTCCATTAAGCCCTCATAACGGCTCGGATAGGTTACGATAACAACATCCTTGAAGTTTTTAGCGCTGGCACGAACCATTGCCGGACCGCCGATATCGATGTTTTCAATAGCCTCAGCCTCGGTTACGCCGGGTTTGGCAACAGTTTCACGGAAAGGATAAAGGTTAACGACAACCAGGTCAATCGGAGTGATGTCATGCTCAGCCAAAGCCTTCATATGCTCCGGATTGCTGCGTACAGCCAAAATTGCGCCATGAATCTTCGGGTTCAGGGTTTTTACACGACCGTCCATGATTTCCGGGAAGCCGGTTACATCACTTACATAGGTTACAGGAATGCCTGCTTCCTTAATAGCCTTCATGGTGCCGCCGGTGGAAATAATTTCTACGCCGTTGTCACTCAGGAATTTTGCCAGCTCTACAATGCCGGTTTTATCACTAACGCTTAATAATGCTCTTTTAATTTTCATGCTTTAACCTTTACCTTTCTGCCTTCGATTGTCAGCTTTCCTTCTGCCCAAAGCTTTAAAGCCTCCGGCATTGCGATATGCTCCTGCACCAGAATACGGTCAGCCAAAGTATCCTCAGTATCGTCATCCATTACAGGAACAACCTTCTGCAGGATAATCTGGCCGCTGTCAGTGCCTGCATCGACAAAATGAACGGTGCAGCCGCTGAATTTTACGCCGTAATCCACAGCCTGCTTCTGGCCGTGCAGACCAGGGAAGCTCGGGAGCAGCGCCGGGTGGATATTGATAATCTTATGCTGCCATTTATTTACGAAATCAGCGCTCAGAATACGCATGAAGCCTGCGAGGACTACCAGCTCGCAGCCCTCTGCTTCTAAAGCAGCGTTGATTTTTGCTTCAAATTCTTCTTTGGAAGCGCAAGCCTTACGCTCTACGGCAACGGTTTTGATATCGGCCTTTTGCGCACGCTCCAAAGCAAAAGCATCAGGCTTATCGCTGATTACAACCGCAATTTCCAGCGGCAGATAGCCATCAGCGATACGGTCCATAATTGCCTGCAGATTGCTGCCGCGACCGCTTACAAGTACGCCGATTTTATGCACCGAAAACGCCGCCTTTCATAATCGTTTCTTTGTGGCCGGGAACAACCTTGCCCAGCTCGTAGAAGGTTTCGCCCTCAGCCTTCAGGTGAGCGCGTACAGCATCAGCCTCAGACGGGTCAACAACCAGTACCATGCCTACACCCATGTTAAAGGTGCGGTACATTTCAGTCCAAGGCACATTGCCCCATTCCTGCAGCTTTTTGAAGACAACAGGAACTTCCCAAGCCTCGGCATTTACCTCAGCATCACAGTCTTCGGGAAGAATACGGGGGATATTATCATAGAAGCCGCCGCCGGTAATATGCACCATGCCGTGCAGGTCGAAGTTTTCAATCAGCGGCAGGCAGGTTTTCGGATACAGACGAGTCGGAGTCAGCAGCTTTTCGCCCAAAGTGCAGCCAAATTCTGGAATTTCAGTGTCCATAGTGTAACCCATAGCCTCAAAGCAGATTTTACGTACGAGAGAGAAGCCGTTGGAATGCACACCGCTGGAAGGCAGGCCCAAAAGCACGTCGCCGGCCTTAACCTTGTCACCGGTAATCATTTTGCTCTTATCAACAACGCCAACGCAGAAGCCTGCAATGTCATATTCACCTTTGGAGTAGAAGCCGGCCATTTCGGCAGTCTCACCGCCGATAAGAGCGCAGCCGCTTTCCTTGCAGGCATTGGCAACACCCTTAACGATGTTGGCAACCTTTTGGGAATCAACCTTATCTACTGCAATATAATCCAGGAAGAACAAGGGCTCTGCGCCTTGTACCAGGATATCGTTAACGCACATTGCTACAGCGTCCTGGCCGATAGTATCATGCTTATCAGCCATGAAAGCCAGCTTCAGCTTAGTGCCTACGCCGTCAGTACCGCTGACGAGCACAGGCTCCTTGTATTTGCCGCTGTTTAAAGCAAACAGGCCGCCGAAACCGCCCAGGTCACCGATAACCTCAGGTCTGTAGGTAGCACGTACGCTGTCCTTCATTAATTCTACTGCTTTATTACCAGCATCAATATCTACACCGGCATCAGCATAAGTAAGTTGTTTCTTTTCCTCGCTCATGAGCCTTCCTCCTGTTATTCAATAATGCTTTCAGGTTCTGCTTTGATTACACTATCTGCGTTATCGGGGTATTTAGCGCTGAAGCAGGCACAGCACAAACCTTCGGGGTCAATTTTATCAATAGCACGTTTCATGCCATCCATAGAAATATAATGCAGACTATCTGCCCCAATATAACGGCAAATTTCATTTTCCGTGCAACGTGCCGCAATCAGCTCCTTGCGCTCGGAGGTATCAATACCATAGTAGCAGCTGTCTGTTACCGGGGGAGAAGAAATGCATACATGCACTTCACGTGCGCCTGCCTCCTTCAGCAGTTTAACAATCTTGCCGCTGGTAGTGCCGCGAACGATGGAGTCATCGACCATAACAACAGATTTGCCTTCTACAACGCTGCGTACCGGATTCAGCTTCAGACGTACTGCATTAGCACGTTGCTTTTGCGTCGGCTGAATAAAAGTACGGCCTACATAACGGTTTTTGGTAAGGCCTTCCAGGAAGGGAACACCGGCCTCCATTGCATAACCGATTGCCGCCGGAGTACCGCTGTCAGGAACGGAAATAACGATATCCGGATGAATATCAGGAGTTTCCTTAGCCAGCTCGCGTCCCATCTGGATACGTGCATCATATACAGATTGGTTGTCGATGATACTGTCATTACGAGCAAAGTAAACATATTCAAAAATGCAGTGTGCAGGCTTTGCCGGTTTGTTTTCAGCCCACATCATGCTGCGCGGTTCGGAGTTATCGCTGTCGATAATAATCATTTCGCCGGGCTTAACATCGCGTACCAGCTCTGCACCAACCAAGTCAAAAGCACAGGATTCGGAAGCAACGCACCAGCCGTTTTCCATCTTACCGAGTACCAGAGGACGGAAGCCGTAAGGATCGCGTACAGCGATGATTTTATTATCAGTCAACAGCAGAATAGCAAAAGCGCCCTTAATCTGGTTAACAGCCTCTGCTACACGCTCTTCAATAGTCGGACGTGCACTGTAGGCAATCAAGGTCAATACAACCTCACTGTCAACAGTAGTATTAAATACTGCGCCTTCCTTAGCCAGGTTAGCACGCAGCTGACCGGCATTAGTCAGGTTACCGTTGTGGCTCAGCGCAAGGTTACCGCCGTCAAAATAAACCTTCAGCGGTTGGATGTTATACGGCATGCTGGCACCGGTGGTGGAATAACGTACATGGCCGATAGCGGCATAGCCTTGCAAATCAGCAACGCCATCCTTGAAAACATCGGCAACCAGGCCCATACCCTTTTTAATTTTCATGCGCTCGCCGTCAGTTACAACAATACCGGTACTTTCCTGGCCACGATGCTGCAGCGCATACAGGCCCCAATAGGTGTTGAGTGCTACATCCTCATTATGGCTGAAGATACCAAAGACACCGCACTCCTCATGCAGCTTGTCCTCGCTAAAATTTTGCTCCTCGAAAATCTGCTCCACAATTTTTCTCCTTAATTTTAGTTTTTAGTTATCAATTGTCAGTTATTAGTGGTTAGTTATAAGTGATCATTGATCAGTAATTAATTATTAATGTTTAGCAGTCAGTTTTTATCCACTATTCACTATTTACTGCTCACTACTCACTATTACAGGTGTAAGTCCTTAAACTCCTGCGCAGGAACGCCACGCATGGAAGCCAGCTTTTCACCCTTAGCTCTTACTTCTTCACGCATTGTTGCACGATGCTCTGCCAGCTTTTCTACCAGCTCCGGATATTTTACGGAAAGAATCTGAATTGCGAACAATGCAGCATTCTTAGAACCATTGATAGCCATCGTTGCAACAGGTACGCCGGAAGGCATCTGTACAAAGCTCAGCAGTGCATCCATACCGGCCAACGGTGTTGCGTTAATAGGAATACCGATGACAGGAACGGTAGTAAAGGCAGCGATGAAACCACCCAGATGAGCAGCTGCGCCGGCTGCGGCAATAATTACCTCTACGCCACGGTCACGGGCACCCTTAGCAAAGTTCTGTACTACGTCCGGAGTACGGTGAGCGGAAGCAACTACTACTTCAGTTTCAACGCCAAACTCCTTCAGAGTTTTTTCTGCAGCCTCAAGTACAGGCCAATCAGAATTACTACCCATGATAATTGCAACTTTCATTGAAATCTACCTCCCAAAAATTACTTGTAGAAACAATAAAACCCAAGCAGAAAGCTGTTCAGTTTCGAAATCCTGTGCAAAATCTAACCCGGGTTCTCAATCACTTAAATAATTCACTTTAATTATACCAATCCAACGCGTAAACGTCAAATAAACTGTGAACTTTTTAACAGTTTTTTAGAAAATCGTTCGGAAAACTTCGGAGTAAAGAAAAAAGCACCTGTCAGACACCAGACAGATGCTAAAAACTCATACGCCAAAGTGCTTATTCCACTGTTCAATGATTCTCTTTTTGTTCTGAGATACGAAGCTTCGCGTGCCATCTCCCAAATCAAGGCTGCATTATCAGCAGCAAAATCTTTTAAATCTTCTATTTCAGCCTCGCTGTATCCCTCAAAAGAAGCTGTATCTAAGTCAGGCAAGGAAATCTGCAAATAGTCAAAGCCGGTATCTACAGGACGTTCAAAATAAACATCAATATGCTCACCGTTCTTATCCTTGCGTATATCATTAAAAGTAACAAGTTTTCCATCAGCGAACTCTACATATGTATATTTCATTTTGCTCACCTCGTTTTATAAACATCATGCATTGGCAACTCATTAACTGAACATCTCTTTTAATTGTATCATTTAACCACCTGCTACGCAATAACAGGCCTGTCGGCAGATAAGAAAAAAAGCACCCTCCGCCACCGCATTCACGGCAGCAGAGGGTGCGTAAACCCAAAGCTGTTTTATTTTACGACAACGTCAATTGCATCGTTTACCAACACAACCTCAACCTTGTCGCCATTTTTAATTTCGCCTGCAACAATCTTCTTGCCCAGGATGTTTTCAACAGTGTGGACAATCAGACGTTTCAACGGACGGGCACCAAAGGCAGGATCAAAGCCGGCCTTTGCCAGGAAAGCAACAGCCTCGTCAGTATAAATCAGCGTCAGCTCCAGCTGCTTGTTCAGGCGGTCGCCCAGCTCATGCAGTACCAGTTTAACGATTTCCTTAATCTGTTCTGCCTGCAGCGGTTTGAAGACAACGATGTCATCAACACGGTTCAGGAATTCCGGACGGAAGAAGTTCATCAGCATCTGCTGAATCTTTTCTCTGTCCATAGAGCCCTGTGCCTTCATAATCTCGCTACTGCCAAGGTTACTGGTCATGATAATCAAGGTATTCTTGAAGTCAACGATACGACCTTTACCATCAGTCAGACGACCATCGTCCAGAACCTGCAGCAATACGTTAAAGACATCTGCATGTGCCTTTTCGATTTCATCCAGCAGGATTACACTGTACGGATGACGGCGTACAGCCTCAGTCAGCTGACCGCCTTCATCATAACCGACGTATCCCGGAGGCGCACCGATCAGACGAGATACGGTGTGCTTCTCCATGTATTCGCTCATATCGATACGCACCATGTTGCGTTCATCATCAAAGAGTACCTCTGCCAAGGTCTTAGCGAGCTCAGTCTTGCCGACACCGGTAGGACCAAGGAAGATAAAGGAGCCAATCGGACGATTAGGATCCTTTATACCGGCACGCGCACGGATGACAGCCTCGCTGACAGCCTTGACTGCCTCATCCTGACCGATAACATGCTCGTGCAGGATTTCCTCCAGGTGAACCAGTTTAGCACGTTCACCGGTGCCTAAGCGGGCAACAGGAATGCCGGTCCAGGTGCTGACAACCTTAGCGATATCCTCTTCGTCTACCTCTTCCTTGAGCATAACATTGTCATTGCCGTTTTCATCCTTCTTGGACAAAGCAGCCAATTCCTTCTGCAGCTCAGGCAGACGGCCGTATTTCAATTCAGCCATCTTGTTCAGGTCATAGTCGCGCTCAGCCTGCTCCATCTGGTTTTTCACAGCATCAATTTCTTTCTTTACCTCACGTACACGGGCAATAGAAGCCTTTTCTGCATCCCAGCGTTTAACAAGCTCGTCATTTTCCTTACGCAGTTTTGCCAGCTCCTCGTTTAGCTTAGCCAAACGGTCTTTGGACTGAGCATCCTCCTCTTTGCCCAAGGCCTGAGCTTCGATTTCCAACTGCAGGATACGACGTTTGCTTTCATCCAGCTCGGTCGGCAGCGAATCAATTTCGGTACGCAGACGGGCAGCAGCCTCATCTACCAGGTCAATAGCCTTATCAGGTAAGAAACGGTCATTGATATAACGGTTAGAAAGCACAGCAGCAGCAACCAAGGCAGCGTCTTTAATGCGCACGCCATGATGTACCTCATAGCGTTCACGCAGACCACGCAGGATGGAAATTGTATCTTCAACGCTCGGCTCCTTAACCATTACCGGCTGGAAACGACGCTCCAGCGCACTGTCTTTTTCAATATATTTACGGTATTCGTTCAGCGTAGTTGCACCTATGCAGCGCAGCTCGCCGCGCGCCAGCATCGGTTTCAGGATGTTGCCTGCATCCATAGCACCTTCAGCAGCGCCGGCACCGACAACGGTATGCAACTCATCAATAAACATGATAATCTGACCGGCACTTTCGCTGACAGCCTTCAATACTTTTTTCAGACGCTCTTCGAATTCACCACGGTATTTGGCACCGGCAACCAAAGCCGCCAGGTCCAGAGCATACAGGGTTTTATTCTTCAAGCTTTCCGGTACATCGCCGGCAATAATACGTCTTGCCAGACCTTCGACGATGGCAGTTTTACCAACGCCGGGTTCACCGATAAGCACCGGATTATTTTTCTTACGACGCGAAAGGATTTCAATCGTACGACGGATTTCCTCATCACGGCCGATTACCGGATCCAGCTTGCCGTCTTTGGCTTTAGCTGTCAGATCCTGGCCGTATTTTTCCAGTGTCTTTTTAGTTTCATCATTTGCTTCGCTATTTTGATACTGCATAAATGCCGCCTCAACTTTTTTCTTATCTATACCATATTTACGGAAGAGCGATACAACATCGCTGTCACCGTCACTGGCCATAGCCGCAACCAGCTGGCCGATGCCGATTTCTTCCTTACCTTGTCCCAGAATAGCCATTACTCTGGCAAAGCCGGTACCCATCATCAGCTGACGGTCCTGACCTTTAACTCCGGGGATTTTCTGTACCAAAGCCTTAGCATCCTTGCTGAAAGCATTTTCATCAATGTGCAGGCTCTGCAGCAAATATTTAAAGAAGCCGTCGCTGCCGCACAATGCTGCAAGAACATGTGCCGTTGTCAGCTCCTGGTGATAGTTCATAACTGCCTGCTGCTGAGCAGCCTCTAAGATAGCCTTTACCTCTTCACTGTAGCGTTCATTCATCACGCTGCACCTCCTTCTATCAGGTTCAATAGCGGTCAATAGCCGAATGGTGTGGACTCTTTTCCATTTCCGGACCACTATTCACTTTCTAATTGCTATTATATCAGCAAAAGTCAAAAAGTCAAATGATTTTCTGTGTTAATTTAGTGAAAAATCACCGTCATTTTGTTGACATATTGTTAGCTTTGTGGCAATATTAATAGCATGTCGTTCTGTCGGCCAAGTACTCTTAACCCCAAAGACCATCGGCTAACCCCAGCCGTTTTGACCTTTATGCGTACTTCCACCAACAGGTCTATAATTATATTATTTGTCATGTTTTTATGAGGAGGAAACAAAATGTCACCCACCAGCTTATTGCGCGGTATTGCCTTTTTGCTGCTTTTGCAATGGGTATCCACGCTCATCATCAACGCCCTCGGCGTACCCTTTCCGCCCGCTCTTTTAGGAATGCTTATTTTAACGGCACTTCTTTGCGGTAACGTTATTCCGGCAAGCTCCATTGAGGGCATCTGCGATATCCTTATTTCCAAAATGGGTATGCTGTTTTTACCGGCAGGCGTCAGCGTTATCTTATATGTAGATGTTATCAAAGCTGAGCTGCTGCCAATTACCGTTACCATTATTGTCTGCAGCGTTGTTGTTTTGGCTGTCACAGCCTTCTTTATCGAAGCAATGCTCAAAGGAAAGGAGAGTCAATGATGCTTTTTCCTGACGCTTTACTTAATTCACCGCTCTTCGGTATCGGTCTGACAGTTATCCTGTATGCTATCAGCGAAATCATCATTGACCGCTTCAGCCTGAACATCATTCCGCCCTTCGTTATCGCCTGCCCTCTGGTCATCGCCGTCATTGTTCTGGCGCCAGGCGTAGAGTACAAGCAGTACGAAGCAGGTGCGGAATTCATTAACTTTCTTTTAGGACCGGCAACTATCGCTCTGGCCCTACCCCTGTACAAGAACCGTGAAATCATCATGGCCAAGGCAGGTGCTATCGCCGGCGGCGTTACACTGGCAACGCTTTCGGCTATCATAGTGGTTTACTTCTGCGGCAAGGCAATGGGTACCAGCGAGCAGGTTCTGCTTTCGCTCATCCCCAAATCCATTACCACGCCAATCGCCATTGACGTTTCCAAAACCATCGGCGGCATTCCGGCATTGACTACGGCTGCTGTTATCTTTACCGGCATGCTGGGTTCAACCTTTAATCACAAGCTGCTGCGTCTAATGGGAATCAAAAACCATTTGGCTGCCGGTCTCGCTATCGGCGCCTCCAGCCACGGCCTCGGCACCAGCGTCTGCGCCAATGTCAGCCCCGTTCAGTTGGCTATCGGCGGTGTAGCGATTGCCCTTACCGGCATCAGCACCTCTATCCTGGCACCGATTTTACTGCCGATTTTAAAAAGCATCTGGTAAGCAGATAATCGAGTAGGAGACTGCTCATTATTTGAGCAGTCGACCTCTCACACCACCGTG
>OLYB01001755.1_pt1 | contig 16549 bp, 14 predicted proteins | sample 1674481 | NCBI WGS metagenome assembly OLYB01 (sample SAMEA103958167, study PRJEB25191) | human gut metagenome
ATTGAGAAATATGAAATAAAATATTCAACAATTGTAGTATTTAATGGAGCTGAATACGAAGTGAAAGCATCAAATGTTGATCCAAAACATTGGAAAACATTAAGTAAACTTCAAGATGTTCCAATATTTAAAGATAGTATAGCAACAGCAACACCTAAATATGTTACTGTAAATAATGATAATGAAAGATTACCATATCAAGAAATGGAATTTGGAAGAGCAAAATCAGCTATATTTTTCCCAATATATATTGAAAATGTATATATAGGATATTGGATAATAGAAAGTGGAGTTCCACATGATTTTGATAATATAGATACTACAATATTTGAAGTAGTAAAAGAAAATATAGTATCTGTATTAAGAACAGTTGTGCATCAAAAAACACTAGAATCAATCGTAAGAAAAGATTTATTTACTGGATTATATTCAGAAGAATATTTATATGGTGAAGGAAGAAAAATAATAGATCAATATACAACTTCAACAGTATGTATGTATAAAATAACAAATTTAGAAGAAATTAATAGAAATATATATGACATAAAAAATAAAGATGAATATGAATATAAAATAAAAAAAGGTTTAACATCTGAAATTATAAATGAAATATCAAAACAAAAAAATGATCCAGAGTGGATGAGAGAATTTAGATTAAAAGCTTTAGAAGTATATAATTCTTTAGAAATGCCAACATGGGGACCTGATTTGTCAGAATTAAATATGGATGAAATTGCTACATATGTTAAACCAAAATCTAAATTAAATAGTAACTGGGATGATGTACCAGAAGATATAAAAAATACATTTGATAAGCTTGGAATTCCAGAGGCAGAAAAGACATCTTTAGCAGGAGTTGGGGCACAATATGACTCAGAAGTTGTATATCATAGCATAAAAGAAGAACTTGTAAAACAAGGTGTAATTTATACAGATATGGAAACAGCTGTAAGGCAATATCCTGAAATTGTTAAAGAACATTTTATGAAATGTGTACCTGTACATGACCATAAATTTGTTGCATTACACGGTGCAGTTTGGTCAGGAGGTTCTTTTGTTTATGTTCCAAAAGGAGTAAAAGTAGATATTCCTTTGCAATCATACTTTAGACTAAATTCACCAGAATCAGGACAATTTGAACATACATTAATAATTGTAGATGAGGGTGCAAGTCTTCACTTTGTAGAAGGATGTAGTGCACCAAAATATAATAAGGTAAACTTACATGCTGGTTGTGTTGAATTATATGTTAAAGACAATGCATATTTAAGATATTCAACAATAGAAAATTGGTCAAAAAACATGTTAAACTTGAATACAAAAAAAGCAATAGTTGGTAAAAATGCACAAGTTGACTGGGTTTCTGGTTCATTTGGTTCAAAAATATCAATGCTTTATCCAATGAGTATATTAAATGGGGAAGGCGCAAAAACTGAATATACAGGTATTTCTTTTGCAGGTAAAGGGCAAAACTTAGACACAGGATTTAAAGTAATACACAATGCTCCAAATACTTCAAGTGTTGTTGATGCAAAATCAATATCAAAAAATGGAGGAATATGCACTTACAGGTCTTTAGTAAGAATTAATGAAAATGCAAGAAATTCAAAATGTTCAGTATCTTGTGAATCTTTAATGTTAGACAACATATCAAAATCTGACACAATTCCAGTAAATGATGTAAGAACAGATGAGGTTCAATTTTCACATGAGGCAAAAATTGGAAAAATAAGTGATAAAGCAATATTCTATTTAATGAGTAGAGGCTTATCAGAAGAAGATGCAAAAGCAATGATAGTAAGAGGATTTGCATACCCTATATCAAAAGAACTTCCTATAGAATATGCAGTAGAAATGAACAATTTAATAAATTTAGAATTAGAAGGAGCTATTGGATAATGAAAGAAATAATATTAAATGAAACTCCGGTAAGAACAAGTGTTAATTTTGGAATAAACAATATAATATTAAAAGACTTTGAATTCCCAAGTAAAATACAAGAATTTGATGGATTAGAAATATTAAAAGGAAAAGAAAACGTAAGCAAAAATTTAAATTTTAATAATTCTTTAAAATATGGAGTGTCAAAAATACTAGAAAATGATATAAATAATAATGCAAATGTAACTTTGGCAATAAATGCAAAAAAAGAAACACAAATAGCATTTAATTTGACAGACAAAAACAATCAATTAGCAGAAAATATAGAAATAATAGCTGAAAATAATGATGAAGGAACAGTTTTATTAAAATATAAATCAGATAATAAAAATGATGCATATCATAATGGAATATGTAAGATAAAAGCTTGTAAAAATTCGAAGACAAAAGTTATTATTGTTAATTTATTAAATAGTAACACAAACAATTTTTTAAGTATAGAAAGCATTGTAGAAGAAGGTGCAAAACTTGAAGTCGTTATAATAGACTTAGGAGGAAATATAACAGTTACAAACTATTATACAAATTTAAGTGGTAAATTTTCTTCATCAAATGTAGATAGTATATATCTTGGAAAAGATGAACAAAAAATAGATATAAATTATATTGCACATTTAAATGGTGAAAAATCAAATTGCAATATAGAGGTTCAAGGAGCATTAAAAGATAAAGCTATTAAGAATTTTAAAGGAACAATAGATTTTAAAACAGGAGCTGTAAAATCTATTGGTGCAGAAAATGAGTTTTGTATGTTATTGTCTGATAAAGCAAAATCAAAAGCTTTACCTATGCTTTTATGTACAGAAGAAGACGTAGAAGGAAGTCATAGCACTGCAACAGGAAAGGTAGATGAAAGTGAGCTATTTTATTTAATGACAAGAGGATTTAGCAAAAAAGAAGCAATGAAACTAATTGTAAAAGCAAACTTTTCAGCTATTATTGACAAAATTAATGACGAGAGTTTAAAAGAAGAGATTATAAATGAAGTAGACAATAGACTTGATTAAATAAGGAGCAAATAAATGAAAGTAGAAGAAATAAAAAAAGATTTTCCATTATTAGAAAACTCAAAAATTGCTTATTTGGATAGTGGCGCAACTACCCAAAAACCAAATAAAGTAATAGAAAAAGTAGAAGAATTTTATAAAAAATATAATGCAAATCCACATAGAGGAGCATATTCTTTAAGCGTGGAAGCTACAAGCTATTATGAGGAGACAAGAAAAAAAATTGCAAAATTTATTAATAGTCCTAGTCAAGAACAAATAATTTTTACAAAAAATGCCACAGAAAGTTTAAATTTAATTGCATATTCATATGGAATGGAAAACTTAAAAAAAGATGATGAAATTACTATATCTATAATGGAACACCATTCTAATTTAGTTCCTTGGCAAAAAGTATCAAAAGTTACAAAAAGCAAATTAAACTATATTTATTTAGATGGAAATTATGAACTTGATAATGAACAAATAAAAAGTAAAATAACGTCAAAAACAAAAATTGTTGGAATAACACATGTTTCAAATGTTTTAGGAACAATAAATAATGTAAAAGAAATAATAAAATATGCACATAAAAAAGGTGCAATTGTTGTTGTAGATGCATCACAAAGTATTCCACATATGAAAATAGATGTACAAGATTTAGATGCGGATTTTTTAGTTTTTTCGGGACATAAAATGCTTGCTCCACTTGGTATAGGTGTTTTATATGGAAAAAAGGAATTGTTAAATAATATGACTCCATTTTTAATGGGTGGAGATATGATAGAATATGTGTATGAACAAGAAACTACATTTGCAAAATTGCCAAATAAATTCGAGGCTGGAACGCAAAATGTAGAAGGGGTAATTGGACTTGGAGCTGCAATAGATTATATAGAAAGTTTAGGATATGATACAATAGAAAATATTGAACGTGAGTTAACAAATTATGCAATTTCAGAATTATCAAAATTAGATTATGTTGAAATATATGCTACAAAAAACAGAAAAAACCATTTAGGAGTAATTTCTTTTAATATAAAAGGAGTACATCCACATGATGTTGCAAGCATATTAGACTCTTGCAATGTTGCTATAAGATCTGGAAATCATTGTGCACAACCATTAATGAGATATTTAGGAATTGACTCTACATGTAGAGCAAGTTTATATTTTTATAATACAAAAGAAGACATAGACAAATTAGTAAATGGAATACAAAAAGCATATAAAATGTTTGAAAAATTTATAATTAAATAAATTTTGAAAGGAAAGAAAAATGGAAGATTTAAATGATGTATATAATGATTTAATTATGGAACATAGTATGCATTCTGAAAATAAAAGAGAATTAAAAGATGCAGATTTTGAAGAAATGGGACATAATCCAAATTGTGGTGATGAAATAAAATTAGAGCTAAAATTAGATGGAGACATAATAGAAGAATTAGCATTTACTGGACATGGCTGTGCTATTTCTCAAAGTTCAACATCTATTATGATAGATACTTTGCAAGGCAAAACTATAAAACAAGCAAAAGAAATAATACAAACTTTTATAGGAATGATAAAAAGAGAAATAACAGATGAAGAGGAATTAAAAAAGTTAGAAGATGCAATAGCGTTTAGAAATATTTCTAATATGCCTGCTAGAGTAAAATGTGCTTTACTTGCATGGCATACAATGGAAGATATATTAAATAAAAATGAAAACAAATAGGAGCAAAAAATGGAATATAATAATATTGTTTCAAAGTTGCCAAACTTTTTAATTGAAAAGTTAAACCTACAATATAATGAAGAAATTACTAAAAAAATAATAGAAGGTTATGGGCAAAGGAGAGTATCTTCATTTAGAGTAAATACATTAAAAAGTAATGTATGCAAAATAGAAAAAATTTTAATAGAAAATAAAATAAATTACAATAAAGTTTCATGGTATAATGAAGCTTTTATTGTAGAAAATGAAGAAAGCTTACGTAAATTAGATATATACAAAAATGGAGATATTTATATGCAAAGTTTATCTTCAATGCTTCCGCCTTTAATTTTAAACCCAAAAGAAAATTATGATATTTTAGATATGGCAGCAGCACCAGGAGGAAAAACCACACAAATTGCAGCACTTACTAATAATAAAGCAAATATTACAGCATGTGAAATGAATAAAGTTAGGGCTGAACGATTAAAGTATAATATTGAAAAACAAGGAGCTAAAGTATTTGTAATGGTTAAAGATGCAAAAACTATAGATAACTTTTTTTCATTTGATCAAATTCTTTTAGATAGTCCATGTAGTGGAAGTGGAACATTAAACGTAGAAAATGAAAAATTAAATGAAGTATTTACACCAAAATTAATACAAAAATCTGTAAAGGCTCAAAATAGTTTATTACAAAAAGCAATAAAAATATTAAAAACAGGACAAGAAATGGTTTATTCTACATGTTCTATACTATCTTGTGAAAATGAGGAAATAATAAATAATGCATTAGAGCAAAAAAATATAGAAATTGTTCCAATTGAATTTGATAAAAAAGAAGATTTACCTTTACTTCCATCAAAAATAGAAGGAACTATTTGTGTTATACCAAATAAATTTTATGAAGGATTTTTTATTGCAAAAATAAAAAAAATAAAATAATGGGGGAAAGAAAAATGGAGTACATATATGAAAGAAAAATAAATTATTATGAAACAGACAAAATGGGTGTTGTACATCATTCTAATTATATTCGTTTTTTGGAAGAGGCAAGATGCTCTTGGATGGACAATGTAAAAATGCCTTTTGTTGAATTTGAAAAAAGGGGAATTACTATACCTGTTTTAGGTGTAAATTGTGAATATAAATATCATGTTACATTTGATGATATAATACAAATAAAGTTATTTGTAAAAGAATACACAGGTGTAAGGCTTACGATGGGGTATAATGTTATAAATAAGAAAGATGGAAAAACAGTTCTTGTAGGTGAAACAAAGCATTGTTTTACAAGTAAAGATTTAAGACCATTAAACTTAAAGAAAGTTGCACCAGAGTTTAGTCAAAAATTTGAAGAGATGAAAAATAATTAAGATAAATGTAAGTATAAGTTAATTTTTTAAAATAGTAAACATAAAAATTGAAAATATTAGTAAATGGTGATATAATTATATTATAATAACTTATATAAGGAGGAATGTTTGTGAACATTCAGACAGCAATTGCAGAAGCTCATGGAGAATTTCATTTTGACCGGTATTCTAAAGATTGGTTAGTAAAGATGAGTACAAATTGCATGGCCTTTGCTTTAGGCCTTGAGACAGCATCTAACAGTGAACTTTATAGAGTAGGAGCTCTATGTGGAAAAAAGCCAATTGATCAGGAATATTTTTCGGAGTATGAAGTTAAAGAACTTTTTTTGGAAGACCTTCAAGTACTAAAGCTTAATGTAAAACAGGTAACTTTCGAAGAAATAAAGGTTATGGAGTTAGAGTCAAACCAGTATATTGTTTTTTTGTTTGTTACAAAGTATGGAAAAGAAATTGGAGATTTCCATTTTTGGAGGTATGACAATGAATGGGGCTTTACACAAAAAAGGCCAAGACAGGTTCCAATTATAATTGAAAACCCAAAAAGGGATTGGCCTGAAAACTGGAACACAAAACTGATGGGAGCTTTTGTGATTACAAAATAGAGGCGATTAATTTCGCTTCTATTTTTTATTTAAAAACATATTGCAAAAAAAAAGTCAATATGATATAACTATTGTATAAAAATACGAAAGGGGAATAAAAATGGAAGATAAAAATCAACCAAACGAAAATGTGGAAAACAAGCCACAAGAACAAGAAGTGCCTGTAAAAGAAGAAAAGGTAGAAGAAACAAAAAAAGAAAATAAGCAAGAAGAAGTAAAAGAAAACAAAACAGAAAGTGTAGAAAATCCCGCAAAAAAAGAAGAAGTAGCTAATGAAAAAGTAGATGCTAAATTTAACAAAAGTGCAGAACAACCAAAAGCTACTAAAAAGAAAAGTAAAGGTAAAAAAGTGGCAATAATAGTAACATTAATATTAATTATAGCAATAGCTGCAGCTGCTGTATATTATTTTATGTTCTATTCAAAACCAGAAGAAATTTATAAAAGAACAATTCAAAGTGGAATTGACTCACTTGTAAATAATGAAGAAAAAAACAAAGATTATAAAACATTAAAGGCTGGACTAAAAGTAGATTTTGATGTTGACTTAAAAGACAATTCTATAATTGATAAAAAAGTATTAGATTTAATTAATAAAACAGATGTTGGACTAGAAGTTCAAACAGACAAAGAAGCAAAACAATTAGTTGTAGACTTACAATCAAATTATGATAAAAAAGCATTATTAAATGGAAAAGTATTTGTAAATTCAGATGATGAAGAAACCTATGTTTATGCCAAAGATTATTTAGATAAATATATAGAAGTACCAATGGAAGACGAAGTTTATGAATCATTAAATCAATTATTTGAAGCACAAAACAAAGCTGTAGATGTAAAAACTCCAATGTCAATATTAAAAAATGAATTAGTTGCAATGATTAAACCAGAATATTGTTCAAGTAGTAAAGAAGATATAACAGTTAATGGACAAAATGTAAGTGCAACAAAAAATACAATAAAATTAAATGCAAACCAATTTAAAACAGAAATTACAACACTTGTTAATAACTTAAAATCTAATCAAAACTTTATAAATAGTTTTGAAGAAAAAGAAACAATAACACAAGCTTTAGAAGACATATTAGACGAATTAGATGATATAGATTTAAGCGATGAAGATGCAACTATAGAATTTAATTTATATACACAAGGATTTATGCATGATGTTGTAAAATGTTCTGTAACAGTAAATGCTAGTTATCAAGCTGTAACATTAGGTGTTACAAAAAATGCAGAAAATAATTACGAAATAGAAGCATTATTAAATAATGCAAAAATAGTATCTGGTAAAATAAATATAGAAGAAAAAAATGAAAATGAAGGAAAACTTACATTTGAATTAAATATAGACAGTGTTGGAAAATTTGCTATGAATTTAGAATATAGCCAAAAATTTAATGAAGAAATTGAAAAAGCAGATACAAAAAATAGTGTGGAAGCAGAAGATTTATCATCAGCAGATCAAAAGAAATTAATGAATAATTTCCAAAAATCACAATTATATAAATTAGTACAATCATATTCAAATTCTTTATTAACATCATCTATAAAACCAAGTACATCAAGCAGTAATTCAATATTATCAAATGCTACTTCATCAAGCAGTATATTAAATAATAAAACAACAAAAGAAGATGATATAAAAGATAATGAAATTTTAACATATGATAGTAAAAATAAAATAACATATAATATTCCAACAGGATATACTGTTAGAAAAACTTCAGATAATTATAAAACACTAGAAAAAGGAAATGCTTCAATTAGAATTTCATCTAAAATATCAAACAAAGATGCTTACTATACATCACTTAAAGCAAATAAAGACTCTTTAGAAAAAGGGGATCTTTATAAAGATGTTACTTTAACTGAAATGGCTAAAACAACAATAAATGGAATAGATTTTTATTCTGCTACATTATCATATAAATATGGAAGTTCTATGACAGAACGTTCTACAACATATGTATGGACAGAAGTATCTGAAAAATATGTTCTTGACTTTGAATTAAGACAAACAGGTGAAATAACAGATGACGAGTTAAATCAAGTTTTAACAATTAAAGTTGAAGATGTTAAATAAAAAATAAAAAAATAAATTCAATTTATAAAAAGTAAATTGAATTTATTTTTTTGGGAAAAATTTAGATTTTGATATTTGACTTTTTTTATTTTATGTGATAAAATTCTCCTTTGAGTTCAAAAAGAAAAAAGGAGGAAAATTATGGAAAAAGAAGAAAATATATTAGGAACTGAGAAAATATCAAAGTTAATTAAAAGATTTTCCATTCCCTGTATAATATCATTATTGGTAAATTCACTTTATAATATTGTAGACCAGATATTTATAGGTTGGGGAGTTGGATATTTAGGAAATGGAGCAACAAATGTAGTATTTCCTCTTACAATGGTATGCCTTGCATTTGCTTTAATGTTTGGAGATGGAGCTTCTGCATATTTAAGTTTAAAACTTGGTGAAAAGAAAAAAGAAGAAGCAAGTAAAGGTGTGGCAAACGGAATATTAATTTCTATAATAATTTCTGTATTATTGTGTGTAGGAATCTTAATATTTTTGCCACAATTATTAAATGTTTTTGGATGTACAGAAAATTTAGAAAAATATGCAGTACCTTATGGTGGAATAATTGCAATAGGTTTACCTTTTATGATGATTGGGACAACATTAAACTCTATTATAAGAGCAGATGGAAATCCAAAATATGCAATGATTTCAATGGTAAGTGGTGCAATTTTAAATACTATATTAGATCCTATATTTATATTTGTATTTAATATGGGAGTAGAGGGTGCAGCAATTGCAACAGTTAGAAGATGAGTATACTCATGCAGAGAAAGTGAAAACGGAAACCCTTACAAATATTAAAATATTTGTGGAAGGACTTATGCCATTTTATATATTAAAAGATTTAAGTCTGTTATAATAAAAAAAGAAACATTTAAACTAAATTTTAATGTTATAAAAAAAGTTTCTAGTTTAGGAGTTAGTAGTTTTATAACACAAATGAGCATTGTATTAGTAATTGCTTGTGAAAACAATGTGCTTGGAAAATATGGAAGTGACTCAAAATATGGGGCAGAAATACCAATTACTGTACTTGGAATTGTAATGAAAATAAGTCAAATATTAAATAGTATTATTATAGGAATAGCAGCGGGTGCTCAGCCAATAATAGGTTACAATTATGGTGCGGGAAAAACAAAAAGAGTAAAAGAAACTCTAAAATATGTATTGTTAACAAGTTTAGGAATAAGTACAATTGCATTTATTCTATTCCAAACTATACCAGATAAATTAATATCTATATTTGGTACAGGTGATGAAAATTATATGGAATTTGCTTGTCTTGGATTTAGAATTTATTTAATGCTTGTTATTTGTAATGGAATACAAATTCCATCTGGAATATTTTTTCAAGCAATTGGAAAAAGTATTAAAAGTGCAATATTGTCATTATCTAGACAAATATTATTTTTAATACCAGCTATGATAATTTTAAGTAAAATGTTTGGAATTATTGGAGCTTTATGTGCTGGACCTGTGGCTGATGGACTTGCATTTGTAATAGCTGCAATATTGCTTATTTTAGAATATAAAAACTTAAATAAAGTAAATGTAGAAAGTACAAAACAAATAGATGAAATAATACAAAATGAAAATAACGAAGATCATGTAGTAATTACAATTGCAAGAGAATATGGCTCTGGAGGAAGATATATAGGAAAATTAGTTGCAAAAAAACTTGGAATTAAATTATATGACAAAAGTTTTGTAAATGAATTATCAAATATAACAGGCTTGTCAGAAGAATATATTGAAAATAATGAGCAAAAAATGGAAACATTATCTATGTTAAATAGTGGTTATTATTTTGGATTAAATAATGCAGATGAATTGTTTTTAAAAGAATCAGAATTAATAAAAGATGTTGCAAAAAAAGAATCTTGTGTTATTGTTGGAAGATGTGCAAATTTTGTTTTAAAAGATAGAAAAGATATAACAACAGTGTTTATATATAGCAATATGGAAGATAAAATAAAAAGAGCAACTACATTTTATGGACTAAATAAAGAAAATGCTAAAAAAGAAATAAAAAGAATTGATAAGTTAAGAGCTAATCATTATAAATATTATACAAATAATAACTGGAATGATTGTTCAAACTATGATATATGTATTAATAGTGATACATTTGGTGTAGAAGAAACAGCAGAACTTATATGTAAAATGGTAAGTAAAAAAGAAACAAAAGAAGTTTAAGGAGAATATAGTATGTTAGAAACAATAAAATTATATATATTAATTTTCTTTATATATGGAATTGCTGGTTGGGTAATGGAATCAACCATGATTTCGATAAAAAATAAAAAATTTGTAAACAGAGGATTTCTTATAGGACCAATATGCCCAATATATGGTTATGGAGTAGTATTTGTTAGTTTGTTTCTAAAAAAATACCAAGATGATATAATTGCTACATTTGTTATGTCAATAATTATATGTGGAGTTTTAGAATATTTTACAAGTTATTTTATGGAAAAATTTTTTCACGCTAGATGGTGGGATTATAGTAAAAAGAAATTTAACATAAATGGTAGAATATGTTTGGAAAATTTATTTTTATTTGGAATAGCAAGTATTTTAATAATTTACATTATAAATCCATTTTTAACAAGTAAAATAAATAATATTCCATCAAATATTCAAGATATAATTATAATATGCTTACTTATGATTCATATAGTAGACAATATTGTTTCATATAAAATAATATTAAATTTAAAACAGGTTTCTAATGAAATAAAAGATAATACTATAGAAATTTCAGAAAAGGTAAGAAATATTATTCATAATAAATCCAAATTTCACAGAAGACTTGTTGATGCATTCCCAAATATTAAAGAAAAAGTACAATATACAAAATGGAATATTAAAGACAAGATTGAAAAAATTAGAAAAAATAAAATATATAGAAATAAACTCTAAAACCCAAATAATAACTCCAACACTAAAAGGAGAGACAATTTATGATATAGTAAATAGATCAATGCCAGATATGTTAAATCCAAAACTTACAGCAAGTTGGGAAAAGGGCCTTGACATGGTAGCAAAAAAAGAAATTAAGCCAGAAGAATTTACGGTAAAACTTGAAAAATATATACATTCAAAAATTGACAAACTTGTAGTTAGAATGTAGGAGAGATGGCAATATGCAAGATAAAATAAATTTTTATAAAAATCAAGAATTGGATGTAAAAAATGAAGTATTTTTGAATTATAATGAGCAAAATATACAAGCAGAAAAAATAGAATTTGTTAATACAAAATTTAATAATTGTAAAATAATTAATGCTAATTTTATAGAGGCAAGTTTTACAAATGTTGAATTTATAAATTGTGATTTTTCAAATACAAATTTTAATGAAGCAAATTTTATAAAAACAAAATTTATAAATAGTAAATTTGTTGGTTGTAATTTTGTGGAATCAAATATGTTAGAAAATAAAATACAAGAAAGTAATTTTTCTTATTCTAATTTAACAAGTTCTGAAATAAAAAATACAGAAATTTTAAATTCAAATTTTAAGAATTCAAGTATATGTGAGTGCATATTAAAAAATGTTAAATTTAAAGATTCAAATTTAACATTGACACAATTGTTTAATACAAGCTTAAACAATATAGATTTTTCCTCATGTGAAATACAAGGAATTGGAGTTAATATAAAAGATTTAAAAGGACTGAAGGTAAATGATATTCAAGCTTTAGAGCTTTCAAAAATTTTAGGGATAATAATAAAATAAAGCCCTGGCAATAAAGTAATATTGCCAGGGTAGTAATTGCTTAATTTAGATATTCAGCAATTGCATGAACTGGGGATTCAGATTTTAGAACCTCTTCAAGCTGCTTTGGGGTCAACTCTTCAAATAAGTTGAGCAAACTGTCAAATTCATATGATGCAGTAGAAGAAAGCAACCTTTTAAGGCCGTCTGTAATCACATCTTCAGGAAGCTTAGAAAGCTTGCTGTATTTACCGCTTTTTTTGCGGTTAATATTAACAGATGCGATTAAAATTGCAACCTGCTCTGGTTCGAAGCTTTGCTTTGCAACTCCAAGTATTTCAGAAGTTGAAGTTTTGCTTACACCAACCGAATAATCTTCATCATAAAAGATGTCGGTTACCCGGTAAAGCGGCGAAGTAGGTTTTGAGGTTGAAACCTCCCAGTTTTCCAATTCAAACTTAATCATAATTAGTCCTCCTAAAATGTAAAAAATATTATATGATTAAATTAAACAAAAAATCATATACTAATATTATAGCATTATTTACATAATTAATCAATGCAAAATTAAACAAATAGTTGTAATTTTAAAAAAATCATAGTATAATATACTAATAAAATAAATAGGAGCTAAAAAGATGAATACTATAATAGGTAAGTTTGGTACGAGCTCAAAATTTAAAGATTTGGTAAACAAAATAGAAGAAAAAAATGGTCCGATAGCAATATCGGGCCTAACTGGCGTTGGAAGTTTACAATTGTTAAGTGGAATTAATGAATTTACAAAAAAACCAATACTAATATTAACATATAATGAAATACAGGCAAAAAGAATGTTAGAAGATATAAAATATTTTTCAGATAAAGTAACATTTTTTCCAAAAAAAGAAGTTGTAACATATGATTATGTAGCAGAAAGCAAAGAGTTACCATATGAAAGAATAGAAAGCTTAAATCAAATAATAAGTAAAAAAAATTATATAATAGTAACAACAATAGAAGCAGCAATGCAAAAATTGCCAAATAAAAAAATACTTTACAAAAATTCTATGGAATTTAAAGTAGGAGATATAAAAAACTTAGAAGAAATAAAGCAAAAACTTATTAATTTGGGTTATACAAGATATGAACTAATTGATGGAAGAGGTCAATTTAGTATTAGAGGTGGAATATTAGACATATCTATAACAACTGAAATAGGTGTCAGAATTGAATTTTGGGGAGATGAAATAGATTCTATAAGAACATTTAATATAGCAACTCAAAGGTCAATTAAGACATTAGAAAAAGTTAAAATAAATCCAGCACATGAGTATGTTTTAGAGGAAAATAAAGAAAAAATAATAAACAATATAAAACAAAATATTTATGAAGAATCACAAGAAAAAATAGTAGAAGAAGATATTGAGCAAATACAAGAAGGAGACTATATAAGCAAGGTTGACAAATATTTTGATAGTTTTTATAGTGAGCCTCAAACAATTTTAGAGTATTTAAGCAATAACTGCATAATAGCACTAGATGAAATTACAAAAATAAAACAAAGAGCTAAAAATATATCAAATGATAATAATGAACTAATAAAATCACTGCTTGAAAAAAATAAAATTGTACCAGATGCTATAAAAAATATGTATTCTTATGAACAAATTGAAGAAAAATTAAAAGGAAATCAAATAATATATGTTGAAAAACAAGATGATAAAGTAGACTATCAAGCAGAAAAATATAATTTTGTGTATAGAGAAATAAATTATTATAAATCAGAAATAGATTTGCTTATAACAGATTTAAATGAATATGCAAAGAAAAATAGAGTTATAATATTAGGTGGAAATGAAACTACATCCGAAAAAGTGTGTGAACTTTTAAAGGAAAGAGAAGTTAATTATAAATATGAAAAAGAGATAAAAAGTGTAAATCCTGGGGAAATTATAGTTACTCTTGGAGCATTTTCTGCTGGTTTTCAGAATTATGATTTAAAATTAGTTGTAATTAATTTATCAAATAGTTTTGAAGAAACTGTTAAAAAGAAAAAATATAAAAATAGTGCATTTAAACAAGGTGAAAAAATAGTATTTGCAGACTTAAAAGAAGGAGATTTTGTAGTACACAAATTACACGGTATTGGTCAATTTATGGGTGTAAATACTATTACAACAGCAGATAAGATAACAAAAGATTATATTAAGATAAAATATAAAAATGATGATGTTTTGTATGTTCCAACAGATAGCTTAGACAGTGTAAGAAAATATATTGGTGGTGGAGATACTTCACCAAAACTAAATAAACTTGGAACGAAAGAATGGGAAAATACAAAATCTAAAGTTAAGAAAAATCTAGAGATAATTGCAAAAGATTTAGTAGAATTATATGCTAAAAGACAGCATGTTAAAGGCTTTGAATTTTCAAAAGATACCCCATGGCAAAAACAGTTTGAAGACGGATTTCCATACCAAGAAACAGATGACCAATTAAGATGTATAGAAGAAGTAAAAAAAGACATGGAAAAACCTGTTCCAATGGATAGGCTCTTGTGTGGTGATGTTGGATATGGAAAGACAGAAGTTGCAATAAGAGCAGCATTTAAAGCAGTTATGGATCAAAAGCAAGTTGCCTATTTAGTGCCAACTACTGTACTAGCTAACCAACAATATGAAGAATTTAAATCTAGGATGGAAGAATTTCCTATAAGAGTAGACTTATTAAATAGATTTAGAACAAAAAAAGAGCAAGAACAGGTAATAAAGAAGTTAAAATTAGGAGAATTAGATGTAGTTATTGGGACACATAGATTACTTAGCAAAGATGTTGAATTTAAAGACTTAGGACTTCTTATTATAGATGAGGAACAACGTTTTGGTGTTAAAGATAAGGAGAAAATAAAACAATTAAAAAATAGTGTAGATGTCTTAACTATGACAGCAACTCCAATACCTAGAACTCTTCATATGTCTATATTAGGTGTAAGAGATATGTCTGTAATATATGAGCCACCTCAAAATAGAAGACCTGTTCAAACATATGTGTTAGAATATGATGAGGAAATTGTAAGAGAAGCTATTTTGAAAGAGGTTGAAAGAGGAGGACAGGTATTTTACTTATTTAATAATGTAGAGCAAATAGCTAAAAAAGCAAATGATGTAGCAAAACTTGTACCAGAAGCAAAAATTTCTTATGCACATGGTAAAATGACAGGTAAAGAATTAGAAGAAATTATGGAAGCATTTATTTCAAAAGAAATAGATGTATTAGTTTGTACAACAATTTTAGAGTCTGGTATAGATATGCCAAATGCAAATACAATAATTGTAGAAAATGCTGAAAGACTTGGATTATCACAACTATATCAAATAAGAGGTAGAGTTGGAAGAAGTAATAAGCAGGCATATGCATATATTACATATAAACTCAACAAACTATTGTCAGAGGTTGCAGACAAAAGGCTAAAAGCAATAAAGGAATTTACTGAGTTTGGCTCTGGTTTTAAAATAGCAATGAGAGACCTAGAAATAAGAGGAGCAGGAAGTATGCTAGGAGAAGTTCAGCATGGACATATGGAGCAAGTAGGATATGATACATATTGTAAACTATTAGATGAAGTTATGAAAGAAACACAGGGAATACAAGTACAAGAAGAAAAAGATATACAAATAGACTTAAATATTTCAAGTTACATACCAGATGATTTTATTAAAGATAGTAGCCAAAAAATAGAAATATATCAAAATATTGCATTATGTAGGACAGAAGAAGATATACAAAATGTTATAGATGAGATTATAGATAGGTATGGAAAAATGCCAGATGAATTGGAAAACTTAATAGAAATTGTAAGGATAAAAGAACTTGCAAGAAAGTCTTCTATTACAAAAATTGCACAACGAATGGAAAACATAGTATTCTATTTTGAAGATAATAATTATCCAGAAAACATGATAAATATCTTAATTCAAAGATATGGAATTAGAATTAAATTTTCTACAGGTATTGAACCATATATAACTTTGAAAAATGCAAAAAATGTAGTAGATGATGTAAAAGAATTTTTAAGAGCAGTATATGAGTGCAAAAAAGAAGAAACTGACAATATAAATAAGTAAACAGATGTAAACGGGTAAATTGTAAAACTGAAAT
>OLYB01001780.1_pt1 | contig 16418 bp, 15 predicted proteins | sample 1674481 | NCBI WGS metagenome assembly OLYB01 (sample SAMEA103958167, study PRJEB25191) | human gut metagenome
TTCTTTTGATACTAAAATATCTAATTGTAGTTCATTTGTTATCTGTATTATTTTTGGTTTTATTTTTTTCCAAGTATCTTTAAGATTTTGATAAGCTAATTTTTCTTCAACCTCATCTATTTCAATCCACTCTGTTTGCTCTTTATCATTTTCAGCAATTGTCTTATCGGTTAACCCTATATCTATTCCTATAAAAAAGTGATTTTCAACATCTTCTCCTGCTGATCCTTTATATCTTATTATGCTCACTTCATCTCCAAGTATCTCAACTTCATGTCCAGTTTCCTCTATTGTTTCTCTTTTTGCACAATCTCTTATTGTTTCCATTTCTTTTAAATGGCCTTTTGGAAAAGAATAATCTCCCTTTCTTAATACTAATGCTATTTTCTTCTTTTTCATATTTACTAAAATGCAACCTGCTTTTTTTACAATATTCATAACTTTTCTCCTCTTATTTAATTTTTATAGAGTTGAGTCTTTACGTCTTTACCTCTCTCTTGCTCATCTCTATCTTTTTAATTTATATAGTCTATAGTTTGCATTTTAAGTTACATTCATGATTTATCTCTATATAAGCAATATCTGCAAAACCAAAGTGATTTTCACTTATATTATTATTTTTTGTAAACTTTATCACAATTTTCTCTTTTAACTCTTTTGTGCAAGAATTTGTTGGAAATATTCCTTCTTCTAAAATCCTTTTTGCTTCAATTTGGTTCAAATATTCTCTTTGTCCGTTTTTTAGATTTAGAAGTGTTGAGCCAAAAATTTCTTCTCTCATATTAATGTTGTACTCAATCATTCTATTTTCCTCGTTAGCTAAAAATTATATCACACTCATTGATAAAAATAAATATACTTACACAATTTTTATACGCTGTAATAATTTTTTTATATTAACTTTAATATAATTTTTTAATGTCTGTTTTTAGCTTAAATCTAATGGTTTTATCTCTATGTATATAAATTTTATCAATTATCATTTGTAATATAATTTTGTTTGGTTCTTTTGCGTTTATAATCTCATCAAAATACTCTAATGAAGTTTTTAATTTTTTAATATTATCTTCTAAATTTTCCTTTTCATCATTTTGAATAATTTCTTGCAAATAAGCTATTTTTTTCATTTTTTCTTTTCTCCTTCATATTATTTGTTTTATTATATTATATTAATATTGTCGAAAATTGTTGAATTTTTTCTTTTATTTCAAAAAAAAGTTTGTAGGTTTTTATCCTACAAACTTTTTTATCCTTCAAGATATCTACCCATAAACATACCACCAAATTCAGCCAGCGATTTTTCAACATCAGTAATAGTATCACTTAAAACAATCACTGACCCCGAAATATCTCCCATTACATTAATGGGTTTAATAATCGCAGCTTTACTTATGGGAAAATTTTCTAAAAATTCAAAATTTTCAGCTTTATCAATCACTTGTGTTTGCCGCTTACTCATTTTTTCTTCCAATCTCATAGAAATTCTTTTATTACTCAAATCTGTTTTAAAGTTGCCCGCATAAGCAATCACTTTTTCATTATCAGTAATAATAATATCCCTTTTATTTGATGCATATACACTTTCAACAAATTCTTCAACGAAATCATTCACGTTTTGGACTGGAGAATATTTTTTTAAAATAATACGATCAGTTCCATCAGTATATATTTCTAAAGATTCACCTTCTTTAATACGCATCGTTCTTCTTAACTCTTTAGGAAGGACAATTCTCCCTAAATCGTCAATTCTTCTTACTACTCCAGTTGCTTTCAAAATAAAACCTCCATAATAACTAATTATCTAATATTATTATGGAGGAAAATTTAGTCTTTATACACAGATATATCCTTTAAATTTTCTAAAAATTTAGTTAATCCATATATATAACTTTTAGAACTATCTTTTGGATTTAATTTGACTATAATTTTTCTACTTCGATAATCAAATTTATATTTTAAATGAAGTTTAACAGAAAGTTCAAAAATTTTTTGAGCGTTAATATGTGATGATGCGGTTTCATCAAACCAAAACATTACTTCCTCGTCTGTTTCTTTAAAATTTTCTACACCACTTGATTTTAACAAATATTCTAGATATTTTTCTTCCATATATAAAAGAATATCCTCGCTTAACTTACCATAGCGATCTGTATACTCTTTTATTAAAGCATTGATTTGATCACGGGATTTAATTTTGCTAATTGATTGATGTATATCTATCCGAATTGCATCGTCTCCCACATAATTTTCTTCTACATGTCTAGAAATAGAAACTTGATATTTTCTAATATGTGGTTCTTCTTTTAAAAGACCTTTTTCTTCATGAATTGCCTCATTTAAAAGTTTCATATAAAGATCCATTCCGATTGCATCAATATATCCCGATTGCTCACTACCTAATATATCTCCAGAACCTCTAATGGCAAGATCACGCATTGCAATTTTGTATCCACTACCAAGTTCTGTAAATTCCTTGATTGCCTCTAATCGTTTAGTAGCATTTTGCGTAATCACTTTACTTTTATCATACATCAAATAAGCATAAGAAATTCGATCACTTCTTCCAACTCTACCTCTAATTTGATACAATTGTGAAAGACCTAACGTATCCGCCCTTTCAATAATTAATGTATTTGCATTCGGAATATCAATTCCTGTTTCGATAATTGTTGTACAAATTAAAACATCATACTCTTTATCTAAAAAATGTACCAATTCATCTTCAATTTCATCTTTGTCCATTCTGCCATGAATTAATCCAATTTTAGCTTTTGGCACAAGTTTATGTACTTTAGATCGGATATGATCCAATTCAGATATACGATTTAATAAATAAAAAACTTGACCACATCTTCCCATTTCTCGATGAATGGCTTCCCGAATAACAGAGTCATTGCTTTCTAAAACATAAGTTTGAATAGGTAAACGATTATTAGGAGCCGTTTCAATTAGTGACAAGTCTCTCAAACCTGATAGTGCCATTTGCAAAGTTCTAGGAATAGGGGTTGCGGTAAGAGTCAACACGTCCACCATTGATTTAATTGATTTGATTTTTTCTTTGTGTTCTACTCCAAAACGTTGCTCCTCATCAATAATTAAAAGTCCCAAATCTTTAAAAACAATATCGTTTGATAAAATACGATGCGTGCCAATAACAATATCAACATACCCTTTCTTTAAACCTTCAATAATATTTTTTTGTAAAGATACAGGTACAAAACGGTTTAATAATTCGACTCTTACACCATATTTTTCAAAACGTTCTTTGAATGTTAAATAATGTTGTCTTGTTAAAACGGTTGTAGGTGCAAGATAGGCTACTTGTTTGCCATTATCCACAGCTTTAAATGCTGCTCTCATAGCCACTTCAGTTTTTCCAAATCCTACATCACCACATATCAATCTATCTAAAGGATGGCTTGACTCCATATCTTTTTTCACCTCTTCAATTGTTTTTTTTTGATCAGGTGTTTCTTTGTACATAAAGTCATTTTCAAATTCAATTTGTTCTAAAGAGTCGCTTTTATAAACAAAACCAACGCGAGATTCTCTTTCTGCTTGTACTTTAATCAATTTTTTAGCAATGTCTTTTGTTTTCTCTTTGATACGTTCTTTTTTCTTTTGCCATTCTTTAGAATTTAAACTATTTAATTTGGGTAGCTTATCTTTAGAACCAATATATTTTTCTAAAACATAAATATTTTCAACAGGTATATATAAAGTCGATGCATCAGCATATTCAACACATAAATAATCATTTAAAGTATTCCTTAATTCTCTTGTTCTTATTCCTAAATATTTACCAATACCATAATCCTGATGCACTACATAATCACCAGGATTCAATTCCTCTTTATTGTAAATCTTCACTGATTCTTTTAAAAATTTTTGATATTTAGAACTTTTAATAATTTTACCAGGCGCAAACTCATTAGGAGTAATGATTTCAAACTGACCATTTAAATCCTCAAAACCATATGCATTTTCAATAACCGCTAAAAAGATACCACTTTGATGCATTTGTTCAACTGTATCGATTAAATGATAATTTATATTGTTAGCTTTAAAAGTTTCTTGTAAAAACATTAATTTTTTCTCATCAGTATGAGTAACCAAATAACATTTATTTGCATTTGCTTTTAAATCTTCAAGCATAGATTTAATATTATTGTTATATTCAAAGCAATTTAAAGTTTCAAGCGGATAGTGATAATCTAGTTTAACATCATGCAACGCATTTCTAAATAAACTTGTAAAAATATTCAATTTACTATCGTACAATACTTCTTTTAATTCTACAAAAAAATGTTGTTCTACTTTTGCTTTAGTTTGAATAAGATACTCAGAAATTTCCATCATCATAGCCTTTTCATGTTCAATACAACTTTGATAGTCTTCATAAAAGCATATAGGTTTTTCAATTAAACGAATTAGGGGCTGATAGCAATTTGTAATATAAGGCATATACATATATAACTGTTCTAAATTTTGATAATTTTCAATATTTTCTAACGCTATATGAATTCTATCTGACAATTGATTTTCTTTCAAAATTCTTTTTTTGATATCTTCTATTTGACTTTTTTCATAGTATATTTCATATAAAGGAAAAATTTCAATTTCATGTATTTTTTCAGTAGACATTTGTGTTTCTACATCAATTTTTTTAATAGTCTCTATTTCATCATCAAAAAAATTAATTCGAATGGGTTGATTTTCATTAATAGGAAAAACATCAATTAAACTCCCCCTAACACTAAAAGTTCCACTTGTTGAAGTAATTGATACTTTTTTATATCCTCTGATAATTAAATTTTCAATCAAATCTTCCCTTTTAACACTATCATTTGTACGATAACGCAAAATGGCTTCCTTCAGTTTACTTTTAGGCATCAATTGTCTTGTTAAACCTTCAGTATTTGTAACAATTACTTGAGGAATTTCATTTACAATGTGATATATCGTAAGCATTCTAGCTAGTCTAAATGCTTCACTTGTTGCAACTAGCTCACTAGAAATAAATTCTTCAACAGGAAAAAAACTGACTTTGTCAGTTCCTAACATATCTAATAATATTTCATAAGCTCTAGAGGCTTCATAAATTGATGGTGTAATATATATAATAGTAGTTGCTTTTTTGTCAAAATAGTAGGAAGCAAATAACTTTGATACATTTTGAGCACATTCGGAAAGATAAATATTTTTAGTGTCCTGTTCTTCCATGGCAACTATTTGTTGTAAAACTTGTGTATATTTAGATTTTAAATTCAGTAAATCAAAATATTTCATTCTTTACTCCATTATAATGATTCATAATATACTCAACTCCATTATTTAATAAATTATCTATAATATTCGGCATATTTGACATTATACCGATAATACTGTCCATTTCTTTTTTTGAAAATTTGGATAAAACATAAGAAATGGTATCTACCTCTTTTTCTTTTTTTATTCCAATGCGAAGTCTTGCAAATTCGCTACTACCAACACATTGAATAATCGATTTCATCCCGTTATGTCCACCAGCCGAGCCACTTTTTCTAATCCTAATCGTACCCATTTGCAAATCTAAATCATCATAAATAACAAATAAATCATCCATACCTTTTTTATAATAATCTAAAATGAGTTTAACCGCAATCCCCGAATGATTCATATAAGTTGTAGGTTTAACTAATAAATGTTTTTCATTTTGATATATATATTCACAAATATAGGCTTGGAATTTTTTTTCTAATCTAAACTCTAATTGGTTGGCTTTTGCTATACTATCTAATGCTAAAAATCCTGCATTATGATGCGTATTTTCGTATTCTTTCCCCACATTACCTAAACCTACAATAATCATTATTTCACCTTCTTATTCTAAATTTAAAATAGTTTTATAAGCAAATATCGTATTTTCAAGTAAAGAAACAATTGTTAAAGGCCCCACTCCACCAGGAACAGGTGTAATATAGGAACATTTATCTTTTACCATTTCAAAATCAACATCACCATATAATTTATCCTCAACTCGATTTGTACCAACATCAACTACAATAGCCCCATCTTTTACCATATCCTCTTTAATAAAACACTTTTTGCCAATAGCGACTACAAGAAGATCGGCTTTTTTGGTAAATTCAGCTAAATTTTTCGTTCTTGAATGACAAATAGTTACAGTTGCATTTTTTTCCAAAAGCATCATTGCCATTGGTTTACCAACAATATTGCTTCGACCCACTACTACTGCATTTTTACCTGTTAAATCAATTTGATATTCTTCAAGGAGTTTAATAATTCCTTTAGGAGTTGCACTTTTAATGCATGGTAACCCACTAAATAACTTCCCTTTATTCATTATTCCAAAGCCATCAACATCTTTTTTTTCATCAATAGCATCAATAATTACTTGTTCATCAATATGCTTAGGAAGCGGAAGTTGAACAATGATACCATGGTAGGCCTCATTATTATTTAATTCATTTACTAATTTTACTAATTCTTCTTGAGTAATATTTTCTTCTACCTTTATCAAATTGGCAGCAATATTACAAAATGCCGCCGCTTTCATTTTATTTCTTACATAGATACAACTAGCAGGATTTTCACCAACTAAAACAATGGCAAGTCCTGGTTTAACAGACGTTTGCTTTATCAGTTTTGCTACTTCATCTTTGATTTCATTCTTTAACTTCTTACTATAGTTTTTTCCATCTAATATTATCATTTTATGCTTTCTCCTTTTTTGTATATATGCTTAAAACATTAGATTTATAACCTAATGCTTTTTTCTTATTAGTTTATCTTTAGATTTTTGATAATCTTGTAAAGCTTGGTGAATGATATCCATCGCTTGTTTTTTTCCTTCTAATTTAAAACCAGTCGTGCTTTTATGTTCCAAATTTTTATATACCATAAAAAAGTGTTCAATTTCACTAATCATATGTTTTGGAACATCATCTAATGTTTTATAATGATTCATATTCGGATCATTATAAGGAATGGCAATAATTTTATCATCATCATATTTACCATCAATCATCCTAATCACTCCAATAGGATAACATCTAACAAGGCTTACAGGTACTAAAGCCTCACTACATAAAACAAGTACATCAAGAGGATCTAAATCGTTAGCATAAGTAAGAGGAATAAAACCATAATTAGCTGGATAATGTGTAGAAGTATATAAAATACGATCAAGCATTATCAAACCAGTATCCTTATCTAACTCATATTTGTTTTTGCTTCCTTTGCTAATTTCAATTACAGCATAAAAATCATCTTCTCTAATTTTAGATTGATCAATATCGTGCCATATATTCATATTTTTCCCCTTTCTTTTATTAATCTAAACTATGATTATTTTTTAATTATAACTACATATATCCTTTATAAATGTTGGTTTCATTATACATTATTTTTATTTTTTTTGCAAAGATATTATATTTTTAAGAACTTTTTCATAAAATAATACTGGGTGATTATTATATGTCAGTTATTCCTCATAATCAAAAGGAAGTAGAATTGCTTGCAAGATTAATGCGAGCAGAAGCCGAAAGTGAAGGTTCACTCGGAATGTTGATGGTTGGAAATGTTGGTGTCAATCGTGTTCTTGCTAATTGCTTAGATTTTAAAGATATTACTTCCATTGAACAAATGGTTTTTCAACATCCCGGAGGGTTTGAATCAACACTTTATTCTTATTTTTATGAACCCGTAAGAGAATCTGATATGGCTCTTGCAAGAAGGGTTTTAAAAGGTGAAAAGTTTCATCCAGCAAGCCAAGCCTTATGGTTTTACAACGCGCAACAAGATGATTGTCGTGCTAGATGGTGGGGACAATGGAATTCAGGAAGATACAAATCACATTGTTTTTATGCACCAGTTGAAAGTGAAAATTGCTATGTATAAAATTTGAATTATATTATATAATGTAGTGTTAAAATAACTTTAAACGAAAGGAGCCATATGACAATTAATTATCAATTTCCTTATTATCCATACACACAATTCCCAGGCCAACCTGGATATAATCAACTTGGAGGAACGCCATATTCTAACCAATATCAATCCTCATTCAGACCTTTTGAAAATTCATATATTGAAAATATTTTAAGACTCAATTTAGGAAAGACTGCTACAATATATATGAATTTTGAAAACAGTCAATGGGGTTCAAAAATTTTTAAAGGTGAGTTAGTAGGAGCAGGTCGTGATCATATTTTATTAAAAGATAATCAAACAAATGTGACCTATCTTCTTCTTAGAATTTATCTTTGTTATGTTAGTTTTGATGAAGATATTGAATATGAATATCCTTTTGCTTAATTAATTTCTAATTATCTTTACTATTTTAATAAAATATGTTACAATTATTTTATCTTGGAGGTAAAATAATGTGTATATTTTGTAAGATTATCAATAAAGAAATCCCTTCTTATACTATTTATGAAAATGATTTTGTTACATGTTTTTTAGATATATCACAAGCGACCAAAGGACATACTTTAATTGTACCTAAAAAACATGTTCAAGACATTTTCAGTTTAGAAAAAAAAGAAGCAGAAGAAATTATGAAAGCAGCCGTTGTTGTTGCTAATGTATTAAAAGAAAAATTAGGGACTAAAGATATAAATCTTTTGAATAATTCAGGACAACTAGCAGGACAGACCGTAATGCATTTTCATTTACATGTCTTACCACGTTATGAAAATGATGAAATAGATTTTCATCAAGTTGATCATGAACCAAATTTTTTGGAATTGGATAAACTATATTCTATTCTAAAACCCTAAAAAGCAAAAAATAGATTCGTTTTTAGAATCTATTTTTTATTTTTTATCTTATTTCTTTTACTCCCATATATGGAATTAATACTTCTGGTATTTGAATTGAACCATCTTCTTGTTGATAATTTTCTAAAATTGCAATTACTGTTCTTCCTACAGCAAGCCCTGAACCATTCAATGTATGTACATATTCTGTTTTACTATCTTTAGTTCTTCGAAAACGAATGTTGGCTCTTCTAGCCTGAAAATCTTCAGCATTAGAAATGGAACCAATTTCTCTATAACAATTTTGACCAGGTAGCCAAACCTCAATATCAAAGGTTTTCGCCATTCCAAATCCCATATCACCTGTACAAAGTTCAACAACATGATAAGGAATATCTAGTTGTTTTAAAACTTCTTCTGAATTATTTAACATTTGTTCTAATTCATTATAAGAATCCTCAGGTCTTGTAAATTTTATTAATTCAACTTTGTTAAATTGATGTTGACGTAAAATGCCTCTAGTATCGCGACCAGCAGAACCAGCCTCAGCCCTAAAAGCCGTTGTATATGAACAATATTTTATTGGTAATTTGTCTCCATCAATAATTTCATCCCGATACATATTGATTGTAGGTACCTCAGCAGTTGGATTCAAGTACCAATCACCATCATCCCCTTGGCCTGCTGTTACTTTATACGCATCATCCTTAAATTTAGGAAACTGACCCGTTCCAAGCATACTAGCTCCATTCACTATATAAGGTGGCATAATTTCGGTATAACCATGTTGTTTAGAATGAAGATCCATCATAAAACTAATTAAAGCTCTTTCAAGACGAGCACCAAGTCCTTTATAAATAACAAAACGAGCGCCCGTAATTTTAGCTGCTCGATCAAAATCAAGGATTCCTAATTTTTCTGCAAGTTCAACATGATCTTTGGGCGTAAAATTAAATTTAGTTGGTTCTTTAAATTTCCTAATTTCCCTATTTTCAGTTTCGTCTTTTCCTACTTTTGTACTCAAACTTACTAAATTAGGAGTTCTAAGCATATAATATTTTATTTTTTCATCAAGACTATCTATATCTTTTTCTAATCTAGCAATATTTTCACCGGTTAAATTGACCTCATTTAAAAGTTCAGTTGTATCTTGTTTATTTCTTTTATACTCTCCTATAAGTTTACTTTTTCGATTCTTTTCATTTTTTAGATTTTCTACTTCACTTAAAAGATTTCTTTTTCTTTCATCAAGCATTTTAACTTCTCTTAAATATGAAAAATCTCCTCCTCTTGTGTTTAATCTTTGAATTACATTTTCAACATTTTCTCTAATTAATTTAATATCTAACATATTTTTCTCCTTTTTCATATAAAAAATCCCTGTTACAAAGGATTTTTTTCTTTGTAACAGGGACGAACCTATTATTTAGTCCGCGGTACCACCCTGATTAGAGCTTACTCTCGCCTTCAAAAGAAAATAACGGCTTCTTAACCGAAAGTATTTTCATACTTCTCCTCAAAGGTAGATTCATTAAATTTTTATCTTGATTTTTCACCAATCATCAAGTCTCTTTTTCATAAAATGATTTAATTACTAGTCCTTTTCAACGGATTTATCGTATTAATTATAATCACTTTTTTATAGTTTGTCAAGAAAAGCAAAAATTATTCTTCCTCTTGAGACAATTGTTCTTCATTTTCTATATCTTCTTCAATATTTTCTTCGTCTTCTTCTAAAAGTTTATTCAAATGCGATAATTTTTCTGTAATTTGTTCTGCTTCATCTATGATTTCTTCTTCTTGTTCTTCTTGATGAGGAACAATGGCAATAGTAGAAACCAAATGTCCTTCATTTAATTTAATAAGTTTTACACCTTGTGTATCTCTACCAATTAAAGAAATATCATTTAAATATGTTCTAATTACCATTCCTTTATCAGTAATAATAATTAAATCATCATCTTTAGTAGATGAGGCAAGGCTAACAGGTCTACCACTTTTTTCAGTGATATTCATATATTTTACACCTTTACCATTTCTTCCTTTAATTTTAAAATCACTCGTTGGTGTTCTTTTACCAAAACCATATTCTGTTACAACCGTTATTTCATCTTCATCGCCATTTACAACAACAAGACCAATTGCTTTTTCTCCAGGAGCTACTCTAATTCCTTTCACACCACTGGCGGCTCGATTAGTTGCGCGAACATTATCTTCATTAAAGCAAGCGGCTTTTCCATTAGAGGCACCAAAAATAATATCTTGATTTCCTGTAGTTCTTGCAACAGCAATCAATTCATCATCTTCATTTAAAATAAGTGCTCGAATACCAGTACTTCTAATATTCTTATACTGAATTAATTCTGTCTTTTTAATGATCCCATTTTTAGTACCAAAAATAATGTATCCTGGTTCTTCAAGTGATTTAACATTAATTACTGCAGCTAATTTTTCACCATCATCAAATTTTAACAAATTGACAATTGGCAATCCTTTAGAAATTCGACTAGCAGCTGGAATTTGGAAAGCTTTTAATAAATACACCTTACCAAAATTACTAAAGAACAATAAATTATCATGCGTAGATGTGTAAATAACCTTTTCAATAAAATCATCTTCTTGCATTTTACTTCCTGTAATACCTTTTCCACCACGACGTTGTGCTCTATACGTGTCTACTGTCATTCTTTTAATATATCCACGATTAGTAATTGTAACAATTACATCTTCTTCTGGTATTAAATCGGCATCTTCTACTTCTAAATCTTCACTTAAGTCAATTTCAGTTCTGCGATCATCACCATATTTTCTTTGGACTTCTTTTAATTCTGAAACAATAACATGCATTAATTTGCTATGATGAGAAAGAATATCTTCTAAATATTCAATAATTTCATTTAATTCTTTTTGTTCTTGTTCTAGTTTTTCAATTTCAAGACCCGTTAATCGTTGAAGTTTCATATCAAGAATAGCTTTTGCTTGAATTTCTGTTAACAAAAATTTTTCAATTAATTGTTTGATTGCCTCATCCGTATTTTTAGACGCTTTAATCGTTGCCACAACCTCATCAATATTAGCAAGTGCAATCAGTAATCCTTCAACAATATGACATCTTGATTTTGCTTTATCTAAATCATATTTTGTTCTTCTTGTTACAACCTCAATTTGATGCTTTACATAGCATTCTAAAATTTGTTTTAAATTTAATACTTTTGGTTGACCATGATCTAATGCAATCATATTCACACTATAGGTTGTTTGCATTTGTGTATGTTTATAAAGGTTATTTAGAATCACATTGACATTTGCATCTCGTCTTAACTCAATGACAATTCTCATTCCCTTACGATTAGATTCATCTCTTAAATCAGTAATCCCATCTATAATTTTATCTTTAGCAAGCTCAGCAATTCTTTCAATCAGTCTTGTTTTGTTCACTTGATAAGGTATTTCAGTAATAATCAATTCTTTTTTACCATTTTGCATTGTCGTAGTCGCTACTTTAGCCCTAACAGTAACCGTACCCATTCCTGTTTGATAAGCTTTTTTTACACTACTCAATCCCATAATGGTTGCGCCAGTTGGAAAGTCAGGTGCTAAAATATATTCCATTAACTGCTCAATCGTAATATCTGGATTTTCAATTAAAGCCAAAGTACCATTAATGACTTCTGTTAGGTTATGCGTTGGAATACTAGTTGCCATTCCTACTGCAATTCCCGATGCCCCATTTACAAGAAGACTAGGAAATCTTGCGGGCAAAATAAGTGGTTCTCTTTCTGAACCATCATAGTTATCCCCAAAATCAACAGTATTTTTATTTAAATCACGCAACATTTCTCCTGCTAATTTGCTCATTCTAGCTTCAGTATAACGCATTGCTGCCGCTCCATCACCATCAATAGAACCGAAATTACCATGTCCATCAACAAGCGGATAACGATAACTAAAGTCTTGTGCCATTCTAACCATTGCCTCATATACAGCAGTATCACCATGAGGATGGTATTTACCAATAACATCACCAACAATACGCGCAGATTTTTTATGTGGTCTATCACTGTATACTCCTAGTTCATTCATTGCATAAAGAATTCTTCGATGAACTGGTTTTAACCCATCTCTTACATCTGGTAAAGCACGTGATACAATGACACTCATAGCATAACTTAAAAAAGAATTTTGCATCTCATTTGAAAGATTAATTGGTTGAATTTTATCATAATCTCCATTTTCATCTAATAAACTCTGATCAATTTTAGTCAGTTCTGGATCTATATCAGGATTATTTTCTGAATTGTCTTCCTCATTTTCTGTTGTTAAATCTAGATTTTCATCTAATTTTTCTATATTTTTGTTATCATTTTCTGACATATTCCACCTCCTAAACGTCTAAGTTTTGTACAAATACAGCATTTTCTTCTATAAATTTTCTTCTTGGTTCAACCTCTTCTCCCATTAACATAGAAAAAACCTCATCTGCTTTTTCACCATCATTCAGTGTAACTTGTAATAAAATGCGTTTTTTAGGATCCATAGTGGTTTCCCATAATTGTTCAGCATTCATTTCACCTAATCCTTTGTATCTTTGAATATCTCTTTTGCCTGAAATTTCACTTAATTTAAAATTTAATTCTTCATCACTATAAGCATAATCAATCTTTTTTCCTTGTTGAATTTTATATAGTGGTGGTTGAGCAATATACACATACCCTTTTTCAATAATAGGTCTCATAAAACGATAAAAAAATGTAAGTAGAAGCGTTCTAATATGTGCGCCATCTACGTCAGCATCGGTCATAATAACAATTTTATGATACCTTGCATTTTCAATTTGAAATTCATTACCAATTCCTGTTCCAATAGCTTGAATCATTGATAATATTTCTTTATTACTTAATGCTCTTGACATTGCGGCCTTTTCAACATTCAACACTTTTCCTCTAAGAGGAAGAATTGCTTGATAATAACTTTCACGTCCCATTTTAGCAGATCCACCCGCAGAATCTCCTTCGACTATGTACATTTCCGCAAGTTGTGGATCTTTGGTTCTGCAGTCTGAAAGTTTTGACGCAAATCCTAACGAATCTAAAGGACTTTTTCGTCTTGTTGCTTCTCTTGCCTTTTTAGCTGCTAAACGTGCTCTAAGAGCAAGTAATGATTTTTCAATAATCATTTTTGCATTAGCAGGATTTTCTAACAAATATGCCTCAAATTTATCACTCATAGCTTGAGAAACAATTCTTCTTACCTCAGTATTCCCAAGTTTAGTTTTCGTTTGTCCTTCAAATTGTGGATCACTAATTTTACAAGAGACAATAGCTGTTAATCCTTCGCGAACATCATCACCAGATAAACTTTCATCTTTTTTAAAAATATTAGAATTTTTACCATAATTATTAAGAATTCTTGTTAAACTATTTCTAAATCCTTCTTCATGAGTTCCCCCCTCATTATTAGTAATGTTATTAGTAAAAGATTTTATATTGCAACTATAATCTTCTGTATACTGAAAAGCTATTTCAATAAGAGTATCTTCAATAGTCTCTTCAACTACAATAATGTCTGAATGAAGAGGTTTTTTACCTTTATTTAAAAAACTAACATACTCTTTTAAACCACCTTCATAATGATAATCACCAGATTTTATATTATTTGGATTACGCACATCTTTGATTGTTAGACGTAATCCTTTATTTAAAAAGGCTAATTCTTGAATACGTTGTCTTAATGTTTCATAATCAAATGTAATTGATTCTTTAAAAATTTCTTTATCTGGGACAAATTTGACCGTTGTTCCTGTTTCTTGAGTCGTACCGATAATCTCAAGTTGAGTCTTAGGATGTCCCTTTTCGAACCTTTGACGATAAATATGTCCATTTCGATGCACATAAACTTCTAGCCATTGACTTAACGCATTAACAACAGATGCGCCTACACCATGAAGTCCACCTGATACTTTATAACTATTATTATCAAATTTACCTCCTGCATGAAGAACTGTAAAAATTGTCTCTGTAGCACTTACTTTAGTTTTGGGATGAATATCTGTTGGCATACCACGCCCGTTATCCACAACAGTTAGTATGTTATCCCCAAAATTATCCACACTTATTTCAACATCTATTTGATTACAAAATCCAGCTAAGGCTTCATCTACTGAATTATCTACAATCTCCCATACTAAATGATGCAATCCTCTTGGACCAGTAGATCCTATGTACATTCCTGGTCTTTTTCTAACAGCTTCTAATCCTTCTAAGACTTGGATACTACCAGAATCATACTTTTTTTCTGCTTCAATTGTGGCTAAATCCTTTTCATCCATTTATTTCATCTCCCTTTCTAAGGTAATAATTTTTGCTTTTTTCTTTATAGAATCATCTAATTCTGAAAGAGTTGAACTAGATACTAATGTTTGAACATTTTCATTTAAAAGTTTAAATATACTATTTTGCCTATGTTTATCTAAATCACTTAATACATCATCTAATAACAATACTGGATATTCTCCTTTTTCTTCTTTCAGAATTTCAACAAAAGCCAATTTTGTACTAACTAAAGAACTTCTTTGCTGTCCTTGAGAACCATATAAAGTTATGTTTTTATTATTTATAATAAAAACATAATCATCCTTATGAGGGCCATAACTAGTTGATCCTCTTTTCAAATCTTCTTCTAAACAAGAATTTAATCTTTCTAAAAATTTCTCACTAGATACAGATGGTGCATATTTTATTTCTAATATTTCTTTATTTTCAGAAATTTGCAAATGATATTGTTTTATTTTTTTATTTACTTTTTGAATAAAATTATCCCGTTCAAAAATAATATTTTTTGCGCAATCAACAATTTGTAAATCAATAATCTTTAACAAGTTCATCAGCTTATCATTATTTTCAAATATCAGCCTTTTTAACAAAGCATTTCTCTCGTTTAAAAGTTTCTTATAAGAATTACACTCATCCGTATAAAACTTCGAAATTTGACAAATTATAGGCTCTATTATTTTTCTTCTTTCTCTTATCGTTCCCAATAAATTAAGCATATCAGAATTCGTAAAAGAAACAACCAAAATTTCACCCAAATATTCACTAATCTTAGAATACTTATAGCCATCCTTTGAAACTTGTTTGCCTTTAACTTGTCTAATTATTTTACAAAAGCAAGTGGATTTATCTTTAATAATCTCACCAATTACGGACATTTCGTTTTGTTGTTCTTTAACCAATTGAGACTCATCACTAGTCCTAAAACTTTTAGTAAGTGCCAAATAATTTATAGCCTCTAATATCGAAGTCTTCCCTGTAGCATTTCGACCAAGTAAAATATTTATTTTATTAGAAAAAACAATTTCAAAACTAGAAAAGCATCTAAAATTATACATTTTCAGTTTTTGAACAATCATTTTCTGCCTCAATTATAAATTTTTCATGATTTATTTCGATTAAATCCCCAGGAAACAGCTTTTTACCACGTTGTTTTTCAATAAAATGGTTAATTTTAATAGTAGAATTTGATAAAAAATCTTTTACCTCTCCTCCTAACGAAACCATTCCTACAAACTTCAAAAATTGCCCTAATTTAATATAATCAGTTTTAATTTTTATAATCTTCATATGGCACCTCTTTTTTACTATTTTTATTATAGCA
>OLYB01001789.1_pt1 | contig 16359 bp, 12 predicted proteins | sample 1674481 | NCBI WGS metagenome assembly OLYB01 (sample SAMEA103958167, study PRJEB25191) | human gut metagenome
GTGCATAGTAATATGTACATAGCTTATATCTATATCGGTTAAAGTTCTGAAAAGAATAAAACCGAGAAAATTTATAATATTTAATTTGACATTGAGTAAAACGTATGTTATAATTATTATAATAATTATATATTGGAGTTGATTCTAATGTCTTGGACAGAAAATGAAAAAGAATTATTTATTAAACTATATCCGTATTATACGACACGTTATTTATTACAGCATTATTTCCCAAATAAAAAACGTCATAATTTAGCAAATATGGCACATAGATTGGGTGTTAAGAAGCAATATAAAGCGCGTAGATATGATAAAGATATTATGTTATTACAATTAAAAGAATTAGCTGATAAACTTGGACGCACTCCGTTATACGATGAATTATTAGAAAATGGTTTGCCAAGTTTTCAATCTTATTATCGTTATTTTGGAAGTTATAAAGACGCTTGTGTACAGGCTGGGCTACAACCTATAGAATGTTTATTTGGAAAAAGTAAACATTGTATGGTAGCCGATGATATAGTGTGTCTTTCTGAAAAAGAATATATTATTACAAAATTCCTTTTAGACCATAATATTGAATTTGAAAAAGAAAAAAGATATGCAGATATTATTAATGATAATAGGTGTGGACAAAAACGATGCGATTGGTATATTAATGGAGATATTATTGAATATTTTGGTATGCCAGAAAAACAATATTATATGCAGCGTATTCAAGAAAAACGACAAATTTGTAATGATAATAATGTTACATTAATTGAAATATATGAAAACGATATAAATAATTTAGAAGAAATTTTCAGTAAATATTATAAAAATTCGTAACGACTACAGGTAATATATAGTAATATATATTATGAAGATATACTCCTATTAATAGGATGAATATATAGTCTGAACTCATGTATAATTTAAATTAAAGCATGAGATATAGGTAGAAATGCCTATACGCCATTATATAATGGTTATAAAAGTAACAAATTGACTTACCAAAGAAATACATTAATGGCAATTCTGGACAACTGGGAACAGGTAGCAGACGCGCAAGAAGTAGCAGCAAATAGTGCTGGCACTTCTGAGCAAAAATATGATATTTATTTAAATAGTATGCAAGCGCATATTAATGAATTAAAAACAACGTGGTCAGAATTTTTAATGAATTTAGCAGATGGTGGCACAATTAATGGTGCTATTGATATGTTAAATGGATTAGTTTCAGTTTTAGATTTATTAATTAATAAAACACCAATTGGTACTATGTTACTAACAGCATTAGCTGCTGTATTGGTTAGACTTGCAGCTATTTCAATTATGAAATTAGGCACACAGATTGCTTCAATTGCGGCTTCTATTGCAGAGATGGGCGGTGCTACATCTGGTATCGGTGGCATGTTTAATGTATTAAAAGGATTCTTAACAGGTGCTGGCAGTGCTGCCGCTGCGGCTGGTACAGAGGTTGCCGCTGCTGGTGCAGCGTCTGCTGCTGCTGGTACAGAAGCTGCTGCTGGTGCGGTTGGATTTGGTGCATTAGCATCTTCTTTAGCATCTCTATTAATTCCAATTGCAGCAATTGGTGCAGCAATTTATATTTTACCAAAAGTATTTGATGCATTATATGAGAGCGAAGATGAAATGCGTCAAAATATTCAAGATACAGAAGATAATATCAAAGATATTGAAAGTACCATTGATGGTTATAATGATACACTTGAGTCTAATAAGGCTCGTATTGACGAAATAAATCAATTAAAAGGCACTTCTAAATGGAGTAGTGACTTAGAAGATGAAAGTGATAGTCTTGAAAGACAAAATGAGTTGCTTGAGCGCAAAATTGATTTGGAAGAACGCCAAGCTCAAATTGAAAAAGAAAAATTAGCCAAAGAGAATAAAAAATTATTTGATAAAGAATATAAAGAAAGTAAAAATACTCCAATAGCAGAAGAATCAAAACAAACAAAAACCGATTATGATACTGGAAACGAAGTTACTGATTATTATACTGTAACACAAAATAATAGTAAAGACCTTAGTGGTGTTGAAAGAGCTAAACAACTTGTTGCTAACCAAGAAATATATTTAAAAGCATATAAAGATAATATGGAAGAATTTTCTAAGACTGGTAATGAAGCAGCAAAAGAACAAGCCGAAGCATTTGAAACATCTGCAAATGATAACGAAGAAGAAATTGAATCTATGATTCAAGACTTAGAAGAATTTAAAGATACACTTGATGACCCAGCAGATTTAAAGATGATAGATGATATGATTGCTGCTCTTGAAACTGCGGGTACGACTACTGGACAAACTGTTGGAGAAATTCTTAATGGTGTTGGCAGCGCAGAAGATAGTGTAGAAGAAATAGCTTCAAATCTTTCTACTCAATTTAAAGCAATTTCTGGAATGGAAATTAAGCCTAAAGATGCTGATAGCATGGATGAATGGTTAGCATCACTTTCAAATACTGATTTAACCAAAGTACAAGATGTATTATTAAATTGTGGAGATTATGCGGATGAATTATCTGTAATTCTTTCTAATATGTCTGGTGCTGACGCTGCATCATATTTAGTTGATGTTTATAATGATTTTTATGGTATACTACAAGATTGTACAGAAGCGTATGATGAATTTAATACTGCTGTAAATAAAAATTATGACGAAGAAGTTACTAAATATGGTGAGATGCTTGATTACGCACTTAAATCATCAGACCCAAGTAAGGGTGTTAAAAACTGGGAAGCGTATAAAGCATCGCTTAAAGGTGTTGGTTTGACAAGCGAAGCTACTCGTCAAGATATTCTAAATCTACAAAAATCACTGAAAGATTATGTAGGATTTGATGCTGATGGTAGTATGTATGTTGATACAGACAAGTTTAGAGATAAGATTTTTGAACTTATAGATGCAGACCAAAAACTTGGTGATGCAAGTAAGAAACTTGGTACTGTTAATACAGAAACTGGCGAAATTTCTATCAAGAATTATAAAGCACTTGCAAGTGCTATGGGTATTCCAGAACAGGCGTTCCATGCACTATTGGAAAGCGCAAAAGCAATGTATGATATTAGCGAAGAAACACAATTCACTGCATTGCAGAACGCTCTATCTGACGTAACAACTAAAGCACAAGCAGCTAAACAGAGTTTAAATGATATGCTGCATGGTCTCGTAGATAAATCATCTATAGACGAAGCTGGCAATATTACTTATACACTTAAAACAAGTTTAGACAATGGTAGTAAGTCAGCAACAGAAGCTAGGGTTAATTTAACTAATGAAATTGCCAAACAGAAACAAGAATTAGAGAACGTTGCGCAACAAGCTGGTATTGACATTAAAATTGAACCAAAACTTGATTTTGAGAAACCAGAAAGTAATGATTCCGCTGCATTGTCAGAAGCTTCTTCTGTTATTCAAAATACCAGTAACCAAATGCAACAATTGATTGATGATAATTTCAATTTTGATACTGAGAAAATCAAAAATATTGCATCAGAAATTAATAAGAGTCTTGGTGAGGGCAGTGTTACAATTGATGGAGATAATATCAAATTCGACAATACAAAGGCTGCTACGGCTTTTACCGAATCTTTACAGAAAACTTTTTCCAATTTGAATGTTGCATCTATTATTAATAATGCAATGGCTTCTGGATTAACATTTACCACTGGTAGCAATACAGGTGCTGATGCTTTTAAAGGAATTACCGATTCTGCATTAAATAGTATTACAGACGGAATTAAAAAAGCAACATCTGGTAAAGAAATTCAGATGAAAGTCGCTATTGAGGATAATGCTTCTGAGGGTCTAGGTGTTATTGGTGATGCTGCTGATGATATGAAGAAAAGATTGCAGGATGCTGCAAATATTAGTCTTTCTGGTACATCCTCTAATATTCAAAACTGTGGTAATGTTGCATCAGATGCACAAAGTTCTGTTTCTAGGCTTGCGTCAGCACTAAATAGTTTACCAAAAGAAAAGACTGTAAAATTAACATATTCATATCACGAAAATGGCAAACCGCCAACATTATCTTTACCCGGCTTCTCTGCGAATGGTCGTGACATGCCAGCATACGCACAAGGCAAAGACCCACAAATGGGTACACCTATTCGTACTGTATCTAATGCCAATTCGCTTGTCGGTGAAGAAGGTAAAGAACGTGTTATTACTGCATCTGGTAAACAGTACGATGTTGGCGTTAATGGTGCAGAGCTTGTTCATCTTCATAAAGGTGATACAGTATTGCCAGCTAATGTTACTAAACTTCTTGATGAAGGTAAGCTCGAACAACACGCTCATAATACTACGCCATCAAGTGGTGGTAGTGTTGGTTCTTCTGGCACTTGGCATGGCGGTTCTGGTAAACATACTGTTCAAGGATTTACAAGTAAGTATGATGGTACATCATCTTCTAATAAATCTCATAAATCTTCTGGTGGTTCATCTGGCGGTTCGTCAGGTGGTTCATCTTCAAGCAAATCTTCTTCTGGTTCAGGTAAAAGTTCTTCTTCTGGTTCTAATGATGCAGCAGAAAATGAACTAAAAGCACTTGAACACCAACGTAAGATGGAGTATATTACTGAAAAGCAATATGCTCAAAAATATGAAGCAATCTGGAAGAAATATTACAAAGACAAGTCAGAGTATCGAGACAAAGACTGGGAAATGCAAGAAAAATTGCATGACCTACAAAAGACTTTCTTTGAGGATAGAATTTCTATGCTTGAAGAAGAAAATGATAAGCTGGAACGCAATGCTGGTACTGAACAACAGCAGATTGCTAATTATCAGCAAATGCAAAAGTTATATCATGACCGCGCTGAACAATATCGTAAACAAGGTTTTACAGACGATAGCCCAGAAATTAGAGAACTCTCTAAGAAATGGTGGGATATGTACGATAAAATCAATGATTTACGTACACAAATGTTTGATAATTATATTAATGATTTTGACCATACAATCGACCTAATAGATTCTCGTATGGACAGAATTGATGATTATGTTATTAGAGTTACAAAAGATTCTGCAATGACTTTTGATGAGCTGGAAAAAGATTTAGGAAATTATTTAGATAATAAAATTTCTCTATATAAACAAAAGGCTATGGCTATTAATGCTCAATTAGTAGCAGTTAATACAGAACTGAATCGTCTGTATAAAGAAGGTTACGAAAAGAATAAAGAAAATATTCAGAAGCTTGAAAAACAGGCAGAAGAATTAAAGAATAATATTCATGATGTTGCAGAAAATATTCGTAAGGAAAATCTGGACAATATTCAACGTGAACTTGATTATCAAGAACAGCTACGTTCTGCTGTAAAACAATATGCACAAGACCAAGTTGATAAGATTCAAGACCAGATTGATAAACTTGAAGAAGAAAATGATGCTCTTGATAAACAAAAAGAAAAGAAAAAGCTTCTTGAAGCTCTTGATAGTTCTAAACAAAAGAACAAGCGTGTTTATTACGCTGACAAGGGCTGGGTAAATTACATGCCCATAATTAACTATATCGGTTAAAATCTGGACACAGACAAGACCGAGGTAATGTATATCAATACAATACTGTAACGACTGCGATATAATATATAGTAATATATATTATTAAGTTAATTCTATTTATTAATAGTAATATACAGTCTGGGCTTACATATAATGTATATAAAATAAAGTGTAAGAGGTAGGCAGAAATGACCTATCTTTCTTTTATTAATAAAGAAAATAACAAATTGATGGGAAGCTGACCAACAAAAAATTGAAGAAGCGCAAAAGGCATATGACGATTTTGTTAAGCAAGAGAAAATTGATGCTCTACAAAAAGAAATTGACCATTGGAACGACTATATAAAAAAAGTCGAAGATAGTTCAGACATTTACGAACGTGAGATAAATGCTCAAGTAGCAAAGGCTAAATGGGGCGAAAATTGGCAAGAGCAAATCAATAAAGATATGATTGATAACCTTGACAAAACGGTATATCAGGCATGTGGTAAATTAGACGAACTTATCAAAAAGTATGATGAATTATATACAAAACAAACTGAATGGAATAATAAATTAAATTCAGACATTATCAAGGACTATAATCTTGATAATTCTAATATTAATGACCTTGTAATTGACCCAAATACTGGTCTTAAATATAACAAAAATACTGACTATCAAGCAGAAATCAACAAACTAAAGGAAGAAATTGCAAAGCAAGAAAAAGAAACTGGTACTCATGAGGTATGGCTTGATAAACAAATCGAAAATATGAACTCAATTAGAAATTATAAGAGCTATAGTACTGGTGCGAAATATGGTTATCAGGCTGTTGGTACTGGTGGTAAAACTTATACTATTAATTCTGATAAAGGTAAGAATTTTGTTACCAATGCTAAAGCTGGTGAAACTTTAAATGGTAGTGATGGTTCTACATGGGTTAAGAACTCTGATGGTTCTGTGACTATTACACGTGGCAACGATACTTTTAGTATGGGTGCTATTTCACAAGCAGCGAAGAATAACGCTACTTCTGGTGGCGGTAGTTCTTCTGGTGGCGGTAGCTCTAAGGGTAACAGTGGTTCTGGTAGTTCTTCTGGTGGAAAGACTGTAGCTGCTGTTAATGGTAAAGCTCCGTCTGGTCTGAGTGTTGGTGATAAGGTATCTACTAATGGCGGTACATTTAAAATTACTGGCGTTAATAAAGATGGTTCTTACACATCAACCAAAGTAGATAATAAAACTAAGAAACAATCTGGTTTTGCTACTGGCGGTGTTAATACAGATACAGATATGTTTGCACTTCATGGTGAGCGTCAGAAAGCAGAAGTTATCTTTAATGCAGAAGATGCTAAGAAGCTGTGGAACTGGATTCACAACATGGACGAGAACTGCAATATTGAAGATATTGGTTCTGCTGCTAAATCACTAATGTCTAAAATTACTACTGCCAATACAGACAATAGCACAGATATTCATATTGAACATCTTGAACTTCCGTCTGTTAAGGATAGAGATTCTTTTGTTAAACAGCTAAAAATGATTAGCTTGAATAGATAAAAAGGAGGGTGTAAACCCTCCTTTTATATTAAATTATGAAAGGAGGTTGTATAATGTGATATATCAACCAGTCAACGTATATCCAAATAATAACGTTGTTGACGCTTCTATTAATAACAACTTTAGTTGGTTGTTCAATGGTGATAATTTAGCATCATATAGAGTTGATGTGTATAAATTAAATGAAAGTACAACCTCTTATACTAATACTGTAACACCAAGTACAACTGTATATGGTGGAGATACAGTAACATTTACATTACCAGCAAATACTTTACAAAATGCACAAGATTATATTTGGAAACTTACAGAATTTGAAGCAAATCTAACTATGTTTGTTATCAATGGTAAGTTTGTAACTATTACAAGTGACACAGAATTTGTAATCTCAACACAGATGACTACAGTTCAAAAAGATATGTTTTTATATTATGATAATCAATACAAGAAGATTATTGAATACAAATCTACAGATGGTACTTGTAAAATTGAATCTGCATTTACGACTAAGCCAGAAGCTGGTAAAACATATAGTGTATATTCTCCGTTTATTACAACATTAAATGGCTTTTATTTTAAGGCAAGAAATACACCTGTTGTTAGTATTGATGATATTACGAGTGATTCTAAAGACGAAGCTGGTAATTTAAATCAAAGACAATATACATTTGTTGGACATTATTCACAAGCTCAGAATGTTTCTATTAAATATCATAATTGGAGTTTATATAATGCAAATACTAATGTATTAATAGAACAAACAAATGATATTTATAATTCAAATATTAAATACACATTTGACGGATTTGTGACAGGAATTAAATATAAAGTTGTGCTTAGTATTGAAACACAAGACGGAGTACAGGTTTCTGTTGATAAAGTATTTGATGTTTTATATAGTTCGCCAGAAGTTATTGATAGTCCGCTTGTTACACTTAATGCAGAACATAATGCTGCAAAATTATATTATAATATTGTTAAAGTATCTTATCCTACTATTAATGGAGAGTATGAATTTACCAATAATAATACACTACATATTAAATCTGGTGATTTAACATATGATAAAGTTAGTGGTAAAAATATTAATGTGAAAGATTATACAATCTTGGCACAATTTTATGTAGAAGCAGGAAAGACTGGCAACGTTATTGGTCTGTCCAATAATGCTAAAAGTTATAACGGTGTAGCATTAAATGTATTATATGAAAATTCAGACCCTATTGGACGTTGGTATGTACGCCGTATGTCCACAGTAGACTCTGTTGATGATATTAAAATACGTGGTATAAAAAACAATGTACTTCCTATGCTTCAACCAACTAATGCTGTAGAAGATGATACAGAATATCTTTGGTTTTCAAGTAAAAATTGGGATTTTTCACAATATTATATTATGGGTGATGATACTGCTAATTCTAAAGTTGTTAAAGTTGTTATTACACCTACAGATATTTATTATAAAGATGAAACTGGTGTGGTTGTTCATAAAACAAATCGAAATACAAATGAGACATATACTAAGCTGGTATTGTCTGCACAAACATATTTTGATTATGTTACTTTATTGCGTAGAAGAATGTCGCAATCTGAAATTGACGATTATCTAAATAAAGATTTTAGTTTTGAGCCAAATTTTGATACTTATGCAGATACAATTATTAATGCTAAATTTGACAACAATTCTTTGGTTTCATCTAACCTTAAAACTGATACTGGTCAGTTGTTAGGCTATACTATTTATCGTAGGGCTACTTTTGAAGATAGACTACATAATATTGGATTTGTAACATTAGACAATGAATATATTGAAGATTTTATGATTGCAAACAATCAGGAATATACTTGGTCTATAGTTCCTGTATTTGAAAAACGTCTTGGTATTGCTATTGATACAAACCATTTATATGTACGTTTTGATGAATGGTGTGTAAACCCAATGAGATTAACAAAAGATACTACAAATACATATAGTTCTGATGTAACATGGAAATTCGGATTAAATCTTGAAGCACAAGATTTAACACAAAATATTCTTAAAACTAAGTTTGAAGGATTGTCACGTTATCCTAAATTCTCAGTGCAAAAACGTAACTATATTTCTGGTGGTTTAACAACATATTTAACTACTATGCAAGAAAATAAAGTATACAACAATAAAGTTATTGTAAATAATTTTGCAGAGTATTCGCCATATAGAAACAACAAATATATTTATAATGAACCAGCTTCAATGTTCGATGATTGGAACGCACTGATTGCAAGTGGTGTTGAAGTGCTAATCCGTGACCTAAAGGGTCATATGTGGCGTGCTCAGATTGATGCAAATAGTGGTAAAATTGATGATTATAGTCAAGTTTATCCAACTACAATTACATGGACATTTACAGAAGTTGGTACATTAGATGGAGTCTCTGTAATTAACCAAGGAAGTGACGAATAAAGATGGAGTTCTATAATGTATACAACACAAAGTATGCCGAGATTGCGTCAAGAGATGAAATTTATCCAATGTTTAAAGTAGATTTACTTGACCATTACGAGAATACTTTAAACGACATTACAGGATATTTATCTTCTGAAAATAGTGGTTCTATTTCAGTTAATTATCAACAAGGAGTTAGACGAACTTGTTCATTTACTCTTGTTGATACAGAAGGAGAATTTATTCCATCTGTTGATGCTTCAATTTGGTTAAATAGAAAATTTAAATTATATATTGGATTACAAGATATTTATACAGGAGATATTTATTGGTTCTCGCAAGGAGTATTTTGTGTTACAAATCCTTCAATTGACAGAGAAACAAATAGTATTACACTTGAAGGTGTTGATAAATATGGCTTCTTAGGTTCTGAAACAGGATATAATCAAATTACTGTTGCGCACGTAATCAAAGAAAATACTCCTATTCCAGAAGCAATTAGAGATACTTTAATGCTTGACCTTGGTAATGGTATGGTAATTGATGCTGTACCGCCTCTAATTGATGTATCTTTGCTTAACCAAACATTCCCTTATGAGATGGAAAAAGCACCAGCTTCATATCTTGCAGATGTATTTATTGAAATGGGTAACATTATGGGTTCTGATACCTATTATGACACTGATGGTCATATGCGTTTCGATAATGGTACTCTGGATATAAGTTATAGTTCTGCTGATTCTATATGGGACTTTCATGAAGATTCTTCTGAATATCTTGAACCAAAGCTAACATTGAATACTGTTGATATTATTAATAGTGTTACAATTGTTGGGAATAATAGTGATAATACTGTAACTTATACATATACTGCTGAAAATCATAATCCTATTTCTAAAGTATCTATTGAAAATATTGGACGTAAGGCGTATTATGAAGAATCTACGTCTGTATATAACAATGATAGAGCAAAGGATTATGCAGAGTATACACTCAACCAAAAGTCTATAATGCAAGAAACAATGGATTTTAGTTGTCCATTACTTCCGCATCTTGATGTAAACAGAGTAATTACAGTTACAGATGATTATTATAAATTTGATAAACAAAGATTTATTATTCAATCACTCACAATTCCATTAGACACATCTTCCAAGATGAATATTACTGCTTCTAATATCAGTAGTTTACCGTATTACGAGTTTAAAGAAGGTAGTATCAAAGACACTACAAGTGGCTCTGGTAATAGTTCAAGTGGTGGTAGTACAAATTCTGGTGGTGGTGGTAAGTAAGGAGATGAGCATATGACACCTAAAGATTTAGATGAACTTAATTCTGCTATAGGTATTATATCAGATAGAAATTTAAAAGACAAGCATAACATCCCCTATATCTATACAGTTGTAGTGGATAGTGTTGAATCTGACGGAAAGGTGAAAGTGCAGTTTCCGCAAGATGTAGGTTCGGGTAAAAAGTATATGAAGTTTCGCAATGTATCGGGGTACACTCCTGTGCATGGTCAAGGTGCTTATGTACTTACAACTGGCAGTGATAATATTACTGGCGGTTTTGTAATTGCTATTCAAGGGCAACCGTCTGCATTTATTGACAAAATTGCAGAACAGATAGTTGAACTTCAAAATAATTATACCACACTTGAAGCACGTGTCAAGGCTTTAGAGGGTAACGGATAATAAATAGTATTTAATTTTAATAAGTAGGGTGTATTAATAAGTACACCCTTTTATTTAATATCAAGACTCATTAAGAAAGGAATGATGAGAATGGCTGCTTTTACAAGCAACATTGATATTACCTCTGGCGGTACATATAACATGAACATCACGAACGGTGAACCAGCCAGTCAAGTCGCAACCGACCTAAACGGTAAGTTTGCGAACATTCAACAATATTTACAGAACGGACTGCCCGAAGTTTGGACGGGAGAATCATTGCCAGATAGTTTGCCTAACGGCAAGATAGTTTTCTATAATAGTATGATGTATTCTGGTAGTACAAGTGGTCAAGCAAGTAGTACTGTAGGATTTACATTTAAGGTTACATTTGATAGTGCATTCCAAGGTAAAACTTGGACGCTTACAGGTGGTACTACTACACTCACTGGCGTTGTACCATCTAATAACTATGCCGAAATTACAGTATCAGAGTTAGGAACTACATTTAACCTTACTTGTAACGGTGTTACTATACAAGTTACATCTGCTCAGTATTATGGATATGCTGCAATTGTTTTTAAAGAATATTATACAGATTTTAATACAAATACATGGAAACAAATCTCTGATGTGTCTCAAAAAGGCATTGCTGCAAATGTGTGGCACGCAGGAGCTACAAAAACTATTCATCTACAAGGCACAATTGGTACACTATCTGTCAATCAAGACGTACAAGCATTTATTATTGGTATTAATCATAATAGTGCAAGAGAAGGTACAAACCGTATTCATATTCAGATTGGCAAAAATACATCTGGTCAGCCAATTGCATTTTGTGATAGTCAATATAACAATGGTGTAAGTTCTACTGGATATTTTTCAATGAATAGTAGTAATATAAATAATGGTGGCTGGAATGCAACACAAATGAAAAATACAATCCTACACAGTGGTACTGCTCCTTCTAATACTGGTAGTAATACTTTTATGTCAGCATTGCCAGCAGACCTCAGAGCAGTGATGCAATCATGTACCAAATATACAGATAATACTGGTGGCGGTAGCAATAACGCATCGTATGTTACTGCAACAACAGAATATTTACCATTGCTTGCAGAATTTGAAGTGTTTGGTATGCGTGGTTATGCTAACTCAGCAGAACAAAATTATCAAAGACAGTACGATTATTATAAAGCTGGTAATTCCAAAGTTTTCAATGGTGCTGGTACACAAACTTCCGCTGTCTATTGGTGGTTGCGTTCGCCTAGTTACAACATCAACAGCCATTTCTGTAATGTCGGCAACGACGGCAGCTCCAACTATGACGGTGCCTATTATTCTGATGGCGTTTCGCCCGTGCTTTTCGTCTAATCGAGGTCGAAATTATACTTAAATTATACTTATTTTACTTAGCAAATCAACTAATCCACACCACCGACAGGTGAGTGTGATTACTACTATTAATGAATTTAAAGGAGTGTATCATGTCCGTTTTACAGAGTAAAAGAACAACTTCTCGTACAGAGTATATTAATACAGCCAAGGATATTTATGTAGAAACCTTGACATTTCTAACTAAGTTATCAGCTAAATATAGCAGGCTAATCGCCCATAGAATTGCTGATTTGGCTGGTGATGTATTAGACCTATGTGAAAAGGCTAATCATATTTATCCATCTGGTGAAGATAATAAACGCATTCGTAAGGGGATGCTCTTGAATGCACGTGCATCATTAATGGCATTGGATGTGCGCTTAACAACATGTTATGAACTTATGAACCGTAATCCGCAAGGATGCTTTGAGAAAGAAATCTCCGCTTCGACAGCCAAAGAGAAAATATCGAAAATGGCTGACAAATTAGGAGTATTAATTGATAAAGAGAAGAATTTAATTACTGCTGTAATGGAAAGCGATAGGAAACGAAAATAATTCTTGTAATATAAAAATCGGTGCTGTTCTGTTAAATTGTCGGCGTTGTTGTTGACTGTTGGTTTGTCAATTGGTGGTTGCGTTCACCTAATTACAACAACAACAACAATTTCTGTAATGTCAACAACAACGGCAACTCCAACAATAACAATGCCAATAATTCTAATGGAGTTTCGCCCGTGATTTCACAAGTTTTTATAACAAAAATGATGGGTTACAAGTAGTAACATAAGTGAACCAAACCCGTGTGAAAGGAGAACAGTTTCCAGTATATATTCATATTAATATATACAAAAGTTCCTTTAAATATGTCTGTACGGACGCTTCTTGCATGGCAGAAAAAAGTGCATTATTCTGTTGCATGTACAGATATTATGTAGTTAATCTGCACACAAAATCACTATATTAAAGGAGAATAAAATTTTATATGACAAGTGTTGAACGTCATCAACGTAGATATATGCGAAGGAAAATTAAAAGATTAAATAATAAAATCTTTCGCAATGAACAAATTGGTAATTTAGAAAACATTTTTAGCTATCATGATATGTTTTATTATGGATTACAGTGTTGTAAAAATGTTATGTGGAAACAAAGTGTACAAACATTTCGTTTGCATTTATTATCTGGTACTGCTGCACGTAAACGCGCAGTATTAAGCGATACATGGATACAGAAAAAGTGTGTACATTTTATGTTGGCTGAAAGAGGTAAAATCAGACCTATTGATGCACCACATATTTCAGATAGACAAATTCATAAAACATTTAGTAATAATGTTTTCAATACAATATATACACCATATATGATACATGATAATGGGGCAAGTCAACGCGGAAAAGGGTTACACTTTTCACAGAAAAGATTGAAGAAACATTTACGTGCTCATTATAAAAAATATGGTCGTAGTGGTTATATTGTTCTAATTGATTTAAAGCAATTCTTTCCTACTGCTCCGCGTGAAAAGATACGCGATAGACATAAAATATATTTTACTAATGAAGAAATAGTTAAATTTGCTGATTATTTAATAGATATACTACCAACTGATACAGGTATGCCACTTGGTATTGAAACATCACAATTAGAGATGGTGTCATTACCAACTGCGATTGATACATATTTTAAGTGTCAATTAGGTATTAAAGGATATGCACATTATATGGACGATTTCTATATGATTGCAGAAACCAAAGAACGCGCACATTTTCTATTAAATAAATTTGAAGAAAAAATAACTGAATTAGGTCTAAATATTAGTAAAAATAAAAGTAAGATTATTCCTTTAACTAAATCATTTAAATATTGTAAAGCTAAATATACATTATGTGAAAATGGTAAAATTGTTACTCATGCTGCACGAGATAGTGTTAAGCGTGCGCGTCATAAATTAAAGTCATTCAAGACTAAGTATGACAATGGTGAAATGACGCTACGCCAAGTAAAAGATTATGTACAAAGTCAAGTAGCATATTTTAAACCTCATAATGACCATATTCGCATATTAAAGATAAAAAGATTATATTACGCATTATTTTTAAGAGAGAGGGAAAATTAATGTATAAGATATATAAAGATTCTAAGATGATTGGATGTGTGAAAAATCCAGTCTATGTACTCAAAGCAGGAGATGTATATGTTCTCACCGATGAGAAGAATGCATCATATATCAATTATAAAGATACTCTATATAATATTCTTGGTCTTGCTCATGATGAAGATAAAGATACCGTTATGTTGATTGCAGAAGATGATGGTCAACTGGTATTCCAGTCTAAAGATGAAATTAATAGACTAATTCTAACTAATATTATGTGAGGGTAAACAATGGTTTATAAACAGTATATTTGTAAAAAGCGTTTTAAGGGTCAAGCAATTTGTGGTCAAGTGAATATTCCATACGGAACTATTCTTGAAAACTTTGATAACTTCCTCGTTACAGATAACCATGAGATTATTTGTGCTATCACAAGTCAAAATTGTATTGACTATTTTTGGGGTTATGATGAAAATAATCCAGATGAAGAAATTCGTAGGCAGGAGCTTGCAGCTAAATTGAATAGCATAGCTCCTGCTGATACGACAGAACATTTACTTGATGATGGAAATATTTGGCGTAAATATGGACACCTTGAAGAATTTTATACAGGGTATATGTGGGTATGGGATGATTTTGTTTCTGACTTACCCATTGAACGACTTGAGTATTTACTTGGTTGTATTGATAAAAAAGAATGTCCAATCTGGTAATTATTACTATATTTTCAAATATTTGGATTTGACAAGTGGCAAAACTTTATCACACTAAAGTGACCTCTTACAGCATCACTTTTACACTATTAATATACTATATTTATTGTTGTGTAGTCAAATTACATAACTATAAGTGCTATTAATGGTCGGGCAAATCAGGCAAAAATGATATGGCAAGACCCCATTTTGACAATGTGCTGGAAAATAATGTCAAAAAATTTTAAGTTTTTGCAACTTTTTGGACGTTTAAACGAACTAGTTAGTCAAAAGGAGCATAAAACGCAACAAATCTTTTTGCCAAAAAGTAATATTTTTACGAATACTATTTTACTTATTAATACATAGAGAGAGGTATGTATTTTAATTTAATCAACTAATAGAAGCAAGTAGTAATTTATCATTATAACTTGGCTGATAAGTCTGTGGAGTAGGTTCTGGACGAGGTAGAATCTTTACTCCTACAATCTTGTCAGTATCTGTTTCGTCCCATGTAATTTCAATATATGGAGCGTTCTGAACAATATCATGTTCAAATTCTGGTGGAACAGCTACCCAGTGAGTATCTCGTTCAGTGTCATCTTCGTTCCACACTTCTGGATAAACACGGTGAGACTGATACTCCATCCAACCATGATTTTTCTCTACAATTGCACTCATGTGCAACACCTCCTTCTATTTAATTAAAATTAAAATATTATTAATGTTATATTCTTCCCAGTAATATAATCAGTATTAGTAGCAAAGGTAATTATATTATTATTAAGAGTAACTAATATAGAATCTACACTACCATCCATCCAATAAGTAACTTCTTTATTTAATTCACCTTGTAACTCTTCCGCATAATCATCAAATGATAATTTATCAAATTTATAGTTAATTTCATCACCACTACCTAATGTAATATTAGCCTCATAGTCACTATCAGAATCTTTTACCTGTTTTGCTTCAGCATTTTTCCATTGTTCAGGTATATTTAATTTATCAAATTTAGATAATTCAATACTACTATCACTATTTA
>OLYB01001792.1_pt1 | contig 16344 bp, 15 predicted proteins | sample 1674481 | NCBI WGS metagenome assembly OLYB01 (sample SAMEA103958167, study PRJEB25191) | human gut metagenome
CCGCTGCAAGCCTTGATCTCGCCGTACTTGGCGGCGACGGCTTCCAGTGTGCGGCAGCTCGTGGTGCCGACTGCGATGACGCGGTGCCCGGCGGCCTTGGTCTCCCGGATGCGCTGGGCGGTCTCCTCGCTGACGGAGTACCACTCGCTGTGCATCTTGTGGTCGGTGATCTCATCCTCCATCACGGGGCGGAAGGTGCCGAGGCCGACGTGCAGGGTCACTTCAGCGATGCCGACGCCCTTGGCGCGGATGGCATCCATCAGCTCCGGGGTGAAGTGCAGACCGGCCGTCGGGGCGGCGGCGCTGCCAAGCTCCTTGGCGTAGACGGTCTGATACTGGCTCTGGTCTTCGAGCTGCTTGGTGATATAGGGCGGCAGAGGCATTTTGCCAAATTCGTCCAGCTTTTCATAAAGCGTCTCGGTGTCATAATAAAATGTAACGAACTTGTTGCCGTCTTCCAGCGTCTCGTCCACCACGGCCGTCAGGGTGCCGTCGCCGAAGCTCACCTTGGTGCCGGCCTGCATCCGCTTGCCGGGCTTGGCAAGGCACTCCCACTGGTCGCCCTTGACCTGACGCAGCAGCAGCAGCTCGCAGACCGCGCCGGTAGGCTGCTTGACGCCCACGATGCGGGCGGGCAGGACCTTGGAGTTGTTGACGACCAGCAGGTCGCCCGGCTCCAAATATTCCGGCAGGTCGTGGAAGATGCGGTGCTGGATGCTGTCGTCTTTCTGGCTCAGGACCATCAGCCGGGCCGAGTCACGAGGGTCCGCCGGTTCCTGCGCGATGAGTTCTTTGGGTAAATCGTACCAAAAATCTTTTTTTAACATGCTTCGCATTTGCCTTTCCGATGATTGACACGGAGGCCGTATCAATGTTATCATAAAATCTGTGTAAACAGTATCTATTATATTGCATAGGCGTCCGGTTTGCAAGCCGTGTTCTGTGTGAATTTGTTTTTTTGAAAGGAAAGGTGCTGGAAATGGAAAAACAATATAAAGTTGGTATCGTCGGTGCGACTGGCATGGTCGGTCAGCGCTTTGTCACGCTGCTGGAAAATCATCCTTGGTTCAAGCTGACCACGCTGGCCGCTTCCGGCCGCAGCGCCGGAAAGACCTATGAGGAAGCCGTCGGCTCCCGCTGGGCTATGACCACTCCGATGCCCGAAAGCGTCAAGAAGATGGTCGTGCTGGACGCCTCCAAGGTGGAAGAGGTCGCCTCTCAGGTAGACTTCATCTTCTGCGCGGTCAATATGCCCAAGGCCGAGATCAAGGCGCTGGAAGAGGCTTACGCCAAGGCAGAGTGCCCGGTCGTCTCCAACAACAGCGCAAACCGCGGCACCCCGGATGTGCCGATGGTGGTGCCGGAGATCAACGCCGACCACATCGAGATCATCCCGGCTCAGCGCAAGCGTCTGGGCACCAAGCGCGGCTTCATCGCAGTCAAGTCCAACTGCAGCTTGCAGAGCTACGTTCCCGCCCTGCACCCCCTGATGAAGGAGTTCGGCGTCAACAAGGCGCTGGTCTGCACCTATCAGGCCATTTCCGGCGCGGGCAAGACCTTCGACCGGATGCCGGAGATCATCGACAATGTGATCCCCTACATCGGCGGCGAGGAAGAAAAGAGCGAGCAGGAGCCGCTGAAGCTGTGGGGCCACATCGAGGGCGACAAGATCGTCAACGCCGAGAAGCCCGTCATCACCGCGCAGTGCTTCCGCGTCCCTGTTTCGGACGGCCACACCGCTGCTGTCTTCGTGAGCTTTGACAAGAAGCCCACCAAAGAGCAGATCCTCGAAGCATGGGCCAACTTCCGCGGCCCCGCACAGGAGCTGGAGCTGCCCAGCGCACCCAAGCAGTTCCTGCACTACTTCACCGAGAACGATCGTCCCCAGCCCAAGCTGGACCGCAACACCGAGAACGGCATGGCCGTCTGCCTCGGTCGTCTGCGGGAGGACACCCTGTTTGACTACAAGTTCGCCTGCATGAGCCACAACACCCTGCGCGGTGCGGCGGGCGGCGCTGTCCTGCTGGCCGAGCTGCTGGCCGCCAAGGGCTATTTTGATTGATCTGCGTTTGGAAACGCAGCAAAAAGGAGATTTTACACTATGAAGAATCCTGTCTTTACCGGCGCGGGCGTGGCGATCATCACCCCGATGTACGAGGATGGCAGCGTCAATTTCGACGAGCTGGGACGCATCATTGAGGACCAGATCGCCCGCGGCACCGATGCCATCGTCATCTGCGGCACCACCGGCGAGTGCTCCACCATGACCGATGAGGAGCAGCTGGCTGCCATCAAGTTCACCGTCGATACCGTGAACCACCGCGTTCCGGTCATCGCCGGTGCCGGTTCCAACGACACCGACCACGGCTGTGCACTGGCGGCAAAGTCTGCCGAGTGCGGCGCAGACGCCCTGCTGCTGGTCACCCCGTACTACAACAAGACCACACAGGCAGGTCTGGTGGTACACTTCACCGCCATGGCGGACGCCGCCGGCATCCCGGTCATCGTCTACAATGTGCCTTCCCGCACCGGCCTGAACATCGCCCCGGAAACGGCACTGGAGCTGAGCAAGCACCCGCTCATCAACGGCATCAAGGAAGCCTCCGGCAACATTTCGCAGGTGGCGAAGATCGCACAGCTTTGCGGTGACGAGTTGAACATCTATTCCGGCAACGATGATCAGGTGGTTCCCCTGCTGTCTCTGGGCGGCAAGGGCGTCATCAGTGTGGTCTCCAACGTCAAGCCGGAACTGGTGCACGCGTGCTGCAAGGCATGGTTCGAGGGCGACACCAAGAAGGCTTGCCAGCTGCAGTTGGAGATGCTGCCGCTGGCCGATGCCCTCTTCTGCGAGGTCAACCCCATCCCGGTCAAGTACGCGATGAACGTGCTGGGCTGGAACGCGGGCGCATGCCGTCTGCCGCTGGTGGAGCCCAGCGACGCCCACAAGGAGAAGATCGAACAGGCGCTGGCCGCAGAAGGTCTGATTTAAATAAAATGCAGGTCCAATGCCCGGTGGAATGCTCTTCCGGGCATTTGGCCTTTTTCGGAAAATGAGCGGAATAAAACAACGAGGTAAAATCAAATGACGGATATCATCATTCAGGGCATCGGCGGCCGCATGGGCCATGTGCTGTGCGAGATGATCGCAAAGCGCGAGGACTGCCGCGTGGTGGCCGGTATCGACGTGAAGGACGGCGAGCAGAACGGCATCCCCGTGTACGACAGCTTGGAGAAGCTGGAGGGCAAGGGCGATGTCATCATCGACTTCAGCTCCCCCGCTGCCGTGGAAAAGGCTCTGCCTTATTGCGAAGCCCACAAGCTGCCCATCGTGGTCTGCACCACCGGCCTGTCCGAGGAGCTGCAGTTGAAAGTCGTGCAGCTCTCCCGCACCGTGGCCGTGTTCAAGAGTGCCAATATGTCCATGGGCATCAATGTGCTGTCCGAGCTGTGCAAGCGCGCTTCTGCCATCCTCGGCGTGGATTATGACGTTGAGATCGTGGAGCAGCACCATCACAACAAGCTGGATGCACCCAGCGGTACGGCTCTGATGCTGGCCGACGCCATCAACGAGGAGAACAACGGCGAGTATCATTACGTCTATGACCGCTCCTCCGTCCGCCAGAAACGCGACCCGAATGAGATCGGCATCAGCTCGGTGCGCGGCGGCAGCATCGTGGGCGACCACGAAGTGCTGTTCTGCGGGCAGGATGAGGTCATCACCCTCAAGCATACCGCTTATTCCCGCAGCATTTTTGCAAATGGCGCAGTGAATGCCGCCGTTTATCTTGCAAAAAAGGAGCCGGGGCTGTACAATATGGGTAACATGATCGCAGAAATGTGAAAGTGCCGGAACTTGGAGCCCTTACGGGCAGAATGGAGTGTTTACTATGTACGGTGTATCGAAGATCAACATCGAACCCAGCCTCATGATGATCAGCGTTCAGGATGTCGAGTTCAAGGGCAACAGTCTGGCACGTTATCTGCAGATCTTTGCCGATACCGGCGTTGTGGTGGATATGATCAGCCAGAGCGCCCCCCACGGCACCACCATTGATTTCAGCTTTACCGCCTCCTCCAGCGACCTTCCGCTTGTGATGAAGGCCATCTCTGCCGCCAACCTCGATAAAGACGCCAAAGCTTCCCCGCTGATCAGCGTCGGCTACTCCAAGCTGAACCTCTTCGGCGAGGAAATGGTCACCAGCTGCGGCGTGGCCGCCCGCGCCCTGAATGCGCTGGCCATGGCAGACATCGAAGTGCTGCTCATCACCACCAGCGACTTGGATATTTCCCTGCTGGTCCGCGCGGAGAATGAGGATGCTGCCTACGATGTGCTGAAGAAAGCCTTCGAGCTGTAAGCAGCAGCATCATTTTTCCATCCATCGATACAACCAACAAACGCCCCGCTCCCCTCTCATTTGTGAGAAGGAAGCGGGGCGTTTTGCAGTTTGATTTTCTGGAGTTTCCGGGGTTACAGGGTCACCTTGTGGTAGACCTTCTTACCCTTCTTGATGACGATGCCCTTGGTCAGTTGGTCTGCGGTGAAGCTGACGGTGGGAGCTGCGACCTTCTCACCATCGACGAGGACGCCGCCCTGCACGACCAGACGGCGGGCTTCGCCGTTGGAAGCGGCCAGACCGGCCTTGACCATCAGGGTCAGGATGCCGATGGAGCCATCGGTCAGGTCCGCCTCGGTCAACTGGGTGGCGGGCATATGCTCGGTATCTGCGGCACCGCTGAACAGGGCGCGGGCGGCCTTCTGTGCCTTTTCGGCCTCTTCCTTGCCGTGGACCATGCTGGTCAGCTCGTAGGCAAGGATCTCCTTTGCCTCATTCAGGCGCTCGTCCTTCCAAGTGCTCATCTCGTCGATCTGCTCCAGCGGCAGGAAGGTCAGCATCCGAATGCACTTCATGACATCCGCATCTCCAACGTTGCGCCAGTACTGATAGAACTCGAAGGGGCTGGTCTTGTTGGGGTCGAGCCAGACGGCGTTGCCCGCGGTCTTACCCATCTTCTTGCCCTGCGAATCGGTCAGCAGGGTGATGGTCATGGCGTAAGCATCCTTGCCCAGCTTGCGGCGGATCAGCTCGGTGCCGCCCAGCATGTTGCTCCACTGGTCGTCGCCGCCGAACTGCATATTGCAGCCGTAGTGCTGGAACATGTAGTAGAAGTCGTAGCTCTGCATGATCATGTAGTTGAATTCGAGGAAGGACAGGCCCTTCTCCATCCGCTGTTCATAGCACTTGGCGCGCAGCATATTGTTGACGGAGAAGCAAGCGCCCACATCGCGCAGCAGCTCCACGTAATTCAGGTTCAGCAGCCAGTCGGCGTTGTTCAGCATCAGAGCCTTACCGTCGGAGAAGTCGATGAATTTTTCCATCTGCTTCTTGAAGCATGCCGCGTTGTGAGCAATGTCTTCCTTGGTCAGCATCTTGCGCATGTCGGTGCGGCCGGAGGGGTCGCCGATCATGGTGGTGCCGCCGCCGATCAGAGCGATAGGCTTATTGCCCGCCATCTGCAGACGCTTCATCAGGGTCAGCGCCATGAAGTGACCGGCAGTCAGGCTGTCGGCCGTGCAGTCAAAGCCGATGTAGAAGGTGGCTTTGCCGTTGTTGATGAGGTCGATGATCTCCTCATCGGTGATCTGGGCAACCAGACCGCGAGCCTTGAGTTCTTCGTAGAGAGTCATGGATAGTTCCTCCTGTTGTTGTGGGCAGAGGGAAAAGAAAACGCCCCCTGCCAAAATAAATTTGGCAGAGGGCGAGAAAAAATCGCGGTACCACCTCTGTTTGCCGCCTCCTCACGGAAACGGCCTCACGAGTGCATGCCCCAGAGTAGGACGACACTCCTGCGTTTGTAACGCTCGCACGCGGCACGGCCTACTAGAGAAGGCTTCTCATTCAGCTTGCAGCTCCGGGAGGTATTTCCCCCGCTGCTCTGCACGCCCCTTTCACCAACCGGGGCCTCTCTGGGCAGAGCGCTTCAGGGTACTTATTCCCTTCTTCGCCTTTCAACGAAAGCCAGTTTAACACATTTCCGGAAGCTTGTCAATCACGAGTTTCCCGCTCGGCAATGCCCAGCATCTCCCGCGCGTTGGCACGGGAAAGCTCGGTGACATAGTCGCCGGAAATGATATGCGCCAGCGCATCCACCCGGCCCTCCTGATCAAGGGGATGAATCTCGGTATAGGTGCGCTCGTTTGCAACATTTTTCTGGATGAGCAGATGGCAGTCAGCCAGTGCAGCGATCTGTGCGGTGTGGGTGATGCAGAGGATCTGGTGGTCCTTTGCGCTCTGCTTGAGCACCTCGCCGATGCGGCTGGCAGCCTTGCCCGAAACGCCGCTGTCAATCTCATCGTAGATGACGGTGGGCACGGCGTCCTTATCCGCCATTGCGTTCTTGATGGCCAGCGTGATGCGGCTCAGCTCGCCGCCGGACGCGATCTTTGCCAGCGGCTTCGGGGCCTCACCGGGGTTGGTGGAGATATAAAATTCCACGCTGTCCTGTCCATGGCTGGCCAGCGGCCCCCTTGTGTGGCGGAGCGTCATTCGGACGCCGGGCATGTTCAGAAAATCCAGCGTGCCGGAAATGCGTTTGTTCAGCTCTTCAAAAGCTTTCAGGCGGGTCTGGGTCAGCGCCTCGGCCTTATCCCGCGCCAGCACATAAAGCCGGTGCTTTTCCGCTTGCAGCTGTTCGGCCCGCTCCTCCGAGAACTGGATGCGTTCCAGCTCTTCTCGCGCCCGCTGGCCAAAAGCGATGATGTCTTCCACCGTGTCGCCGTACTTGCGCTTGAGTTTGTAGATCCGATCGATGCGCTGTTCGATCTCGTCCAGTTCTGCATCATTTGTATCATATCCATCGAGCCGGTTGATGAGGTCGGCGGAAAGATCCTTGGCGGAATAATAGAGGTCCAGCAGCTGCCCGGCGGCAGCGGAAAGGCTCCCGTCCACCTGTGCAGCGGCGTCAATGGCATTGGAAGCTTCGCCCAGCAGATCGACTGCACCGGGCGTCTCGTCGTCACCCGAAAGCAGAGCGTAGCTCTGGGAGATGCGCTCCCGGATGGTGGAGGCGTTTGCCAGCACCCTGCGGCGGGCATCCAGCGTTTCCTCTTCCCCTGCCGTCAGCGCGGCGTCCTCGATCTCCTGAACCTGATAGCTCAACAGGTCGATGCGGCGCTGTTTTTCCGCTTCATCGGTGATGATGGCATCCAGTTCCTTTTTGACCTTGATGAGTTCCCGGTAGACCGCATAATATTCCTGAAATTCTGCGCCGTTCTGGGCATAGGCGTCCAGAATGCCCTCGTGGCGGGCCGGGTTCAGCAGACCCACCGAGTCGTGCTGGCCGTTGATGTTAATCAGTCCGCCGCACAGCTCCCGCAGGATGGCCGCTGTGGCGGGCATCCCGTTGATGCGGCAGGTGCTCTTGCCCTCGGCGGTGATCTCCCGGCTCAGGGTCAGCGCCTCCGAGCGCTCGTACCCCGCCTTCTCCAGACTGTCCAGAACCGAAGGGGGCACATCGTCGAAGGCAGCGCGGATGACCGCCTTGGCAGCTCCGGTGCGCACGAGATCCTTGGACGTCCGGTTGCCGAGGATGGCGTTGATGGAATCAATCAGGATCGATTTGCCCGCGCCTGTTTCGCCGGTGAGGACGTTCAGCCCCTTTTCAAAATGCACATTGGCTTTCTGGATGACTGCAACATTTTCGATTTGCAGACTACTCAGCATGGTAATTTCTCCCGCATTATTTTTGTCCGATGTGGTGGGTCAGCTCGGTGCAGATGGTTTTGGCATCCCGTTCCGAGCGCGCCACGATCAGGAACGTATCGTCGCCGGACAATGTTCCGACAACATTTTTCCATTTCAAAGCGTCGAACACCTCACAGGCCGCGTTCGCCATACCGGAGTAGCATTTGACGAGAACCACATGTCCGGCATAGTCCACGCCGAGGACGGATTCGTGAAAGATCGTCTCAAAACGGCCCTGAATTTTAGGGTTCAGCGCTTCGTTGTGGCTGGAAACATACCGGTAACCGGTGCTCGTCGCGGCTTTTACAAGGCTGAGTTCCCGGATATCACGGGAGATAGTGGCCTGTGTGGCGTCGAACCCTTCCTTCCGCAGATAGTCGAGCAGAGACTCCTGACGGCTGATCGGATATTCTTGGATCAGGCGCAGGATCGTCTGCTGACGCTCCCGTTTGCTTTTGGCATCGCCTCGGCTGCTGGCCATACGGTTTCCCCTTTCTATTAAAACTTACCGTCTGCCGCGCAGTTTCTGGTCAATGGCCTGAAACTGGTCGGCTTTGCTGAAGGTGATGAGCTGAACGATCTGGTCGCTCAGGCGCACCTCGGCGGTGGCACCGGCGCAGAGCGAATACCCGGCGGCACCGTCGCAGCTGATGAATACTTCCTCGTCCGCCACCTGCCCGACACAGATGTTGATCTTGCGCTCCTGCGCAAAAACCATAGCCGGGCTGGCAAGGCTGTGGGGGCAGATGGGGGTGACGACCACGCCCTTGGTCTGCGAGTCCAGAATCGGGCCGCCCGCCGCCAGCGAATAGGCGGTGGAGCCGGTGGGCGTAGCAACGATCACACCATCTCCACGGTAGTGCTCCACAAGGATGTCGTCGCAGTAGATGCTGAAGTCGATGGCTTGCTGCAAGCGGCCTTTGGTCATAACGACATCGTTCAGAGCGTGGCCCTCCCAGCTGTCGTCGCCCAACACCCGGACGTAGAGCAGCATCCGGGTGTCCAGCATGTAGTCCCCGCGCGCGACGGCAGAGAGCTTCTGCTCCATTTCATCGACCTCGCAGGTGGCCAGAAAGCCGCATCGGCCCAGATTGATGCCGAGGATGGGCTTGTGGTATTCCAGCGAGAGGTTCGCTTCGTGCAGGATGGTTCCGTCGCCGCCGATGGTCAGGATGACATCGGTCTTTTCAAGGCACTCCTTTTGGGGCAGGAACTGCACCCCCATGGTGTTGCACTCCTCCCGGAGGTTCATCTGCATCAGCACCTTGGCACCGTGGGCCATCAGGATCTGCGCGGCCCGCTGGGAGATGCCGTAGGCCATCGGCTTGCCGGGGTTGGGCGAAATATAGACCGTCACGTCCTTCACCTCTTCTAAATCGTCAGATTCAGCGATCCAGCGTGGAATGGCTGGCCTCCACGACCTGCTTTGCCACACTGTCGTCCAGCACGGCGGGCTCGTCGCTCTTCTGAACGAACATCAGATATTCGATGTTGCCTTCCGGGCCCTTGACAGGGCTGAAGTCCAGCCCGCGCACCGCGAAGCCGTTGGCGGCGGCATAACCCATCGCATTGTGGAGCACTTCGCAGTGGGTGGCCGGGTCACGCACGACGCCGTTCTTGCCGACCTTTTCACGGCCCGCCTCGAACTGCGGCTTGACCAGACAGACGCCCATAGCGTCCGGCGTGGTGATGGCCTGTGCCACCGGAAAGATATGATGCAGCGAGATGAAGGAGACATCCACGCTGAAAAACTCAATGGGTTCGCCCAGTTGGTCGGGCGTGACGCTGCGGATGTTGGTGCGTTCCATATTGACGACGCGCTCGTCGGTGCGCAGCTTCCAAGCGAGCTGGCCGTAACCGACATCCACGGCATAGACCTTGACGGCCCCGTTCTGCAGCATACAGTCGGTGAAGCCGCCGGTGGAGGCGCCGATGTCCATGCAGACCTTGCCGTTCGGCGTCAGCGGGAAGCACTGCATCGCCTTTTCCAGCTTCAGTCCGCCACGGCTGACGTAGCCGATGTCATGGCCGCGCACCTCAACCTTGGCGTCCTCCTTGATCATCTCGCCGGCCTTGTCCACCTTCTGCTCGTTGACGAAAACGACGCCGGACATGATCATAGCCTTGGCTCGCTCACGGCTCTGGATCAGGCCATGCTGAACCAGATATTGATCCAATCGGATTTTCAAGATACAGTTTCTCCTTTCACGGTCTCACGGATGGTCTGCGCCAGATGGGCAGCGTCCAGACCCGTTGCTTCTTTGATCTGCGGGACTGTTGCATGGGGCAGACGAAGGTTCTCGACGGCCCGGTGGATGTACGTACCCTTCCAGCCGGAGCGGTAAAGGGCGGCTTCCAGATGTTCGCCGATGCCGCCGCATGCGACGCACTCCTCGGCGAACAGAATTACATCATAGCGCGAAATTTCTTTGATAAATTCATCTGTAAAGGGATATATCTTTACAAGCTTGTAAACGTCGCAGGGCAGCTTTTCCTCGCCCAGAAGCTTTGCCGCACAGAGCACATCCTCCACTTCGTCGGCATAACTGATAAAAGCAGCCTTTGCATCAGGGGCGGTATAGAGGTGATCGTACTCCCGGCCGGAGCAGCCATAAGCAGCCAGCACCTCGCTCTCGCCGCCGCGCGGATAGCGGATGGCACGCGGGCCCTTCTGCTCGTCACTGAGCAACACCGGCAGCCAATGGCGCAGCTCGGCGTAGTTCGAAGGCGAATAGGTCGGGATACCGATCTGGCTCAGGAAAGCCGGATCGTAGATGCCCTGATGGGTCTCGCCGTCGGCCGGAACAAAACCGGCGCGGTCAATGGCAAGCACAACATTTTCGTTCAGCAGATTGACGTCGTGGATGATCTGGTCATAGGAGCGCTGCAGGAAGGTGGAATAGATGCAGACCACCGGCAGAATTCCCTGACTGGCCAGACCGGCTGCAAAAGTCACGGCGTGCTGCTCGGCCATGCCCACATCAAAGAAGCGCTTCGGGTGGGTGTGGGCAAAGAATTGCAGACCGGTGCCGTACTTCATGGCCGCAGTAATGGCGCAGATCTTCTCGTTGGTGGTTCCCTCTTTGTTCAGGACATTGCCGAACACATTCGAGAAGGATTCCTTCGGGGCTACTTCCGGGTCGGGAATGCTGTCCACAAGGTCGAACTTCGAAACACCGTGGAAGTTGCCGGGGTTGCTCTCGGCGGGGGCATATCCCTTGCCCTTTTTCGTAACGATGTGCAGGAAATGGGGGCCGGGCTGTTTGTGGATGCTCCGCAGGATCTGCTCGACTTCCTGTTCGTTATTACCATCAAAGGGGCCGTAATAGTGGAAGCCCATATCCTCGAACATGGTGGAGTGGTACAGAGCACGGCGCACCAAGGTTTTTCCGCTATGGATCGTCATTTTCAGCGGCGGGCCGATCACAGGCACCCGATCGAGGAAGCCTCGCACATTTTCCTTGGCATCAAAGTAGCGGTTGGTCGTGCGCAGACGCTTCAAATAACGGGACAGCGCACCGACGTTTTTGGAAATGGACATCTTGTTGTCGTTCAGGACGACCAGCAGGTTGTCCAGCCCGCCGATGTTGTTCATTCCCTCATAGACCATGCCGCCGGTAAAGGCACCGTCGCCGATGACGGCGATGACCTGCCCCGGCTCCCCGCGCAGCTTTTTGGCCCACGCGATGCCGATGGCAACGGACAGTGCCGTGTTGCCATGGCCGGAAATAAAGGCGTCGTGCTCGCTCTCGTTCGGGTTCGGGAAGCCGGACAGGCCGTCCAGTTGGCGCAGTTTTGCAAAACCTTCGCGGCGGCCGGTCAGCAGCTTATGGGTATAGCACTGGTGGCCCACGTCGAACACGATCTCATCCTGCGGCGTCGTAAAGACGCGGTGCAGCGCGACCGTCAGTTCCACGGCCCCCAGATTGGATGCCAGATGGCCGCCGGTCTTAGATACGTTTTCCAATAAAAATTCGCGGATGTCCGCACAAAGCTGCACGACCTGCTGGCCGGATAGCTTTTTCAGATCGCTGGGCTGCGAGATTTTCTCCAGCAAAGGCGAATTCATAGATTCACGTCCTTCTCACATAATGGATTTGAGCGGTCTGCCCGCCCAAGGTCTGATCACACCATCGGGTACAGAAGCCCGACCATGCAGCCGACCACAAAGCCGGCCAGCACCTGCAGCGGCGTATGGCCGACCATTTCCTTCAGGTGCATGTTCTGGAGGAAGGGGTTGTTTTTCTCAGTCACCTCGATCCACTGCTCGATCATTTTATTCAGAACCTTGGCCTGTTCGCCGGTCTCGCGGCGGACACCCATGGCATCGTGCATCGTGATGATGGCAACGACGGCAGCTACGGCAAAAATAGCCGAGTTGATGCCCTCGCTCCGGGCCGTGGCAATGACCATGGCGCAGACGGTCGCGCTGTGGGCGCTGGGCATTCCGCCGTCTCCCCACATCCGTTCCAACTGGAATTTGCCCAGCAGGATAAAGTTGATGAGGGTCTTCAGCACCTGTGCCACGAGCCAGCTCAGGAGCGAAACCGTCAGGATCTGATTTAGGGACAAAACCTCGCGAATGAATTGCATGTTCTGCTCTCTTTCTTCTTTCTTAGCTGCGGCGCACCAGCAGCTCCTTGGCAAGCTGCTCCAAAAAGGCGCTCTTTTCGCCAAATTCTGCGCGCAGGGAGGCGCAGGTCCGGTCGTTCAGCTTCTGGGCCAGCTCCATGGCACCGTCGGTACCGTAAAGGGTAACGAAGGTGGTCTTGCCGTTTTCGCTGTCGCTGCCGATGGGCTTGCCCAGCTGCTCCTGCGAACCGGTCACGTCCAGCACATCGTCAACGATCTGGAACACCAGCCCGATGCCGAAGGCGTACGCCTCCAGCTCTTTGCACTGGGTCTCGTTGGCCTGTGCGGCGGCAGCGCCCATCTGGACGGCGGCGTTGATGAGCGCACCGGTCTTATTGCGATGGATGAGGCGGAGCTGCTCTTCCGTTGCGGCCAGCGCCTCATATTTCAGGTCAAGCTCCTGCCCGTAGACCATGCCGCGGCTGCCCGCACCGGCACCCAGCGCCTTGGCCGCCCGGACATTCACGATGGCGGGAGCCGCCACGTTCGCGATGACCTCGAACGCCTCGGTCAGCAATACATCACCCGCCAGCATAGCCGTGGCTTCGCCAAAGGCCTTGTGGCAGGAGGGCTTGCCCCGGCGCAGGTCGTCGTTGTCCATGCAGGGCAGGTCGTCGTGGATCAGCGAGTAGCAGTGCAGCATCTCCACCGCCGCCGCAAACTGTTCGGCAGCGGCCGCATCGCCGTTCAGCATATCGCAGACGGCCAGCACCAGCACCGCACGGATGCGCTTGCCGCCGCCGAGAAGGCTGTACCGCGCTGCACGGCAGACCTCCGATTCTTCGGGCAGAAAGGCATCACAGGCAGTTTCCAGTGCGCGGTTGACCCGTGCCAAATACTCCTGATACTGCGTCGCGTAATCCATACGAAAATCCTCCTTAGTGATCCGCTTCCGGCGTCTGAACTTCGGCACACTTGGCGTCGATCTCATCCAACTGCAGGGAAGCCTTTTCCAGCGTATTGCGGCAATATTCGGTCAGCGATGCCGCTTCGGCATACAGCTTGACCGATTCTGCCAGCGTGGTCTCCGGCTGCTGCATCTGGTCGAGGATGGCTTCCAGCCGGTTCATACCTTCTTCAAAGCTTTTGGGTGCTCTCATTGGGTTCCTCCACGGCATCCACGGTACAGCGGATGCGGTTCTTTGCGCCGCAGAGCGTAATGCTCTGCCCCGCCCGGAGCGCATCCGGGGCGCAGATGCGGCCCTTTTCGTCCTGCACCAGCGCGTAGCCCCGCGCAAGGACGCCATAAGGGTTCAGCGATGCCGCCAGTGACGCGGCATGGTTCATTTGGAGCGCACAGCTCTGCTGCTTTGCCCGCGCCGCTGCACGGAGCTGCCCGGTCAGCATCTGCAATTGCTGCTGGCGCTGGGCAAGCTGGCCCTGCATCTGCGGGCGGGAAAACGTCTGTGCTGTTTCGTCCAGTCTATTATAACATAACTCCAGCTTGTTTTGGATAGAATTGTGAATATTTTCTTCCAAAATGAATAATTTCCGCGCATACTCGGCCCGATCCGGCACGGCAAGCTCTGCCGCCGCCGAGGGGGTCGGGGCCCGCTGATCCGCTACGAAGTCCAGAATCGTGAAGTCGATCTCATGGCCGATGGCGCTGATGAGGGGCGTTTTGCAGCGGTAGGCTGCCCGCGCGATCCGCTCCGCATTGAAGACCCAGAGATCTTCCCTGCTGCCGCCGCCCCGCGCCACGATGATCTCATCGACTCTGCCGCTCTTGTCGAGCCGGTCGATGGCCGCGGCGATCTCATCCGCCGCCTCAAAGCCCTGCACGTTGACCGGGCAGAGCAGCAGCTTCACAGCAGACCAACGCCGCCCGATGACATTGCGGATATCCTGCAATGCGGCACCGGTCTTGCTGGTGACAAGGCCGATGCACCGGGGAAACTGCGGCAGCGGCTTCTTATGCTCCGGCGCGAACAGACCCTCTTGGTCGAGCTTTGCTTTCAGTTGCTCAAAGGCAAGCTGCGCCGAACCGATGCCATCCGGGAACATGTCGTTGACATAGACCTGAAACGCACCGTCCCGCTCGTAGAGGGTGACCCGGCAGCGCACCACGACCTTCATTCCCTCTTCGGGGCGGAACCCAAGCCGCCGCGCGTCGGAGCGGAACATGACGGCTTTCACGCTGGCGGTCTCATCCCGCAGGGAAAAATAGCAGTGGCCGCTCCGGGCGTTCTGGACAAAGTTTGCAATCTCGCCCCGGAGCGCAAGGTCAAACAGCAGGTCGTTCGCATCGAGCAGGGTCTTGACGTAGCGGTTCAAAGCCGAGACAGAGATCACTTCAGCCATGATCCGACCTCCCGTGCGGCAAGGATCGACACCCCGATGGCGTTGTCGCTGGAATACAGGCCCGGCACAAAATACACCTGCGGCAGACGCTGCTGCACCCATTGGCGGATGATATCGCTGCTCATGACGCCGCCCGCGCAGACCACCGGAAGCCCCGGATATTCTTTCTGCGCGGCCTTGGTCATCTTCACAACGGTATCCGCCACGCAGAGCAAGCAGTATTTGCAGACATAGTCCGGGCTTTTCCCGGCGGCAAGCAGGGCATTGCACTGGTTTTCCAGCCCGGAAAGGCTGCACTGCATCCCCTTGACACTCGATTTCGGCTTGATGGGTTCCCCACACAGCGCCGCAAGGCGGGAGACTTCGACACCGGCCGGGAAACCAAAGCCCAGCTTGACACCCACGCGGTCCACCGCCTGCCCGGCGTAAAGGTCGGTGCTGGTGCCCAGCGTCTCGATCCGTTCCACCTGATCGCAGAGCAGCAGGTCGGTGGTGCCGCCGGAAATGTGGAAGAGCAGCACCTTCTGGCGGAACAGCTCCTCCCCTTTTGCGGCAAACAGCGCTGCTGCGGCGTGGCCCTGCTGGTGGGTCGTGCGGATCAGCGGGATGCCGCGGGCCTTGCGGCTGAAACACCAGTTCCAGAGCATGGAAAGGAAGAAGATGGCCACGCCCAGCAGGATGACCCTGTCGAACTGCCATTCCACGGTCTGGTCAACGCTGTTGAGCTTGATGCCCATGACCGGGAAGGTCAGGAGCATGAACCAACAGGCAGCCAAAAGGGCTTTTGTAAGATATTGCATCATGATTGGCTACACCTTCTGCACTTTCGCTTTGCCGAGGATGCCGTCGGGACGGAAGATGAGGATGAGGATGAGCAGGGCAAAGGCCAGGGCATCCTCATAGTTGCCCGACAGGTAGCCGGTGGTCATGCTCTCGGCGATACCCAGCACAAGGCCGCCCACCATGGCACCGGGGATGGAACCGATGCCGCCGAGTACCGCGGCCGTGAAGGCCTTGAGGCCGGCCAGGAAGCCGATGCCGAAGTTGACCTGTCCCATGTGGGAGGCGATGAGCACGCCGCCCAGGGCCGCCAGGGCCGAGCCGACGATGAAGGTGAGCGAGATGATGCGGTCGGCATTGATGCCCAGCAGCAGGGCCATCTTGCGGTTCTGCGCGGTGGCGCGCATGGCCTTGCCCATGCGGGTATAGCGGATGAACAGGCTCAGGGAGACCATGGCCAGCGTGCTGGTGACGAGGATCAGGAAATCACTGGGGCCCATGATGTTGCCCAGGTAATCCAGAAACTCCATCTCCGGCAGCAGGCGGGGGAAGGGGACATAGTCAGAGGTCTGCGCCAGCAGCACATAGTTCTGTAGGAAGATGGACATGCCGATGGCCGAAATGAGGGGCGACAGACGCGGGGCGCCGCGCAGGGGTTTGTAGGCCACCTTTTCCAGAGTATAGCCGTAGGCCGCGCTCCAGACCACGGCCGCGAGGGCCGCAACGATGAGGATGCCTCCGGCGGGGAAACCGACGATGCCTAGCACACCGGCTACCAGCAGGGCCGTGAAGGCGCCCAGCATGTAGATTTCGCCGTGTGCGAAGTTGATCAGTTCGATGATGCCGTACACCAGCGTATAGCCCAGGGCGATGAGGGCATAGATGCTGC
>OLYB01001799.1_pt1 | contig 16299 bp, 18 predicted proteins | sample 1674481 | NCBI WGS metagenome assembly OLYB01 (sample SAMEA103958167, study PRJEB25191) | human gut metagenome
CGCCGTAAAGTGTTCGCTCTGATCCACAACAGAAAAGCGCCGTCTTGGGAGTGATTCCAAGACGGCGCTTTTTACAATATATAATTCTGTTTTGGTTGCATCAGCTTGTGCAACTATTAGACATATGAGCCTGATTATGGGGGGATATCCTTTGTTACTTAAACAAGGTTTGCAAATGATTAAAAGTGGTTGAAATTACTTGCTTTCGTGTTATAATAATTAAGAAAGGGGATGATTTTTTGTATAACACAAGAGTGGAATACTATAAGGCCCTTGAGACGGAATTTGAGGGCCCGGTTATTGCATATATAACTGGTGACCGTCCCGGATTTGAAACAAGAATTGCCCAAGATGTGATTGATTTATTCATTGCACAGCTTGATAAAATCGGCCCTGTTGAGCGAATAGTTTTATATTTATATACCCGCGGCGGAGATACTTCTGCGGCGTGGAATATCGTCAATCTTCTAAAGATGTATTGTGATGATTTGATGGTAATTATTCCACACAAGGCTCATAGCGCTGGAACAATAATAAGTCTCGGCGCAAACAAAATAGTTATGACAAAGCAAGCAACTTTAAGCCCAATAGACCCAAGCTTGAATACGCCAATGAACCCTGTTATTCCCAATGATCCTATGAATCAAACTACTCCAGTAAGCGTAGAAGCCGTCAAAGGGTATATTGAACTTGCGAAGGATGAGTTTGGCATTCAGGATAACCAAGCGTTGAGTGATGTCCTAATAAAGCTTTCAGAGTATGTGCATCCTCTTGTATTGGGACAAGTATATCGGTCGCGGGCTCAAATCAAAATGTTGGCAAGAAAGCTACTAAAAAATCAAATTGGTGACCAAGACCAGCTTAATCGTATTATCGATTTTCTGTGTAGTGATTCAGGTAGTCACGATTATACCATTAATCGTAGAGAAGCCGAAAGAGAATTGGGATTAAATATTACTAAACCAACAAGCACTCAATACAACATAATTAAAGGCATTTATGATGATTTTAGTTTGGAGCTAGGATTTGGTCAGGTATTTGATCCACAAATGATTCAAGGAGCATATGCTGTACGGAGAGGTTTCATTGAAAGCGTTGTTGGCGGCAGTGACTTCTTTGTTACAGAGGGTAGGTGCTCCACTGTTACTACACCCAATGGACCAGCAATTCAAGTCAATAAAGTTTTTGAAGGATGGCGGCATAGCGAAACATCTGAATTGCCTCAAACGGCTCAGGTGTTGACACTAGACGGGGAGGTAAATTATGAACAAGATAACGAATTCAAGCTATAATGCATACTCCTCTGGATTAAGTTCATTTCTCAATCAATCCACATCAGATACGAGTGCTTTTTCACAATCTGTCCCCGTGCATATGACAATTGACGCTCTGGATAACGGACGATATAGTGTATTTGAAATCGCAAACTGGTTTTTGTCAAAGGAATCAATGACACAAAAAAAGCTCCAAAAACTATGCTATTATGCACAAGCTTGGTGCTATGCCCTGAACGACTATCGTCTAATAGATACCGTGTTTGAGGCTTGGGTGCATGGTCCGGTCTCTCCTGCGTTATATGATAAGTTTAAGAGTTTTGGTTATAACAGTATTCGCCTTGCTGGAAAATACACTGTGAATATAGCTGAAGCCGATATCGAACTCTTAGAAAGCGTTTGGGAAACTTATGGCGACCATACAGGCAATGCACTGGAGGCTTTAAGTCACAGTGAACCGCCTTGGATAGAAGCGCGAGTTGGGTATGCTCCTAATGAACGGTGTAATGTTCCCATTTCAGTAGAGTCGATGAAGAAATACTATTCGTCAATATACTTGGGCGGAGATTCGTGATGAGTGTGTTGACAAATCAAGTAGGCGAAAAAGCCAAAGGTCGTTTACTCACAAATAAACGTGATGTTCCCTTTGTTCTTGGTTTTAGATATCCATTGGAAAAAAAGTTTACTTTAACTGAGCTGGAAAAACGAAACAACAAAGAACTTCAAGGATTCCTTGACAAAGTAGCGCAAATGTCTGTACAGCAAGTTGATGAATTATATGCACGTGCACCGGACAAGAATGACACATACCGCGACATGCAGGTTTATCACTATGAAGTGACACGCTCTTTTCGAATTCATGTAGTATGTGAGGATGGAATTTATAAAATTATCCGCTTTGATCCGAACCACAAAGTACACGATTGATGAGAAACGCTGTATTGATTGCGAAAAAGTGCCGTCTTGGGAGTGATTCCGAGACGGCGATTTTTTGCTATCCGCACATTCGATTTCTGCTATTCCTACTGCTACAATGGTTGCAGAAAGGAACAGGAGGTTATACGAATGGAGAGATTTGTTACAGATGAACGCACGGGGCTGAAGTATGAGCTGGTTGGAGACTATTATCTGATTGCCGGGGATGATGAGCCGGAGGAAGAGTGGTCAATCGGGGTATGGGGGCAGCGGCATCTCCGCTATCTCAAGAAGCATCGCCGTGTGCGCTATGCCAACCTGCTGACAAGTGGCGAATTGAACGCCTATCTTGCGGACATTGACCGACAGGCAGAGGAGCTTTTTCTTCGGCTGGTAAAGCAAATGGCAGATGCAGAGGGCATTACGGAAACGCTGAAAGCCAGCGACCAAATGGAATGGGTCGGGCGGATAAATTCCTGCCGAGACCGTGCATCCGAAATTATCTATCACCAAGTGATCTATACATAAGGCAAGGCCCTTCGTATCAAGTCAAGAAAATGATACGAAGGGCCTCTTTTTGCCTATTGCGCTTTCAAGAATCCGGATTCAAACGCATCGGGGAAAATAAAGCGCTTCTCGCCCTGCTCAAAGCGGACGGTCACATATCCCCTGCTCAACTCAATTACCTTGCCAATGCCGAACTTAGCGTGAGCCACAGCGCTTCCAACGGCAACGCCGGAAACATCGACCTTCGGTTTTTCGGGCTGCTGGGGCTTTGCGGGAGCGATCGGAGATTTCACGCCGAAGGCAGCAGTGACAAAATCCGGCTTAGCCGGTGGCGTCCGAGTTGGAACGGGGGCTTTGGGCGGCTCCGGCTCCTCGTCCGCTTCCGGAACATCGGCTTCGTCGATTTCCGGCGCATTCATCGTAGACTGCTGGTTATAGAACAGCAGCTCGTACTCCTTGCGCTTCACGACGGTATCCCAGCCGCCGACATCCTCGTTTTCGTGCTTGTCCAGGCCGGTGTAGGACAGGCTGGAATCCTCATAGCGCTTGAATTTAAAGATGGCATCATTCATCAGGCTGGCGTTGAACACATTCAGCTCCACCAGCAGATTGAAGTCCTTCACATCCAGACCGGTCACTTTTTTGAAAAGTCCCGGCTCCAGCTGCGTGATCACATCCTTCAGAGAGCGCTCCCGGTAATCCGTCAGATACATAAAGATCGGCACACGGGTGGCAAACTTGATGAGTTTTTCCTGAATCTGCTTCCGCATGGATTTGTATTCTTTTTCTTCCTCGGAGATTTCCTTTTTCTCCTCCTTGGTGAGCTCCTTGCCCTTTTCCTTCTTGGCCTTTTTCACGCTCTCCGATTTGTTGATGATGGTCTCAATATCCGAGTTCAGGCTGCGGAACCCTTCAATTTTCATCAGGGCCTCCATGGCCTCTTTGTTTGCCATCAGTCGCCGGAGCGTATCATTGTCCACATTGACCAGCAATGCGGATTCCCAGCGCTTGGCCAGCAGCGTGGCCGAGGTACCGGCCATGGCGATATCCAGAATATCCTGTGCGTCGATCTGCTTCATGCTGCTGCCGTCGTAGGCCAGTACGGGCAGGAAGTTGATGAATTCCGCCACCTTCTTTTCCGGGTTGCTTTCACTCACATTCAGGCGGCAGGAATAATCCGAGATCTGCTTGAGGGCACGGTCCAGCGCAAAGTCAAAGACATAGCACTCATACTTCATGATCTGATCGGTGCCGGAGCCGGTACGCACCGTCCACGGAGACTGTACCCGGAACGCTGCTTGGAAATAGGTCTCCGGGCTTTTCAGATTTCGCAGCATAAAGATGCCCGTCCACGGCTTGACCGTGACGCCGGTGGTCAGCTTGCCGCAGGACAGCGTGATGGTCTTGGTGGTCAGCGGGTCACCCATGGATTTTTGCACCGGCTCCAGCGCATCCACGCCAATGCCCGCCTTGGTCCCGGCGCAGACATTGATGCGGTAATCGTGGTAAAAACTGTTCTGCTTCTGCTGAAGCAGGTTATACATTGCATAGCAGCTGGCCACATTGGGCAGAAACCAGAAGGTGTGGGACAGCACATTCAACAACCGGGTATCGGAAAACGGCATAGGCGGGCGCTTGTCCTGCCCCAACTTCATATCGTCCACGCTGGCGGGGAGATAGGAGCCGCGAATCAGATCCAGCCACTTCTGTACCTCGTTCTCATAGACAAAGCGGGCGGTCTCCGGCTTGCTTTTCTCGCCGTATTTGGCGGAGAAAAATACATTCAAATCAAATTCGTCGAACTGCCCCTGCATGGCGATCTGCCGGATGCTGTCCGGGATGCGGTAGGTCATCATCACCATCCGGGGCAGCGCTGCATAGGGGTTGTCCGCAGCCCCGTCCCAGTTTTCCTTGGCCCGCTGTTCGTCGGAATAGGTCCAGTTGTAGATTTGATCCTCGATAAATTCGCCGCTGTTGATGGCGCGGAACGGCGTGCCGGACAGGAACAGATAGTACGATGTGGTGATGGGCAGGAAGGTCTCGTTGTAGGCGTTGTCGGCCTCGTCCTTCTTGTACTTCTCCATATCGAAGTCGTAATCCTCGTCCTCGTTGTCCATTTCAAAGAGCTTTTTGGCATTGTCCCGCCACGCGCCGAAATGGTATTCGTCAAAGATCACGATGTCCCAGTTGGTGGTATGTACCCATTCGTTCTTTGCCTTGATGCCGCCGCTCTCGTTGGTGCCGAGATAGTCCTGAAAAGAGCCGAAACAGACGATGGGACGGGACAGGTCGGCGTCCTCGTAGCGCATTCCGTCCCGACAGATGAATTGCCAGCCCTCAAAGTCCTTGTGGGTCATGAGATCTTCCTCCCACGCCGCCTCGACAGCGGGCTTAAAGGTCAGCACAAGCACCTTTTTCAGTCCCATTCGTTTGGCCAGCTCATAGGCGGCGAAGGTTTTCCCGAAGCGCATTTTGGCATTCCAAAGGAATTTCGGCGCACGGTCCGGCGTATCCAGCTTGGCGGAACGAAAATAGGCGATGGTCTTGTTGACGGCCTCCTCCTGCTCCGGGCGCATAGAAAAGGTACGGGTGCGGTTCTCCTCATTGATGGTGTCGGTTTTTACCGCCAGCACCGCAGCTTCCAGCTCATCCACCGTGCAGCGGAACCATTCGCCGCCCACGCCGGTGATTTTCCTGCGGCGGAGCATACGATGCACATCGTGGTCGGTAAAGCAGGAGCCGTCCTCCCGCATGGCGGAGCTGCGGTACAGGATCTCATAGGAGAGCTTGCCGTCCGGGCGCTTGGTGGGGTACTGCTGCGCCACACGCCTGTCCACATCTTTTTCGGTGTAGCCCACCTTCAGCAGGCCGTCATAATCCGGATTTAAGTCCCGGTAGGCATAGATCATCGGATGGACTGCCGGGCGTTGGGGAAAGAAATCCATTTGCGGCATTAGTCCTCACCTCCGGTCAAGTCCATCGGTCGAATCATCGATTCAATAAAGGCGATTTCTTCGTCGGAAAGGCCATACTTGGCGTAAAGTTCGGCATCAGTCCAAGGTTTGGAAAAGTCTTGTTGGGGAACTAATTGATAAACACCCTTTGCAGCGTTTTGTGAGTTCTTTTTCTGCAAGACAAGGAATCTGAAAAATCTTGTGGCTATGTACGACATCACATTTTCGCATTCCTGTTTGTCTTTGAATGGCCCAATAACCAAATAGCTTTCGTTGCAAACTGTATCAGGAGCTCCGTAAAATGGTTTTGGAAGAATAGGGTGCGGAAATGAATCACTGCCGCTTCCCGCCTTTGCAATGTACACTTTGTGCCAACCAATCATTTCGGTACCACGGTAAATTACATTTCTTGCAACATATGCTGCACTTCCACGCACTTCCCGGTCGTTTCCGCTTACATATACCAATAGATCAGAAGGCGAATTCTTGACTTTGTTTCCCTTGAATGTATTTGGAAGGCCAAATGGAAGTCTGGTGCTAACCAGCGTTTCCATCGACGGTTCATTCTTTGCCATTACCTTGTGAATAACACTGACGGCTTCGTTATAGCGGATGAAGGTGCCACAACCGGCCTCAAGCAATGGCCTGATAATCGGCCCTTGTACCGCATCACCCTTATGTGAATAAACGGAGCAGTCACCGTGTTCGTCTCGATTCCACAGGAAATAGCAAACACCGCCCTTGATTTGAACTCCAGAAAAGCAATCAGAAGCTTCGGGATAATCGTGTATTACTCGTATTCTATTATCGTTCAACATTCGGTCTCGAAATTCGTCTAATCCTTTGCCACCGGCAAACCATCTGGACGGAATTATCATAGACAAATAGCGGGGGTTCATTTTTTGCGCTTGCTGTACGAATAATTGGTAAATCGGTTTTGCACTTGCTCCGTTACCGCCCCCGTCACTCAACTGATAGGGCGGGTTACTGATGATCACATCGAACTTCATCTTAAAAATATCCTCCGGCTTGGTGGTATGGATCAGCTCATAGGCGTGGGTCTCCAGCATTTCGTCCCGGTCGTACTGGCTCTGGGCTGCGCCGCAAAAGACGCATTTTCCGTTTTTCCAGCGGTGGGGGATCCGCTTGTAGCGAATATTGCCCTCCGCATCGTCAAAGCGGGACACCGAATACACGCTGTTGGGGTACTTGCTGCAATACACACCACGGCGAGAGAGCAGGCTGGTCAACTCGGTGATGGCGATACCGTAAAGCTGGTGATGAAAGATGTGATCGATACGCTGCTGCAGATCGGGAAGAATCGGCTCCAATCCGGTCAGCAGCCGCTTGGCGATCTCCCGCAGAAAGACACCGCTTTTGCAGGCCGGGTCTAAAAACTTGGTATTGGGGTCCGAAAACAGCCCCTGCGGGAGCATATCCAGCATCGAATTGGCTACCTCCGGCGGCGTGAACACCTCGTCGTTGGACAGATTGGCAAGGCAGGACAACACATCCGGATTATAGATGCCGGAGTAGAAATCATTGCTCATTTTCCCATACCCTCCTGTAGTGCGTCACATATTTCTTGAGGAACTCGCCCTCGTCGCTGGGCTTCTCGGTGGGTTCATCCGCGTCGAACAGGGTCATCTGCTCCTCTCGCTTTTTACGCTTTTTCTTGCCGAACAGGTCACGGGCCTCGTCATCTCCCTGCATCAGCCTGGCAAAGGTGTAGTCGCTGCGCTGGAGCTGATAGCCGGTCACAAAAGCCCATTCGGAAAACACAATGGGATCCCCGGTATCCTGCTGGTTTTCGTCCACGCGCATCAGGCTCAGGGCGTTGCCGCAGACGATGTTGCGGGACAGAATAAACCGCACCGAGCGGCGGCAGTCCTCGCTAACTTCCTTTTTGCAGACGGCTTTGTACTCCTTGTCCCACATCCGATAAAGCCGCTCCCGGCAGGCCTCGCAGTTGTCCTGCAGAATATCCACACCGTAAAGGCTGCTGACGGCCAGAACGGAGTATTTTTCGTAGTCCATCGGGAACTTCTTGTATTTCTTTTTTACAACAGCCAACTTCCGGGACAGGATCTCGGCGAGAAAATTTCCATCGCCGCAGGCGGGCTCCAGAAAGCGGCTGTCGATGCGCTCTGTCTCGGTTTTCACGAGGTCGCACATCGCCTTGACCTCCCGCTCGGCGGTAAATACCTCGCCGTGATCCGCCACCCGCTGTTTGGATTTCACTTGCTTTGTCACGCTTTTGATCCCCCCGGAAACATAATCCCGATTATGTTGTAAACAGGGCAGCAAAAAAGACCTGCCACAGATCGGACAGGCCAAAAAGGGTATGAAAAAGCAAGCCTTCTCTTATCGCTTCAAAAAACGAGCCGGAAAGGCTTTCTTGTTGTGCTCGATTTTAGACAATTTTAGGGTTTTCACGCTTTTCGTCGATGCTTTCTTTACTTTTTCGCAGGTTGATGCTATAATACAATATGTATAGGTATGCTTCTATCAAAATGGAACTACAACATAATCGGGATTCTGTTGCTTATAAAATTAGGTGCATATTCTCCATGCGGCGGCGGTGCTCCGTGCCGGTGGAAATGATATAGATGCGGGTCGTATCGATGCTTGAGTGACCGAGAATGTCGGCAAGCTTGGCAATGTCCTTTTCGATGCCGTAAAACACCCGGGCGAACAGGTGGCGCAGGTTATGGGGAAATACCTTCTCCGGGTTGACACCCGCTTCCTGACACAGGGATTTCATCTCCCGCCAGATATTTGTCCGATTGATGGGCTTGCCCGTGCGGGTCACGAAAATCATCCCGCTTTTGATTCCTTGCTCCGCTGCATAGCGGAGCAATTTTTGCCTCAGCGCCTTTACAAGAAACACCGTCCGGGTTTTCGCCTTGCAGCTTACTACCGCCTCGCCGCACCGTGCTGCCTCAACGGTGATAAATTGCAGCTCACTGACCCGGATGCCGGTGCCGCAGATGGTCTGCAAAATCAGACAGAGCCGTTCATTGTGCTTTCGCATCGCTGCCCGGCAGAGCCGTGTGTATTCCGCTTTCGTCAGTTCCTTTTCTTCAGGGCAGTAAACCTGCTGCTGCAATTTCAGCGTTTTTACCTTCAGGTCGTGCCAGCCGAGAAAGGTGAATAGACAGTTGATGCTGGCCAGCATGGAGTTTACGCTCCGCACGGCGTAGATTTCTTTCAGGTGCTTTTTGTATGCGATCACGGTTTCCTTTGTAATTTCTCCATCCGGTGCGTATGCCGCAAAGGCGCAGACATCCCGAACATATTTTTCGACTGTTGCGGCACTCCGTTCCTCTAAGATAAGATGTTCCGTAAATTCGGCGATCTCCGCCGCCGTGAGTAATTGTCCCTTCATTGTGGATTTACCTCCGAGTATTTTTTGATTATTTTACCCGAAAAGTATGAAAACAAAATTGTCACCGTTTATTGTAAGAAGATCGGTGACAGGAATCGAATCTATGGATTTTCGTTCAGTCCCGGTGCGTTTCAGGTTTCTTGATCCGCACCGGGGCTTTTTTCGTTTTCTGCGCTTGTAGGGATTTTTATTGGACAGCGACTATGCTAAAATTATTTTTGAAAAGCAGGAACAATCGGTGCATATTCGTGCCGTTAAAAAATAGAGGGCGCTGGCCCTCTGGAAAGGAGACGATAAAAATGCCAATTATGCTGACCAGAAAGGACGGCCCGCCTACGCCGTTCCGCAACGCAGAGTACATCCCGTTCTACTACTTCATCCCGAAAAGCATCCTGTCCCGCTGTGGGGCGGAGCTGAACGCCATTCCACGGAACCCGCAGGAGCTGTTCCGCAATCGTGCCGCCTGTGAATTCGTGGAGAGCGACCTGTTCCGACTGCTCATCATTGACGCCACCGCCTTTATGGTCTGGCCATATATGGGCTTCGGCGAGTATATGGAAATTTACTCCGGCTACGACCCGGCGTGGCGGTTCGCCCACTGCCCGGACTACTGGATTCAAGAGCTGACGGGCGAAGGCATTCTGGCGTCCGCCGGCGAATTATTCAAAGGTTGCCACTCGGAATTGAGGTATGTGCCGGAATGGCAGATCGACATCTATCTGCGCTACATCGTACCCAATGTGATGAAAAAGCACCGGATGGACGAGATCATCCAAGTGGCGCGGGAATATCCTTGTTTCGAGGACTTCGACTTTCGGAAAAGCAACCAGAAAACGGACTTCATCCGAAAATGATACCACACCCGCACCAAGCACCCGATGATCTCACTGGAGGAATTTCAGGAGGCCTATGCCGACGCCCACGGCGGACAGGAATACGAGGAGCCGGACCCGTCGCAGAATGTGGAGGAAACGGTGGTAGCGCAGGCGCTGGTGGATCAGTTCAAGGCCACGCTCAGCGAAAAGGATATGCAGATCCTTGAACTGCGCATGAACGGTGACACGCTGGAGGAGATTGCCGAAAAGCTGGGCTACAAAAATCACAGCGGCGTGCTCAAGCGCATCCGCAAGATCGGACAGGCCTATGAAGCCTATACCGGCGTGGACTACGGCTTTGAGAGCGGCAAAATCATCGGATAACACCTATCGGAAATCGGTAGGTGTTATTTTTATGCCCAAACGGAGGTGGAGATTATGAAATGGAGAATATACCCGTCCCAGCGAGGGCGGGTCAACAAACTGGTGCGCCGGCGATGCTGCTGCTATGACCACGGCAACTGCATCCTGCTGGATGACGGCGAAGAAGCCCAATGTGTGCAGCTCATTTCCCGGCACGGCATCTACTGCAATTATTTTTTGAAAGAGGTATTACCGGCTGAAAAGGAGCTTTACACAGAAATTTTACGGCAAAACGGGATCAATGGATAACCGCCCGAAAAAGAGTTATCCGAAATATTTTGAAATGCGCTATGCGCAGGAAAGGACTTATGATGAAAACGATCCACAACACAAAAACCATCGGCATCGACCACGGGTACGGGAATATGAAAACGGCCAATTGCTGCTTTCCCACCGGCATCACCGCCTATGACCACGAGCCGCTGTTCACGGCGGATATGCTGGTCTACGGCGGCAGGTATTATCTCATCGGCGAGGGGCACAAGGAATTTGCACCAGACAAGATCAAGGATGAGGATTACTATGTGCTGACCCTTGCGGCCATCGCCAAGGAGCTGAAAGCCGAAAATCTTACCGAGGCGCACATTGTGATTGCCGCCGGTCTGCCCCTGACTTGGACAAGCGGACAGAAAGCGGACTTCAAGGCGTATCTGATGAAGAACGCCGAGGTGGAGTTCGCCTACAAAAAGGCGGACTACCACCTCTATATCGACGATGCGCGTATCTATCCGCAGGGGTACGCCGCTATTGCCAGCTTTGCCACCACACTGAAAGGCGTCAATCTGATCGCCGACATCGGCAACGGCACGATGAACACCCTGTATATGATCAACGGCAAGCCGCAGCAGGGCAAAATGTTCACCGAAAAATTCGGAACATACCAGTGTACCCTTGCTGTCCGTGAGGCATTTATGCAGAAAACGCAGCGGGAAATCAACGATGCCATCATCGACGAGGTGCTGATCACCGGCACGGCAAATATTGCGCCTGCTGATCTGAAAATCATCAAGAGCGTCGCCGCCGAGTATGTGCGGGACATCTTCCGCAGACTTCGCGAGCACGGTTATGACGAGAACACGATGACCTTGTATGTGACCGGCGGAGGCGGCTGCCTTGTGAAGAACTTTTATAAGTTCAACGCTGATCGGGTGAAATTCGTTGAGGACATCTGCGCCGCCGCAAAGGGATATGAGTATCTGGCCGAGGCACAGATGAAGGCTGTGGCAAAGGGATGAACAAGTATCGAATCAATGTGCGGTTTGATTTGGACAAGCCAAAAGAGGCGAAAGCCGCACAGTATTTACAGTCGCTGGATAAATCCCGCAACGCTTTTATGGTAACGGCGGTCTTAAACGAAATGCAGCGGCAGTCATCCGCAAGCGGGGTTTTGCTGGAGGATATTCGGCAGGTCATACGGGAGGAATTGCAGAAGGTGTCGTTTGCTGCGGCACCTCCTGTTTTTGAGCAGGTGCAACCGGAGCTGACCGAGGAGCAACAAGCCGAAAATGAAAAGAGCGTGCTGGATGACCTTGAAATGTTCGGCTGAGCCAAAATGCCGAGATGTGGCTCAAATCGCGGTATTTGAAGCAGAGCCAGTGCCACTTTGGCTCAAAGACAAGATGCGCCCCAAGAGGCAAGAAAGCGGTTTGCGGCATCGTGCAGCGCAGAGATACGCTGAAATCTCTGTATCTGGCAGCCGCTTTTCTTTATGCCCTGCGGGGTGCGTCTCACGGTATAACAAGCAGGGACTTTGTGTGCCACAAAAGTCCCAATCACAGCCGAAATCGGCTGACTCTTTGGGGGCGCAGCCCCCAATCCCCCGAAAGGAGAGATGTGTATGGGGAAAGATGTTCGTATTGCCGTCCGTGTGACGGCGAAGGAAAAAGAGAAAATCCAGTCCAAAGCCCGAAAATGCGGGCTGAGCACAACTGAATATGTGAAGCAAAGAGCGTTGGGGTACGAGCCGAGAACGGTTCCGCCTGACGCTCTTTTTGCTTGTCTTGAAAAGCTTGGCGAGCTTGCGGACAAGGCGAGTTCCCCGGAGCTGGACAAAGAAATTTCAGCGGTGCTGAAACAAATCACAGCAGAGTTTCTGCTGCCGGGAAAGGGGTGATGCGGTATGGCCGTAACAGGCTTTTGGCCTGTGTTCAAGAATCTCAAAGCCACGCTGGACTACGCCGACAATCCCGACAAGACCACCGCCCCGGAATATCTGGACGAGGATTTGTACGCCGCTCTGCGCTATGCAGAGAACGACGATAAGACCGACCGCAAAATGTTCGTGGGAGGTATCAATTGCTCGGCGCAGAACGCCTACGCCGAGATGATCGCCGTGCAGCGGCGATTCGGTCTGCGTGGCAAGGTGGTGGGCTACCACGGCATTCAGAGCTTTCGTGAGGGCGAGGTCACGCCGGAGCAGGCGTTCGCCATCGGCAAGGAAACCGCCCGAAGAATGTGGGGTGAGCGGTATCAAGTGCTGGTCAGCGTCCATCTGAACACCGACAATGTGCACTGCCATTTTGTTGTGAATCCCGTGTCCTTCAAGGACGGCGCGAAGTTCAAAAACAAAATCGGCGACCACAAGGAGCTGCGTAAAATCTCCGATGATATCTGTCGAGAACACGAGCTGTCAGTATTGGAAAACAGCGATTTCTACTCCAAGGGCAAGAAAAAGGAATATTGGGTTCACAAGGCCGGCAAGAAAACCCACCGGGATATGCTGCGCCGGGATGTGGAATACTGCCTGTCCTTTGCGACTAGCCCAAGAGAATTTGAAAGTCAGCTTTATGCGCTTAGATACACCCTTGATCCTGTGCGCTTTTCGGTTAAAGCGAAGCATTGGGAGCGTGCCGTGCGGCTGAGCGGCATCGGCTTTTCCGAGCTTGCCGATGTAATGCTGCTGTCGCCGGATCTGCGGGCGGCGGAAAAGGATTTGAAGGAGCTGGTTGCCGACTATCACTTCTTGCAGGAGCACGGTATTCATACGACAGCCGACCTGCAAGCAAATATTGAGCAATCCAAGGCAGAGCTTTCCTCTTTGGAGCGTGAGCGCAGCGACATCAGCAACCGCATCCGCCGCCCCAAGTCGCCGGAAGAACAGGCGCAAAACAAGGAACGCCGCAAGGCAGTATCCAAGCAGATGAAGCCTGTAAGGGAGCGTCTGCGCTGTGCGGAGCGGATTTTAGAGAAATCCCCGCACCTGTATGAACTGTTAAAGCAAGAGCACGAGCTGGAGAAAAAAGTCCGTGCGAGATACAAGGAAAGAGGTAGATAAAATGAAAAATACGATGAAAAAGCCGGTGGCAATTCCGGTAGAAAAATTGCGCCCCTTTGCCGGACACCCGTTCAAGGTTAAGGACGATGAGGAAATGAACACGCTGATCGAAAGCATACAGACGCAAGGAATTCTTTCGCCGCTGATTGTTCGACCGATTGAAAACACAGATGAATATGAGGTGATAAGCGGCCACCGCCGTTTACACGCCGCACAAAAGGCAGGGATCACCGAGGTCCCTGCCTTAATTTATGTCCTCGACCGGGATGCTGCCGCCATTGCGGTAGTAGACAGCAACCTGCACCGGGAGCATATTCTGCCATCCGAAAAGGCGTTTGCGTATAAGTTGAAAGCTGATGCCCTGAAGCATCAGGGACAAAGAACAGACATAACTTCGGAGCAAATTGCACCGAAGTTGTCCACGGAAGTAATCGGAGAGCAAGAAGGAATCAGCAAGGATACCGTTAAGCGCTATATCCGCCTGACCTATCTCATCCCAGAATTTCTTGAAAAGATGGACAATAACGAAATCGCCCTATCCGTCGGCGTGGAGCTTTCGTTTCTTGACGAGCAAAATCAGCGAGCGGTTTTGGAGCAGTGCGCTATCAACGATTGCACCCCGTCCTATTCGCAGGCGTGGCGGATGCACAAGGCCGACCGGGAGGGGACACTGACCACGGCGGTCATTCAAACCATTATGTCGGAGGAAAAAGCTAACCAGAAGGCTCGCCTCAAGATTCCGATGGAGCGCATCCGAAAGTATTTCCCGCAAAGCTATACTGCCGCCCAGATCGAGGACGCCGTGGTGAAGCTCTGCGAGCGGGACTACCGCCGACGAACCGACCGAGAGCGATAAGGAGGTGCGGCCTATGGGAAAATATCGCAAGATCGACTACACGCAGGTCGCACTGCCGGAGGAACTGCTTACCTCCTTTGCCAAGGCCATGCTCCCGGAGCTGCGTAAGTTTTACGCCAGCGACGAGGGCAGGGCCTATTTTGCAAAGTGGCTCCTGAAGCACCCGGAATATGCGGCACATTCGACACCGGAGAGCGGATGATTATAATAAAAATCGGAGAGGAGGATTCTGTATGAATGTAGTCATTTACGCCCGCTTTTCCAGCCACAGCCAGACGGAGCAGTCCATTGAGGGACAGCGCAAGGTGTGCTATGAATATGCGGAGTCGAATCATTATACCGTTGTCGGAGAATATATTGACCGAGCCATCAGCGGCACCACGGACAACCGTGCCGAATTTCAGCGGATGATCTCCGACAGCGACAGGCACACCTTTGAGGGCGTTTTGGTATATCAGCTGGACCGCTTTGCTCGAAACCGCTATGACAGTGCCATCAACAAGGCGAAGCTGAAAAAGAACGGTGTCCGGGTGCTGTCTGCCAAGGAGAATATTGCGGACGACGCTTCCGGCATCTTGGTGGAGGGTGTTCTGGAAAGTATGGCGGAATACTACTCCGTGGAGCTTTCTCAGAAGATCCATCGGGGTATGGCCATCAATGCCGAAAAGTGCTTGTCCAACGGCAGCAACCCCGGCTTGGGCTTCAAGGTAGATGCCGAGCGGCGGTTCTATGTGGATGAGGAGGAAGCCGCCATTGTCCGTGAGATTTATGAGCGCTACGCCAGCGGCGAGACGAAAGCGGAGATCATCCGGGATCTGAAACGGCGCAGGGTCAAGACCTCCCTCGGCAAGGAATTTAGTCCCAACAGTCTCAGTCACCTGCTCAGCAACAAGCGTTATATCGGCGTCTATCTTTACAAAGGAAAGGAAACACCCGGCGGAATGCCTCGCATTTTGGACGATGACTTGTTTTACCGGGTGCAATCGATGATGAACAAGAACAAAAATGCGCCGGCCCGAACTCACGGCGAGGGCGAATACCTGCTGACCACAAAGCTATTCTGCGGACACTGCAAGGAAATGATGGTGGGCTACGGCGGCACCAGCAAGAGCGGCAGGCAATATCACTACTATATGTGCAAAAACGCCCGCAGGAAAAAGTGCGGCAAGAAGATCGTCAGCAAGTCTTATATCGAGGACCGTGTGGTCAACGAGTGTCTGAAAATGCTGACCGAGGAGAAAATCCGCTTCATTGCCAAGAAGGTAGCTGAGGAGTGCGCCAAAAGCCCGGATAACCTTACCGCCAAGGCGCTGAAAAAGGCGATCCGAGAGGCGGATACGGCCATTGAGAATCTCTGGAAGGCCATTGAGCAGGGGCAGGCCGTGGAGATGCTGACGGATCGACTCAACAAGCGCATGGCGGAAAAGGCAGAGCTGGAGGCGCAGCTCGCTATTGAGGAAAACAAGAAAATCACGCTGACGGAGGCACAAATTCTGGCGTTTCTGGACTATGTATGTGAGATGCCCGCCGACGATGTAAACAAGCACCGAGCCATCATTAACATCTTTGTTCATTCCATCTACCTGTATGACGACCACTTTACCCTCATCATCAACGCCAGCAAGAAGCCGTTGAGCATTGACAATATCCCGCTGGATGATATTGAAACGGCATTTGAAGGCGAAACCGGAGCTTTGGAGGGGTGTTCATCCTTGAGCACCCCTGCTCCACCATAAGTCCACCGTAATTTTGATAGAATTACGGTGGACTTTTTCTATGCCCGAAAACCGCTTGAAATAGGGCTTTTCGGCTGTTTCAACACATAAGTAAACCCCGCTGCGATAATGTACAATAAGTTGCGCAAATTGAAAAAAGCATAAAAGAAGACATAGC
>OLYB01001802.1_pt1 | contig 16277 bp, 15 predicted proteins | sample 1674481 | NCBI WGS metagenome assembly OLYB01 (sample SAMEA103958167, study PRJEB25191) | human gut metagenome
TCTTTCGGAAGAACAAATTTGCAACTGCGCCGTAGTTCCATCACATAACGCTAATAGCATAAAAGTAAAATATTTATCAAACTTATCTGAAATCAATATCGGCGTTAATTTGCAAATTTTTCTGTAGAAAGAGAATGCCCCCCTTCTTCCGTCGCATCGAAAAAACTTATATTTAGAACAATCCCCGCAAATCCGTCCAACTGAAAACAAAAGGCCCCAGACCACGTAGTTAAACAGCAATTTAACTGGCTATAAAAATCCACGTATTGAGATTCAAGCAAAATTCAATCTTTCCATGGTACCGTAGAAAGAAAGGAAAATTATTCCTACAATACCTATTGACATGATAGGAATTAAGGGGTATGATAAACGAAAGTCAAGGGAGGCGGAAACATGAAGCGAAAATTATTTTCAATGGTAAAGAAAATAGCGGTACTGTCCATAGCAGCAATTCTGTTGATTGGATGTACCGGATGCGGAAGCAAAAAAAGTCATGTACGGACAATCACCAACGTCTCCTACGATCCGACAAGAGAATTTTATGAAGCATATAATCCTCTGTTTGAGAAATATTATAAGGAAAAAACGGGAAAAGAAGTGGATATTATTCAATCCCACGGAGGTTCCGGTGCACAGGCACGCTCTGTTGTGGAAGGATGCAATGCTGATGTCGTTACACTGGCACTGGAGCATGATATCACACTGATCGAGCAGACCGGACTGATTGAAAAAGGCTGGGAACAGGAATTTGCCGATGACAGTTCCCCATACACTTCGACGATTGTTTTCCTCGTCCGGAAAGGCAATCCGAAACAGATCAAAGACTGGGACGATCTGGTAAATAAAAAGGTCGAGATCATCACCCCGGACCCGAAGAGCAGTGGTGGTGCCTGCTGGAACTTTTTAGCAGCACTTTCCTATATAAAGGAGCAGACCGATGATGAGAAGGAACAGAAAGCATTTCTGCAGAAACTTTACTCGCAGGTTTCCGTCATGGATTCCGGAGCGCGCGGTTCCACAACCACGTTTGTGGAAAACCAGAAAGGGGATGTACTGATCGCGTGGGAAAATGAGGCAATTACCACGATGAAAAGTTATCCGGATGAATATGAGATGATTACGCCGAGTGTCAGTATTCTGGCACAGCCGAGTGTGGCGATTGTGGACGACAATGCGGATGCCAACGGCACGCAGGAAGTGAGCCGCGAGTACCTGAATTATCTGTACACGGATGATGTCCAGCGGCTGGCGGCAGAGTATGGTTACCGTCCGAGCAATGAATCAATTCTGAAGGAATTTTCCGACCGTTTTGACCTGAATGTGAAATTATATACGATCAAAGATTACGGCGGCTGGAACGAAGCATATAAGAACTATTTTGACGATGGAGCAATGTTTGATGAAATCTACGGCAACGAATAAGACAAAAAAAGTACGTGTGATACCGGGGTATCACCTCACATTGGGAATTACAGTGACAATGCTTTCCCTGATTGTGCTGATCCCGCTGGCATCTGTGATGGTTTCCGCATTAAAACTGCGTCCGGCAGAGTTCTGGTCCCTGATCACGAAGCCGACCGTGCGGCATGCATTTGCGACCAGCATCGGATGTTCGTTTATTGCGGCACTTATAAACAGTGTGTTCGGTGTGATCATTGCCTGGGTGCTTGTAAGATATGAGTTTCCGGGCAAACGTATCCTCGATGGCTGTATTGAGCTTCCGTTTGCACTGCCGACTTCGGTAGCAGGTATCACACTTTCCAAAATGTATTCCGAAAACGGAATCCTCGGGACTCCGCTTGCAAAACTTGGCATCAAAGTATCCTACACACATCTGGGACTGGTCATTGCACTGGTGTTTGTCGGAATTCCGTTTGTCATCCGTGCCGTGCAGCCGGTGCTCGAAAAACTCGACGGACAGTATGAGGAAGCGGCATTTATGCTTGGAGCCAACCGGTTTCAGACCTTCCGCAGAGTGCTTCTGCCGGAGATGATGCCCCCGGTTTTAACCGGATTTGGGCTTGCCTTTGCCAGAGGGATTGGTGAGTACGGAAGTGTCATTTACATATCCGGAAACAGTGCAAGGGAACATACGCAGGTGATCTCCTATGTGATCATGCAGAAGCTTGGGTATATTGATTATGCGAGTGCCACGGCAATCGCACTGGTAATGTTGATTTTGTCGTTTGTTTTACTGCTTGCTGTGAATATCGTACAGATGAAACAGGCAGCCAGAACCAACAATGTGTAAGTGCAACAGGGAACCAACCAATTCGTTTTAAGAAAGGGAGTTCGTTTTTATGGAACAAAAGAAAAGTACGAAATACATCTTAATAGCCATCAGCGTTCTTTTCATATTTGTTATGCTGATTCTTCCCCTGTTTTCGATTCTCTTTAGTGCGTTGAAAGAAGGATTTGCTTTTTACATACAGGCGGTCACAACCGAATATGTGCGTTCGGCTCTTTTGGTTACATTGCTTGCAACTGTGATCGCGGTAGTTGTCAATACGTTTTTCGGAATCATGGCGGCATGGCTTCTGACAAAGTTTTCTTTCCGTGGGAAACAGGTGCTTGCCACGCTGATCGATATCCCGTTTTCGATCTCTCCCGTCATTGTAGGTCTTGCCTTTTTGATGACCTTCGGACGACTCGGCTGGACGTATCCGGCAATCCGGGCGATCAACCAGTTTTTCGGAACAAACATCCGCATTACGTTTGCGTTACCGGGTGTGGTGCTTGCCACAATTTTTGTCACTTTCCCGTTTGTATCGCGTGAGATCATCCCGATCTTAAATGCACAGGGCAAAGACGAAGAAGAGGCTGCAGCATTGATGGGAGCCGGGGGATTTACGATTTTCCGGAAAATTACCCTTCCCCAGATGAAATGGGGACTGATCTATGGTATCATTTTATGTACGGCGCGTGCGTTAGGCGAGTTTGGAGCAGTCAATGCACTCTCAAAGACCAGAGGGCAGACATTTACCCTGCCGCTGGAGATTGATGCCTTATATATGTCGGGGACGGATACTTCCATCACCTCCGCATTTGCGGTATCTTCCATTCTGGTCATTATTGCGGTGATCGTGCTGATACTCAGAAACATTTTTGAATACAGAAGCAAAAACAGTAAAGGCATACAGTAAGGAGTCAGGCTATGTACGTGGAAATGAGAGATATTTGTAAAAATTACGGAAACTTCCGGGCTTCCGACCATGTCAGCTTTGGCATTGAAAAAGGAAAATTAGTCGCACTGCTTGGACCTTCCGGAAGCGGAAAGACCACACTGCTTCGCATGATCGCGGGGCTTGAGACACCAAACAGTGGCGATATCTATATTGACGGGCAGCGTGTCAACGATGTGCCGGCGGCAAAACGAGGCATCGGTTTTGTCTTTCAGAACTATGCATTGTTCCGTTATATGACCGTCTACGACAACGTAGCTTTTGGTCTCGAACTTGCCAAGGTGCCGAAAAAAGAAATCAAAAAGCGCGTGACCGAACTGTTGGAACTGACCGGATTAAGTGGAATGGAAAAGCGTTATCCGAACCAGTTGTCCGGCGGGCAGCGTCAGCGAGTGGCATTTGCCCGCGCATTGGCACCGAATCCGCAGGTACTTCTTCTCGATGAGCCGTTTGCGGCAATCGATGCAAAAGTCCGCACCGAACTTCGCAACTGGCTTCGCGAGATGGTTGTAAAGCTTGGCATTACAAGCATTTTTGTCACCCATGATCAGGATGAAGCCGTTGAGGTGGCCGATGAGATTATCATCACAAACCATGGACATATCGAGCAGATGGGAACGCCGATGGAAATTTATAAATCACCGGACACCCCGTTCGTGGCACAGTTTATCGGCCGTTCCTCGATCGTAGAGCATTATGAGCGTCTGCTTGGATTTGATCCGGTCGAGGGCGCAACCCACGCAGTTATCCGTCCAGAATTTGTCCGCATGTCCAGAAGCGAGCCACCGCAGCACATGAGTGCCGCCGAGCGTGGAATCGTAAAAGATGTGATATTCCGAGGAAATCATCTGGATGTTGTCGTTGATGTGGGAGGTATCCCGATCGTCACCGAGCGCTCACTTGAAAAAGATCCGGTAGAGATCGGTGAAAAAGTGTATGTCTTAATCTACCGGCTTTACATATTTGATGAAAACCAGACCTATCTCGTAGAAAATAGAGAGATGCAGGAAGGCGAGGTCTTCTACATTTAATCACAAGGAAGGATTACTTATGAAAATCGAGGGAAAAAAAATACTCCATACGGATGTCCTCATCATCGGCGGCGGCACAGCAGGCTGCTACGCGGCAATGACCATCCGTGAACAATCCGATTATTCCATAATCATAGCAGAAAAAGCCAACATCAGGCGCAGCGGCTGTCTGGCAGCCGGAGTCAACGCGCTCAATGCCTATATCACCAAAGGTCATGTTCCGCAGGATTACGTGGACTACGCCACAAAAGATGCCGACGGCATCGTCCGGCCGGATCTGCTTTTGACCATGTCCGAAGGACTCAACCGTGTGACCGCCAAAATGGAACAGCTTGGTCTGGTCATCTTAAAAGACGAAAACGGCGAGTATGTGGCAAGAGGAAACCGCAATATCAAGATCAACGGCGAAAACTTCAAGCCGCTTCTTGCAGATGCTGTCAGCAAATTAGACGATGTGACCGTCATCAACCAGTTAAACATCACCGATTATCTGGTAAACAATAATAAGATCGAAGGAGCCGTCGGTTTTTCCATTGCAGACGGTACGGCCTACGAGATCCGCGCAAAAAAAGTGCTGATCGCAACCGGAGGAGCCGCAGGACTTTACCGCCCGAACAATCCGGGTTTTTCCCGTCATAAAATGTGGTATCCGCCGTTTAACACCGGTGCCGGATATGCCATGGGAATGGAAGCCGGAGCCGAGATGACCACATTTGAGATGCGCTTTATCGCCCTGCGCTGTAAAGATACGATCGCTCCGACCGGAACGATTGCACAGGGTGTCGGAGCAAAGCAGATCAACGCACACGGAGAAGTGTATGAGACAAAATACGGTCTGACTACTTCCCAGCGGGTGTACGGAACTGTTGAAGAAAATGTAAAAGGACGCGGACCATGTTATCTTCGCACCGAAGGCATCTCCGCAGAACAGGATGAATCGCTCTTAAAAGCATACTTAAACATGGCGCCGGGACAGACACTCAAGTGGGTGGAATCGGGGAAAAATCCAAGCGAACAGAACGTGGAAATCGAGGGAACCGAGCCGTATATCGTAGGTGGTCATACCGCCAGCGGTTACTGGGTAGACACCGAACGAGAGACAACGATCCACGGACTCTATGCTGCCGGAGATGTGGCAGGCGGCTGTCCACAGAAATATGTAACCGGCGCACTGGTGGAGGGCGAGATCGCAGCCAATTCCATCGTGCAGAAATTAAACGAAGAACAGGTGGCAGATACGGCGGCTTCTGATGAAGAAGCGGTTCTTGAAAATAAAATTGCCGAGTATGATGCATTTCTCACAAAGCAGGACCCGGCATTTACCGTTGAGGAACTCGAGGAAGCCATGCAGAAAGTCATGGACCAGTATGCAGGCGGAATTGGAACCCATTACCAGTTCAACGAAAAGCAGCTTGCCATGGCGGAAGAAAAAATAAAGAAACTGCAGATCCTTGCAAAAGGACTTGCGGCAGCCGATATGCATGAACTGATGTTTATCTATGAGCTGAAAGAACGCCTGACTGTGTGCTTGACTGTGATCGCACATCTGCGTGCACGCAAGGAGACACGCTGGCACAGTTTCGCGGAGAATCTGGATTATCCGGAGAAGAGTGATGCATGGCTCTGCTATGTAAACTCGAAAAAGAACGGGGACCAGATTACGATGATCCGCAGAGATCTGGTGAAAGGAGGAGAAACCTATGAGCATCGCGATTGATTCCATGAAATGCAGGGCATGTGGAAAATGTCTGGATGTCTGTCCGGGAAGCCTGATCGTGCGCGGCGAAGACAAAAAAGCCGTGATCCGGTATCCGAAGGACTGCTGGGGATGCGCCTCCTGTATCAAGGAGTGTCCGTTTGAGGCAATTTCCTATTACCTGGGTGCCGACATCGGCGGCATGGGAAGCCAGATGACCGTTCATACGGAAGGAGATCTGTTACACTGGCGAATTAAAAAAACAGATGGTACAATAGAAACAATTGTTGTGAATAAAAAGGATTCGAATAAATATTAAGGAGGAAGATCATGAGTCAATTATCTCATCTTGATGCACTCGAAGCGGAAGCAATCTACATTATCCGTGAGGTAGCGGCAGAGTGTGAAAAACCAGTAATGCTTTATTCCATAGGAAAGGACAGTTCGGTAATGCTTCATCTTGCCATGAAAGCATTTTATCCGGAGAAGCCGCCATTCCCATTTTTACATGTGAACACGACATGGAAATTCAAGGAAATGATTCAGTTCCGTGATGAGACGGCAAAGAAACTTGGGATTAACATGATCGAGTATATCAACGAGGACGGTGTAAAGCGTGGCATCAATCCGTTTGATTACGGCAGCCAGTACACCGACATCATGAAGACACAGGCATTAAAACAGGCGCTGAATAAATACGGATTTACTGCAGCATTCGGCGGCGGACGTCGTGATGAGGAAAAATCCCGTGCAAAAGAGAGAATTTTCTCTTTCCGTAATGAGAATCATGCATGGGACCCGAAGAACCAGAGACCGGAGATGTGGAAACTTTATAACTCCAAGATCAACAAGGGTGAGAGTATTCGTGTGTTCCCGATTTCCAACTGGACGGAGACGGATATCTGGGAGTACATAAAGAGAGAAAACATCGATATCGTGCCGCTGTATTTTGCAGCAAAGCGTCCGGTGATTGAGCGTGACGGACAGATTATCATGGTGGATGATGATCGTCTGAAACTTCGTCCGGGTGAGAAAATTGAATACAAGAATGTGCGTTTCCGTACCTTGGGATGCTATCCACTGACCGGTGGAATCGAATCCAACGCGACCACATTAGATGAGATTATTGACGAGACCTTGAGTGCTGTAGAGTCTGAGCGGACCACCCGTGTCATTGACAACGAGGCAGCCGGCAGCATGGAACGAAGAAAGAGGGAGGGTTATTTCTAAAATGAGCGGATTATTGAAATTTATTACCTGCGGTAGTGTAGACGATGGAAAGTCCACACTGATCGGACATATTTTATACGATTCCAAACTGCTTTACGCAGATCAGGAGAAAGCGTTGGAGCTGGATTCCAAAGTAGGAAGCCGCGGCGGTGCGATTGATTATTCCCTCCTTCTGGACGGACTGATGGCAGAGCGTGAACAGGGTATCACCATTGATGTGGCATACCGTTACTTTACAACCGAAAAGAGAAGCTTTATCGTGGCAGATACTCCGGGACATGAGGAGTACACAAGAAACATGGCAGTCGGTGCATCCTTTGCAGACCTTGCTGTTATCCTTGTGGATGCAAAGCAGGGAGTGCTCGTACAGACCAGAAGACATGCCAGAATCTGTGCACTGATGGGAATCCGTTACTTTGTATTTGCTGTAAATAAGATGGATCTTGTCGATTACAGTGAGGAGCGTTTCAAGGAGATCGTTGACCAAATTCAGGAACTTTCCAAGGAACTGCATTTAGCAAGTGTCAAGATCATTCCGGTATCTGCAACCGAGGGTGACAATGTCACCACCCATTCCGACAATATGCCATGGTACACGCAGGAGCCACTGCTTGCTTACTTAGAGAATATCGATGTGAGCGAAAAGAAGCAGGAAGAAGGCTTCTATATGCCGGTACAGCGTGTCTGCCGCCCGGATCACACGTTCCGTGGTTTCCAGGGACAGATCGAGAGTGGCGCTGTATCGGTCGGTGATACAATCGTGACTCTGCCAAGCAATGAGCATGCAAAAGTAAAGAGCATTTTAGTCGGAGATAAAGATGCACAGACTGCAGATGCAGGCCGTCCGGTTACCATCCAGCTTGACAAAGAAGTGGATGTATCCCGCGGATGTGTTCTCGCAAAAGATACGAAGCTTCCGGTCAGCAAGAAATTTACCGCAACAATCCTCTGGATGGACGATGAGGAACTGACCGTCGGCAAAGATTATCTCGTAAAACTCGGGACACGTACGATTCCGGGTATCTTAAAGAATATCCAGTACAAGATTGATGTCAACACCGGTGAATTTATTCCGGTTGGCCGCCTGCGAAAGAACGAGATTGCGGTCTGCGATCTGGTATTGCAGGAAGAGATCGTCATTGATGCTTTTGCAAAGCATAAGACATTGGGAGAACTGATCCTGATCGACCGTATTTCCAACATGACATCCGCATGTGGTGTTGTGGAAAATCCAACGCTCGATGAGACGAAAGACTTAAAATGCGCATTTGCCCACGGAAATCTCAAGGCAAACGGAGATATCTTCGAGGAATATTACTATGACCTTGAGGCGATGAACGTCTTTAAGGTACAGCCTTCCGATAAAACTTACACGATCGGTGATGTGATTCCGGTCAAGGGTGAGACGTATCAGTATCCGGACAGCTTTGATGTGGTTGTTCTGCGTGAGCAGGTAGCGGTATCCATCCGTGACCAGAAGGTTACTGCAATTATTCCGCTTGCTGACTTTGCATACAACGATGTGCCTGTCATCAACGGCCGTGGATTTGCAGTTCATGTAACAGGTGCCGCAGATGTGGATGCGTTCAAGAAGGAGCTTTCCGCAGAGGGCAGTGAGATCTCTGAGAACTTCTTTAATAAGTGGGTTGATTTTGAGACTTACCGCCGCATCGTATTTAAGGATGAGCACTGGACAGAATAATCATTTTATTATGAGAATGGAATCCCTGCTGGTTATAACCAGTGGGGATTTTTTGCTGGAAAAATAAGTGGAAATAAAAGGTTGACAATAGGGTATGATTGCGGTATATTAACTATAACATATTAAACCTATTAGATAAGTATGAATTAGGGGAAATGAAATGGGATTCAACACAGAACTACTACATGGTACAAAAACCGGAGATCCGGTGACCGGAGCCACACTTACCCCGGTGTACCAGTCCAGTGCTTTCTTTCAGCCATCGGCAGAGCAGCATGAGAAGCTGTTTCACAACAAAGCTGCTGGATATTCTTACACAAGAATCAATAACCCGACCATCGCAGCATTTGAAGAACGCATGACGGTTCTGGAAAAAGGTGTGGCATCCGTTGCCTGTGCATCCGGCATGGCGGCAATTACCAATGCCCTTCTGAATATCGTAGGAAGTGGTGATGAGATCATCACAAGCACCAGCCTGTATGGAGGAACGATTGATCTTTACCACGATCTGGAAGCGTTTGGGATTACAACAATTTTTGCAGATACGAATGATCTGGCAGATCTCGAATCAAAGATCACGGATAAGACGAGAGTCATCTTCGCGGAGACGATTGGCAATCCAAAGCTGGATGTGACCGACATCCCGGCACTTGCAGGGATCGCAAAGCGGCACAATCTTCCGCTCATGATCGATAATACGGTAGCTACCGCGTTTCTCGTTCGTCCGCTCGAACTTGGCGCAGACATCGTGATCAATTCCACATCCAAATACATCAACGGCAACAGCAGTGCCATCAGTGGTGTGATCACCGATGCGGGAAGATTCAAATGGGATCTGGAGCGGTATCCGGGCATGAAAGACTATAAAAAGTTTGCAAAATTTGCCTTTACTGCAAAACTGAGAAACGGATTGTTCCGCAACATGGGAGCCTGTATGGCGCCGCAGACTGCATACTATAATCTGCTTGGTATGGAGACACTGGGGCTTCGTATGGAGCGGGCGTGTGACAACGCAATGCAGCTTGCGGCTTATCTGGAAACCATTCCGGGAATCAGCGTAAACTATCCGGGACTTGCATCAAGTCCGTGGAACGGTGTGGCAAAGCAGTTGCTGGATGGAAGATTTGGAGCAATTTTAACCATTCGCGTGGGAAGCAAGGAACGCGCTTTTGCAATCATGAATGCGCTGACCATTCCGCAGATCGTATCCAATATCGGAGATACCAAGACACTGATCGTACATCCGGAATCCACACTGGCGGCACACTCAACCGAGCAGGAAAAGATTGACGCCGCCGTATTTGATGATATGATAAGAATAAGTGTCGGTATTGAGGATATCGAAGATCTGAAGCAGGATTTTACAGCAGCAATCCAAAATACCGCCGGATAAACAAAGAAAAATACACAAGGTTTAAAGGAGAGAGTAATGGCTGTTGATTATGCTACATTGAAAAAAGGCGGATTTATGCGCCAGAAACAAAAAAATAATTTTTCCCTGCGGCTGGCTGTGGTAGGTGGAAATCTTACAGCAGAGAATTTACAAATTATCGCAAAGGTTGCAGAAAAATACGGAGACGGACACGTACATCTGACTTCCCGTCAGAGTGTGGAAATCCCATTTATCAAACTTGACGATGCAGAAGAAGTTAAGGAAGTGCTGGCAACCGGGGGATGTAAGCCGGGTGTGTGTGGACCGCGTGTCCGTACGATTACAGCCTGTCAGGGATCGGCGGTATGCCCTAGTGGAAATATTGACAGTTATGATATTGCAAAAAAACTGGATGAGCGTTATTTTGCAAGAGAACTTCCGCATAAGTTTAAATTTGGTGTAACCGGATGCCAGAACAACTGCTTAAAGGCAGAAGAAAATGATGTCGGAATCAAGGGTGCATCTATTGTGGAATGGGAGGAAGCAGCCTGCATCAACTGTGGGATCTGTGAGAAGACCTGCCGCGTGGATGCAATCAGTACCGTGGACGGAAAAATCGTTCTCAATGAGGAAAAATGTAACAACTGCGGACGCTGTGTAAAGGCCTGTCCGACCGATGCATGGAAAGCGACACCTGCATTTGAGGTATCTTTCGGTGGACTGTTTGGAAACCGCGTATACAAGGGCGAGAAGTATCTTCCGCTTGTGACATCCGAGGAACAGTTATTCCGCATTACCGATGCGGCAATCCAGTTCTTTGATGACAATGCCAATCCGGGAGAGCGTTTCCGCATGACACTCGAGAGAGTGGGACTTGATAAATTTGAAGAGAAGATAAAGGAGGCATACAATGGCTGATTTTACAATTGATGAAACTGTAGATATTACGGATGTGGTCTGCCCGATGACGTTTGTCAAGGCAAAGGTGGCCATGGAAGAGTTAGAGATCGGACAGGTGCTTTCCGTACATATGAATGATGGAGAGCCGGTGCAGAACGTACCGAGAAGTTTCAAGGAAGAGGGACAGCAGGTATTAAAGCTGATCGACAATGAAGATGGAACTTATGACCTTATTGTAAAGAAACTCGAAGAGTAGACAAGAGAGGTTAAGCGCATGGCAGCAAGAGTAAGTAAAGATAATTTTGAAGCGGAGGTTTTGCAGGCTTCTATACCGGTACTGGTGGAGTTTTATTCCGATTCCTGCATTCCGTGCAAACAGATGTCACCGATTCTTGGCGATATCGAAGATGATTATGAGGATCGCTTAAAAGTGGTCAAAGTCAATGCAAATTTTGACGGGGAACTGGCAGAACAGTATTCCGTTATGGTTTCTCCGACCATCCTGTTTTTCAAAGATGGAAAGGAAGCAGAGCGTGTGCGCGGTCTGATTAAGAAACCGGAACTGGAAGCAATTGTGAAAAAATATATTTAGGAGGAGTTACCGATGAAAGTAACAATCGCAGGAAACGTAAAAGACATCAAAGAGGGAACGACACTGGCACAGCTCGTTGTTGACGAGAAGGTTGAAAATCCGGAATATGTGACCGTTACCGTAAACGATGATTTTGTAGAAAATCACGATCTTGCAAACGTAACATTAAAGGAAAACGACGTGGTTGAGTTCTTATACTTCATGGGAGGAGGAAGTTTCTAATGGCATTTACCAATGAGCAGATGGAGCGTTACAGCCGTCACATCATCCTGCAGGAGGTTGGTGTGAAGGGACAGAAAAAGCTCCTCAACGGAAAAGTTTTGATTATCGGTGCAGGTGGACTTGGTGCACCGGCAGCAATGTATCTTGCTGCAGCCGGTGTGGGAACCATCGGTATTGTAGACGCAGACGAAGTAGATTTATCGAACTTACAGCGTCAGATCATTCATGGAACCGCAGATGTAGGAAAAGCAAAAGTAAAATCTGCAAAAGAAACCATGAATGCAATGAACCCGGATGTAACCGTAAATACATACCGTGAGTTCGTTACTTCTGAAAATATTATGGATCTCATTAAAGATTATGATTTCATCATTGATGGAACCGATAACTTCCCGGCAAAATTCTTAATCAACGATGCCTGTGTAATGGCAAAGAAGCCATTTTCCCATGCAGGAATCATCCGTTTCAAGGGTCAGCTCATGACCTATGTTCCGGGAGAAGGACCATGCTATCGTTGTGTATTCAAGAATCCACCACCAAAGGATGCAGTTCCGACCTGCAAGCAGGCTGGTGTCATCGGCGCAATGGGCGGTGTCATCGGATCCTTACAGGCGATGGAAGCCATCAAATATCTGATCGGTGTGGGCGATCTCTTAACCGGAAAGCTTCTGACTTTTGATGCGTTAAAGATGGAATTCCACACGATCAAACTGCCAAAGGCAGATCATAAGTGTGCCATCTGTGGCGATCATCCGACCATCACAGAACTGATTGATTACGAGCAGATCGAGTGCCCGGATCATTGAGGTATCGCGTAAGCGATATCTCCTGCGCAAATCGCCTCTGCGAAGCAGACTTTATATGCGATTTGCTCCTTGAAAAGGAGGAAAATTTTATGCTTACCATGAAAAAAGCAGACTATGAAAAAATCTTAGCTCATGCGAAGGAAAACCTTCCGGAAGAGGCATGTGGTCTGATTGCAGGCACCAAAGACGGTGACAAAAAGATCATCGAGAAGGTGTACCTTCTGGAGAATGTGGATCACACCAATGAGCATTTTTCCATGAACCCGAAGGATCAGCTAGCAGCCGTCAAGGATATGCGTGCAAACAAGCTGGTACCGCTTGGCAACTGGCATTCCCATCCGGAATCGCCGTCACGCCCGTCCGAGGAAGATAAGCGTCTGGCATATGATCCGACGGTCAATTACCTGATTCTTTCCCTGATGGATAGGGATCAGCCGGTGCTTAAAGCTTTTGACATTGACAAAGAGAAAAATGTGACGATTGAAGAACTGGTTATTCAGTAAAGGGTATCCGTCTGCGGATAGATTTTCTATCTGGGGTATCTCGCGTAAGCGATATCTCCTATGCAGCTTAGAAATTGCCGAATAGAAATGCTGCCTGTACAATATTGCTGTCAGGCAGCATTTTTCGGTAGTATGGTGCAGAGATTATATTTTTACATGATCAGTAACAAAAATGCCAGACCGTAATAAGTCACAACAGCCACAAGGTCATTGATTGTTGTAATGAGTGGACCGGATGCTACTGCAGGATCGATCTTTATCTTATGGAAAAACATTGGAATCACAGTGCCTACAAGACTTGAGATCACCATTGCCACGAGAAGCGAGATGCCGACGCAGCCAGAGATGCCAAATGCTCCGATCCAGGTGTATCCTTTAAACAGGTGGATGTAGATGCCGAGCAGTGCAAGTGCCATTATACCAAGAATTCCACCATTTAAAAGACCGATTTTCATTTCTTTTACCAGTAAGAAAAGTTTTTGTTTTCCGGTGAGTGTTTCATCCATCAGGACACGGATAGTAACTGCCAGCGACTGGGTACCGACGTTCCCGGCCATGTCAAGCACAAGAGACTGGAAACAGATTACAATCGGAAGTACAGCCACAACATGCTCAAAGACACCTACAACAGAGGAAACGATCATCCTAAGGAACAGCAGGATGATGAGCCATGGGAGACGTTTTTTCATGCTTTGTGCCGTGGTTTCTTTGAGATCTTCTTCGGCGGTGAGGCCGGCCAGTTTTGCGTAGTCTTCCCCCATCTCATTGTCAACCATCTCTACGATATCTTCGGATGTAATAACACCGAGCATATGACCGTCCTGCGACAGGACAGGAATGGAATCTTCCGAATAATCCATGATTTTTTCCATGCAGTCATCAATTTTTTCGTGATCGGTTACCGATGGATAGGAGCGGACGATAATATCGTCAAGCACATCATGTTTTCTTGCAATAATAAGATCTTTCAGATCAATAGCACCGGCAAATTTCAAAGATTCATCCAGTACATAAATGGTTGAAATATTGTCATTGGTCCCGGCCTGACGGACCAGTTCGCTCATTGCCTGACGGACGGAAAGTCCCTTTGGAATGCAGATGTAGTTGGTTGTCATGCAGCTTCCGATTTCGTCATCGTCATAGGAAAGCAGCATTTTTACATCTTTTATGGCTGCTTTGTCCAGGTTTTCCACGATTTCATATTTCTTTTTATCGTCGAGCGTTTCGAGGACGTCAACGGCATCATCGGAATCCATCAGGGAAACTACTTTGGCGGCATCTTTGACGGAGAGTTCGGAAAAGTAGATTTGCGGTTCATCCAGATATGCGAAGATTTCCGCAATCTTCTGTGGCTCCAGAAGCGTATAAATACGTTTCCTTTCTTTTGGAGTCATAACCGTAAGCATATCGGCAATGTCGTTTTCGTGATAATTAGATAAGCATTTTAAGATTTCATGGTCATTTTGTTTGCTTCGGATCAGCTTTGTAAGCTCTAAATATTTCTTGTTCATATGAATTCTCCTTTCCTTGTGTGTGCAGTCATCATGTGCAACAAAAGCTACATCATGCTGCGGATATGCACAATAGAAAAGGGCTCAGGTATACAGTTTTATATATTCAGGCACAAAAAAAGCACCTACCGGTGCTTTAAACATCATGAATCGGCAAAATTCATTTTCCAGTGAAAACGATAATTTTGCCAGTGAAAAAAGCATCGGTATTCAAATGTCTACTTCGCCCAAAACTATCGCTACTGTCCATGAATTTCACCTCCATTACTCAGATTTTTATGATTGTGGATTTAAATCCTTGGTTATGGTAGCATTTGTAAATGGATTTTTCAACCCTGAATCACGTAAAATTTTTGTAAAAGGAGCATATTTTGTTATTATTGGAGAAAAGAAAATAGCGCATTGTATAGGGGTATGGTAAAATAGGAAAGAATAAAAATGCCATTATTTATGAAATAGATTTTTTGAAAATCAGGAGGAATAACATGCACGATTTAGTCATTATAGGAAGCGGTCCGGCAGGTCTTTCGGCAGCTGTTTACGCAAAGCGCGCCTGTCTGGATGTGGTTGTTTTAGAGAAAGAGCCGATGGGTGGCGGACAGATGATTTATACGCAGGAAGTTGATAATTATCTGGGACTGCCGGAAACCAATGGGTTTGATCTGGCGCAGAAATTTGAGCAGCATGCAAAAGCACTGGAGGTTCCGTTCATCAGCGATGAAGTGGATAACGTAGAAAAAAATACAGACGGAACGTGGAAAATCACCGGTGCTTCCGGAACCGTCTATGAGACAAAAACGGTACTGCTGGCAACCGGAGCCGGACACCGGAAACTCGGGGTGCCGGGAGAAGAAACACTGGCAGGAGCCGGGGTGTCTTACTGTGCAACCTGTGATGGAGCCTTTTTCCGTAACAAGACAGTGGCGGTTGTCGGCGGTGGAGATGTGGCACTGGAAGATGCCCTGTATCTGGCAGCCGGATGTGAAAAAGTGTATCTGATTCACCGCAGACAGGAACTGCGTGGCACGAAGGTACTGCAGGAACAGGTGGCAAATGAGCCGAAGATCACCTTCCTGCCGGATACCGTGGTGAAAGAAATCTGTGGGGAGCAGATGGTCGATCATCTGGTAATCGCAAACACCGGAACAGGAGAAGAAAAAGAACTGCCGGTCAGCGGTATCTTTATCGCAGTCGGTATGAATCCGCAGACCGATGCGGTGGCTTCTGTGCTGGATTTAGATCATGGCTATGTGCGCGCCGGAGAAGACGGGGTGACGGAGCAGCCGGGGCTTTTTGTGGCAGGAGATGTCCGCACCAAGAAGCTGCGTCAGATTGTGACCGCGGTGGCGGATGGTGCCAACAGTGTGACAAGTATTGTGGAGTATCTCAAAACTTTATAAATTGCTGGTTAACTGCGGGGTCTGGGAGCCTTTGGGTTTGGCAAGTGGGACGGATTTGCGGGGGAGTTGTTTTAGATATAAGGTTTCTCTATGCGACGGAAGGAGGGGGACATTCTCTTTCTACAGAAAA
>OLYB01001811.1_pt1 | contig 16199 bp, 10 predicted proteins | sample 1674481 | NCBI WGS metagenome assembly OLYB01 (sample SAMEA103958167, study PRJEB25191) | human gut metagenome
CGGGTAGAATGGCTTCCCCCGCGGGGGAAGCTGTCAGCGGCCCCGCCCGCTGACTGATGAGGGGCGAGCCTGCCATTATTGCGTGTTTACGGCTTGCGGCGGCAAGCGCTCCCCTCGTCCGGCCCTGCGGGGCCACCTTCTCCCCCAAGGGGAGAAGGCAAAGAGAAATTCACCGCCCCCAATACTCCTCCACGATCTCCCGTTCCACAAACGGTTCCTTGATTCCGCCGCGCTCTATCGTTGTCTCGTGGCCCTTGCCTAAGATCGCGATAATATCCCCGGGCTGGGCGTGGTCGAGGGCGTAATAGATCGCCTGTCTGCGGTCCGGTATCTCGGCAAACGGCGTGGCCGGGTTGCCAAGGCGCAGCCCGGCGCGGATGTCAGCTAAAATGTGCTCCACGGGCTCGCCGCGGCTGTTATCCTCGGTGATGATGCAGAAATCCGCCAGCCGTGCGCAGACCGACCCCATGCCGAACCGGCGCAGGCGGCTGCGCGCGCCGCCGCAGCCGAACACTGCGACAAGCCGCGTCGGGCGGTAGGCCCGCAGCGTGCGCAGCAGGCACTCGGCGGCGGCCTCGTTGTGGGCGTAGTCGATGACCACCGTGAACGGCGCGTCCAGCGGCACCGGCTCGACCCGCCCGCACACGACGGCCCCGGCCAGCCCGGCATGGATCGCGTCCTCACCCGCGCCCAGCACCCGCGCCGCCGTCAGCGCGGCCAGCGCGTTGTACACGCTGAACGCCCCGGGCATGCCCACGGCGTACCGTGCGCCGTCCACGGTAAACGCCGCGCCCAGCCGCCCGCCCGCGCGGGTCAGCGCAAAATCGGCGTCGGCGCGTACATCCGCCGGGCAGCCGATGCCGTAGGTCACGGCGCGGCAGGGGAGACCCTGCATGATTTTCCCCACATGCGGGTCATCATTGTTGAAAACTCCCACGCGGCAGCGGCGGAACAGCGCCCGCTTCCAGAACAGATACTCCGCAAAATCCGCGTGTTCGTCGGGGCCGATGTGGTCGGGCGACAGGTTCGTGAACACGCCCACGTCAAACTCTATCCCCGCCGCGCGGTCAAACTTCATCCCCAGGCTTGAAACTTCCATCACGCAGGCGTCGCAGCCGTCGTCGGCCATGCGGCGCAAAAGCAGCTGCAGATCGCAGCTTTCCGGCGTTGTATGGTTCAAATCATGCCGGTGCCCGGGCCAGCAGACGCCGTTGGTGCCCACCAGCCCGACCCGCCGCCCGTCGGCCTGCAAAACGGCTGCCAGCAGGTGGGCCGTTGTCGTCTTTCCCTTTGTGCCGGTCACGCCGATCATCGTCATGGCGCGGGCCGGTTCGCCGTAGAGCCGCGCGGCCAGCGCCGCCATGGCACGCCGCGGGTCGCCCGCCAGCAGCACGGCACACCCGGCGGGCAGGCCGGGCACATCATGGGTGCAGAGCACCGCCGCGGCCCCGGCAGCGACGGCCTGCGCCGCAAAGTCGTGGCCGTCGGCGTGCCGCCCGGGCAGACAGACGAACAGCGCCCCCGGCCCGGCACAGCGGGAGTCACAGCAGACGGACGTGATTTCGGTCAGGGCATCGCCGCGCAGAAGCCGACAGCCGGTGTTTTGGGTAAGCCGCCGCAGGTCCATTCAGCATCACGCTCCAAAAAATTGCTCATACCAGATCAAAAAGCTGTATACGCACCAGATCTGCCGCCAGCAGTCGCCGCCGTGCAGGTGCTGGTTCAACATACTATGCAGCGCGCGCGGGTCAAAGAACTCCGCCGCTGCCGGGCGGCTGAACACGGCCCGCACCCGGCTGGTGTAGGGCTCCTGCCGCAGCCAGTCCCGCACCGGCACAGGAAAGCCGAGCTTTTTGCGCGCGGCGCTGGCGGCGGGCAGCGTGCGTGCCGCAGCCTGGCGCAGGGCAATTTTCGTCGTGCGCGCGTCGGCCTTGGCGGCAGCGGGCAGCGCGGCGGCCAGCGCCCAGACCTCCCGGTCCAGAAACGGCACCCGCAGCTCCAAACTGTGCGCCATGCTCATCTTGTCGGCCTTGAGCAGGATGTCCCCGGCCAGCCACAAATTTAAATCCACCTGCTGCATCCGGGTCACGGGGTCCAGTCCCTCGGTGGCGTCCCAGATGGCCTCGGTCAAAAACATCGGGTCGCCGTCCCCGGCGTAATCCGCCAGTAGGCGGCGCTTTTCGCGCTCATTGAACAGGGCCGTGGGGCCGAAATACCGCTCCTCCAGGCTCATGCCGCGCCGCACGAGAAAGTTCACCCCGCGCGCGGGCGGCAGCAGCGCCGCCGCCGCCCCCAGCCCGGCCCGCAGCCAGGGCGGCAGGCGGTCATACCACCGTGCCGTGAAGGGGTCGCGGTAGATGTTGTACCCGCCGAACAGCTCGTCCGCGCCCTCGCCCGAGAGCACGACCTTGACGTCCTTCGCGGCCTCGCGGTTCAAAAAGTAGAGCGCCACGGCGGCAGCGTCGGCCAGCGGCTCGTCCATGTGGTACTGTACGGCGGGCACGGCGTCCCAGAACTCGCCGGGGCTGATGCGCCGCACCCGGTTACGCACGCCGAGGCTGCGTGCCAGCGCCCGGGCGGGGAAGGACTCGTCGTACTTCGGCTCGGCGTAGCTGATCGTGTAGGTGCGCGCGGGGCGGGCCAGCGCGGTCAGGTAGGCCGAGTCCACGCCGCCCGACAGGAACCCCGCGACCTCGACGTCGGCGACCTTGTGCGCCGCCGCACTGCCGCGCAGGACTTCTTCGATCTCGGCAGGGGAGACCGGCGCGTCGCCGGGCAGGAAGGCAGGCTGCACCCACCGCGTCGTGCGGACGATGCCGTCGGAGAACTCGAGAAAATGCCCGGGCAGCAGCTTCTGCACGCCCACAAAAAACGTATCCCGCCCCGGGGAATACTGGCAGGACAGGTAGAGCGGCAGCTGCGCGGTGTTGAGCCGCTTGGCAAACGACGGGTGGTCTAAAAACGCCTTGATCTCGCTGGCGAACAGCAGCGTGCCGTCGGCGCAGCGGCAGTAGTACAGCGGCTTGATGCCGAACATATCCCGCGCACAGAACAGCACCCCGGCGCGGCGGTCCCACAGCGCAAACGCGAACATCCCGCGCAGCCGGGGCAGCAGCTCGCGGCCCCACTGCTCCCACCCGTGCAGCAGGACCTCGGTGTCGGTGCGGGTGGCAAAGGTGTGGCCCAGCGCCGTCAGCTCGGCGGTCAGCGCACGGTAGTTGTAGATTTCGCCGTTGAAAACGACGACTAAGTTTTTATCCTCACTGTACAGCGGCTGTGCGCCGCCCTCTAAGTCGATGATGGCCAGACGGCAGTGGCCGAGCGCCGCGGGCCCCTCCACAAAGGTGCCCTGCCCGTCGGGGCCGCGGTGGGCAATGCGCGCCAGCATGGGGGCCAGCGCCGCCGCGTTCGCTGCGCCGTGCCCCGCGATAAAGCCTGCGATTCCGCACATGATTTTGCGTCCTTTCCCGGCAGTGCAACCTGCCGTTACCGCTTTGTCAGCTTAACTTGCTGGTATTTTACCACGTTCTGTGGTAGAATCATGTCAGAAAAAAGAGGAAAGAGGGCGAGCGTATGACACTGGGGCAGAATATCCAGAATGCGCGCAGGGCGCAGGGGCTGAGCCAGGAGGCACTGGCTGAAAAGATCGGCGTCAGCCGCCAGGCGCTGGGCAAGTGGGAAAAGGATACCGCTCTGCCCGGGCTGGACAATCTGCAGGCGCTGGCTGCGGCGCTGGGCATCGGCGTGGACGCACTGCTGGGCGCGGGGAACGCCGACCCCGCCGTGCCCGCCGTGACGCTGGACGCGCTGCGGGACCTGCTGGCCGCCCGCGATGCCGAGGAAAAGCGCCGCCGCCGCTTGTGGGGCTGTGCCGGGGGCGCGGCGTTCATCGTACTGGCCGGGCTGCTGGCGGGCGTGGCGCTGCAATATGAGCGGCAGATCAGCGCGCTGAACCAGAACTATGCGGCCATCCAGTCCAGCTACGCCGCCCAGCAGGCGGAGCTGTCGGCGCAGATTTCGGAATTGCAGGACGCCGTCCGGATGGGTGAGGCCACGATTCTGGACTGGCGCTGGCTGCCCGTGGACAAGCTGCACCGGGACGCCGATAAAAGCTGGATGCCCGTGCAGGTGCAGGTCACGCCGCGCACGACCCGCGACGGTGTGACGGCCCGACTGGCTGTGCGCTGCGGGGACGATACGCAGCTGTACGAAATGACCGCCGCGCCCGACGGCAGCTTTGCGGCGGACGGTATCGTTTTTACAGTGGGCAGCACCTATGAATTGAGCGTGCAGTGGACGGCTGACGGCGTGACCACCAACGAGACGCTGGGGACCGTGGATTTCAACGACGAGATGACCGAGCCGCAGATCATCTGGGGCTCGGCGGGCAGCAGCCTGGACTTTGGGTATTCCGTGCGGCGGGTCGGCAATAAGCAGTACCGCCTGACCCTGACCTGCTACCCTGTGGAGGTGCAGGTGGACGCCCCGCCGTGGATGCAGCCTGCGCAGGTGGAGATCGACCTGCGCCTGAACGGCGACGCCGGGGAGCCGACAGCCACCGCCGTACTGGATTGCGAGGGCGAGTCCAGCTATGGCAATTCCTCCCGCACCGAGAGTGTCTGGAACGGCACGTTCTACAGCGATGACGTGGTAAACGGCTGGGAGTACGACGGCGAGACGCTGCCGAAGTACGTTGTGCGTGTGACAGACACGAATGGAGATGTCTGGACGGAGGAAATGCCGCTGAGCAAACGGTGACCTGTAGGGGCCGGGCATGCCCGGCCCGGAGGTCGGCGCGGCCACCCTTTAACGGGCAATCGCCTTTAACGCCGCGGGCCGGGCATGCCCGGCCCCTACCGCGCGGCAGTAAAAAAAAGCAGCCGTCCCTTTCCGGAACGGCTGCTTGCTATCATTTCGCCCCTTTCCCTGCGAACACAACGTAAATCGTTTTGAACAAAATCTTTACGTCGCCCCAGAGGGACCAGTTGTCGATGTAGGCTACGTCGAGCTTGACGACCTCCTCAAAATCCTCGATGTCGCTGCGCCCGCTGACCTGCCACAGGCCGGTGATGCCCGGCTTCATCGACAGGCGGCGCTTGTGGTGGCTCTCGTACTGCTTGTACTCGTCCACCGTCGGCGGGCGGGTGCCCACAAGGCTCATATCGCCCCGCAGCACGTCAAAAAACTGCGGCAGCTCGTCAATGCTGGTGCGGCGGATGAATTTACCCACCTTGGTCACGCGGGGGTCATCCTCCATTTTGAACATCAGGCCGTTCATTTCGTTCTGGGCCATCAGCTCCTTCTTGCGGGCCTCGGCGTCCACGTACATGCTGCGCAGCTTGTGGATGTAAAAATACCGCCCGTTGCGGCCCACACGCTTTTGTTTAAAAAACAGCGGGCCGGGGCTTTCGAGCTTGAGCGGGATGGCGACCACCGCGATGATCGGGATGCTGATGATACAGCCGATGACAGCGCCCACCACGTCCATGCAGCGCTTGGCGATCTGGTCGCGCAGCTGCAATTCAACGGTGCCCATCGTGACGATATTGCCCCCGGCGCAGCGCCCCAGGGATCGGCTCAGCCGCGCGGCGCTCGTCTCGTCGCAGCAGGCTTCCTCAATGCGGTCCAGCAGCGGCAGACGGAAGTGCACGGTCAGGCCCATGCTCTCCATCTCGTCGAGATAGGGGATGAAGCTCTCGCCGCTGTCCATCGGCACATCGACATAGACCTCGTCGAGCGCCTCGCGCCGGATCCAGTCCATGAAGTCGTCGAACGTCGCCTTGACCTCGACGCCGCAGACTCTGGTGGAGATCGCGGCGGGCGTGGCCTCCAGCAGCGAGACGCCCACGACCCGGCGGGACCAGTCCTTTCGGATCTCGGAGATCAGCCGCTCGGCCCGGTCCGACGTTGTGACGACGCCGACGAGCGTCTCCATGCCCCAGCTGCGCTGGAACCGGATGAGCAGCCGCTTTAAAATCGCATGGGAGAACGGCAGCAGCACTGCGTTGACCGCGGGCACAGTGACCGCAAAATAACGGGAGTCCAGCATCGTGGCCTTGGCCAGCAGCATGCAGCCTGCATAAACAAGGCCGAACGCGATGTTGAACCGGAGGGAAAGGCTGATTTCCTCGTTTTCAGACCGTGTTACGATGTTTTTGTCCTGGTCAAAGAAGAAGAAGGTGACGACGAACGCCACAAACAGCAGGCACAGGGTCTGGAGCCAATCGGTGCTGGTGTAGGGGATCAGCACGCCGAACAGCCCGTCGGTGATGAGCCACGCCAGCAGCACGCTGACGGCCATCGTGAGCAGATCGGCGAAAAATACATAAGCGTATTGCAGCTTTTCGCGTTTACTTGTCATGAAGAAGGAAAAGTCCTCTCTAATAGTTATCTCCTTATTTTACCATAGACAGAGGATATTTTCAACAGAATCCGCAATATCATAACAATTACACAATTTATAGTGGCGCGGTAGGGGGAGGTTTCCGCCGCCGCGCACGGGCACGGAGCGGTCAAGACCGCTCCCTACAAACCTCTCGTTATCGTGGCATCGTAGGGAGGGGTCTTGACCCCTCCGCAGAGGTTTCCGCCGCCGCGAGCACCGATTCGTTCCCCCGTCCGACGATCTCGGCCTTTAAGACGTCCTGAATATCTACCAGACATTCCAGCAGCAGGGGGTTGAACTGCCCGCAGTCGCCGTGCAGGATCATCTGCACCGCGGTGTCCGGTGAGTAGGCGGCCTTGTAGACGCGCTTGCTGACCAGCGCGTCGTAGACGTCCGCCATCGAGACGATCTGCGCCGAAATCGGGATGTCGTCCCCGGCCAGGCCGTCGGGGTAGCCGCGGCCGTCCCAGCGCTCGTGGTGCCAGCGGCAGATGTCGTGGGCGGTCTTGACAAGCGCTTCGTTTTTATAGCGGCCCAGATGGTCCAGCATGTTTGCGCCCACAACGGTGTGGGTTTTCATAAGATCGAACTCCTCCGGGGTAAGCCGCCCGGGCTTGTTCAGAATCTTATCGTCTATCGCAACCTTTCCGATGTCGTGCAGCGCCGACGCCATGACGATCAGCTCCTGCGTTTCGGGCGGCAGGTCATACCTGTCGGTTTTCTGCGTCAGCCGCTCCAGAAGGCGCTGGGTCAGCGTGCCGATGTGCAGCACGTGCTGGCCGCTCTCGCCGTTGCGGAACTCGACGACCTCGCTCAGGATCGAGATCATCATCTTGGTGTTTTTCTCTTTTTCCTTGATCTGGCTCGTCACCAGCGAGGCGAGCCGCCGCTGCTTGGCGTAGAGCTTGATCGTGTTGAAAACGCGGCGGTAGACGATGCCCGCATCGAACGGGCGGCTGACATAGTCCGAGACGCCCAGCTCGTAGGCGTGGCGCACAACGGTGTCGGCGTCCTCGCTTGAGATCATGATGACGGGGATGTCCTCGATCCAGTGGCTGCGGTTCATCTCGCTCAGCACCGCAAAGCCGTCCATGACCGGCATGACGATGTCCAGCAGGATCAGCGCAATACCGGTGCCGTACTGCTCCAGCATGGTCAGGCATTCCCTGCCGTTCGTCGCCTCCAGAATGTTGTAGTCGCTGCCCAGGATCTCCGCCAGAATGGCGCGGTTCATCTCGGAGTCGTCCACAATTAAAATGCTCTGGCGGGAATGGCTTTCGCGCCCGGCAGCGCTCAAAGCGCCGTCCCGGGCGTTGTCCTCGGTCACGACCATGTTTTTGCGGTTCTTGGCCTGGTACATCAGCTTGTCGGCGCGAGAGACTGCCTGCTCCACGGTCTCGCCGGGCTGCGTTATCACGCCGCCGATGCTGGCGGACAGATGCAGACGGGAATACCCCGGCACGCTGGCGGTGTGTAGCTGCTCCCGGATGCGGTCCAGCTTGGCCAGGAACGCCGCGCGCTCAATGCCCGGCAGCACCAGCAGGAATTCGTCGCCGCCGTAGCGGATGAGCACGTCCGATTTGCGGATGCAGGCGCGCACCACGTCAACGCAGGTGCGCAGCGCCGTGTCGCCGGCCTGATGGCCGTTGGTGTCGTTGATCAATTTAAAGTCGTCCAGATCCAGCACGGCCACACCGGCGGGGTCGGTCTTGTCCTTGAGCGCGTCCTCAAAGTAGCGGCGGTTGTAGCTGTCGGTCAGTGCATCGTGGTAGAGCTTGGTGTGGTAGCTCGTGATGCTGTCTATCAGGCGGTCCCCGTTTTCGGGGTCAATGAGGGTCTCGCCGTCCAGCTTCTGGATCAGCTCCATGACACAGGGAACGCCGTCGACCTCGCGGTAGACGGCGGTGACCTGAAAGACCTCGCTGCCCATGTATTCCAGCTTGGTGCGCTGGCGGTGATCCTCCAGCACCTGCCGGGAGATGCAGTTCCGGCAGGGGGTGTTTTTGCCCCAATAGCTGTAGCAGCTGCAAAAGCTGTTGATGGACTCCTCGCCGCCGACCTGCGCAGCATCCAGCAGCCGCACCACAGTAAAGATGGTGCGGTATTGGGCCATTTCCGTTTCGACCTGTTCTCTGGTCATAGTGCTTCCGCCTTTGTGTGAAGGAATGGGTAGATAAAAATTGTGTTACATATAAAAACATTATAGCATTGCAGGGCGTTTTTTGTCAATGTGGCAAAGGGGGACCCCATGACCGCCCGGCAACGGATAGCAGTAGGGGGCGGCCTCCCGGCGGTCCTGTCCTACCCGCTGCCCGCCCCGCATATACATACCGCAGGAGGTACATGCCATGCGTCGGATCGGATTCTACTTATTTATTATAATAGCCGTCTTTCTGCTTGCGCCGCTGCTTGCACTGCCGCAAAAGGCTGTCCCGGCCCCCGCTGCGGTGCCGACCCCCACCCCAACCGCCGTCGCCCGGGCCGCCGCGCCCTACCGCGCTGTGTGGGTCAGCTATCTGGAATGGGAGCAGGTCGATTTCTCGTCGGCGGAGGCGTTCACGCAGGCAATCGGCACAATGCTGGACAATATACAGTCGATTGGCGCAACAGTCGTGCTGGCGCAGGTGCGGCCCTTCGGCGATGCGCTCTACCCCAGCGACTACTTTCCGTTCAGCCACCTCTGCACCGGCACGCAGGGGCTGGACCCCGGGTTTGACCCGCTGACACTGCTGGTGGACGCCGCCCACGCGCGGGACTTACAGCTGGAAGCCTGGGTCAACCCTTACCGCATCCAGGCCGGGCAGACCCCGGCGCTGTGCGGCGCAAGCCCGGCGCGGCTGCACCCGGACTGGGTCAGGTACACCGACACCGGCGCGTATCTCGACCCCGCCAGCGCGGACGTGCGGCAGTACATTGCCGACGGGGTGGGGGAGCTGTGCGCAAGGTACGCTGTGGACGGCATCCACTTTGACGACTATTTTTACCCAACCACCGACCCGGCCTTTGACGCGGCGGACTATGCGGCCGGCGGCAGCACACGGACGCAGGACGACTGGCGGCGGGAGAACGTGAACGCCCTGATGGAGCTTTGCCACGCCGCGGCCCGGCGGTACGGCGTGCGGTTCGGCGCAGCCCCGGCGGGCGACCCGGAGCAGAACTACACCCTGCAATACAGCGACGCGGCCCGCTGGCTGCGGCAGGGGACTGTGGATTACCTGATGCCCCAGCTTTATTGGGGGCAGGAATATATAAAAAACGGCGATGCGTCGCACAGCTTTGCGCAGCTGGCCGCCGCGTGGGCCGCACTGCCCCGCGCGGCGGGCGTGAAGCTGTACGCCGGGCTGGGGGCCTACCGCGTCGGCGCAGGGGATGGGTCCGATGCCGGCTCCGAGTGGTTTTCCGGCCATGCGCTGGCCGACCAGCTTGCTTTGCTTGCCCGCTTAGGGGTGCAGGGCGCGGGGCTCTACCGCTACGGCAGCCTGTTTGCCAATTCCGGCGCCCCGGCGCTGGCGGAAAGTGAAGCGGAGGCAATAAAAGGTGTCTGGCAGGGCTGACCGGAAAATCCGGTGCAGACAAAGATTTGGTACTTGCAAAAGCGGTAAAAATGCAAGATAATAGAGAGGCGGGCGGCTTGCGGCTGCCCGCAGGACCCAAGGGAAGATAAAGGAGAAACTCCATGAACAATACAAACGACCTCTATAACCGCTGGCTTGCCCAGCCGGATCTGGACGACGCCGTCAAAGCCGAGCTCGTCTCCATCGCGGGCGACAGCGACGCCGTCACGGACCGCTTTTACCGTGATCTGGAATTCGGCACCGGCGGCCTGCGCGGCGTGATCGGCGCGGGCACGAACCGGATGAACCTGTACACCGTGCGCAAGGCAACGCAGGGGCTGGCGGACTACCTCAATGCGTCCGGCCTGCCCAAAAAGGTAGCCATCGCCCACGACAGCCGCCATAACGGTGCGCTGTTCGCCCGCGAGACCGCCCGCGTGCTGGCCGCGAACGGCATTACCGCCTGCATGTACCCCCGGCTTGAGCCGACCCCGGCGCTTTCGTGGGCGGTGCGGTACCTCGGCTGCGGCGCGGGCGTCTGCGTGACGGCCAGCCACAACCCCGCCAAGTACAACGGCTACAAGGTCTACGGCGCGGACGGCTGCCAGATCACGCTGGAGGCTGCCGAAAAAATTCTGGCAGCTATCGAAAAAATTGATTGCTTTGACGATGTCCGGCTGGCAGATTTTGACGCTGCCGCCGCCGCGGGCCGCATTGTGACAATTGACGAAAAATGCCTCGATGATTTTGTGCAGGCTGTCTATGACCAGCGCGTCGGCGACGGCGCGGGCATCGACGCGCTCAAGCTCGTCTACACCCCGCTGAACGGCACGGGTCTGGAATGTGTGAAAAAGCTGCTGAAAAAGCTCGGCGTGACCCATGTGACCGTTGTGCCCGAGCAGGAAAAGCCCGACGGAGACTTCCCGACCTGCCCCTACCCGAACCCCGAGATCCGCGAAGCTATGCAAAAAGGCTTGGAGCTGTGCGACAAGGTCCGCCCCGACCTGCTGTTGGGCACCGACCCCGACTGTGACCGCTGCGGCACCGCCGTGCCCGACGGCAAGGGCGGCTACCGGCTGATTACCGGCAATGAGATGGGCATCATCCTGCTGGACTATATCTGCCGCACCCGTCTGGCACAGGGCACGATGCCCGCCGACCCCGTGGCGGTAACGACGATCGTCTCCACCGATATGGCAGCGCCGGTGGCAAAAAAATACGGCGTGGAGCTGCGCCGCACCCTGACCGGCTTTAAGTTCATCGGCGAGCAGATCGGCAAGCTGGAGGCCGAGGGGCGTCCCGAACGCTATATCTTCGGCTTTGAGGAGAGCTACGGCTACCTGTCCGGCGGCCACGTCCGCGACAAGGACGCTGTCAACGCGACGCTGCTGGTCTGCGAGGCCGCGGCCTGGTACGCCCAGCAGGGCAAGACGCTGCTGGACGCCATCGAGGCGTTGTACAGGGAGTTCGGTTACTACCGCAATGCGCTGTGCAGCTTTGCCTTTGAGGGCGAGAGCGGCATGCACACGATGCAGGAGCTGATGAAGAAGCTGCGCGCCAATGCCCCGGAGGACATTGCCGGGTACAAGGTGGAGTCCGTCGTGGACTACGACACCGACGGCACCGGCCTGCCCCGCGCCAACGTGCTGGAATACCATCTGGACGGCGGGCATAAGCTGATGGTCCGCCCCTCCGGCACCGAGCCGAAAATTAAAGTTTATCTTTCCGCCGTTGGCGACAGTGAGGCAGCCGCCGATGCCGTGAACGCCGCGCTGGCCAAAGCCGCCGCGGACATGATGAAAGCGTGAACGGTATGGCAATTCTGAAATTGACCCCGAGCTGCAAGGATTATCTGTGGGGCGGCAGCCGCCTGCGCACCGATTTCGGCATCAAGAGCGACCTTGAACCGCTGGCCGAAGCGTGGGTGCTGTCCTGCCACCCGGACGGCCCGAGCTATCTGCCCGACGGCACGACGCTGGCGGACTACGTGGCCGCGCACCCCGAAGCCCTGGGCACGGACTGCGCAAAATTTGAGCAGTTCCCGGTCCTGACAAAGTTCATCGACGCCAGCAAGAACCTGTCCATTCAGGTACACCCGTCCAACGACTACGCGCTGAAAAACGAACGCCAGTACGGCAAAACCGAGATGTGGTATGTGCTGGACTGCGTGCCGGGCGCGTATCTCTACTACGGCTTTACGCACGAGATCTCCAAAGAGGAGTTTGCGGAGCGCATCAAAAATAACACCCTGACCGAGGTCCTGAACGCCGTGCCGGTGCACAAGGGCGACTGCTTTTTTATCCCGTCGGGCACGCTGCACACCATCTGCCAGGGCATCGTCGTGGCCGAGGTGCAGCAGAACTCCAACGTGACCTACCGCGTCTACGACTACGGGCGCGTCGGTGCGGACGGCAAGCCCCGCGCCCTGCACATTGAAAAGGCGCTGGACGTGACCCGCCGCACGCCGCCGCAAAAGCACGACTTCGGCAGCCATCTCGCGCAGTGCGAGTATTTCACGGTGGACGCGAAAAAAGGCGCGTTTGACGGTGCGGCTGACGAAAAGAGCTTTGTCTCGCTGCTCATCACCGGCGGCGCGGGCACGCTGACCTGCGGCGGCGAGACCGTGAAGGTCAAAAAGGGCGAAAGCTATTTTATCCCCGCGGGCAGCGGCAAGTACGCCGTGACCGGCGATTGTGAGACGCTGGTGACGGTGGTGTAAAGCGGGGGAGCGGTGCTGTATCCCCCAGCCGAGCGGTAGGGGCCGGGCATGCCCGGCCCGCCAGTGTGCCCTTACAGCGCATTTTCCCATTGCAGAGACAGTAGGGGCCGGGCATGCCCGGCCCGCAGGTGTCCCATAGGCGGGCGCTTGCGGAAAGATGCAGGGCAGAAGTGAATAAAAGAAAAGACGCACTACGGAAAAACTTCCGTGGTGCGTCTTTTTTGTAACCTTTTGGAAGAAAGCAGCCCTCGACGTGTTCCGCGGGCGGCGGACGGTATACTCCCAATTGACCCGGCGGGGAGACAAGCCCCGCACGGGAAACCAGCAAAGGAGGAACCGTACATGAAAAAACGTCTGTTGGCTGTGCTGCTGGCCTGCTGTATGGCGGCAGGCATGGCCAACGCTGTGTTTGCGGCGGATGAACTGCCCGCTACGGCGGAGTCTGCGGCGGCGATTGCGCCCGCCGACCCGGACCCGCCTGCCCCGGAACCCGAAATGGAGGCGGAGCCGACCCCGGCGGCTGACCCCGCGGCAACGCCCGAGACCGCACGCACCCTCGTGATGGAGACGCTGCTCGCCGCGCCCGACACCGCGGCGCAGACTGCCGTTGTCACAAGCGCAGAGCTGGTGGACAGCATTCGGACCGACGGCTGCTTTACAGCGAAGGTCAACGGTAGCACGGACAGACTCGACGGCGCTGTGTACACCTGGTACCGCAGCAAGGACGGCACCAACTGGGAGGAGGTCCCGCAGCAGCTCTGCTCCGGCGATGCGTGGAACATCACGCCGGGCAGCGAGCACCGGCTGAACGCTGCGCTGGATGCCTGCATTGCCGGTGTCAGGGATGCGGAACGGCTGTACTACAAGGTCGAGGTCACCGGCACCGACGGCGCAAAACTCACCGCCGCGGCCATGCAGGTGCCCTACTACATCCAGCTGCAGAACGGCAGCTTTGAAACGCCGGATATTGCCGGGTTGAAGGCGTATCACAACAAAAACAACAATACGCCCGCATCCCGGCTGTATTATTCCCCGGACGGTGAGACCGGCACCTTCTTTACCCAGTACCCGTCGGGGGAAGGGGGCATCGTCTGGCAGACCACCGGCGTGGCCAGGCACTGGCAAACCGGAAGCGCCGGCCTGTACATTGAGCTGGCGGACGGCTCCAACCGCAGCTATAACGGCACGCGGAACTACCCCGAGGCCAGCTACAGCATCGACGGCGCTTACGACGGCCGGCAGTTTGCCGAGCTGAACTGCGAGGCCTACGGCGCACTGTATCAGGATGTGCTGACCGCGCCCGGCACCACGCTGCACTGGTCGCTGGCCCACCGCGCCCGCGGCAGGGGTATGCAGGACTCGATGGCGCTGCTCATCGCGCCGGTGGATGTGGCAGCGCAGATCACCGACATTCTGGCGGGCGTTTCCAGCGAGGACGACAACAGGGGACTTCTGGTGCGCGCGGCGCTGGACCGGACCGTGCAATACAACGGCGAGGAGGTCCCCATCCGCAGCTTCATGGTCGGCGGTGAGATCACCGACGGCAACGACCAGTGGGGCGTCCACAGCGGCGACTATACGGTCCGGGCGGGGCAGTATGTCAGCCGGTTCTTCTTCCTGGCGCTGTCCAGCGGCAAGGGGGACCGGCGCGAGGGCAACCTGCTGGATAAGGTCTGGTTCAGCACCGAGCCTGCGCCGCCCGTGGCCGGGCACGCCAACCTGACGCTGCGCAAGACGCTGGCGGGCAGCCTGACCGCCGACGAGCTGACCGCCGTGCGCGCGGGGCTGACCTTCACCGTGACCCGCTCCGACGGCACGGCTGTGGCCGTCATAAGCGGCGCGGATATGACCGTCGGCACCGACCCGGCCCAGTGCAGCTATACAATACAGGATCTGCCTGTGGCGTCGGAGAGCGGCACACCCTACACCTACACCGTGACCGAGACCGCCCACGCCGCCCCGGCGGCGGTGCTCTATTTGGCGAGCCGCGCCGCCGTCAACGGCGGCGCGCTGCAGCCCGCGGGCGACCCGCCGACGCTGGCCAACATAACGCTGCTGCAAAACGGCACGACCTACGCCGATTTTGAGAACACCTACGCCCGGCAGACCGGCAGCCTGCGGCTGACGAAGGCCGTGGACGACACGGCCCTGCGCGATGAGGCCGAGGCCGTGACGAACACCTTCACCGTCGGCAGCCTGCCCATCGGCAGCTATACGCTGGTCTATGACGACGGCACGGCCCGCACCGTCACGCTGGACGCGCCCGGCGCACTGACCGTGCCGCTCAAGGGGCTGCACAGCGTAACGGTGGAGGATGTGCCCGTGGGTAGCTACACCGTGACCGAGACCGACCACCCCGACTTAGCCGGCTGGTACTGCACGACCACTGCCGCCGCGGCGACGCAGACCGTGCAGGTGCCGTCCGGCGGCGTGGGGGAGGCGGTCATCACCAACACCTACGCGCCGTTCCTGCGCGTCACCGTGACCAAGCAGGTCACGGGCGGCATGGGCGACACGCGCCGCGGCTTTGCGTTTACGGCGGCCATTGACGGCGCGGCGGTCACCGCGGATACCCCCTATGTGCAGCCCTACGGCGGCGCGGCGCTGACCGCGGACGGCTTCACGATCCCGCACAAGGGCAGCATCGTCATCGGGCATCTGAAGCCCGGCCAGACCGTGACCGTCACTGAGGAGACGCTGACCGACTACGAAACGACAATGGACGACGGCAGCAGCGTCACGCTGGGCAGCAGCTATACCGCGACCCTGACCGGCGACGCGGCGCTGACCTGCGTCAACCATAAGGACGGCGTGCCGCCCACGGGTCTTGCGCAGGACGCGGCCCCGGCAGTCTGGCTGCTGGCGGCGGGCGCGGCGCTGGCCGTGGTCTGCCGCCGCCGAAGGGAGGCTGCACCGTGAACGAGACACAGCGCCGCCGTGCGCTGGCGGATGTGAAGGAGTTTTTTCTGCGCGCCGGAGCGCTGGCTGCACTGCTGCTGGTGCTGTTCGGCGTTGTGTTCGGACTGGCGATCCAGCCGGACGACACGATGTACCCGCACCTCAAGCCCGGCGACCTGCTGCTCTACTACCGGCTGCCGCGCAGCTTTGCAGCGGGGGAGGTGGTCGTCTTTACACAGGATGACCGGCGCTGCACGGGGCGTGTTGCGGCCCGCGGCGGCGATACCGTGGAGGTGACAGAAAACGCGCTGCTGCGCATCAACGGCAGCCTTGTGGCCGAGCCGGACATTTACGAGACGACCCCCCGCTACGACAGTGACGTGACCTACCCCCTGACCCTGGCTGACGGCGAGTATTTTATCCTCTGCGACGCCCGCGAGGGTGCGCCCGACAGCCGCCGGTACGGCCCGGTGACGGCAGAAAATATCGCCGGGCGGGTCATTGCGATTGTGAGGAGGAATGAGATTTAGAGGCTATAGGGAAGAAGGATGCAGAGATACACTCGGCCCTCATCCGGCCTCGGGCGGGGCCTCGGCCACCTTCCCCCGCAGGGGAAGGCATCCAGCCCCAAGCCTTCCCCCCG
>OLYB01001815.1_pt1 | contig 16180 bp, 5 predicted proteins | sample 1674481 | NCBI WGS metagenome assembly OLYB01 (sample SAMEA103958167, study PRJEB25191) | human gut metagenome
CCGCTCTTCCGATCTCGTACGTCACTCGGCGGCGGTGTCACAAGATCGCTGGCGCTGGACAAACATGGAAAGACACTCGGCATGGCACTGCTGGAAATGGAGGTATAGGGCGATGGCAGAAGATTTTATGGCGGCAGTGGTAAAACGCGTGGAGGAACAGTTTGCGAAAAGCGGCGTTTCCGAAAGCTGTGCAGCATTTGAAAGAAAAGACAGCCAGATCGAGATGCGCGATGGTGTGAAGCTGCATACAATCTATTATTTTCCAAGGGAAGGCGGATCAGGAGAAAACAAGAAATATCCCGTCATCCTGACTCGTACCTGCTATCCGGGCAACGACCGTATTCACCGTGCCTACGGCGAGGGACTGGCGCGCAGGGGTTATGTGTATGTCTACCAGTATTGCCGCGGCAGAGAGCAGTCGGAAGGAAAATGGGAGCCAAACATTAATGAGCGGAACGATGGCATTGACACCATGGATTACCTTGTGGAGCAGCCATGGTGCGAAATCTTAGGCTACTGGGGCCATTCCTACACAAGCATGACCGGCTGGGCGTTCGCTGATGCCGCGGAGGGGAAAGTTGCCGCAATGTTTCTGGAGGACTATGGAACGGATCGTTTTGTATCAGCCTACGAGAAGGGCTGCTTTCGCCACGATATCCTGACCGCATGGTCGATGGAAAATGCGGAAAAACCAGTGAATGCTGACTATCGCGAAAGCTGCCGTTATCTGCCGCAGATTGAAGTGGACGAGGCGCTGTGGGGACAGCGTGTTCCGTCCTACCGCGAATACATCACAAGCCCGAGCCCGGATGCGGCACTCTGGCAGACGGGCTGGTGGAAACAGTTACGGGAAATTCCATCAAAAACGAAGGTTCCGATTTATCTTTTAAGCGGCTGGTACGATCATCACCACGGCAGCAGTATGAAAACGTGGGAGCGGCTGAACGAGGAAACAAAACAGCACAGCTGGCTCGAAATCGGCGCCTGGAACCACTTTTTCCAGATCTGCCTCGAGGGCAAAGAGGTGCTGCACCCGCAGAATGAAGAAATTCCAAAGATGCTGGAATGGTTTGAGCTGACGCTGAAACAAAAAGAAATCCCGACGCAGCGGATCCGTGCCTATGAAATCGGAGCGGACCGGTGGATTGACATCGTATCCGACCGACTGGGAGAAGAAGGAACTGCGGGAAGCATGACGCTGTATCTGGATGAGAAAACACTGTGGGAAGACGCGCCGGAACAGGAAAAAACGAGAAACTACACGTTTGACCCGGCCACTCCGGTCGAGAGCATCGGCGGAGAAGCCCTTCTGCATACGATGCCGCAGATCGGCAGCCATCTCCAGCCGGAACCGGACTATCGTGAGGATGTCCTGAGTTTTGTATCAGAACCGCTGGAAGAAACTTTCACGCTGAACGGAAAAGCTTCCGTCCGTCTGTTCGTGGAAAGTGATTGCGAGGATACGGCATTTACCGCTAAAATCATGGAGGTAACGCCGGAAGGAAAAGCGTACAACATTCGTTCCTCGATTGCAACATTGGAGCAGGGAAAAACGGAGGCCGGAGCCTATGAACCGGGCAGCGTGGCAGAGGTACAGATTACTATGTGGAATATTGTATACACGATTCCAAAGGGTTCCCGCATCCGTGTAGATATTTCCTCTTCCGACTTCCCGCAGTACCATGTCCACAGCAATCAGAAAGGGCTGTGGTCGGAAAAGACGGAGAATAAAATTGCACATCAGACCATTCATATGGGCGGAAAAGCTGCTTCCTGCGTGATTTTGCCGCTGATGAAAAAACAGTGAACCGTAACGGTAAGGCGAACATAGGAAAAATCAAAAAGAAAAAAGTAGCACAATCCATTCTTTTGTGATATAGTGAAAACACTATAGGTTTTGCGGTAAACCTAAAGAACGGCCCGCATTATAAAAACAAAATGAACAGGAGAAGAGTAATGGAGAAAAAGTGGTGGCACAAAACGGTCGGATATCAGATTTACCCGAAGAGTTTTCAGGATACCAATGGAGACGGCATAGGAGATCTGAAAGGCGTGATCCGTCATCTTGACAAAATAGAAAAACTGGGAGCCAATGTCATCTGGCTCTGTCCGGTGTTTGCATCCCCGATGGTGGATAACGGATACGATATTTCCGATTACATGGATATCGACCCGTCGTTTGGAACGATGGAGGACATGAAGGAGCTGATTGCGGAGGCAAAAAAACGCGGCATCCGCATTCTGATGGACCTTGTCGTGAATCATTCCTCTGACCGGCATGCGTGGTTTCAGGCGGCACTCAAAGATCCGTTTGGAAAGTACGGAAAGTATTATGTGTTCCGGGAAGGAAAAGACGGCAAAGAGCCGAACAACTGGCGGTCGATTTTTGGCGGCAGCGCGTGGGAGAAAGTACCGGGATATGATAAACTGTATTACCTCCACATCTTCACAAAAGAGCAGCCGGATCTCAATTGGGAGAATCCCAAATTGCGGGAAGAAATTTATGAGATGATTTTAAAATGGATGGATCTGGGACTTGGCGGATTCCGTCTTGATGCGATCAGCCATCTGAAAAAGAATTATCAGTACACCAACCTTCCGCCGGATGGACCGGACGAGTACAATATGGCGTTCGAGTATTTCAACAATGTAGACGGTCTTGCCGATATCTTGTGTGAAATGAAGGAGCGCACCTTTGCGCCGACCGATGCGCTGACGATCGGAGAGTACGATCACATGGGACCGGAGGATGTGGAGGATGTGATTGGGGAAAACGGCAGTTTCTCGTCCGTTTTCGATTTTTGTCACACCCTCGACAATGTGCGTAACCCGAAATGGGGCAATACCGTGGCGTTGTTTGACGATTATCGCGATCAGCTTTTTGCGGCGCAGAAAATCGTGGATGGCCGCGGCATGCTCTGCAACTTTCTCGAAAACCATGACAAAACGCGCATCATCGACCGGTTCCTGATGCCGGAGGACCAGAACCGCTACAGCGAAAAGATGCTTCCGGTCACCAATTTCTTCCTGCCGGGTATTGTATTTCTGTATCAGGGACAGGAGATTGGCATGCGCGACAACCCGAAACAGTCTATTCAGGGATTCGTCGACAAACCGACCTTTGCTATTTACGACCGTCTGATTGCAGAAGGAAAAACGGATGCGGAAGCGCTCGAGCAGATCAACCGCGAGAGCCGCGAGCACAGCAGAACTCCGATGCAGTGGGATGCATCTGCCGAGGCGGGATTCACAACAGGTACGCCGTGGTTCCCGGTGAATAAAAACTATACGGAACTGAACTATGAGGCCGAGGAAAAAGATCCTGATTCCCTGCTGTGGTTTTACCGCAAAATGGTGGCAGTAAGACGACGTGAAGATCTGGAAGAAACCTTCCTCTACGGAACGCTGATTCCGGAATACGAGACGGTAAGCGGCGTTCTGGCGTACCGCAGGAAGGATGAGAAGAATAATATTCTGATCCTTACTACTTCTCTTGCGGATGGCATTACATTGCCATTTACAGACACAATCGAAGAAGTACTTCTGAATAACTATGACACCTGCGAGGCAGGCGAGGAAACGATCCGTCTGCAACCGTATCAGTGTCTGGTGCTGAAGGTGAAGGAATAATTGCAAAAACTAAAACAAAAACCGAAAAATTGGTCCCACAAAAGGAGAAGATCTTTTTGCGGGACCTTTTTTGTGGTACAATACAACAAAAAAATCTATCATGAGGTGTGAAATGGAAAGAGACAACAGAGACGAAGACATGATGCTGAAAGGAACAAAACAGGAAATGCCGGGATTCCGTTTTCGGCTACTCCGGCCGGAGAAGAAACGGGAACTGTGGAATCCGGATTTTGAACTTTTATTTCTGCTTCGTGGGAGTGGAAGAGTCAGCTACGAGGACGGGGAAGTTCACAATCTCCCGATGGGATCTATCTTTGCGATCAACCGGTTTCAGATCTGTGACCTGGATCTGGACGAAGACGGACTTGCTCTGTCGCTCTGCGTTTCAGCGGAGACGATTGATTCATTTCACATTAAGCTGCTGAAATGTGAAGTCAAATGTCAGTCGTTTTTTTATATGGAAGATCAGCAGGAAAAATTTGATTTGATCCGGCGGGATATGGCACGGATCTTTCTTGAGATGTACAAGAATAATGAGGAACAACCGATCTATATGAAAAGCCGTGTGACGGCGCTTCTGGAGGATCTGCTTTTTTACTTTACATCCGGGGAAAAGGTGGAACAGGGCCGGGGCGGAAGGGAACGCATTCAGCGGGCATCAGACTATATTCTGCAGCATTGCCGGGAAGAGATTACGCTGGAGGATCTGGCGGATCATCTTTATCTGAGCCGTGCCTATATTTCACGGAGCTTTCCGCAGTATTTCGGTGTATCATTTCGGGAGTACGTGACGCAGGTGCGCCTGGCGCATGCCGTACAGGAAATGCACAGCGGCGCAACGCTGACGGAGATTGCCTATCACAATGGATTTGTCAATGAGACGGCGATGATCCGCGCATTCCGCAAATACCGCGGTATGACACCGAGCGAATACCGGAAGCAGATGGAATATACAGTAAAACAGCGTGAAAAGAAAGGAAAAGAGCGGGAAGAGGCGGCGGGAGACCATGATATTTTCCAGAGTCTCCTGCAGTATGCAGCGGTCACGGAGCAGGAGATTGAGACGATAAATGAGAGTGCCGTTTCCGTGACAGCGGCAGTAAACGGACGGAAACCAAGAGTGGCAGGCCACTGGAAGCGCGTGATCAATGCTGGCTATGCGGCAAGTGTGCTGAACCGCGAGGTGCAGGATGAGCTGGAACAGCTGGTGCAGGAGCTCGGCTATGAGCTGATCCGCGTAAAAGGAATTCTTGATGATGATATGTGCGTACTTCGGCGGAATATGTGGGGCGAGATTCAGTTCTGCTGGAACTATATTGATGAGGTGATCGATTTCATCCTTTCCACGGGAGCGAAGCCGTTGCTGGAATTCGGCCATATGCCGTTGCTGCTGGCAAAAACAGACCCGGGAAGAACGATGCGTCCGGCGCTAAGCAGCTCTCCGCGAGATCTGGCTGAGTGGCGCATGCTGATCAAAAACCTGATGGAACATCTAAGGGAACGGTATGGAATCAACCAGATGCGGCGCTGGATTTTCAACCCGTGGATCAGCGGAGACGTGATCACGATTGATGGAGGAGATGAGTTCTTTGAGACGTGGAAAGCATCGTACGAGGAGATGAAACGTGTGAGCCCGGATCTTGTAACATGTCTTTCCTTTGGTCTTGGACCGGAGGAACATCTCAAAGCCTTTATCGAAACTATGAAGGAAAAGGAATGTGTGCCGGAAATTTTTGCATTCCGCTCGTTTGGCACGGTGATCTATGGAGAGGAAGAGGAGAAAATGAATCTGATCCAGAACAACGAGAGCGTCAATATGATTGTGAGCTGCGACCCGGATTTTCTGCGGAACCGCGGGGAGAAGGTAAAAGGTCTGCTGCAGAAGGCTGGGCTTGGTGCACTGCCGGTTCTGGTGGATGAGTGCAGCAGCAACATCTGGCAGAGGGATCTGTGCAACGATACCTGTTATAAAGCGGCATGGCTGTTTAAAAATCTTCTGGAAAATGAAGAGGCGCTGCAGGGAATTGCGTATTTCTCGGTCAATGACCGTTTGGATGAAGTATTTCCGGCGCGGGAAACGTATCATGGAGGTTTTGGGCTGTTCACGATGAACGGCATTCCAAAGGCGGTCTGCACTGCGCTGCGGCTGCTCGGCAGAATGGGATCTCGTCTGGTGAAGCGTGGGGACGGCTATTTTATCAGCACGGAGCCGGAGAAAAACCAAAGCCAGATTTACCTGTACAACTATGTTCACTACGATATGCTGTACCGCTACCGCCATGCCGTGAATATTTCCCGCACGGACCGTTACCGCGTATTCAATATGGGGGAAATCCGGACCTTTTCAGTGAAACTGACCGGACTGGAACCGGGAAAATATTGCCTGCGGCTGTATAAAGTGACAAAAGAGCACGGCAGCAGCTACGATGCGTGGGTGCGGATGGGAGCTCCGGAGCGGATGAACCGGATGGAGCGCGCGATGCTGTGCCACAGTGCGGACCCGGAATACCGTGTCTGGGAGCAGGAAACCGACCCGGAAGGCAGCCTCACGGTGCAGGAACGCCTGGAGCCGCACGAGACGGCGCTGATTGAGGTGGAGCAGATTCTGTAAAATCTTCAAAAAATTGCACTCGCGGTGGGAGAATACAGAGAAAGAGTGGAAAAAAAGCAACAATATAAGAAGATCTTGCGACAATTCGAGTAGAAAAGGACGAAAATATTGTTTATACTGAAAACAACATAAATGCTAAATTCTACAGAAAAGAGGTATTTCAAAATGGGGAAAATATTTGATTACGATGGCGTGCCGGTGCTGCATACCACATCCGGCGATTTAAAAGGTTATTTTTATGACGGTGTTTACATTTACAAAGGAATTCCGTATGCATACGCAGACCGTTTCCAGATGCCGGTTCCGTCCAAATGGGATGGCGTGAAGGATGCGACAAACTACGGCTTTGTATGCCCGCTTCAGAACCAAGATACACCGAACGGCGAGCTTATGGTTCCGCACCGCTACTGGCCGCAGGATGAGCACTGCCAGTCCTTAAATATCTGGACAAACAAACTTGATCCGGAAGCCAAAAAACCGGTTCTCGTATGGTTCCACGGCGGTGGATACGCAGCGGGATCTTCCATCGAGCAGGTTGCGTATGACGGCGTCAGCATCGCAAAGAAAGGTGATTCGATTCTTGTTTCTGTCAACCACAGACTGAATATTTTAGGATATCTGGATCTGTCTCCGTTTGGGGAAAAATACAAAAACTCCGCAAACGCAGGCCACGCCGATATGGTGGCAGCCCTGCAGTGGGTACATGACAATATTGCCCTGTTCGGCGGCGATCCGGAGAATGTAACCATTTTCGGCCAGTCCGGCGGCGGAATGAAGGTGATTGACCTGATGCAGATTCCATCAGCAGACGGCCTGTTCCAGAAAGGCCTTGTCATGAGCGGTGTTATGGAGGACGATCCGCTCGGCGCAGGAGAGAAAGACGGCACGGAGATTATTACGGCAATGATGAAAGCGCTCGGCTTTGACGATGTGGCTCAGCTGGAAACTGTACCGTATCCGCAGCTTGCTGCTGCATATGCAAAAGTGGCTCCGGCGATTGCACAGAGTGGCGGCTACATCGGCGGCGGCCCGAAAAAGGGCGATTACTTCTATGGAAATCCATTCGACGCAGGCTTCCGTGAGCATGCACATCAGATTCCGATGATGATCGGAACCGTATACGGCGAGTTCGCAACGTTTGCACCGGCAGCTTATGATAAGAACAAACTGACAGCGGAAGAGATTCTGGAAATCCTCAAAAAGGTTTATGGAGACAATGCCGAAAAGGTTCTGGACGCTTTCAAAGAAGCATATCCGGAGAAGAACGGCGTAGATGTTCTTGCCATCGACCGTGCAATGCGTGAGCCGACCGTAAAACTTGCCAAACTGTTCGCAAAAGGCGGCGGCAAAGCATATCTCTACAACTTCGCTCTGGAATTCCCGTTCCAGCACGGCAAGCCGGCATGGCACTGCTCCGATATCCCATATTTCTTCGGAAACGCAGATCTCGTAGAAATTTGTGGCATCCCGGATGTCAGCGATAAACTGGAAAGCGAAATCTTCGGAGCACTTCTTGCCTTCGCAAAGAACGGCACCCCGGATCATGCCGGACTCCCGCACTGGCCGGAAGTAGAAGCAGAGGATGCGGATACCATGGTGTTTGACCGCAAAACGGAAGTAAAACACAACTACGATGATAAAGTGTTTGCAGAGATCAACAAAGTTCTGAAACCATGGAGCTTTATGGACATGATGGCTGACAATATTCAGCATTAAAAAGAACGATTCGACGCGGCATAAGCGAAATCGGGATGGAGCTCTGAAATATTAAAAAATTAGAATAAAAAAACCGCCTGTTTGATTTGAAAAATAAAAAAATCAAACAGGCGGTTTTTTCTGAAAATTCGGTGCTTTCAATCACATCTAAAGTATTATTCTAACAGGGTCACGGAAGAAAAACCAGTAAAAAACAGATTGTACTGAAAAAAATACAATCTGTTTTGTTGACACACTTGAAAAAACATGATAATCTAGAAAATGCACTATTATGGCAAGATATGCCTAAAACCTTTTGTTCAGGCATGAGCGGTAATAAATATATTATAACACAAGGGGTGACAACGTCAATGGAGAAAAACAGAATACGTCCGATACCTACCGGAAAAAGTATGCGAATGAGTTACCAGAGACAAAAAGAAGTATTGGAAATGCCCAACTTGATTGAAGTCCAGAAGGATTCCTATGACTGGTTCCTGAGAAGCGGACTCAAGGAAGTCTTTGATGACATTTCACCAATCTCCGACTACGGCGGACGGCTGAGCCTTGAATTCGTAGACTTTACACTGTGTGAAGATGACGTAAAATACTCAATCGAAGAGTGTAAACAGCGTGACGCTACTTATGCGGCACCGTTAAAGGTAAAAGTAAGATTATATAATAAGGAAAAAGACGAGATCACAGAGCACGAAATTTTCATGGGTGATCTGCCGTTGATGACAGCAACAGGAACATTCGTTATCAATGGTGCAGAGCGAGTAATCGTCAGCCAGCTGGTACGTTCCCCTGGTATTTATTACGGCATCGCACATGATAAGCTCGGAAAGAGACTGTTCTCCTGTACCGTAATCCCGAACCGTGGAGCATGGCTGGAGTACGAGACCGATTCCAACGACGTCTTCTATGTCCGCGTAGACCGTACCAGAAAAGTTCCGATCACAGTCCTCATCCGTGCACTTGGAGTAAGCTCCAATGCAGAGATCGTAGAGCTGTTCGGTGAAGAGCCGAAGATTCTTGCAAGCTTCACCAAAGATACTTCCACCAACTATCAGGAAGGTCTTCTCGAGCTGTACAAGAAAATTCGTCCGGGCGAGCCTCTCGCAGTAGAAAATGCAGAGAGCCTCATCATGAGCATGTTCTTTGACCCGCGTCGCTATGACCTGGCAAAGGTAGGCCGTTATAAATTCAACAAGAAACTTGCACTGCGCAGCCGTATCCGCAACCAGATCCTCGCTGAGGATGTTGTAGATCCGTCCACCGGTGAAATCCTTGCAGAAAAAGGCACCACCGTTACTCTGGAACTCGCAGACAAGATTCAGAACGCAGCAGTACCGTATGTATGGATTCAGACAGAGGAGAGAAACGTAAAAGTTCTTTCCAACTTAATGGTAGATCTGAAAGCATGGGTAGATGTTGACGAGGAAGAACTTGGCATCAACGAGAAAGTATACTATCCGGTTCTGGAAAAGATCCTGGAGGAAAATACCGATATCGAAGAGATCAAACAGGCGATCAAACGTGACATTCACGACCTGATTCCGAAACATATCACAAAGGAAGATATTTTCGCTTCCATCAACTACAACATGCATCTGGAATACGGCGCAGGAAATGCCGATGATATCGACCACCTGGGCAACCGTAGAATCCGTGCCGTAGGTGAGCTGCTTCAGAACCAGTACCGCATCGGTCTGTCCCGTATGGAGCGTGTGGTACGTGAGCGTATGACAACACAGGACATCGACGGAATTTCTCCGCAGTCCCTGATCAATATCAAACCGGTTACAGCTGCGATCAAAGAGTTCTTCGGATCTTCCCAGCTGTCCCAGTTCATGGATCAGAATAACCCGCTTGGAGAGCTGACGCACAAGAGACGTCTTTCCGCCCTTGGACCTGGCGGTCTGTCCCGTGACCGTGCCGGATTCGAGGTTCGAGACGTACACTACTCCCATTACGGAAGAATGTGCCCTATTGAGACTCCTGAAGGACCGAACATCGGACTTATCAACTCACTGGCATGTTATGCAAGAATTAACGAATATGGTTTCATTGAGGCACCATATCGTAAGATTGATAAAACAGATCCTAAGAATCCGCGTGTTACAGAAGATGTTGTATACATGACCGCAGATGAAGAGGATAATTACCATGTAGCACAGGCGAATGAAAAACTGGATGAAGAAGGACATTTCGTAAGAAATTCCGTTTCCGGCCGTTACTTAGACGAGACACAGGAATATGACAAGCAGATGTTTGATTATATGGACGTATCTCCTAAGATGGTATTCTCTGTTGCTACCGCATTGATTCCGTTCTTGCAGAACGATGATGCGAACCGTGCGCTGATGGGATCTAACATGCAGCGTCAGGCAGTACCTCTTCTTACCACAGAAGCTCCTGTAGTAGGAACCGGTATGGAAACCAAGACTGCAGTAGACTCCGGTGTATGTGTAGTTGCAAAGAAATCCGGTACTATTGAGAAATCTGAGTCAAACCAGATTACCGTGAAGAATGATGATGGAACAAGAGACGTATACAAACTGACCAAGTTCTCACGAAGCAACCAGTCCAACTGCTACAACCAGAGACCAATCGTGTTCAAAGGTGATCATGTAGAAGCTGGCGAAGTAATTGCTGACGGACCATCTACCTCTAATGGTGAGCTTGCTCTTGGAAAGAACCCGTTAATCGGATTCATGACATGGGAAGGTTACAACTACGAGGACGCTGTTCTTCTGAGTGAAAGATTAGTACAGGATGATGTTTATACATCTGTTCATATTGAAGAGTACGAAGCAGAAGCCCGTGATACTAAATTAGGACCGGAAGAAATTACAAGAGACGTTCCAGGTGTTGGCGATGATGCATTGAAAGACCTTGACGAAAGAGGAATCATCCGTATCGGTGCAGAAGTTCGTGCCGGTGATATTCTGGTAGGTAAGGTTACTCCAAAGGGAGAGACAGAGCTTACCGCAGAAGAGAGACTGTTACGTGCCATCTTCGGTGAGAAAGCAAGAGAAGTAAGAGATACTTCCCTGAAAGTACCACATGGTGAATATGGTATCATTGTAGAGGCGAAAGTATTTACAAGAGAAAATGGTGACGAATTATCCCCTGGTGTAAATCAGGCAGTTCGTATTTACATTGCACAGAAGAGAAAAATCTCCGTTGGAGATAAGATGGCTGGACGTCATGGTAACAAGGGTGTTGTTTCCCGTGTACTTCCGGTAGAAGATATGCCATTCCTGCCGAACGGCCGTCCACTGGATATTGTATTGAACCCATTGGGTGTACCTTCCCGTATGAATATCGGTCAGGTTCTGGAGATTCACTTAAGTCTTGCAGCGAAAGCACTTGGATTTAACATTGAGACTCCTGTATTTGACGGTGCACGAGAGATTGATATTCAGGATACCCTGGAACTGGCAAATGATTATGTCAACTCCACCTGGGAAGAATTTGAAGCAAAATATAAAGATACATTGCGTGAAGATGTAATGCAGTATCTTTCCGATAACAGAGACCACAGAGAATTATGGAAGGGCGTTCCGATTTCCCGTGACGGAAAGGTTCAGCTGCGTGACGGACGTACCGGAGAATACTTCGACGGAAAAGTCACAATCGGACACATGCATTATCTGAAACTGCATCATCTGGTTGATGATAAGATCCATGCACGTTCTACAGGTCCTTACTCCTTAGTTACACAGCAGCCGCTGGGTGGTAAAGCACAGTTCGGTGGTCAGCGATTCGGAGAGATGGAGGTATGGGCACTGGAAGCTTATGGTGCTGCATATACTCTGCAGGAGATCCTGACTGTTAAGTCCGATGATGTCGTAGGACGAGTAAAGACATACGAGGCTATTATCAAAGGCGAGAATATCCCTGAGCCGGGTGTTCCGGAATCTTTCAAGGTACTTTTGAAAGAGTTACAGTCTCTTGGTCTGGATGTCAAAGTGCTTGACGAAGACAGAAATGAAGTAGAACTCATTGAAACCAGTGAGTACGGAAATACCGATATCAATGCCATCATTGGAAATGACAGAGATGACAGAGATTATGCATTTGAAGACAGTGAGTCGTTTGAAAAACACGGATTTACCAAGCAGGAGTTCGATTCCGAGAATGAAGAGCTTGTCAATGTAGAACCGGAAAATGATAACGATGATGAAGATTTCGGCGATGCTGATGATCTCTTTGATGACGCAGAAGAAGTTCTTGATGATGAAGAGTAATTGGGAAGGAGTGTCATAAATGCCAGAAACAAATAAAAAGGACATGAATCAGGCAATGCAGTTTGATGCGATCCAGATTGGATTAGCATCACCTGAGAAGATCCGTGAGTGGTCTCATGGCGAAGTAAAAAAGCCGGAGACAATCAATTACAGAACCTTAAAGCCTGAGAAGGATGGTCTTTTCTGTGAGAAAATTTTTGGACCGCAGAAAGACTGGGAATGTCATTGTGGTAAATATAAAAAGATTCGTTATAAAGGTGTTGTCTGCGACCGCTGTGGTGTAGAAATTACAAAATCCAGTGTTCGTAGAGAGCGTATGGGACATATTGAGCTGGCAGCTCCGGTTTCCCATATCTGGTATTTCAAGGGAATTCCATCCCGTATGGGTCTGATCCTTGATTTATCTCCGCGTGTACTTGAGCGTGTGCTTTATTTCGCTTCTTATATTGTGCTTGATGCAGGAGATACTTCTCTTGCATACAAGCAGGTACTTTCTGAGGCAGAATATCAGGAAGCAAGAGAGCAGTACGGAAGTGCATTCCGTGTGGGCATGGGAGCAGAAGCCATCCATGAACTGCTTGCTGCGATTGATCTGGAAAAAGATTCTGCAGAGCTGAAAGCAGAGTTAGAGAATGCAACGGGACAGAAGCGTGCACGTATTATCAAGCGTCTGGAAGTTGTAGAAGCATTCCGTGAGTCCGGAAATAAGCCGGAGTGGATGATCATGACTGTTATCCCGGTTATTCCGCCGGATTTACGTCCGATGGTTCAGCTGGATGGTGGTCGTTTCGCAACATCTGATCTGAATGATCTGTATCGTAGAATTATTAACCGTAACAACCGTCTGAGAAGACTGCTTGATCTCGGTGCACCGGATATTATCGTGCGCAATGAGAAACGTATGTTACAGGAAGCGGTTGATGCCCTGATCGATAATGGCCGTCGTGGACGTCCGGTTACCGGTCCTGGAAACAGAGCACTGAAGTCTCTGTCTGATATGTTAAAGGGTAAGGGCGGACGTTTCCGTCAGAACCTGTTAGGAAAGCGAGTTGACTACTCCGGACGTTCCGTTATCTGTGTAGAGCCAAAACTTAAGATTTATCAGTGTGGTCTGCCAAAAGAGATGGCAATCGAGCTGTTTAAGCCGTTTGTTATGAAAGAACTGGCAGCTAAAGGAATTGCTCATAATATCAAGAGCGCCAAGAAAATGGTAGAAAGACTTCAGCCGGAGGTATGGGATGTGCTTGAAGAAGTAATCAAAGAGCATCCGGTTATGTTAAACCGTGCCCCTACACTGCACAGACTTGGTATTCAGGCGTTCGAGCCAATCCTTGTAGAAGGTAAGGCAATTAAGCTTCATCCGCTGGTTTGTACCGCGTTCAACGCCGATTTCGACGGTGACCAGATGGCTGTGCATCTTCCTCTGTCCGTAGAAGCTCAGGCAGAATGCCGTTTTATGCTGTTATCACCAAACAACCTGCTGAAGCCGTCTGATGGTGGTCCGGTAGCCGTTCCTTCCCAGGATATGGTCCTCGGAGTATACTATCTGACTATGCACAAACTGGCAGATTATAAGGATAAAAAAGATGCAGTTGCTGTTTCCGATAAAGTGTATAACGATATTGAGGAATTAAAGAAAGCAACCACACCGGACCCGAAGACAGGAAAGAGTGAGATCGGATTGTATGATCTGATCTGGTTTGAAGATACAACAGACAATAACCGTCGGGTATTATGTAAGCCAATGGATCTGTTCGGATATCATTATGGAAGTATGAATCAGGCATTGCTTGCGTATGAGAATGGAGAGATTACACTTCATCAGAATATTTATGTATACCGTAAGGCAACTATGGCTGACGGAACAGAAGTATCCGGATTTATCAAGACAACACTTGGTCTTCTGATTTTCAATGAGATTATTCCGCAGGATCTGGGATTTGTAGACCGCAGTACCCCGGAGAATGCTTTGAAGCTGGAAATTGATTTCCATGTTGGAAAGAAACAGATCAAACAGATTCTGGAGAAGGTTATTAATATTCATGGTGCGACAAAGACTGCCGAAGTACTGGATGATGTCAAGGCAATGGGTTATGGATATTCCACAAGAGCTGCCATGACCGTATCAATTTCCGATATGACAGTGCCACCACAGAAGCCACAGATGATCGAGCAGGCACAGAATACGGTAGACCGGATCACACGTCAGTATAAGCGTGGTCTTATCACAGAAGAAGAGCGTTATAAGGAAGTTGTAGAGACCTGGAAAGAGACGGATGATGAGCTGACAACAGCACTTCTTACCGGACTTGACAAGTACAACAACATCTTCATGATGGCCGATTCCGGAGCCCGTGGTTCTGATAAACAGATCAAGCAGCTGGCCGGTATGCGTGGATTGATGGCCGATACAACCGGTAGAACCATCGAGCTGCCAATCAAGTCAAACTTCCGTGAAGGTCTGGACGTACTGGAGTACTTCATGTCAGCGCATGGAGCACGTAAAGGTCTGTCCGATACCGCACTTCGTACAGCCGATTCCGGATACCTGACCAGACGTCTGGTTGATGTATCCCAGCATATGATCGTTCGTGAGTCTGACTGTTGTGCAGGAACAAACCGTGAGATTCCGGGAATGATCGTTAAGGCATTTATGGAAGGCAAGGAGGAAATCGAAAGTCTGGAAGAACGTATTACCGGACGTTTCTCCTGTGAGACAATCTGTGACAAAGATGGAAACGTTATTGTTAAAGCAAACCATATGATTACACCTCGCCGTGCAGCGGATGTTGTGAATAAGGGTGTTGATGAGAACGGAAATCCGATCACCAGTGTGAAGATCCGTACTATTCTTACCTGCCGTTCCCACATGGGAGTCTGTGCGAAATGTTACGGTGCCAACATGGCAACCGGTCAGGCGGTACAGGTTGGTGAAGCAATTGGTATTATCGCCGCACAGTCCATCGGTGAGCCTGGTACACAGCTTACCATGAGAACATTCCATACCGGTGGTGTGGCCGGTAACGATATTACACAGGGTCTTCCTCGTGTAGAGGAAATTTTCGAGGCACGTAAGCCAAAGGGACTTGCAATTATTACAGAGTTCGGCGGCGTTGCTACCATTAAGGATACCAAGAAGAAGCGTGAAGTCATCGTTACAGATCCGGAATCCGGAGATACAAAGACTTACCTGATTCCTTATGGATCACGTATTAAGATCATGGATGGTGCCGTACTTGAAGCCGGTGATGAACTGACCGAAGGTTCTGTAAATCCACATGATATCTTAAAAATCAAAGGTGTGCGTGCCGTACAGGATTACATGCTTCGTGAAGTACAGCGTGTATATCGTCTGCAGGGTGTAGAAATCAACGATAAGCATATTGAGGTTATCGTTCGACAGATGTTACAGAAGATCCGCGTAGAAGAGAATGGAGATTCCGATCTTCTTCCGGGCAGCATGGTAGATTCTCTTGATTTCCTTGAACTGAACGAAAAGCTTGAGGAAGAAGGCAAGGAACAGGCAGTTGGTTCCCAGGTATTACTTGGTATCACAAAAGCATCCCTTGCAACAAATTCATTCCTGTCAGCTGCATCCTTCCAGGAGACCACGAAGGTTCTTACGGAAGCAGCAATCAAGGGTAAGATTGATCCGTTGATCGGTATGAAAGAGAACGTTATCATCGGTAAGCTGATTCCGGCAGGTACCGGTATGAAGAGATACCGCAATATCAAACTGGACAGTGATGTGAACGAAGAAGAAGAGTTCTCATTTGACGATCTGGAAGATTTCACTATGGATGAAGAAGAGAAAATGATCCCGACAGTAACCGTTCCGGATGGAACAGATCTGTCAGCCGTTTCCGGAACTGATGAGGATTCATCGGAAGAATAAATTACAGCACAGATAATAGAATCTGTGAAGATACAAAAGAGGGAGAGCAAATCTCCCTCTTTTTCATGTATTTTTTAAAAGTGGGTTGACAAG
>OLYB01001822.1_pt1 | contig 16110 bp, 10 predicted proteins | sample 1674481 | NCBI WGS metagenome assembly OLYB01 (sample SAMEA103958167, study PRJEB25191) | human gut metagenome
CCGCAGCCGCCGGAGCGGTGCTTAAGCCGCAAGGCGGGAATTGTGCGGTGTTGCCCTAAATCAGAGGAATCCTGGCTGACGTCTGCTTATCAGCTTCTTACTTTTCCACCTGGAACAAATTCTGCTGACTGGTTGCTTTGGCACCGATGTTGTTATACTCCAAATAGAAGTACCCATGCACCCAGGCATCCAGCTCTGCATTCTCGCCGTAGGTGTGGGTCACGCCGTCCGCGTCCATATAGTCATTGGCGGCTGTCACCACCGGGGCCACCTGCTTGAGTGCCAGCAGGTACTGGTAATACGGGGTCAGCGGCAGCCCGGCATTTTCCACCAGGGTGGGTGCCAGCATGCACATATCCATGCGGTTGTACTCGTCGGTGGCGCTGGTCTGGCCTGCGTTTTCCAGCGGGTAGTTTGCCCAGATCAGGTAGGGCGTGCTGCGCTCCAAAATCTGCAAATTGTTCTCATCGGTAAAGGTATGGTCGGCCACATGATCCACAAAGCTGGGTGCGTGGTCGCCTGCCATGGCAACAATCACCTTGCGGCCGGTCTTTTCGTACTGCTCGGTCAGGTATTCGGTCAGTTCGCCAAAGGCACGGTCGGTCATATAGATGTTGCTCAGGTATTCATCCATGATGGAATCATACTCGCCGTAATCGGTTGCGGCATGCACGATATCCTCCTCCGGGGGGTTCATATCGTAATCGCCGTGGCTCTGGATGGAAACCAGGAACACAAACCGCGGCTGGTCCTCCGGCATTGCTTCATACAAACCTTCCAGGTCGCGGTAGGTGGCGCTGTCGGTCTGGTAGGGGCGGCTGCCATAGGTTTCCTTGGTCGGAAAATCATCCTGGAAGTGGGTCTCGTCAAAGCCCAGCGTCAGCCAGGCAGAATCGCGGCGGTAGTTGGAGTTGGTATAGGGGTGGGCTGCCAGCGTGGCATACCCCAGATCTTTCAGGTTGCTGACCAGGCTGTTTGCCTTGTGCAGGTTCAACCAGTTGAACGGTGTGATGGAGGGCATCAGCATCAGCGAGTTGGAGGAAAGCATCTCGTACTCGCTGGAGTTGGTGCCGCCACCCACATGCGGGCTGATGGTGTGGCCGTAAATGGAGTTGGGCAGGTTTTTGGTCACCTGCATGATCTCCTGGTCGGCCTGCAGGTCCGTTACCAGGTCAAAGTCATAAAAGCTTTCGGACAGGATCAGGAACACATCGGGGTAGTCCTGCTCGTTTGCCGTTTCGGGGCTGGCCTGATAGTCCTGCGCCATTGCAGCGGCCTCGGTGGCGGCGTCCTCGCTGTAGCCGTCCGGCTGCAGGATGGGGTCCACCATCAGGCTGGCGGCTTCAAGGCTACCCGCCAGGTAGCCGTACTTATAATAGGTTTCCTGCCAGGCCCAGCCGTAAGTGGTGGCGGGCTTGATGGGGTTGGGGCTGAAATACCCCAGATACAACACCGCAAAAATGCCGCAGGCGCAGGCCAGCGCATGGGCGCCGCGCTGTTTCCAGCTGCGCTTATGCTTGCCGGCCAGTTTGACCTGCACAACGGCAGCCACCAGCACCGGGATGTACAGCAGCGCAATGGTAATAACTGTCTGGGTAATGTGCAGGGTATAACTGCCCATCACCTCTGCCGCGGTGCCCAGGTTCAGGATGTCCTGCGGCATCAGGGCGGAACCATGCAGGTCCCGCGTGTAATAGTTGACCAGCGCCAGCACGGTAAAAATCAGGCCGGAAACGCCGGTTGCAATGCCCCAGCTGCCGCACAGGGCAAACACCACCAGCGTCAGGCAGAACGCCGTCAGCGCATTGAGCGGTGCGTATACCGGCCATTGCCCCGCCATGTAGTTGGCAGTTACGCCGTCAGAAATTTCTAACTGGTAGCGCGCCACAAAGGCCGCTGCCACAGCCAGCGCAAATGGCAGCACCGTGCCAAGCCAGAAGCGCTTGCTTTTTAATGTTTTTTTGATGTTTTGCATGGGTATCCAGTTCCTTCGCTTTGTTTGTTCATTAAGTTGCGGTCAACATTCCGCGTCAACACACCGAATGTCCGGTATGCCCGCAAAAGGGCATATTAGGTTAGTATATCATATTTTATGCCGGTTGTGAATCACCGTTTTTCGGCCAAATGCTGCCACTTGTTCCAAATCCGGCCCGCCCGCGCAGATTTTGCATTTACCAACCTACGCTTTCATGTTATAATATTAGTTAATCATCATTTTACCCCATAGACGGAGGCTATTCTATGAAAATTCCTGCAAAAGGTTTTACTCACGGCGGCAAGTTCCATGCAGACGATGTGTTTGCCACAGCGCTGCTGATGATTGTGCGGCCGGATATCAAAGTAACCCGCGGTTTTGTTGTGCCGGATGGTTTTGACGGCATTGTGTACGATGTGGGCTGCGGTATGTTTGACCACCACCAGGAACCGCGCGAAAGCCGCCCCAACGGCGTGCCCTATGCGGCCTTTGGCCTGCTGTGGCGCGTGTTGGGTGCCCAGCTGGTGGGTGCCCACCAGGCCCGCCTGCTGGATGAAAATTTTGTTCAGCCCCTGGACTTGAACGATAACACCGGCGAACAGAACTCCCTGGCCGATGCCATCGGCAGCTTTAACCCCGTGTGGGATTCCGGCGAAGATTCCGATGCCTGCTTCTGGCGCGCCGTGCCCTTTGCCAAGCAGGTGCTGGAAAACGAGATTGCCGCAGCCAACGCCGTGAACCGCGCGGACGAGACCGTCCAGAACGCCTACAAGAACTCCAGGGACGGCATTGTGGTCCTGCCGGACTACATGCCCTGGAAAAACGGCCTGTACAAAACCGATGCCCTGTTTGTTGTCTACCCCAGCCAGCGCGGCGGCTACAGCGCCCAGTGCGTGACCGATTACAAGACCCGCCGCAGCAAGGTGCCGTTCCCGCCCGCATGGGGCGGCCAGCCGGAGGAGATCCTGCGCGAAAAGAGCGGCCTGGCTCTCAAGTTCTGCCACCCCAGCCGTTTCCTTGTCACCGCGGAAACCAAAGAGGATGCCATTGAGGCATGCCGCCGTGCCCTGCGCGCCGCCGGAAGGCCGGTGAGCGCGCAGTGAGCGCCGAAACTCTAGAGCAGTTTGGTCCCTGCCCCAGCACCGCGGCGGACTGCCAGCCAGACCCGGCTTCCGCCTGGGTCTACATGGTGCGCTGCGCGGATGGCAGCCTGTATTCCGGCTGGACCAATGACCTTGCCCGCCGCCTGCGCGCCCACAAGGGCGGCAAGGCCGGTGCCAAGTATACCCACGCCAAAGGTGCCGTTAAGCTGACCTATGCCGAGCGCTGCACCGATAAAAGTGCTGCCCTGAAGCGGGAAGCCGCCCTGAAAAAGCTGCCAAAACCCGAAAAGGAAGCCCTTGCCGCCCAGTGGACCGCTGAAAACACCATCACCCTGCGGGATGCCGCGCCGGAGGACGCCGCCGCCGTGGCGGAGCTGTACAACTGGTATGTCACCCACTCCACGGCCACTTTCCAGTATGACCTGTGTACCGAGGAATTCCAGCGCGAAAATATCGCCTATGTGCAGCAGCGCGCGCCGTTCCTGGTTGCCGTCAATGCAGCGGGCAAGCTGTGCGGCTTTGCCTGCGCCCACCCCTGGCACAGCCGCACGGCTTATGCGTGGGATGTGGAGCTAACCGTTTACTGCGCCCACGGCTGTGTGGGCCAGGGGGTTGGCGGGCGGCTGTACAAAGCCCTGCTGGACGGCGTGCGCCAGCGCGGCTACTGCAACGCCGTTGCCCTTGTGACCGGCCAGAACAAAGAGAGCTGCGCGTTCCATAAGGCGCTCGGCTTCAAAAAAATCGGCGTGGAACCCCGCACTGGGTACAAGTTCGGCCAATGGCTGGACCTTGCCTATTGGTGGATGGACCTGCGCCCCGGCCAGGAGCCTCCGGAGCCGGTGCGCCTGGGGCGATAAAACTGCATAACACAAAATTAAGCGGGGCACTGCTGATTGGCAGCGCCCCGCTTTTGTTATAAAGATTTGTAGGGCGCGATGCCCTCATCGCGCCGCGGAGAAACGTAAATCCATCCACCGCAAACCTGTAAACGATCTGTAGAGGACGATGCCTGCATCGTCCCGCATACTGAGCTGCAACCATGGTATACTGTCATCAACATCCTATCTCCCCGCCGCGCGTTTTTGTTTTCCACAAGAAGCCCCTCTGTTTGTGGAAAACCGTTCAGATTCTTTTCAGGCAATACCGCATAATTCTAAGTGCCGATACGGCGAGCGAGGTGCGGCAGATGCCGGAGCGGTGCTTAAGCCGTCAGGCGGGAATTGTGCGGTGTTGCCTTCACTTTTCCCTGTCGTTACGCGGTCTGCATTCCTGTTTTTGCCCACAAACTGCCCTTGTTCACGCAAAGTTTACCGGAATTTCCAGCTATTTCATGCCTTGTTCATCCGCAGTTCATTTTTATTCTTCATGATAGAATCTATCGGGGGCCCCTATTACCGCCCCCAACTGGAGGAATTGTTATGCACGAAACCCAACAGCCGCGCGACCCCAAAAAGACGACCGGCATTGTATATGCCGTGATCCTTGTGGTGTTGCTGCTGCTCAATTTCTGGGCCTTCCCCGCCATGATGAAAAGTCAGGTCAAACAGGTCGATTACGGCACCTTCCTGAACATGCTCGAAGGCGGCGAACTGAGCACCGTTGAAATTCAGGATCAGCAGATCTATTTTGTGGACAAAAACGATACCACCTACTGCACCAACTCCATTGCGCAGGACCTGCAGCTGGTCAACCGGTTGGAAAGCGCCGGCGTTTCCTTTGGCAAGGTGTACAACCAGACCACCTGGGTGGATACCCTGCTGGGCTGGGTCATCTCGCTGCTGCCCATGATCATCCTGATCGTCTGGTTCAACCGCATGATGCGCAAGCGGGTCGGTGAAATGACCGGCGGCGCCAACAGCATGATTTTTGGCGGCGGCAAATCCGGTGCCAAACAGTATGTCGTTGAGGATGGCAAGTCCATCAAATTTGCCGATGTTGCCGGTGAGGACGAAGCCAAAGAGAGCCTGCAGGAAATCGTTGACTTCCTGCATAACCCCAAGCGTTACGAGGATATCGGTGCCAAAATGCCCAAAGGCGTTCTGCTTGTCGGCCCCCCGGGCACCGGTAAAACCCTGCTGGCCCGCGCTGTTGCCGGCGAAGCCGGTGTTCCCTTCTTCTCCATTGCGGGTTCTGAATTTGTCGAGATGTTCGTCGGCATGGGCGCTTCCAAGGTGCGTGACCTCTTCAAACAGGCCAACGAAAAAGCTCCCTGCATTATCTTTATTGATGAGATCGATACCATCGGCAAAAAGCGTGACGGTGCTTCCGGTATGGGCGGCAACGATGAACGCGAGCAGACCCTGAACCAGCTGCTGACCGAAATGGACGGGTTTGACGCCGCCAAGGGTGTTATCATTCTGGCCGCCACCAACCGTCCTGAATCCCTTGACCCCGCTTTGACCCGCCCCGGCCGTTTTGACCGTCGTGTGCCCGTGGAGCTGCCCGACCTGAAAGGCCGCGAAAGCATCCTGCGCCTGCACGCTCAAAAGGTCAAAATCGGCCCCGACTGTGACTTTGCCGTGGTTGCCCGCATGACTCCCGGTGCTTCCGGTGCCGAGCTGGCCAATATCATCAACGAAGCCGCCCTGGGCGCTGTGCGCCACCACCGCATGGCCGTTACCCAGTACGACCTGCAGGAAGCCGTGGATACCATCCTGGCCGGTGCCCAGAAAAAGAATAAGATCCTGAGCGACAAAGAAAAGTGCATCGTGGCCTACCACGAAGTCGGCCATGCCATGGTTGCCGCCCTGCAGAGCCATTCCGCCCCCGTGCAGAAAATCACCATTGTGCCGCGCACTTCCGGCGCGCTGGGTTTCACCATGCAGGTAGAGGACGGCGACCACACCCTGATGACCAAGGAAGAGATCCTGGCCAAAATTGCCACCATGACCGGTGGCCGTGCCGCCGAAGAAGTGGTGTTCAACTCCATCACCACCGGCGCATCCAACGATATCGAGCAGGCCACCAAGATGGCCCGCGCCATGATTACCCGCTACGGCATGACCGACGACTTTGACATGGTTGCCCTGGAAACCGTGAACAACGCCTACCTGGGCGGCGATGCCAGCCTGGCCTGCAGTGAGCGCACAGCCGCCACCGTGGACGATAAGGTCGTGGAAGTCGTCAAGCAGCAGCATGAAAAAGCCAAACAGATGCTGATTGAAAACCGCGGCAAGCTGGACGAGATCGCCAAGTACCTGTACGAGAAAGAAACCATCACCGGCGAAGAGTTCATGCGCATCCTGATCGCTGTTCCCCAGCTGCCCACCGGTGCCGTGGAACAGTAAAGGCAGCACCGCACAATTTCCACCTGACAGCTTAAGCACCGCTCCGGCGGCTGCGGCACTTAGAATTGTGCGGTATTGCCTAAAATCTCCGCTCTGCGCGTTTTCTTTGTAAAATAACGGTGCCCCCGCCTATGCAGTTCATTTACCGCACGGGCGGGGGTGTTTTGTTGTAATTCCGTAGGGGCGTACACCATGCACCCATCCGTTTTATATCATCACACTACAGTGCTTTCACCATGTAATAGTGCCATTTTATGGCCAGCCGTTACCCATTTGTAGGGGCCGCTGCTCACCTCTTTCCGAAAAACGCAATAAAAATGCTGTCTTTCTCCACATCAGGGAAAGGCAGCATTCTTCTTTATCCGTTCAGATCTTCGCCGTTGCTGGCAATCACATTTTTATACCATCCAAAGGACTTTTTCCTGTACCGTGCCGCCGCCCTGTTCGAGTACCGGGAAAAGCACCAGTGATCCTGCCGGGCTTTATTTTGCCTGTGCACCCTCTGGGAAGATGATCTTGTTCACAAAGAAGAAGATCACCATAGAAATGCCGCCATTGAGCACGGTGGTGCCAATGTTGTAGATGAAATCCGGCACCAGCAGGCCCGCAACCGCCACCCACACGCAGTTGATGGAGTTGACGATGCAGGTGATCAAGCAGAACGCCACCACATACCAGGCGATCTGCTTGGCCAGGTTGCCCTTGCTGCGGAACACAAAGTTGCGCTGGATGGGAAAGTTTATGCATTCTCCCACCACCATGGCAACCATGTAGGCGCAAAAGTACGGCAGACCGCCATGGGCGGAATCATACCCCAGGATGTTCCACTGGAAAGTTTCGCCAAACAGCGTGACCGGGATGCCCGGCCAGCCAAAATCCACCACCGGCAGGCTGCTGAACGCCGCCGGCAAAAATTGCAGCAGCAGGTATTTGAACACCGTAACCAGGTTGGATACGATCACAAACAGTCCGCCTTCGCGCACCCACTTGGCTGCGGCGGGGTGTTTTGCCGCAAAATTATTCCATAGCTGCATAAATAGCCCCTCTCTTTCCTCAGCTGTTGCGCAGGCGCTGTTCCAGCTGTGCGTTCAGTACCAGGTTTTTCACGGCTTCTATGATCACCCGCACAAGGCCGATGATCCAGAATCCCTGTAATTCCATCACAATGCCATCCACCATGCCCATGCTGATGGCACCGCTGGTCATTTTGGCCAGGGCACGCAGTGGCATGTTGTACTGGAACAGCACATTCAGGTCCGGCTTGCCGCGCTTGTAGCTGGCGTTCAGCAGTGCGGTAAGCACCAGCCAGATCAGCCAGCCCAGCGGGCTGCGGCTGTGGTTCAGCTCGCCCAGGGTCATGTTGCGGTCAATTTTAACTTTTCCCTGCTGCACCGGGCGGCCCAGCAGGGTGGCCCATTCGTCATCTGGAACGCTCTGCACCTTGCCGCTGGTATAGTGCGGCAGATGCTTGCCGGCATAGGGGTTGGGTGCGCCGGTACCGGCCACTTTCACCACGGCGGTCAGGCGGATGTCCGCACTGGACGCGCCGACCCGCAGCTCATAGCTGCCGCCTTCCACTTCCCAGCTGTCGGTCTTGGTGTTCCAGTAGCGGAATGCCTTGTCGTCCAGCGGGATGGTCACGGTCTTGCTTTCGCCGGGCTGCAGCTGCACCTTGTCAAAGCCTTTCAGCTCCTGTGCGGGGCGGAACACTTCTGCCCCGGGTTTTGCCACATACAGCTGCACGATCTCTGCTCCGGCGCGCTTGCCGGTGTTGGTTACGGTCAGGGTCACGCCATTGGACGCGGCCTGCAAATTGCTGTAGGCAAAGCTGGTGTAGCTTACCCCATAGCCAAAGGGGAATGCCACCGGCACACCGGCGGTCTGGTAATAGCGGTAGCCGACATACAGCCCCTCGCGGTACTGCACCATGCGGCCCGGCCCGGCAAAGTTATCCTTGGCGGGGGTATCCGCATAGGCGTTGACCCAGGTTTCGGCCAGCTTGCCGCTGGGGTTCACTTTGCCGGTCAGCACATCCAGCATGGCGCCCGCCCCCGCCTGGCCGCCCAGCGCACCATACACCAGGGTACGGCAGTGTTTGAGCCACGGGGTTTCCAGCGAAGCCCCTGCGCTGAGCACCACAACGGTGTTGGGGTTGGCCTGCTGCACGGCCTTTAACAGTTCGATCTGGTTGTCCGCAAGGCGCATATCGCCGCGGTCCAGACCCTCACTTTCCTTGATTTCATCCAGTCCCAGGCAGAGCAGCACCACTTCGGCCTTTTGGGCCAGGGCTACAGCCTCGGCCTGTTTGGCGGCATCCGGTTTGCCCTGGCGGTCAAAGCCGGGGGCAAAGCCCACGCTGGCCAGGCCGCTCTCTTTCAGGCAGTCCAAAAAGGTATCCACCTTGATGGAGTTGACCGCGCTGGAGCCAGCGCCCTGGTACCGCGGTGTCTGGGCAAAGTCGCCGATCACGGCAACTTTTGCGCCCTCGGCCAGCGGCAGCAGGTCGTTCTCGTTTTTCAGCAGCACAATACTTTCGGCTGCGGCGCGGCGGGCCAGGGCGTGGTGAGCGTCCGCATCAAAGGTGCGGCTGTGGGACTGCACGGCGGCATGGGTATCAAACACCAGGGTCAGCAGCTCGTCCAGCCGGGCGTCCACATCGGCTTCGGTAATTTTGCCGCTCTGCACAGCCTGCATCAGCTCGCGCACGGCGTCCCCGCCGGGGGCGGGCATTTCCAGCGTGGAGCCGTTCTGCACGCCCAGGGCATGGTCATTGCTGCCGCCCCAGTCCGTTACCACAGCGCCGTCAAAGCCCCACTCCCCGCGCAGGATGTCCATTAACAGGTGGCGGTTCTCGTTGGCATAAGTGCCGTTGATGAGGTTATAGCTGCTCATGATGGTCTTGGGCTTTGCTTCCTTGACCACGATCTCAAACCCGGTCAGGTACAGCTCCCGCAGGGTGCGTTCATCCACCACGGAATCCGACGCCATGCGGCGCAGCTCCTGGCTGTTGACGGCAAAGTGCTTGGGGCAGGCGGAGATGCCGTTGGACTGGATGCCCCGCACATAGCCCGCTGCCATTTTGCCAGAAAGATACGGATCCTCGGAGAAATACTCAAAGTTGCGTCCGCACAAGGGGCTGCGCTTGGTATTCAGGCCTGGCCCCAGCAGCACGGCAACTTCCTGTGCGGCGGCTTCTTCGCCCATTGCCTGGCCGATTTGTTCGCCCAGGGCAGGGTCCCAGCTGCACGCCACAGTGGCCGCCGTGGGGAAGCAGGTGGCCGGAACACTGGGGTTCAGCCCCAGGTGGTCCGCCGCGCCCGCCTGCTTGCGCACGCCGTTCGGACCATCAGAAAGGGTGATGGACGGAATATTATTTTTCGGCAGTGCACGGGTCCCAAAGGTAGTAGCGCCCGAAAGCAGCGCACATTTTTGCTCTAAATTCAGTTTTTTGATGATTTCCTGTGTATTCATAATCATCTTAAATTTTTATTTTGTTACCGCAGTCGCTTCCGATTCCACAGATGCAAAATAAATTCCTTCCTGTGCATCAGCCTGAATTGTTACGGTATAGCTGCCATCGCTTACACCCGTAAATGCTGTTGCACCGCTGCGGTGGTGGTATGTGCCCGTTTTTGCCATCGGGCCAAAGCCATCAACATATTCCTCGTCTTCCTGCGCCAAATCTTCCAGTTTGATTTTGGTCGTCTGCACAACATCCGCTCCGCTGTACAGCGTCAAGGTAAAGGTCTGCGGCGGATATTCCAACTCAGAATATGCTTCAAACACATCCTGATCCATGGTAACCGTTACAGTATCTCCACTTTGCACCGCTTCGCTTACAGCACCAGGCGCTGCATAAACACCCACATAAGTTCCTGTTACACTGTCCGACAGGCCGCGCTTATAGTCCGATGTTGTTGTCATCACATAAGCGTTATACTTTGCGCCGGGGGTACAGTCTGCGCTTAGGTCCACCGTTCCCGCATAATTTGCGTTGCTGTCATCCGCCAGAATGTTGGAAGATGTAAAGGTATAATAATCTTCCTGCTTGCCTTCTGCATCAAAGCCATACAGACGGATTGCATAGGTACGGCCTTTGTCAACACCGGTAAAGGAATACTCACCGGTTTCAAAATTAAAGCTCAGGTTCGTTGCCACTGCGGCCGCTGCTTTCGTATCCGTTTTGGCTCCGCCGCAGCCAGCCAGAACAAGGCTGGCCCCCACAGCAAGCGTAAACATCGCTGCAACGCCATAATGATTCCACTTGTTTTTCATCGTCAAATCGCCTCTCTCTTATGCTTTTGCAGCCTTTTTCTTGTTCTTCTTTTTGGCAAACAGCTCCGGCTTGAACATATGCAGTGCAATCAGCACGATTGCAACAACCAAGATAACATCCACCACACCCAGTGCGATCAGCCAGTACGGAGTCCAGTTGCGGGTCGTCGTCATCAGGGAAGAATTCGCCAAAACCATCAGATGGCGCTTGGTTGCCTGGCGCAGAAGCTGCATGCCATAGCCACTCTTCAGGGTCGTATCGGTAACATTCACACCCATGGCCAGCTGCATATCCACGCCTGCGCGCAGGGCCAAGTCACCATTGCTGACAGCAAATGCGTCTGTGTTTACAACGCCCTGGAAGCCCCATTCATTGCGCAGCACCTGGGTAAGCATTGCATAGCTGTAGCCAACCATACTGGTACCAATGCGGTTATAAGATTCCATGATGCCGGTCAGACCAAGCTGGTTCAGGCCATCGCCCGTTACGTTGTGAATTGCCACTTCAAAAGCGCGCAGATAAATTTCACGCATTGCCTGCTCGTTGGACCAGATGCAAGCGCCGTTGCGGTTGGTATCCTGATCATTCAGTGCAAAATGTTTGGCAAACACATAAATGCCGCGGCTCTGCAGGCCGGTCACCATATTAGCTGCCATCATACCGCTCAGCAGCGGGTCTTCGGAATAATATTCAGCTGCACGGCCGCCGAAAGCGGAGCGGTGAATGTTCATACCAGGGCCGTAAGTACCACTGACACCGTTGACCAGATCTTCATCACCGTAAACTTCGCCTTCCTTCAAAGCAAGGTCTACATTCCAGGTTGCTGCCAGCACAGTTTCGGTGGCATATTCAGCAGCTTCCAAGCCGCTTGCCAGGTCATGGATGCCGTTCGGGCCATCACATTCGGTTGCCTGCGGTTTGCCAATAGAATCCACAGCAGGCGAACACCAGCCGCAGTTACCATACAGGTTGTTCATTTCATCAACGCTCATGTGGTTCATCAACTGTTCCCACACTGCATTGTCCGGGTCAACAATGCCAGCTGCATCTGCCAGCATTACACCGTTTTTCTCACCATTTGTATAGGTAGTTCCCTGTGCAGGGTCATCATTCAGATCAATGGTGCTTCCGCCATTGCCGTTGGTCAGCAAAGCAATCGTTGCCGCGTTGGCAGTTGCGTTTTCGCTTGTTTCACGGCTAGGATAGGTTCCTTCCCAATCTGCACGGGAAAGATACGGCAAGGTCGTGCCGATATTACCATCGCCAGCAGTCACATCATCAAACTGGTTCGTCGCCACAGTTTCATCCGTGCTGCGGGCGGTCGTATCATACTTGATGGTCTGATCCACAGTAAAATCATATGTCAGGTCATTCTTCACTGTATGGGCATCGCTGCGCAGGCTAAGGGTATAAGTACCGGCATCCAGCACATAGCACTTGTCCGTCTTATAATCGTAAGATGCCATGTCATCATAATTCATGGTCATGCTCACGGTCTGGCTCTCGCCCGGCTGGAGCAGATCAGTTTTTGCAAAAGCGCCCAGAACAACCGCAGATTTTTCAATTCCACCGGGGGTATAGGGTGCGGTGTAATACAGCTGTACCACATCTTTGCCCGCCACATTACCGGTATTGGTTACCTTAACACTTACCTTTACCTGGCCGCCCTGGCTGCCTACTTCCCACTGCGGGTCGCTCCAATCAAACGTGGTATAGCTCAGGCCATATCCAAAGGGATACTGAACAGCTTTCTGATACTCTGCTTCTTCCTCCGGGGTATAAACATTGTCATCCCCAATGTAACGGGTCTCGTAATAGCGATAACCTACATAGATGCCTTCCTGGTAGTACATGTACTTGCCGTTGTTGGCATCGCCATTGCCGTCGATCGTAAGACCACTGTTTGCATAAGTAAAATCGCCAAAGTTTTCATAAGCTGGCGAACTGGTCACATCATAAGCATAGGTATCAACCAAATGGCCGGACGGGTTGTATTCACCCATCATTGCTTTCGCTACAGCAATCGTACCAGTGGTGCCAGGGCCGCCTGCCCAAATTGCAGCATCCACCTTGTTGTCCTCAATAAAGCCAAGGTCCATAGGATTGCTTGTGTCAATGACAATGATGACCTTATCAAACGTTGCTTCCAGCTTTGCCAACAGTTCTTCTTCTGCCGGCTGCAGCTGCAGGTAATGCCGCCCGGCTTCACCACCGTAATAACCGGCCATATCCAGCGGGCAGTCATTGCCTTCGCCTGCCATACGTCCGATTACATAAACCGCCACATCCGAGTAAGCCTTTGCATCCTGCCAGAACGTTGCGCTGTACTCATCATATTCGGCCAGTGTTTCTTCATAAATGTTAAAGTCTGCATTACTGACCGTCATGCCTGTCATCGAAGCGCGCTTCTGCGCAGTCGTCTGGTAGAACTTCGTCAGATCCGGGTTCAGCTGCAAACCAGCAAATTCAAAACCATCAATAAAGTTAAAATTCTGATCTTCATTATGGTGGCCGCCGGAGCCATAATCGGTGTAAACCGTCTTGTAGCTGTTATAGCCGAACAAATTGATTTTGTCCGTTCCCAACGGCAGGGTATCATTATCGTTTTTCAGCAGCACAAGACCTTCGCTCTCTACTTCCTCGCAAAGCTGTAATGCCTGCGTGTAGGCATCATCTCTTGAAAGGTCCGTCATGCTGTTTGCACTTTCGGAAGATGTCACAAACCGTTGCATGTACGCCTGAATCTGCGAATAATAGATGGAACACAGGCTGTTTCCTACGATTCCCGCAGCAAGCAAAACCGCAATGGATGCTCCCCCTACAATATGTTTCGATTTTTTCATAGTTACCTCCTGTTTGCCGCATGGAGTTTTCTGCTTTGCTATTTGGCAGCAGGTTCTTCACCAGCAAAACAAATGTTTTCTCCTTTGATTATGCCGCCCTCCGGATGGCAGCCAGCGTGGATTTTACTCCCCGCTTGTTTAAGTATATTGTAGCAAACAGTTTTTTCTTTGAATTATTTTTTGCATAAACTGTTATTTCTGCCGCACATTTTGCCAAAAAATCATTTTTCTATCAAAATTCATTGTGCATTTCTTACAATCAAAATTCAGTCTGCTTTGTGCACCCTGCCAAACAGTACGAAAAAGCGGCCAGAGCCTGTATTTGGCCCCAGCCGTTCCCGTTACTTTTTCTGCGGCAGCAATACCCTTAGTGTAAACCACCCATTTTCCCAGTGCAGGGTCATGGTGCCGCCGCGCTTTTCGGCTGCGGCGCGCACACTGCGCAGGTCGCTGCCGCCATGGGTGTTGCGGCGCGGCAGGCCGTCCGCGCCCAGCTCCACTTCCTGCGCGCAGTAGTTTTCAAACCGCAGCATCACAAAGCCGTTCTGGGCGTACACCGCCACCCGGATCAGCCGCTTTTCGTGGTCGGGCTCGGTCTCCACGCTCTCGGTTGCGTTGTCCAGCGCCGTGCCCACAATCGTGCAGATCTCCCCTGTTTCCAAAAAGTCCAGCAAATGCCCGTCCGCCACGCAGGTCATCGTGATGTGGTGCTGCTGGCAGTACAGGCTTTTGGCCGTCAGCAGGGTGTCCAGCACCGGGTTGCCGGTCTTGTTCTCCGCCTCGTACTGGCGGATGCCGCTTTCCATGGCCGCCAGCGCCACATCCTGCTTGGCGTGGTCCCGCTCCGCCCGGATGGCCGCAATCTGCATTTTCAGCTCGTGGTAGCGCCGGTTGATCAGGCGGATGTTCTCCTTGCTCTGCTTATACTGCTCGTACTGGCGGTGCAAAACGCCGTCCAGCTCCGCCAGCTCGCTGTGCAGGGCGGCTTCGCGCAGCTGCTCGTGCTGCACCGTCAAAATCAGCGCCCCGGCCAGGTCCACCAGCGTGCGGATGTAAAACATGTTCATGTTGGCTTCGCTGCCGTTGGCAAAGCTCAAATTGCTCACGGCAAATGCGGTCAGCGCCATAACCACCGCCACAAAAGTTCCTGCGGGCGTTATTTTCAGCTTCCCGGCCGGGCCGGGGCGGCGGTTCTCCACAAACAGCATGGCGGTAAAAATGCCGCCGTACACCACCGCCAACAGCAGCAGCGAAAGCGGCTCCGCCCCGCCGCGCTGCGGCCACAGCACGCAATGCAGCTGCCATTCCACGCTGGCCGCCAGCTCCGCCAAAATAAAGGCCCGCGCGCACACATAGCCCGCTTCCAGCAGCGTAATGCTGCGCGTGACCCACAAAAACAGCAGCATGGAAAGAATCGCCGCTGCCATGCAGGGGATCCACCACTCCAGCGGGATGCCTGCCGTGGGGGTGGCCTGCAAAAACGCTCCCAGCAGCACCGCCCAACCAGCTTCCACGCCCCAGATCACGCGCTGGTCCAGCCGCGGCGGCAGCCTGCGCGCATACAGCAGCGCCGCCAGCACTTCCGCCAAAGCGGTGTACAGGCGGGGAATATCCGGCAGTGTCGTCATTGGCCCGCACCCCCAATGTAATCCGCCAGCTCCGCCATAAACGCCTTGCGCCGCGGGCGGCTGATCTGCAGCGCATACGGGCCAACCTGCACCATATCCTGCTGCACGCCGGAAACCTGCGCCAGATTGACCAGATACCCGCTGTTGCACCGTGCAAACGCCCGGCCCACCAGCTTTTCCTCATAGTTTTTCAGGGTGCCCGGCACCACAAAATCTTCTTTTTCGGTGTAAAAATGTACCTTGTGGCCTTCGCTTTCCAGGTAATAAATTTCCGCCGCGTCCAGCCGCCGCATGCCGCCGTCCACCGCCACGGCCAGATAATGCCGCTCCCGCTTTTCCAGCTGCCCCAGCGCCTTTTGCAGCTGCTGCGAAAACGCAAAGTAGGGCACCGGTTTCAGCACATAATCCAGCGCCCCAACGGCATATCCGCGGATGGCATACTGCGCCATGTTGGTAATGAACACGATCAGCACCCCGCCGTCCCGCTCCCGGATGCGGCGGGCGGTCTCCATGCCGTCCAGGTGCTTCATCTCCACATCCAGAAAGATGATGTCGAACTGCGGGCGGTAATCTTCCAGAATTTCCATCCCATCCGCAAACTCCGTTACCTCAAACGGCGTGCCGTACTGCCGGGTGTACCGCTGCACATACCCCGCCAGCTGTCCCCGCACCGCCGCCTCGTCCTCCACAATCGCAATCCGGGTCATCTGCTGTCCCCCTTTCTCAACATCACACTGCGGCCCCGCACAGTCCACATCTGGTGCGGTTTCTTAAGGTGTATCTGAAAACAAAGAAAATGACGGATATTTCACAAGCGCAAGACGGATTTAAGGCAAAGAGCCGCGGGAATCCTTTGTGGATTTCAAGGCTTTTTAACGCAAAATCCCGCTGCGTTTGTAGAAATAGAAGATATTTTCGACTTTTCAGCTGCACCATCGATTGTTTTTAGGCAATACCGCATAATTCTAAGTGCCGATACGGCGAGCGAGGTGCGGCAG
>OLYB01001832.1_pt1 | contig 16034 bp, 14 predicted proteins | sample 1674481 | NCBI WGS metagenome assembly OLYB01 (sample SAMEA103958167, study PRJEB25191) | human gut metagenome
GAGCGCATCCTTGGTAAGGATGAGGTCTCCAGTTCGAATCTGGATAGCAGCTCCATTGAAAAACCACTTGAAGTCTTAGAGCTTCAGGTGGTTTTTTGTTTGCCATTTTCCCGGTTTCTCCGGCCGGGAAACCCTCCCTTTCCAGCGAAATGCCCAAAATTGGGTCTGATTTTTCCACATTCCGGCAATTGAACTTTTGGATGGTTTGCAGTACACTTTGTGTAAGAGAGTTGGTTATTTTTGTGTCAAACATCCACAAACCAGAGAGTTTTGATTGAATCGGAGGTATTTCCTATGGCTCGTTTTACTCTTCCCCGCGATCTGTACCACGGCAAGGGTGCTCTGGAAGCCCTGAAGTCCTTTACCGGCAAAAAGGCCATGATCTGTGTCGGCGGCGGCTCCATGAAGCGGTTCGGCTTCCTTGACCGCGCTGTTGGCTACCTGAAGGAAGCCGGCATGGACGTGGAGCTGTTTGAGGGCATTGAGCCCGATCCCTCTGTTGAGACCGTCATGCGCGGCGCAGAGGCCATGCTGAAGTTTGAGCCCGACTGGATCATTGCCATGGGCGGCGGCTCCCCCATTGATGCCGCAAAGGCCATGTGGATCAAGTACGAGTACCCTGAGATCACCTTTGAGGAGATGTGCAAGGTGTTCGGCATTCCGCCGCTCCGCCGCAAGGCCCACTTCTGCGCCATCTCTTCCACCTCCGGCACCGCCACTGAGGTGACCGCTTTCTCCATCATCACTGATTATCAGAAGGGCATCAAGTACCCCATCGCTGACTTTGAGATCACCCCCGATGTCGCCATCGTCGATCCCGATCTGGCCGAGACCATGCCCAAGAAGCTGGTTGCCCACACCGGTATGGATGCAATGACCCACGCCATCGAGGCTTATGTTTCCACCGCCCACTGCGACTACACCGACCCGCTGGCCATCTTCGCCATTCGGATGATCCAGGGCGATCTGGTGGACAGCTATAATGGCGATATGTCCAAGCGCGATTCCATGCACAACGCACAGTGCCTGGCCGGTATGGCATTCTCCAATGCGCTACTGGGCATCGTCCACTCCATGGCACACAAGACCGGTGCTGCCTTTGCCGACTACGGCGCACACATCATCCACGGTGCTGCCAACGCCATGTATCTGCCCAAGGTCATCGCTTTCAACGCCAAGGACCCCGAGGCCAAGAAGCGCTATGGTGTCATCGCTGACGAGATGAAACTGGGCGGTTCCAACGACGACGAGAAGGTCAAGCTGCTCATCGAGCACCTGCGTGGCATGAACGATGCGCTGAACATCCCCCACTGCATCAAGAACTACGGCCCCGATTCCTACCCCACCGAGCAGGGCTTTGTTCCCGAGGAAGTGTTCCTGGAGCGTCTGCCCGAGATCGCAAAGAACGCCATCGGCGATGCCTGCACCGGCTCCAACCCCCGCCAGCCCAGCCAGGAGGAGATGGAGAAGCTGCTCAAGTGCTGCTACTACGACACTGAGGTCGACTTCTAATTAAAACCGACATTTTACAGACACTTTTACCTCTTTCCCATAACAGCAAAGCCGCAAGCCCTCAACAGGCCTGCGGCTTTGTTGTTTGATGGCCCTCTCAGGCGCTCCGCGCCAGCTCCCCTGACTGGGGCTGCCAGGCTTGCGCTGCTGCAGACGGCAGAGCAATGGATGCAAAAAACCGCCCTGACGGTTTCCCATCAAGGCGGTTTGAGCTGGAGCTGCTATCCAGATTCGAACTGGAGACCTCATCCTTACCAAGGATGCGCTCTACCAACTGAGCTATAGCAGCACAATCACAGCTCAATTAGTTTACCATAAAGCCGCTTTCTTGGCAAGAGGTTTTTGCGATTTTTTTGATTTTTTTGCAAAAAAGGGGCCGCCACGGCATGTGGCGGCCCCTTTGTGGGTTCTATTACTCGATCAGGCCGTTCAGCAGCGCCAAGCACTTGCGGCTGTGGAGCTTACGGATGGCCTTAGCTTCGATCTGGCGGACACGCTCACGGGTGACGCCGAAATCGCGGCCGACTTCCTCCAGCGTGCGGGGGCGGCCATCGTCCAGACCAAAGCGGAGGCGGATGACCTTTTCCTCACGGGGGGTCAGGCTCTTGAGGGCCTGATTGATTTGCTGGGCCACCATGGCGCGGTCCGCAGCCTTGCCGGGAGCCTCGGCGTTCTCGTCGGCGACGAAATCGCCCAGCGAGGAGTCCTCCTCCTCGCCGACGGGGCTCTCCAAGCTGGCGGGTTCCTGCGCCATCCGCTGAATCTCGCGGACACGATCGACGCTCATATCCATGGCCTTTGCCAGCTCTTCCGGGGTAGGCTCGTGGCCGTTCTGGTAGACGAGCTGGTTGGTGGCCTGACGCATCCGGTTGATGGTCTCGACCATGTGGACCGGGATGCGGATGGTGCGGGCCTGATCCGCGATGGCACGGGTGATGGCCTGACGGATCCACCATGTTGCGTAGGTGGAGAAGCGGAAGCCGCGGTCGCAGTCGAACTTCTCGGCGGCCTTGATCAGGCCGATATTGCCCTCCTGAATCAGGTCGAGGAAGGCGAGGTTGTGGCCGACGTGCTTCTTGGCGATGGAGACCACCAGACGGAGGTTTGCTTCGCTCAGGCTGCGGCGGGCGTTCAGGCCGTCGCGGCGGATCTTCAGCAGCTCCTGACGGCGCTCTTCGGTCAGGGGACCGTTCTCGATCTCTTCCTCTGCCTTTTCCTCCGCAGCCTTTTCCTCGGCGTCCTCGCCGGGCTTCTCATTGCCGTCCTCGTCGAGGTCCTCGGTGTAGCTCCGGCTGTTCTCGTCCTCTTCGAACGAGAAGCGGGCGCTGTTCTTCTTGATGTACTCCGGCGCGCTGTACTTGATGCGGTCCGCCTGAAGGATGTGTGCCGCCTCGGCACCGGCATGGATGCGGCGGCTCAGCTCGACCTCCTGCTCTGCGCTCAGCAACGGGATCTGGCCGATCTGCTTGAGGTAGTTCTTCACGGGGTCGTCCAGCAGCTCATCCATGGCGGCCTTCAGGTCGGCGGGGTTCTCCTCTGCCTGTTCCTCTTCGCCGTCGTCGCCGATGCCCAGCTCGTCGCTGTTGGCCTCGGCGTTCTCCACCTCGGCAATGATGCTGTCCACGTCCAGACTGGCATCCTCTTCCGCTTCGTTGTCCAGAACCTTGATGCCGCGCTCCTCCAACAGGGTGTAGAGGGTCTCCACATCCATCCGGCACTGGGCGGCCAACGCCTTGGCCTCCTGTGCGCTCAGGGTGCCTTCGCCTTTCGTCAACAGTTCCTTCAAAGTCATGCCCATTTCGCTCTCTCCTTTTCACCTTGGGCGGTTTCCCGCTCAAAGTGACGTTGTATCATAGTTTTGCCCGCTGCCCGGCCGTTCAAATCACAAGGCCGCCGTTCACGCCGAACACCTGCCCGGTGATGTACCCGGCATCCTCCCCCGCGAGGAACACCAGCAGCTTTGCCACCTCGTCTGCGCTGCCGAGGCGGCCCACGGGGGTCTCCTCCGCCAGCGCCGCCTTATCCTCGGCGGTAAAGGCAGCCATCATATCGGTGTCGATGACACCCGGAGCCACGCAGTTGACGGTGATGCCGCTGGGGCCCTCCTCTTTGGCGAGGGCCTTGGTCAGGCCGATAAGGCCCGCCTTGGCAGCGGAATAGTGGACCTCGCAGCTGCCGCCGGTCTGGCCCCACATGCTGCTGACCGTCAGGATGCGGCCCGCCTTGCGGCGGATCATCCCCGGCAGTGCCAGCTGGCACAGGTGGAACGCACCGGACAGGTTCACGTCCAGCATATGCTGCCATTCGTCGGGGGTGATGTCGGTAAACAGCTTCTGCTGGGCGATGCCCGCGTTGCTCACCAGCACATCCACCCGGCCCAGCGCCTGTTCCGCCGCGCGGAACGCCACCTCACAGCTGGCGCGGGAGGCCACGTCGCACTGGACGGCGATGCAGCCCGGCAGTTCCTGCTCCAGCGCTGCCGCCGCGTCGGCATTGGTGTGGTAGAGCACCGCCACGCGGTATCCGGCCTTATAAAAGGCTCGTGCCGCCGCCGCACCGATGCCCCTGTCGCCGCCGGAGATCAGCACACACCGCACCGCCGCCGGTTCCGGCTGCTGCGGCGTTTCCGGCACAGCGGGCGTTTCGGGGACGTCTGCCGCTTCCGGCGGAACCGGTTCCGCCGCGGGCTTCCGGCCCAGCTCCGGCACCACGATGGTCGGTTCCTCATCGGGTGCAGGGGTCGGCGGCTCCGGCTTTTCCGGCTCGGCCTCCTCGGCGGGTGCCTTGGGCAGCTCCACCGGGGCGGGGTCCTCGTCCGACAGATTGAATGTCAGCTCAAATTCGTCATCGTACAAGAGTCAGCCCTCCTGTCGCTTATTCTCTGCCGGTGCCAAGGGGCACTCCGGCAGGAGAAACCGCCGGCCCACGCTCCCCAGAACATCGCTCTGCTCATTTCTTCCGGTCAAGTCCGGTCCTGCGGCGTGCCTGTGGACGATCGCGTGTGGTTTCGACAAGTTTCCATTAAATAATATAGCACAATTTCTCGAAAAAAGAAAGTGGGAACCGAATGATTTTTCACGCAGTTCCCACTTTTTTTGATTTTTCACTTCGTGACCGGCGGCTTCCAGCGGGGTTTTGCGGCCCGCTTTTCCCGCAATTGGAGGAAAAATGCCTGCAAAAGCGCCTGTGCCTCCTCGGCGCGGAGGCCCCGCTCCACCGCCGGGTGGTGGTTGAAGGGCATGGCGAACAGGTCGGCCACCGAGCCGCAGCAGCCCGCCTTGGTGTCTGCCGCGCCGTACACCACCCGCTTGATCCGGCTGTTGATGATGGCCCCGCTGCACATGGGGCAGGGTTCCAGCGTCACGAACAGCTCACACTGCCACAGCCGCCAGCCGCCCAGCTTTTTGCACGCCGCGTCGATGGCCAGCAGCTCGGCATGGTGGAGGGCGTTTTTCTCGGTCTCCCGCGTGTTGTGGGCCGCGGCGATGATCTCGCCGTCCCGCGCGACGACGGCTCCCACCGGCACTTCACCCAGTGCGGCGGCCTGTTCGGCCTCGGCCAGCGCTGCGCCCATCAGCTCGTAATCGGTCATGGTATTCTCCTTTCTGCCAGACAGTCGGCCAGCACGATCCCATTGTTCAAGATATGCAGCACAAGGCCGGGCAGAAGGCTCCCCGCCCGATCGGCTGCCCAGCCGAAGATAAGGCCCATCCCCAGCGCATACGCTTTGGCGGTCCAGCTTCCGTGCATCGCCGCAAACAGAACGGCTTGTCCCACGATGGCCGCGTTCTTCCCCAGCGGCTGCAAAAGCCGGAGCGCGGCCCCGCGGAAGATCAGCTCCTCCGCCACGGGCAGCACGAGGCAGTTGCGCAGAACGCCCGCCAGCCCCGCCGGGGCCGCAGCCTCTGCCGGGAACAGCACGCTGAACGCCGCCGCCAGCCCGGCCCAGAGCAGGGCCGCGATGCCAAAGGTCTTCCAGCGGGCCGCTTTTTCCTGTTTTTCCTTCACGCACAGCCCTCCCATCGGCGGACATTGTACCATATCCGCTCCCCTTTGCGCAAGCGGCGGGTCGTTTTTGCGAAAATGCGAGGAAATTTTGTTAAATCAATTGACTTTTCAAGTCGGCATCTGGTATAATTTTCACGACTTTTTTGATGATTTGGTCGTTTTGCGACCGTGAGCCCTTGGAGGTACTACGATATGATCCGCATTCTTACCGATTCTGCGTCCGACATCCTGCCCGCCGAAGCCGAGCAGCTGGGCGTGACCGTCATCCCGCTGAACGTCACTTTGGAGGACAGCACCGTCCTGCGCGACGGCGTGGACATGACCCCCACCGAATATTACGGCATCCTCGCCGGGTGTCACAAGCTCCCCACCACCAGCCAGCCCAGCCCGGAGCTGTTCGAGAACTTCTTCACCGAAGCGGCCGCCGCCGGGGACGAGGTGATCGGCATCTTCCTGTCCCACGAGTTGTCCGGCACCTACCAGTGCGCCAAGCTCGCCGCCGACATGGTCAACGCGGACAACATCCTCTTCGTGGACAGCGAGAACGTCTGCCTCAGCGAGGCGCTGCTGGTTCGTCTGGCCGTCCACCTGCGGGATTCCGGCAAGAACGCCGGGCAGATCGCGGCCATTCTGGAGCACGCCAAGGAGCACCTGCACCTCGTGGCCGCCATCGACGACCTGAAGTACCTGCGCAAGGGTGGCCGTCTGCCCGCCGCTGTGGCCGTCGCGGGCGGGATGCTGGGCATCAAGCCCCTCATCACCATCAAGGAGGGCAAGGTCGCCATGGCGGGCAAAGCCCGCGGTCTGCCCGGTGCCTACGTGGCTCTGTTCAAGAAGATCGAGGAACTGGGCGGCATCAACCCGTCCTTTGCGGCGCTGGCCGGTTACACCCTTTCCACCCGCGAGGTGGCCCCCATCCAGACCTACCTGCGCGACAACCTCCAGCAGGAGGACCCCCTCGTGCGCCAGATCGGCTGCGTCATCGGCACCCACGCCGGCCCCGGCGCCTTCGGTCTTGCCTTTTTTGACAAGGACCTTGTGCTGGACCTGTGATCACGCCGTTCCAGATGCAAAATAAGGAGCTGTGTTTACCGCACAGCTCCTTATTTTTATGCTCACAACACCGCATCCGACGCGAGTTTGCCCAGCAGGAGCACGAGCACCACGAGCATCATGGGGCGGATGAATTTTGCGCCGTTCTTGAGGGCGAAGTGGGAGCCCAGCAGGTTGCCCACGATGCCGCTGATGGCGCAGGGGATGCCCACCGAGAAGACCACCAAGCCGCTGGCCAGATAGGTGGCGAGGCCGGCGTAGTTGCTGGCAAGGTTCAGCACCTTGGCATTGCCGCCCGCGGTGCGGAGATCAAAGCCCATCAGGGTGGTGAAGGCGATGATGGCAAACGTCCCGGTGCCGGGGCCGAAGATGCCGTCGTACAGGCCGATGCCAAGGCCGATGGCGAGGGCCAGCGCGGCCTTTTTCGCGTTCATCGTGCCGTCGTCCCGGTTTTCGTCCGGCAGCTTCCGCCGCCAGAGGATGAGCACCGCCGCGATGGGCAGGATGACGAACATCATGGCCTGAAGCGCCTCATCGCTGAGCAGCAGCACGACGTGGGAGCCGCGGGCGCTGCCCGCAAAGCTGCCCACCGCCGCCAAGAGGCCGACCTTGATGTTCATGGCCCCACTGCGGAAAAAGTTCACCGTCGCAAAGGTGGTGCCGCACGCGGCGCTGAACTTGTTGGTGCCGTAGGTGTAGTGGGGCGGCAGCCCCGCAAAGAGGTAAGCGGGCAGACTGATGAGCCCGCCGCCGCCCGCTGCCGAGTCCACAAAGCCCGCAAAGCCGGTCATGCACATCAGGAAGACCAGCATGAGGGGAGAGATCGTGTTTGTCATAGATACAGTTTCCCCTCACATGCAAGAATCTGGTCGAGGATCATCCGGGAGACGCGGGCACCGTAGACCATGGCGGGGTGGTCGTTGTACTCGATGATGTCGTGGAAGTCCTTGTTCATCAGGACGATGACGTACTCGCCATACGGAGTGTGGACGATGCCGCCGTCGTTGCGGCATGCGTTCATGCTGCCGCTCTTGCTGGCCACCCAGATGAGCTCCGGCTCGCCGGTTTCCTCACAGTCCAGATAAAACTGGGGGAAGTCGTGGGTCAGCATGGTGTTGTAATGCTGCTGGCGGAAGATGGCAAGCATCTCCGCGCTGGCCTCCTTGCTGACGAGGGTGCCCTTGGCCACCTGCGCGAACAATGCGGCGTAATCCCGCGGGGTGGTGGTGCCGAGGTCGTCGTAGCGGTCAAAGTGGAGGGGGTTGTGGAGCACGGTGTCCGCAAACCCCAGTTCCCGGATGCACCCATTGATGGTATCCAGCCCCAGATAATCGATGATCATGTTGGTGGCGATGTTGTCCGAGCAGATGATCATCATGGTAGCGGTATCCTTGACCTTGAGCTTTGCGCCCACACCCAGCGCCCGCAGCATTCCGGAGCCGTCAACGAACTGGCTTTCCTCGTAGGTGATCTCTTCCTCAAGGCTGGCCTTGCCCCGGCTGACTTGGAGGTAGAGCGCCGCCAGAATGAAGGCCTTGATGGTGGAGGCCGTCTCAAATTTTTCGTCCGCACCGATCTCAACGGTGTGCCCCTGTAAGTCGTCCACAAAGACGCTCATCTTCCCCTGATAGGAGTACAGCTCAGCGGCGATCCGCTTTTCCAGTGTCATATTTTTATCCATAGCGGAATATTCCCTTCTGTTTTTACAAATTCTCCTCAAAGAAGCGCTGGGCGTTGCGGTAGAAGATCCGCTCCACCTCGTCCTCGGTGAAGCCTTCCTTCCGCAGAGCCTCGGCCAGCAGCGGGAGCTTGGAGCAGTCGTTCATTTCCAGCTTACCGCCGATGCCGTCAAAATCGCTGCCGAGGCCGATGATCTCGATGCCGCCCACCTGCTTGAAATGGGCCGCATGCTTTGCCATCAGGGCCGTGGTGCTGCGGCAGAGCTGCGGGCGGGGCTGGTCATCGAGGAAGCCGCTGCAATAGTTCAGGCCCACCAGACCGCCGCGCTCCGCCATGGCCCGGATCATCTCGTCCGTCAGGTTGCGGCAGTGGGGTGCCAATGCCCGGCAGTTGGAGTGGCTGGCCGCAAAGGGGCGGGTGCTGTGCTCGGCAATGTCCCAGAACCCCTTGTCGGACAGGTGGCTCACGTCCACGATCATATGCAGCTTTTCCATCTCCGCCAAAAACTCGAAGCCGCGCTCCTTCAGGCCGGTCTCGGTGTTGGGCTGGCAGGGCCAGATATCCCCGCCCCCGCCGGGCACCACGTTGGGGCTGGCCAGCTCGTTTTCGTGGTTCCACGTCAGGGTCATCATCCGGGCACCCAGCTCGTACATCCGGCGCAGCACGCCGAGGCTGCCCTTGCAGCAGCCGCCCTCTTCGATGGTCAGCATTCCGCTGATCTTGCCCGCCGCCGCATTTTTGCGGATATCCTCCGGGCGGTAGACCGGCGCGATCTTGTCGGAGTACTTCGCCATAATCCGCTTGAAGACATCCACCTCTTCCAGCGCCGTCACCAGCGGGTCCGCGCCGGGGGTGGGGTCGGCCAGATTCACAAAGGCGGCAAAGCATTGCAGCATGTAGTCGCCCTTCTGCATCTTTTCCAGATCGATGTGCAGGTCATTTTGGGCGAAGCTCTTGTCCTCGCCCCGCCGCTCCGCATAGCGCAGCTCGCTGAGGGTATCACAATGTAGATCGAAAACTTTCATCTCTCGCTACTCCTTCCCGGAAACGCCCGAATCTGTCGTTTCCGAACGATAATTTCTGATTCATTTTTATTCAGCCTGAACCCGACTGCCAAGGGCTCTCCCTTCGGGAGAGCTGGCGAGCGAAGCGAGGCTGAGAGGGCTAAAACAAGCTTCCCACCGCATACAGACTCTTCACCAGATCCTCCCGGTAGAGCGGGTCGGCGGGGTCAAGGCTGTTGAGCACCACACCGCCGCTCCGGGCGGCACCGGTGGAGTGGATGTACCGCCCCTCGCCCAGATAGAGCGCGATGTGGCCGGGGAAATAGAGGGCGTCGCCCCGCTTGGCCTGTTCCAGCGGGATCTTGTGCATCGGCCAGCCCTCCACGAGCTTTGCATCCCGGTAGATGAGGACGCCGCACTGCATATAAGCGCTGCTCACAAGGCCGGAGCAGTCGATGCCGCGGCCCGACTTGCCGCCCCAGCGGTACTCGGTGCCCAGATACTTCTTGGCCTGTTCGGCCAGCGCATTGCGGAACGCCTCCTCGCTGCCGCCGAACCAGCGGTCAATGGCGCGGGGGACCAGCTCTTCCGGCTTGCAGCCCTCAGCCTTGGCAAGGGCCTCGTCAAAGGTCCGCCCCGCTTCCTGCGTGAAGACCGCCGTCATCGAAAAGCGCACCGGTTCCAGCGCCACATCCCGGACATAGCCGCTGCGGCCATCCACCAGCCCCACCTTGGCCCAGCCCGTGTGGGCTTCCGCTTCCGGGTCCGGCAGACGGCGCAGCACCGCGCCGCGTTCCAGCTCTGCCAGCCGGACGCCCTGCACCTTGGGCAGGGTCAGCACGTCGGTGGCCCGGCCCGCCAGCACCAATTCGGCAGAAAGATATCCTTGCAGTTCTTTTTCGCCGCAAAAATACAATTCGGACGCGAATACATACCCGTGGTAGCCGTAAAATGTGACCACTTCGGCCATGGTTTCCGGCAGGGTGATCCCGTCCGCCGTCACGCCGCCGGGCTCGGTGCGTACCTGACACACCTGCCCGTACAGCCCCTCGTCCCCGATGGTGGACACAACGCCCGCATCGCTTTCCTTCGTCGTCTCCGGCAGGTCGTAAATGGTCACGACCGGCCGTGCAAACATTGCAAATTTCATCCTTCCGGCACCTCCAACAGTTCCAGCAGCTCTTCCGGCTTCATGGACAGGATGGCGCCATCCGCGCTGCCTGTCACCGTTTCCGCCAAGGACTGCTTGGCTTGCTGCAATGCAACGATCTTTTCTTCAATGGTATCCTGCGCAATGAGCTTATACACCTGCACCGGGTTCTGCTGGCCGATGCGGTAGGCGCGGTCAGTGGCCTGATTCTGCGCCGCCACGTTCCACCACGGGTCGTAGTGGATGACGATGTCGGCGGCGGTCAGGTTCAGGCCTGTGCCGCCCGCCCGCAGCGAGATGAGGAAGACGCTCACCTCGCCCCCGTTGAACCGCCGTACCAGTTCGGCGCGAACCGGCTTCGGGGTAGAACCCTGCAAGGTGAAGTGGCTGATGCCCTCGGCGTCCAGCCGCTTCGCCAGCAGGTCGAGCATGGAAGTGAACTGGCTGAACAACAGGATGCGGTGGCCGCCCTCGACGGCGGAGCTCACCAGCTCCACACAGGCGTCCAGCTTGGCGCTTCCGCCCTCCCAGTTGTCGGCGATGAGGTGCGGGTCGCAGCAGATCTCCCGCAGCCGCATCAGCACGGCAAAGACGGCCATCTTGTCTTCGGGTTTTGCGGCCCGCAGCTTCTCGCGGGCGTCCACCACCGCCGCCAGATACAGCTTGCGCTGCTCGGTCTCCAGCTCGATGCGGTAGATGTTCTCCGTCTTCGGGGGCAGTTCCTTCAGCACGTCGGCCTTCATCCGGCGGAGGATGAAGGGGCCGGTCAGTTGGTTCAGCCGCCGCACCGCAGTCTGGTCATCCTCCTGCACAATGGACTTCTCGAACCGGGCGCAGAATGCCTTGTAAGGCGGCAGATACCCCGGCATCAGGAAAGAGAAGATGCTCCACAGCTCCCCCAGCCGGTTTTCCACCGGGGTGCCGGTCAGCGCAAAGCGCACCCGGCTGTTCACCCCGCAGACGGCCTTATATTTCTGGGTCGTGTGGTTCTTGATGGCCTGTGCCTCGTCGAGGATACAGGCGTAGAATTTCTGGTTTTCGTAGAGGGCCTCGTCGCGGCGGAGCAGGTCATAGCTTGTCACCACGAGGTCGGCGGCCTCCCACTGTTCCGCCAGCGCCGCGCGGTGGGCCGCATCGCCGTCAACCACCACACAGTGCAGTTCCGGCGTGAACTTTTCGCACTCCTCGGCCCAGTTCAGCACCAGCGACGCCGGGCAGACGATGAGGCTGGGCAGGGGGTTCTCCCCCAGCTCCCTGATGGCCAGCAGGTAGCTCAGCACCTGCACCGTCTTGCCAAGGCCCATATCGTCGGCCAGAATGCCGCCCATGCCGTAGCCATCCAGCGTTCGCAGCCAGCGGTAGCCGTCCCGCTGGTATTTTCGCAATACTTTTTGTAGAGAGGCCGGAGGGGTATACTCGCTGTCCTTCACCGCGTGGAAGCTCCGGCTGATCCGCCGGAAGGCATCGTCCCGGTTGAAGCGGATGCCGCTCTGGCCCGACAGCGCCCAGTCCAGACTGGGGGCGCGGTAAAGCGGCAGCTCAGCGTGGTTCCTGCCCAGCTTCGCGCCCGAAAGCTCCAGCGTCTCGTTCAGTTCGTCCAGCCCTTCAAGGTCATCGTCCAGCTTCAGCAGCCGTCCGTCCCGCAAGCGGTGATACCGCTTTTTCTGGTGGAGCGACTTCAGCAGGGCTTTCAGCTCCCCCACCGGGAACTCGCCGGTGTCCACCTCTAGGTCAAGGACGCTGCCCTGCACCGACACCCCCACCGAGATCTTCGGCGGCGGGGCCTGCAAGTTCCGGAAGGCGTCGGTCAGGTAGACTTCGCCTTCGTTCATCAGCGTCTGGACGCCCTCGTCCAGAAAGCGGTAGACCTCTTCTTCGTCGTAGGTGCTGTACTGCAGCGGCTCACCGGGCTGTAAATACCGCCCCAGCAGCTTGGCCGCCCGGTTTTCGGCGCGGGCATCCCGCAAAAGGCCCTGCGGCGGGGGCGTAAAGGGTGCCACACGGTCCTCGCCGTACAAAAATTCCAGATGTGCGCTCACGGCCCCCATCTGCGGTGCATCCAGATAGAACTGGGTCACCGGTTCCAGCGGGATCTGGTTCAGCAGCAGCCGCTCCGGGTCCTCAATGGTCACATGCCGCCCCAGCTCCGGCAGCACATAGCTGCAAAAGGCCGTGGCGTCCTTGCTGGTGAAAAACAGCCGCTTCCCGCACAGGGTCTTCAGCGCCGGGGCCATCCGGGTCGTGGCGGCACGGTCCAGCCGCCAAAGCGTGTCCTCGCTGAACAGATAGTCGAAATCCAAGCCGCTCACCCAGCCCAGCGACGGTTCCACGGCGATCTCCACACCGCCCCGCCGCCGTTCCACCTGCAGCGTCAGGGCCGGAACATCTTCTTTTAAGGTATAGCCGCCCACTTCGCCCCGGTCCGCGTACAGCGTCACCAGCGCGTCGAACAGCTCCCCCGTCAGCGCCATGCCCCCAGCCGGGCCGGTCTCGGCATAACGGCTGTAGGTGTAGCCCCGCGTTTCCAATTGCTTCCGGCTGATGACCTCCCGCCGGATCAACCCCAATAGCTGCTGGGCATCCGGCGTAAAGGCATCCCACCGGTGCTGGAACGTCAGCGATTTACCGTAGCTGACGACCCGGCTCTCCTCGATATCTTCCAGCAGGTGTTCGATGCTTTTGACGACATACTGCCGCCCGCCGCCGGAGATGCGGAGCCGCAGCCACGGCGTGCCGTACTGCAGCAGGGTCAGTTCCGGTTCCAGTTCCACAAAGCCGGTGCGCTGGGGCAGGATGTTGTCCTCCAGCTCAGCCAGCGCCCCTTCCTGATAGGTGCGCAGCAGCGCACGGGCTGCGTCGTCGGACTCCGGCTCGTCGCTCCGCCATTTTTTGCCGAATAGCATTTCAAGACCCGAAACATAGCTGTCTTTCCGGGGAGCTTCCGGCTCCTCTGCGGGCTTTTCGGGCAGGTTGGCCACCCCGCGCACCACGCCGGGGATCTCCGCCGGCTCAGTCTGTGCGCGCCGTTGTACCTTCACCGCTTTTTGTTCTTTCAGGTCATACAGCAGCAGCGCACCGATGTGCTCACAAAAAAGCCCATTGCCATTATCGTTATACGGGCAGGTACAGCTTGCACTGACGAAACTGCCATTTTGCCGCAGCCACGCCTCCGTGGTATACAGATGATCACCGCTGCCTTCGATTTCTGCGCAGAGATGCCGTACTCCATTTTCCTCCGTCTCGCAGTCAAAGGATTCGATATGCTTCATGTAATTTTCGGCTCGCGCAAAGATCGTGCCACCCAGCAAATAGTGGATGTCTTCCATGTCCATTTCGGGTTCCCTCCCCTGCCTGTGCTCTATTGGTTAAGCATACCGCACCGCCGGGCCAGATGCAAGGCTTTTGCCGAAAAAATCCGCCGCCTCTTTTGCAGGGGCAGCGGAAGGAAGCCTTATTCTTTTTCCAGATAGTAGCACACAAGATCGGTCGGCCCGCGTTCGGCGTGGTGCATCGCCTTGTGCTCGACGCCTTCGTAGACAAAGCCCAGCTTTTTCAGCAGTTCTCCGGAGGCGGTGTTGTAGGCATAGTGTCCACCCGTGAACAGCACGGTCTCGGTTTGGGCAAAATAGGCTTCGACCACTGCCGCCAGCGCCTCCCGCGCAAAGCCGTTCCGGCGGGCGTCCGGCCTGTCTCCTTTTCTACAATGCTGTACCGCATCTGCCCGGCAAATTTCTGCATTAAGCGGCGGTATTCGTCGTCCATAGCGTCAAATGCGTGGTAGCCGCCGCAGTCCAGCGTTGTCTGCTCATCCGAAAAAATCGCAAAGACATCCTCGGCGTCCTCCACCGCAAACTGCCGCAGCAATAAGCGCTCTGTTTCGATCGGTAAAGCTTCCATTTATTCTCCTTCTGTATATATCTTATAGACATTTTCGATTTGATATGGGTCACTCAGCAATACCCTGCCATCCGACAGCACCGTAAGTTCATCCCCTACCGCAAGGTCTTCCAGCTTTGCTTGCTTTCCGTTTTTTGTTCGCAGCTTTTCCGAAATCTTGTGGAACACATATAGCTTCCCGTTTTCTTCTTCTGCCATCAGAAAATCATTTTCCTCGTCAATTGCAGTGACGGTAACTGCCGTATGGGTGCTGACTGACGCTAGAATTTCCTCAATTTCCTGATAAACTGCCTTTCCGTTCGGAAAAATGTAGGCCTTTTTCCCATCGACCAAACAGATTCGGCTGTCCGCATAAAATGCAAGCCAAACCTTCGCCTCGTCATCGCTGCCGAATTGAAGGATCACATCCTGCCCGCCTGCGTCGAAGGTATCCTGATTGATGCATGGCAGGTAGATTTTCTTGCCCAGATATTCTTCGAGCGCCTGATACAGCTCCGTCGAAGCGTTGGTCTGGAAATCATTCATCTCCACATCGCCCCGGAACGAGTTCAGGTTCATTTCCGCTACGGCAAGCGTATCGCTTTCCCGGATGGGCTTGGCAATCTTCTGCACCCGGTACACCACAAGGGAGCCAAACGCCACGCACAGAAACAGCACCACCCCGGCAGCTGCCAGAACACGCTTGTGATTTCTGCTTATCTTCACCGTCAAAAGAACGCCCACAAAGCACACTGCCATTGGCAGCAGACACATAACCCAGTCCATCGTTTCATCTCCCTCGCGGTAGTTTCTTTCATTATACCGGAAGCCGTGCAAAAGTGCAACAAACGCGCACTGATATTCCGACATAAACACAGCAGCCCCGCTTACGCTGGTTTTCCCAGCGCGGTGGAGCCGCTTTTTATGCCGTTATTGGGAGATACGGTAATGTCCCACAATGTCCGTTCGCTTTTCCAGAATGTCCTGTTCGTAAGCAGTCTGCCACGGATCGTTATGATGGATCACATAGGGCACACCGTCCCAGTTCCGCCGGTCAGAAACGATGCCGATATGCTTTTCAAAGATCACGATGTCACCGCCCTGCCACTGCTCCACATCTGAAACGTCAGTGGTCAGGGGAATGGCATTGCGGGCGAAAAAGACCTTCAAGTTGCGTACCCGGCGGAAGTCAATGTTTGCATCCGGTTCTGTGATACCGTATTCTTCGGGGTTCGCCCGAATGTCCACATCCACCAGTGCCTGCAAATCATATCCGGTGTTTTTCAAGGCATATGCCACCACATCGGTGCAGACCCCATAGCCATCGTCGGGTGTTCCGCCCTGATAATAACGGCTCTTGTATTTTGGGTGCGAATTCACGTAGGCCAGCGCACCATTCAGAACATCGGTCTGGTCATCAATGCCGTCTTTGTCTGCATCTACAGTGCTGTGGAATTGCGGAATTTGAGCAGCGAATTTATTCTGCGGACGAACAGCGGAAGTATGCTGATAATGAGATAAAACTAAAATCGCAAGAATGTCGGCTATGAACACTCCGGCTGTTCCGATAACAAAATTTCGTTTCACGGCACATTCCTCCCTTTGTATAAAACACGAATCTGAATGTTATTTCAGTGCACTTCGTCAAATTTATGCAACAAAAAACGCCTCAGGAGAAATCCTGAAGCGTTCTGTTCAAGTCGGCGACTACCTATTTTCACGCGCCGTTTCCAGCGAACTATCTTGGGCAC
>OLYB01001833.1_pt1 | contig 16031 bp, 18 predicted proteins | sample 1674481 | NCBI WGS metagenome assembly OLYB01 (sample SAMEA103958167, study PRJEB25191) | human gut metagenome
TCTGGGCGCTGCCGAGTATGCCCGTCAGAAGGGTCTTGCCAAGAAGTAAGCCACCCCATAGAAAACCGAAGCGGCCGCTGATCACTCAGCGGCCGCTTTTGCCTATGCGGAGCATGGACGAAAGCAAATGCTCCCATTCAAGCCGGGCGTCCTTATTCCCAGTAGCCGGAGATGCCGTCCGGCGCGTGCGCCTTGCTTTTGGGCACGGCGTCAGGTGTTGGCATATGCCCGGCGTCGCTGTGCTCGCGCTTTCCGGCGCGGTGGTCGTGCCCGGTCTGTACCGGTGCGCTCTTGCGCCCGCCGTTTTTGTGATCGTTCATATTATCCTCCTTGTCAGTGGATGCCGCATACGGCGAGGATCAACCCGTAGACCACGCTTGCGCCAATGCCGTAGACGATCACCGGTCCTGCGATCGTGAAGATCTTCACTGCCGTGCCCGTGACGAGCCCTTCGGTCTTGAATTCCAGCGCCGGCGATACGACAGCGTTGGCAAATCCCGTGATCGGCACCAGCGACCCCGCTCCGGCAAAGCGCGCCAGATCGTCGTAAACGCCCAGCCCCGTCAGCAGCGCGCCGAGAAACACCAGCGTGATCGAGCACCAGGCCGACGCCGTTTCCGCCGCTGCGCCGCAGGCTGTGTACAGGTCTGTCAGTGCCTGCCCGAGCGTGCAGATCACGCCGCCGACCAGCCCCGCGCGCAGCAGATCGCCCCAGATGGGCGAGCGCGGCGAGAGCGAGTCGACAAAGGCCGCATATTCGTCGCTGCTCATGCGCATTGTCCTCATCTCCTGCGCACAGTATGACCGCACACGCGAAAACTATGCGCTATGCAAAAAACAACGCGGCCGCCGGATTTTTCCGGCGGCCGCGTTTTCGATCGGTTATTCGATCGGTTGTTTATTTTAAATGTGTGATCCCTTCCAGCGCCAGCAGGCGGCGCTTTGTCTCCAGCCCGCCGGCATAGCCCGTGAGCGAGCCGTCCGCGCCGATGACGCGGTGGCAGGGAATGAGGATCGGCAGCGGGTTGCGGTGGTTTGCCATGCCGACGGCGCGCGCTGCCTGCGGGCTGCCGATGGCGGCGGCGATCGCGCCGTAGCTGCGTGTCTCGCCGTAGGGGATCGTGCGCAGCGCCGCCCACACGCGCAGCTCGAACGCCGTACCGCGCGGATCAAGCGGCAGGTCAAACGTGCGCCGCGTGCGCGCAAAGTATTCGTGCAGCTGCGCCTCGGCCGCGTCAAGCAGCGCCGAAGCGTCCTGCGCGCCCTCAGCGCCGAAGCGGACGGCCGTGACAGCGTCCGCCGACGCGGTGAGCGTCAGCGCGCCGATGGGCGTCTCGATCGTGCGCGTGCTCACGCCTCAATCACCAGATTTTCCACGCCGGACTTTTCAAACTCGTCCATGTATTCGTCCATGCGCACGTTGAGCTCGGTCAGATCGGCGGGCTCACCGTCGAGACAGCCGAGATCGCGCCGCGCGAGCTCCTCGGCCAGAATGTCGAAAAACACGGCGTCCTCATAGTCGGCGATGGCCTCATGGATGCCGCCGTTTTCGTATGCCTGCGAGGGGAAGATATGCCCCTGCCAGCGGGAGATGAGCGCGCTCATGCCGTTTCTGGCGCACAGCGCAAAGAGCTTCTCCTGCAAAATATCATAGTCCTCAAACCGGTCTTTCTCACGCGTGGAGTTGAGGATCCAGTTGCCGATATAGACGAGATCCAGCAGCCGCCGGAACTCCTTGTCGGTGAGTTCAATGTTCATCTGGTCATCCCTCCCGACGGGAGCAGCGCCCCCGAAAAATGGCTGGCATCCGCAGCGGACGGCGGCGGATGCGCTTGTGCTACCATTATAGCAAACGGTGACGGGAAATTCTACACCATTTTTCTGTTGCGAAGTTGGACAAAACAGTATATAGTAATAGAATCGCACAATTATGCAAAGGAGGCGGCGTATGCAGGTCGTTATCACGATCGAGGGCTCTCAGGCGGATGTTCTGGAGCAGGAGCCGGACGAACAGGTGCAGTTTTCGACCGACGGGGAGTATAGCTGCGTCGACGGCTGCGGTATGCTCACCTATCCCGAGAGCGAGCTGACCGGCATGGCCGGTACGCTCACCACCATCACCTTTACGCCGTCAAACGCCGTGCTCAAGCGCACAGGCGCTGTCACGAGCCGGATGGTCTTTGCCCCCGGCGCGCGCAACACGTTTTTGTACCAGACGCCGTACGGCACGAGTACGGTCGGACTGGAAACGCAGCGCTACCGCTCCACGCTCGGCGAGCGCGGCGGCGTGCTGGAGCTGCTGTATGTTGTGGATTTTGACCACGCCTGCGCCAACCGCAACCAGCTTAAGATCACCGTCAGAGAACAATAAAGATTATAGAATAGAGGGTAACTGATTATGGCCAATCGAATCGAACAGGCACGCGCCGCTGTGGATGCGTGCATCCGGGAAGCATATCTGCGTGCCGTCGCCGCGGGCGAACTGCCCGAGGGCGCGGAGATCCGCGGCAGCGTTGAGCAGCCGAAGGACACCGCCAACGGCGACTTTGCCGCAAACCATGCCATGGCGTCGGCCAAGACCATGCACATGGCGCCGCGCAAGATCGCCGAGGCGCTCATTGCGCACATGGAGCTCGGCGGCTCATGGTTTTCCGGCGTTGAGGCGGCAGGTCCGGGCTTCTTGAACTTCCGCCTGTCCGACAAGTGGTATCAGGACGTGCTGTCCGCCGTCGAGGATTCCGGCGCGGACTACGGCCGCGTGGACGACGGTCATGGCGAGAAGGTCATGGTGGAGTTCGTGTCCGCCAACCCCACCGGCCCGATGACGATCGGCAACGCGCGCGGCGGCGTGCTCGGCGACGCGCTCGCGTCCGTGCTCGACCGCGCGGGCTATAATGTCTGGCGTGAATTCTACGTCAATGACGCCGGCAATCAGGTCGACCTGTTCGGCAAGTCCATCGAGGCGCGCTACCTCCAGCTCATCGAGGGTGAGGACGCGGTCGAATTCCCGGACAACGGCTACCACGGCGACGACATCAAGGCGCTTGCCAAGCTCATCTACGAGCGCGACGGCGACAAGTACCTCACCGTGCCGAGCGATGAGCGCTGTGCGGCATTCGTGGCCTTCGGTCTGCCGTACAACATCGCGCGTATGCAGCGCGATCTTGAGCGCTACCGCATCCACTTTGACCAGTGGTTCCTCGAGAGCAGCCTGCACAGCTCCGGCTACGTGACCGAGACCGTGCAGCTGCTCACGGATGCCGGCCTGACGTATGAAAAGGACGGCGCGCTCTGGCTGCGCAACACCGAGCTCGGCGCCGATAAGGACGAGGTTCTGCGCCGCTCGAACGGCTTTTATACCTACTACGCGGTCGACATCGCCTATCACCGCAATAAGTTCATCGAGCGCGGCTTTGACCGCGTCATCGATGTCTGGGGCGCTGACCATCACGGCCACGCCATCCGCTTCGCTGCGACCATGCGCGCGCCCGCGCTCGGCCTTGAGGGACGCAAGCTCGACTTCCTCATCATGCAGATGGTGCGCCTCATGCGCGGCGACGAGATCGTCAAGGTCTCCAAGCGCACCGGCAAGGCGCTGTCGCTCGCTGACCTCATGGACGAGATCGGCGTGGATGCCTGCCGCTTCTTCTTCAATGCCAAGCCGGACACGCACCTCGAGTTTGACCTCGACCTCGCCGTGCGGCAGGACAGCGAAAATCCCGTCTACTACGTCCAGTATGCGCACGCGCGCATCTGCACGCTGCTGGCTGCCATGGCGGAGAGCGGCTGCACCGTGCCCGCCGCGGCGGATGTCGATGCAGCGCTGCTCTCGACGCCGCAGGAGCGTGAGCTCATCAAGCAGCTCGCCATGCTCCCGGAGGAGATCCACCTCGCTGCGCGCGATTACGATCCCAGCCGCATCAACCGCTATGTGACGGAGCTGGCCGCGCGTTTCCACCGCTTCTACAATGTCTGCCGCATCAAGGACGCAGAGCCCCTCGTGCGCGACGCCCGCCTGAAGCTGGCCGATGCGACGCGCTGCGTGCTCGAGATCGGTCTGGGCATCATCGGCGTGACCGCACCGGAAAAAATGTGATTTGTACAAACACAAGCTGCCCTCTCCCGCATATACGGGGGAGGGCAGCTTGTTCGTATAGGCCCGAAAACGGCAACAACGTGCCGCCGGAGAGTGGCGACACGTTGCTGTCGAGAGAGCAAAAATAAGAAGAGAAAAGAAAAGAAATCGGAAGAACGTTGAGTTAATTTATTAACTAACGTGATTATTTTATAACACATTCCGTCGGCTTTGTAAAGCAAAAAGTGCGTATTTTTGCAAAATAGGCGTTTTGTCAAGAAAATATCAACCTCGCCGTCTGCTTTTGTGCACTTTGTCGTCCGCCTATGTACCCCAGAGACAGCGCACCAGCGCTGCGGCCGTGACAAAGCCGGTCACGTCGGCGACGATGGCGGCGGGGATCGCCCAGCGGCTGTGCCGGATGCCGCATGCGCCGAAATAGACCGCCAGCACGTAGAACGTCGTCTCGGTTGAGCCGAGCATGACGGCGGCGGTGCGCCCGATGCGGGAATCTGCGCCGTAGGTCTGGATGATGTCGCTTGCGGCGGCCAGCGCACCGCTGCCGCTGATCGGCCGCACGAGCAGCAGCATCGCCGTCTCCGGCGGGATGCCGAGCCAAGCCAGCACGGGCGCACACAGCCGCGTGAGCGCCTCGAGCGCGCCGGATGCGCGCAGCATGCTCACCGCCGTCAGCAGCGCCACAAGCGCAGGGAAGATGCGCGCGAGCACTTTTCCGGTCAGCAGCCCCGCCGTGACCGAGCAGAGCGAGCTCACCCACACGGCGGGCAGAATGTCGAACGGCACGGCAGCGCCCGCCGCCTCGCGCACGGCGGCGATCGTGACCGGCAGCAGCTGGATCGAGGCTGTGTTGAGCACCACCAGCAGGCACAGCTCGTCGCTGGCGGCGTCGCCGCGCAGCTCGCGCGCCATTGCCTGCGCCGCGCGCACACCGGCCGGTGTTGCCGCATTGCCGAGTCCGAGCAGGTTCGCGCTCACGTTCATGCTCAGCGCATCGAGCGCCTGCACATCGCGCGCGGCGTGCGGGAACAGCCGCCGCAGCACAGGCCGCAGCAGCCGCGACAGTCCGCCTGCGATGCCGCAGCGCCGCATGAGCTCCATCACGCCCGACCAAAGGCAGATCATACCGCCCACCGTCAGGCAAAAATCCACAGCCTGCTGCACGCCCTGCGCCGCCGCAGCACCGAGCTGCGCACCGCGTCCGGAGGCCGCGCCGAAGGCCAGCGCGACGCATATCATGCTGACCCATATCCGGGACAGTGCCATCGTGGTCGCTCCTTTCTATAAAAAATTTTAAGTTTTCGGTGATTATTCACAAAAACATATTATGCGCAAGGGAACCAAAATATGCAAATGGTAGAAAAACGTAAATTGACTGTGAACGTTTGTCGAATCCGTTGACTTTTTGACAGGCTTTGGTATAATGCAGTTGTTGAAATGAATGATTTTTGAGTCATCCTTTCCCTTATCCCATACGTATTGGAGGACACATTTATGAAATCTACCGGTATTGTTAGAAAAGTAGACGAGCTCGGCCGCATCGTGCTTCCCATCGAGCTGAGAAGAACGCTCGGCATCGAGGAGAAGGACCGCATCGAGATCTTTGTGGATGGTGAGTCCATCATCCTGCGCAAGTATCAGCCGGCCTGCATCTTCTGCGACAACGCGAAGGACATCATCAACTACAAGGGCAAGAACATCTGCCCCGACTGCATCCGCGCCATGAATGAAAAGCTCTGAGCGGAGCTGAAAAAAGTCCCCTGACCGCTGGTCAGGGGACTTTTTTGCGCCAAAAATCAAAATATTATTTTGATAGAAGATTCTGCCATCTACGCTCAGGCGTTGAGCGCCATCTGGTACAGCTCGTTTTTGCCGAAGCCGGTGTCGGCTGCGGCGAGCTTGCACGCCTCCTTGAGCGCGCGGCCCTCGCTGCGGTAGCGCGCCACGATCTCAAGCGCCTGCTCGGCCGTGACCTCAGGCTCCGAGCGCTCGGGTGCGCCGCGCAGCACGAGCACGAATTCGCCCTTCGGCGCGTTTTCGGTGAAGTGCGCCACGGCACCGTCGAGCGTCGTGCGCAGCGTCTGCTCGTGCAGCTTTGTCAGCTCGCGCGCGAGCGTGATCTCCCGCTCGCCGCCGAATGTATCGCGCAGGTCGCTGAGCGTGCGCAGCAGCTTGTGCGGCGCTTCGTAAAAGATCATGGTGCGCGTCTCAACGCGCAGCCGCTGCAGGTGCTCGCGGCGGGTCTTGCCGCTCACGGCGAGAAAGCCCTCGAAGCAAAACTGCTGCGTCGGCAAGCCGGACACGGCCAGCGCGGCGATGGCGGCGCACGGGCCGGGGATGACCTGCACGTCGATGCCCTGCTCGGCGCACTGGCGCACGATGTCCTCGCCGGGGTCGGAGATGGCGGGCATACCGGCGTCGGTCACGAGCGCGCACGTCTCGCCCGCGAGCAGCCGCGCGACGATCTTCTCACCGCTGGCGTACTTGTTGTGCTCGTAGTAGCTCACGCACGGCTTTCTGATCTCAAAGTGGTTGAGCAGCTTTGCGGTCACGCGCGTGTCCTCGGCGGCGATGAAGTCGACGCTGCGCAGTGTCTCCAGCGCGCGCACGGACAGGTCGCCGAGGTTGCCGATCGGTGTGCCGACCAGATACAGTGTTCCGCTCATGGTTGCGTCCTCCTGTGATAAATTCTGCGGATCTCGTCCGAGTCCGCGCCGACGGGCGTGCACAGCGCCAGCGGCGGCGAAACGGTGAGACCCGGCTTTCCGCCGCGGCGCGCCTCGACCAGTACGAGGTTGGGCGCGGCGTCGGCCTTGTATGCCACGGTGCGCAGGCGCTTGGGCTCGAGCCCTGCGGCCGTGAGCGTGCACAGCAGCTCGCTGAGCCGCTCCGGCCGGTGTACGAGCGCGGCCGCGCCGCCCCAGCGCGTGAGATAGGCCATGGCGGCGCAGATGTCCTGCATGGTGCAGGTGCGCTCGTCGCGCGCGTGCGCCCGCATCGGGTCGGGCGAGGTGTAGCCGCTGCCGGCGGCGAAATACGGCGGGTTTGCAACGACGAGGTCAAAGCTCCCGGCGGGGAGCAGCGTGCGGTGCGCGCGCAGGTCGGCGCAGAGGATCTGCGCCCGGTCGCTCAGGCCGTTTGCTCTGATGTTGTCGCGCGCGAGCTGTGCCGCGTCCGGCTGCAGCTCGATGCCGACGGCGGTCGCCTGCTCCAGCGCGCGCAGCAGCAGCACTGTCAGCACGCCCGCGCCGCAGCCGAGGTCAGCAATGCGCCGTGCGCGGCGCTGCGCCGCAAAATCGGCCAGCAGCACGCTGTCCGTGCCGAGGGCAAACCCCGCGCCGGAGCGCACAAAGCGCGGTCCGCCGGGCCACAGGTCGTCATATTCCGGTTGGGTCATGGCGCACGCTCCTTCCGTTGCCGTCATATAGACAGAGGCGATATGCAGCTTGCATATCGCCTCATTCGTTTGCGTTGTTCTCCGAGCGGAACTTAGTCGACGGAGATCGCACCCACCGGGCAGTTCGCAGCGCAGGTGCCGCACTCCATGCAGCTGTCCGCGTTGATGACGTACTTGCCGTTGCCCTCGGAAATTGCCTCAGCCGGGCAGTTGGCGGCGCAGGTGCCGCACATGATGCAATCATCGCTGATAACAAAAGCCATTGTCGTTACCTCCTATGTTTTTCACCGGGTATCGCTACCACTGGTATGAGAGTCATTGTAGCACAAAAATCTGAAAAATCAACCGCGTTTTTCGAAATTCGAAAATGTGTGCTGATTAAAACCCGGGAAGACGTGGAAATAATACAAATCAGTTTCCCGGATTCGGCACATTCCTTGCGCCGGCCGGAGGATAATAGAGGCGTATGACCGGCGAAGGAGGCAAACGATCTATGCGCGGCAGCGAAAGGTTTACACAGCGGGCATCCACGGCGATCCGCAAGGCGCACGATGCGGCGGCGGGAATGGGGCACAGTTATGTGGGCACGGAGCATATCCTGCTCGGGATCATCCGGGAGGGAGAGGGGCTCGGTGCGCGCATTCTGGCGGACAACGCGCTTACCGATTCCGTGCTCACGCGCATGGTCACGGAGACGGTCGGGCGCGGCGTGCCCGGCACGCCCGAGCAGGGACTCAGCCCCCGCGCGCGGCACGTCATCGAGCTGGCCGCCGAGGATTCCAACCGCCTTGGTCACTGCTATGTCGGCACGGAGCACCTGCTCATGGGCATCCTCCGCGAGGCGGACAGCGCCGGGGCGCGTATCCTTGTGGCGGCGGGCGGCGATCTCAACAAGATCTATACGGACATCATGGACGTCTTCGGCCGCCCAGAGTATAAGCCCCGGCCGCAGCAGGGCGCGCCGCGCGCACAGCCGCGCCGCGCTGCCGAGACGAAAACGCTCGACCAGTACGGCCGCGACCTCACGGAACTTGCCGCAGCCGGACGTATGGATCCGGTCATCGGCCGCGACCGCGAGATCGAGCGCGCCATCCAGATCCTCTCGCGCCGCAGCAAGAATAACCCCGTGCTCATCGGCGAGCCCGGTGTCGGCAAGACGGCAGTGGCTGAGGGGCTGGCGCAGCGCATCGCCGATGGCAGCGTGCCCGAGGACCTGAAGTGCAAGCGCATCGTGAGCGTGGATCTGACGGCCATGCTTGCGGGCACAAAGTACCGCGGCGATTTTGAAGAGCGCGTCAAATGTGTCCTGCAGGAGGTGCAGCGTTCAGGCAGCGTCATCCTCTTCATCGACGAGCTGCACACGATCGTCGGCGCGGGCTCTGCCGAGGGCGCGATCGACGCGGCGAACATCCTCAAGCCCGCACTCGGGCGCGGCGAGCTGCAGATCATCGGCGCGACGACGCTTGAGGAGTACCGCAAGTATATTGAAAAGGACGCGGCGCTCGAGCGGCGCTTTCAGCCCGTGCGTATTGCAGAGCCAACGCCCGAGCAGAGCCTGCAGATCCTGCGCGGCCTGCGCGCGCGGCTCGAGGCGCACCACCGCCTGAAGATCACGGACGAGGCGCTCGACAAAGCGGTCGCACTCTCGGTGCGCTATATCGGCGACCGCTGGCTGCCGGACAAAGCCATTGACCTCGTCGACGAGGCGGCCTCACGTGTGCGGATGCAGGCGCTGGTGCAGCCCGAGCGGGTGCACGCGCTCGAGACGCAGCTCGCCGCCGCAGCGGCGGAGATGGAACGCGCCGTGCGTGCGCAGGACTTTGCGCGTGCGGCCGCCCTGCGGGAGCGTGAACAGAAGCTGCGTGCGGAGCTGCGCATGCAGCGCAGCCGCTGGGAGCAGGCCAATTCCGGCTCTGTGCGCGCCGTGACGGGCGAGGACGTGGCCGAGATCGTCTCGCTCTGGACGGGCATCCCGGTCGCGGGCATCACGTCGAGCGAGAGTCAGCAGCTGCTGCAGATGGAGGCGTCGCTGCGCCGCCGCGTCGTCGGGCAGGAGGAGGCGGTGTGCGCGGTCTCGAACGCCATCCGCCGCAGCCGCGTCGGGCTCGGCGATCCGAACCGGCCGATCGGCAGCTTTCTCTTCCTCGGACCGACCGGCGTCGGCAAGACGGAGCTCTGCCGCGCGCTTGCCGAGGCGCTCTTCGGCGATGAGCAGGCGCTCATCCGCGTGGATATGTCGGAATATATGGAGCGGCACAGCGTCTCGCGGCTCATCGGCTCGCCGCCGGGGTATGTCGGACACGAGGAGGGCGGCCAGCTCACGGAAAAGGTGCGGCGTAAGCCCTATGCCGTCGTGCTCTTCGACGAGATCGAAAAGGCGCACGAGGACGTCTTCAATCTCCTGCTGCAGGTGATGGAGGACGGGCAGCTCACGGACTCGCTCGGGCGCAAGGTGAACTTCCGCAACGCGGTCGTGGTCATGACCTCGAACGTCGGGGCGAAGGCCATCACCGACAGCCGCCGCAGTCTCGGATTTGCACAGCAGACTGGTGCGGATGCGGGGCGCACGGATGCCGAGATCCGCAGCATGGTCATGTCCGATCTGAAAAAGACGTTCCGGCCGGAGTTTCTCAACCGCGTCGACGAGATCATTGTCTTTCACAAGCTCACGCGCGCCGATACCCGCCGGATCGCGCAAAAGCTCCTCGGCACGGTCAACCGGCGCATGGAGCGCGCAGGCGTGGAGCTGCGCGTGCCGGATGCGGCGCTCGATGCGCTCTCGGCGACGGGCTACGACCCCGTGTACGGGGCGCGGCCGCTGCGCCGGGCGATCCAGAGCACGATCGCCGATCAGGCGGCGGGGATGCTGCTCGACGGCTCGCTCCAGCGCGGCGATGTGGTCACGGCGCAGGTGCGGGAAGGAAAAATTGTTTTGACGAAAACGTACGAACGTGGTATGATAACGCCCTGAATGTAATCTGGACGGAGGCGTACCCCAATATGGCACAGAATATGCAGACGGAAAACAAGGCGGTCTATCTCGACCCGTTTCGTTATAATGAGTTCGAGGGCTTCAATTCCCACAACCACATCGTCGTCACCGAGGTCGGCGACGGCACCAGCGTCGTCGAGGTCAAGCTCGTGCAGGAGAGTCTCAACCCGCTCGGTATGGCGCACGGCGGGCTGATCTTCACGCTCTGCGACGTGGCGACCGGTGTCGCCGCGCGCACCGGCGGGCGCATCACCGTGACGCTCGACAGCAACATCCACTTCCTGCGCCGCGCCAAGGACACGGAAAAGCTCGTCGCGCGCGGCCGCGTGGTCAAGGAAGGCCGCACGACCGGCCTTGTCACGGCGGAGGTGTTCAATGACGAGGGTAAGCTCATTGCGACCTCGGACATGACGGTCTACTATGTGGACGAGAACACGTACACTGACCCCACGGTGCAAAAGTGAGCATAAAATAAGAAAAAGAGACGTCTGCGGACGTCTCTTTTTTCGTGCTTCGTTCAGCCCTCGGCGCGGATGAGCGCCGTGCCGGGGTAGTAGTGCGCGAGGATGTCGGCATAGCCGCTGCCGTGCGCTGCCATGACGTTCGCGCCGTACTGGCTCATGCCGACGCCGTGACCGCTGCCGGTGACGGTGAAGGTGAATATCCCGCCGCCGTATGCGACGGAAAATGCCGCCGAGCGCAGGGAAAAGAGCGCGCGCACCTGCGCGCCCGTGAGTGTCTCCGAGCCGACGGGGATGCTCGCTACGCGGCCGCTGTCATCGAGTACCGGCGTGCCGAACCATGTGCTCGGATCGTCGCCGAGCACACAGTCCGGATAACGGTCCAGCACGGCATCCTGCACGGCGTCGGCTGCGATCTCGGCCGTGGAGACGTAGTTCGGCACGTCCTGCGCCGTCTCCGGGGAGGACACGCTCACAAGATACGGCGCATCACCGCCCCAGAGTGCGGCGCTGCACTCGGTCGACCCGGCGGACGCGGCGTGAAACACCGCACGGATGAGCTGCCCGTCGTAGACGAGATACTGCCCGTCCGTGTCGGCAACGGCCTGCCGGATGCGCGCCATGTTGTGCGCATAATCCTTGCCCCACTGCGCGCGCAGTGCCTCGTCGTCCTTGTGCGCGCAGCAGCAGGTGTACCGGTCACAGATACCGGCCTCCGGATGGTTTGCGCCGCCGCCGCGCACGCGCCGGAGAATGTAGGTGCGCGCGGCGACGGCCTGTGCCCGCAGCGCCTCGGGCGCGAAGGAGGCGGGCATCTCGGCGGCTACCACGCCGGGCAGCCAGTCGGCCATGGTCGTTTCGATGAGCGCATCACCGCACAGTGCCGTGATGGGCGTTGCGCCGTCGGGCGCGACGTTGTCCGACACCGGTACGGACGGAGCGGGCGGTGAGGCCTCCTCTCCGGCCGGGGCGAGCGTGACCGCAAGCCACGGGATCAGCAGCGACAGCGCCACGAGCAGCAGCGACAGCAGAAAAACCCTGCGCATCCGCACCGCCTCCTTTCTGCCGCGCGGGGCGTTTTGTGCCTTGACGCAGCGGGGGAATCAGTATAAAATAAGTCTATTAAATATGTATTGGGACAGGTAGTTTGTTATGCGCAAAAATGCTTGGGTGATCTGCTGCTGTACAGCTGTGCTGTCGGCATTCGGGATCTTTTTTCGCTGGTTGCAGGATCAGGCCTGCTTTGAGGCCGAGACCGGCCTTGCCGTACACGGAAGCATCTGGCCGTACGTCGTCGCGCTGATGATCGCCGTTGCCGCGGCGGTGCTGGCCGTCGTGTGCTTCCGGGTAAAGAATCAGCCGCACACCAGCTTTCCGGACTCGCTTCCCGCGGCGTTCGCGGCGTCAAAGCGTGCGCGCGCGGTCGGCGGTGTCCTGCTCGGCGCGATGCTCGCGCTCGGCGGCCTTTGGCTGCTGCTGAGCAGCGGCGCGCTCTCCGAGCCCGGCCTGCAGCGTGTGCTTGCCGTGCTCGCGGTCGTGACGGGTGTGGTGTTCGCGCGCCAGATGCTCGCCCCCGGTGAGCGGGAGAATGACGCCGGCGCGCTCGTGTGTGCGTCCATGCCGATGGTGCTGCTCGTGTTCTGGCTGATCGTGAGCTACAAGGTCAACATCATCAACCCCACCATCTCTGCCTACGCGGTCGAGATCCTGGCGCTGTGCGCCGCGCTGATCGCGTTTTATGAGCTTGCGGGTTTTGTCTATGGCCGCCCGAAAGCCGTCAAGAGCATTTTCTGGAGCCAGTTTGCGGCGTTCCTGTGCATCACCGCCCTGCCGGATGACCGCGCCGGCGCGCAGCAGCTTATGCTGGTCGCCATTGCGGGCATGCTGCTGTTTCAGTCTTACCTGACCGCGTCCAACATCCGCCCGGCTGTATCCGGGCCGGCCGGCGGCGCGCAATAAGCTGTGAAAAAAGCCTGCACGGTGTATGCCATGCGGGCCTTTTCATATACGGATACCGGCCGTTACCGGGGAGGAGAACATTTATGAACAACATCTTAGCCCAGCTTAACAGCGCACCTATGTACGCGATCTGCGGCGGCATCATCGCGTTCGTCGCGGCGGTGTGCGTCGTGTTCCTTGTGCGCTCGTACCGCGCGGGTCTGGCCATCGGCATGGACCCCGCACGCATGAAGCGTGCCATCACGTCGAGTGCCACATTCTCGGTCCTGCCGAGTGTCGGCATCCTGCTCGGCGTCATCGCCCTGTCCGGCAGCCTCGGCACGCCGTGGCCGTGGCTGCGCCTGTCCGTCATCGGCGCGCTGCATTATGAGACGCAGGTCGCGCAGGCTGCCGCCGAGCAGGTCGGCATGCACGCGCTGTCCGCCGCCGAGATGACGCCGCAGGCCTTCACGACGATCGCCCTGCTGATGAGCTTCTGTATCATCTGGGGCATGCTCCTGTCCATCTTCTTCAACAAGCGCTACCTCAGGCGCCTCGGCAACGACGGGGCGAAATCCGCCTCCGGCGTCGGCTTCGGCGACAGCGCCATGACGGCCATGTTCATCGGCCTCGTCTGCGCGTACATCGGCAGCTACATCGGTGCGTTCGTGTCCGGCGAGGGGCTGTTCACCTGCGTCGGCGACTGGACGCCGCTGGTGGTCGTGGCCGTGTCGGCGGCGGCGATGGCGCTGTTTGTGTATCTGGCCGAGAAGAAGAATATGGCATGGCTCGAGAGCTTTTCCATCGCCGGCAGTATGCTCATCGGCATGGCGGCGGCCGTGCTCGTGCGCCTGTAAGGAGGGGGATATCATGAACGAAACCGAACGCAAAGTTTATCTGGAACAGTTTAACCGCCGCACGCACGTGCTCGGCCGCGCCGTGTGCGTGATCACGCTGTTGCTGCTCGTCGGCGCACCGTTTCTCATCGGCACGTTTCTCGGCGCGATGCCCGACATGGGCGCTGTCGGCAAGGGCTTTTTGTCCGTCGGCATCGTGTGGGCGGTCGCAAGCGTGGCGGAGTTTCTCATCTACACGCCCATGCTCGGCGCGGGCGGCGGCTACCTTGCCTTCATCACCGGCAACCTCATCAACATGAAGATCCCGTGCGCGGTCAATGCGCGCGACATTGCCGGCACCAAGACCGGCACTGCGGAAAACGAGATCATCTCGACGCTCTCGATCGCGACAAGCTCGCTCGTGACCATCGTCGTGCTCGCGCTCGGCGTGGCGCTGCTCGTGCCGCTGCAGCCCGTGCTGCAGAGCCCCGTGCTCCAGCCGGCGTTTGCAAACGTCGTTCCCGCGCTCTTCGGCGCGATGGCGTATCAGTATTTCCGCAAGAACATCCGCGTTGCCATTGCACCGCTGGTCATGATGAGCGTGCTGTTCATGCTCGTCCCGTCGCTGACGGGCTCGACCAGCTTCATGATCGTTCCGAGCGGCGCGCTGGCCATCGGCATCGCCTACGCGCTCTACCGCAAACAGAATCAGGAGGGTGAAACAAAATGAAATTCCGTCCCGGATATCTCGCACTCGCACCGCTGGCCCCGCTGGGGGCGGCAGTGGCGCACACCGTGCTCATGCCGAAGAAAAAATCCGCCTATCAGCCGCAGCCGGACGCAGACCGCGCCATGGCTTACGCTGAAAAGCTCGCCGCCATGATCCGCTGCGACACCACGTCGTATGCCAACGTCTACGAGCCGGAGCGCTTCGAGCGCTTCCACGCGCAGCTTGCGCAGCTGTTCCCGCTCGTGCACGAAAAGCTCGAGCGCACGGTCATCGACGGCAACCTGCTCTTCTGCTGGAAGGGCAAGGCGCATGACCGCCCGATCGTGCTCATGAGCCATCAGGACGTCGTGCCCGCCGAGGGCACGTGGTCGCACGCGCCGTTTTCCGGCGACATTGCCGACGGCAAGGTCTGGGGACGCGGGGCGTCGGATACCAAGGCCTCGCTCATGGCGTTTTTCCAGGCGGTCGAGGAGCTGCTTGCCGCCGGGTATGAACCCGCCAACGACGTCTATCTCTCCTCGTCCTGCACGGAGGAGTGGGCGGGCGACGGCGCGCCGAAGCTCGTCGCCGAGCTCAAGCGCCGCGGTGTGCGCCCGTTTCTCGTCTGCGACGAGGGCGGCGGCATCATCACCGAGCCGATCGGCGGCATCCCCGGCAACTTTGCCATGGTGGGCGTGTTTGAAAAGGGCAAGGCGGATGTGAAATTCACCGCCCGCAGCAACGGCGGCCACGCCAGTGCGCCGATGGCGAACAGCCCCATCGCGCGCCTGTCCGCGTTCGTGACGGACGTGGAAAAGCACGACCCGTTCCGCAGAAAGTTCCTGCCGGAGGTCTCGGCCATGTTCGCGCGCCTTGCGCCCTATGCGCCGTTCGGCCTGCGGCTCGTGATGGGCAACCTCTGGCTGTTCCAGCCGCTGATGAAGATCGTGCTGCCGCGCGTGTCGGCGCAGGCAGGCGCGATGCTGCACACGACGATCGCCTTCACGATGCAGTCCGGTGCCGATGCGTATAACGTCCTGCCGCAGGAGGCAACGCTGGGTGCGAACATGCGCTTCATCCCGCATCAGGGTGAGCAGGAGAGCCTTGCCATCATCCGCCGCCTTGCCGAAAAGCATGGGCTGGAGATGGAGGTCATCCACGCCAATGACTACTCCGAGACCGTGGACATCCACGGCGAAGCCTTCCGTCAGGTGGAGCAGGTCATCGGCGAGACGTTCCCGGGTCTGCCCGTGAGCCCCTATGTCATGACCGGCGCGACCGATGCGCAGTTCTATCAGGAGATCTGCGACAACTGCCTGCGCTTTGCGCCCGTGATCTACGGCCCGGAGCAGATGAAGGGTATGCATGGCATCGACGAGAACATCGAATATAACTGTCTGCCCGGCGCGGTCGATTTCTACAAGAACCTGATCCGCGCGCAGGAGCGATAAAACCGAATACAAAAAGCAAACCGCCCCGGTGAAAACCGGGGCGGTTTGCTCAGCTTGTCATAGAACCTCGTAGAGTTTGCGCCCGCAGGCGCAAAGAAGGTCCAATCATTTTCTTCGGCGACATGTGCGGCGAAGAAAATACTTCTCGGCCTGC